>Ga0207767_1000045_pt1 | contig 102677 bp, 65 predicted proteins | sample HigsolmetaGSP17D_FD_184845 | JGI IMG/M metagenome (GOLD analysis project Ga0207767, IMG submission 184845) | High solid enriched microbial communities from the Joint BioEnergy Institute, USA - SP1-7-D (SPAdes) | ecosystem: Engineered > Bioreactor > SSF (Solid state fermentation) > Aerobic >... | reverse complement strand
GGGGGGGGGGGGGGGGGGGGGGGGTTCAGATATGTGTAGAACGGAGAGGAGCCTCGACGTGATTCCAGCCTCGCCGAATTCCAGACCAAACAGCTACCCTCTGCCTCGCTGATCAGCGTCAGTAAATCCTTATCCACGTCGTCTGTCACGTCACAGCCTTGCGCAACAGCAAAAAGGTAACGTTATCCTGGCGTCGAAGAAATCGGGGAAGCAGTTCGCCGCGGGGAAAACCTAACGTACGGTACTGGACGGTGTCTGCGGAACCGCCTCCAGGAACGAACGCCACGCGACTCCTCCAGAACCCCCCGGGCACGGGCCGTTCTGGGACCTCACCGTTTGGGATTGAAAAAAGGGGTATATATGGACGTATGGAATAATGAAAAAGAAAGAGTGCGACAGAAACAGCGTGAAGGAGAGAGAGAGCAGGTAAGGATGGGCGAGAGACCCTTCGTCTGCCAGACTTTCCTGATACCACCTGATGTCAGGAGACCACGCGGGCCTGGGCCAATGGTGGCGCGTGGCCGCCAGACCGCCTGCCCGCAGCGTTCGCCACGTCCACATCCGGTCCCTCGCGTTCTCTACTGGCGCACCGCGGGGAAGATGTTGCACGATCCTGACCTCGAAGATCGGGGGCATGGAAGAATCTGATAGACATCCATCTCAGATCCAGCGTCCATCTTGACTTCGAACGAGAGCATATCACCGCATCTAGAGCAAGCAACTCCCACCTCCTCCCGCTCTCCGCCCTGAGACACGGCACGGCTTCACACTATTAATAGGTACTGTGCCTGGCATGTCTATCTAGATAAGTAATAATCGACAATACAGACTTACTGTACGTTCTGGACCACGCCCCTTGTCGGCCATGTGCGGAGTTCCGAGTTCGAGTTCGATCTACCCCGTGCATGCATGATGCCTCGATACTGCTCCCTCTGCCTCTCTGATTGGAGACGTCGTGCGGCGCTCGCATGGTGGCTCACTGAAGACTCAGCGGTGTTTCACCTTCCCATGCCCCGTCGGAACTCCCCCAGGTTAAGGGAGGCCCATCCGAAGTCCGGTTAAGGTATAGGGGGTAGCTGGTTAAGAGCTCTCTCACTGGATCTGGGACTATAGAATCCGCAAGATATCACCATCCATTTCACAAGGATCCTATACAATAAGTGCCCTCCAACAATGGACAGACCGTAATTATGCATTACTGGACCTGTGCTATCAACACTCTCAGTCCTCCAAACGCTCAATCCAATCTGTCCGGCTCAGCATAAAAGCATGCGACCCCGAAGAATGGTACTGTACATACATACAAGAAACCGAAGCTGCAATGATATACATTACGAGCCCCTCAAACTTTAGACAAATCTTGCACGAAGCCCTTCCATCTGTTGTCCTAGAAAGAAAAAAAAAAATCAACAAAACAGAAGCCAAACAACCATGCGGCGCTGGAAAAACAACCCGTTACATAGATAGATAGATAGATGGATAAGAAAATTCGTTCCTGCTGGCATTCCCGCATCTTCTCAGGGTGCCATCAAAATGTACTTCAAACGCCTAGCACAAAATAAAGCTTTTCTGAAACGCAGAGAAAAGGAGATTCGTAAACTTCGGCACGGACGTGCAACAAGATGCCAACAGAACTCTCAGCATATCATGTAGAAAGACATGGACGTGAACTCGGCATAGATGTGCGGATCTTATGAAAAAGGAAGACATGGCTTCAACATCTTCGGAGATGGGGTTGCCGTTGTCAATTGCCCTCCGCAGATTGATGAGGGGGGGCCCCGACGACTTCAGCCGAGCTTCCAGCGAAAGACACCTGATCATCCGGGCCTGCCTCGTGGATATTGTCTCTAGCTCGGTGCTGTAGGACGTATCCCATGCTCGACGGTCGATCATTCGCCGTGTCCGACGCAAACTTTCCCAAAACAGACTTATGTCTACCAACGGCACCGCCACTTGGACTGTCGTTGTCGTCTAGCACAACCTGGTGACTGCTTGAAGTCGTTGAAGCAACAGTGGAAGCAAGGGAAACAGTTCGGTCCCTGTTGCTGGACTTCTTCCCAGTGAATGGCAATCTTGCAGTTGGGGGTTCAGAAGGCTGCGAAGGAGGTGTTGGAGGATCTACAACAGCAGCTATTGATTGCCTCGATGGTCCATCCTTATCCTGGTTCGTAGAGTCCACAGACGACACTCGCCTGGAACTCTTTCTCGGGACAGGTGGTGGTCCGGTTTGAGCAGGGATGGCCGCATGTGCGCTACTTCGAGATCCCATACGACTTGGGAGCTCAATTGCACCGCCCGAATCGATTTGAGGGAGGCTCAGTGCTCCTGATGCTTCCGGTGCATTTTCCTCCCCGTCAGAATCACGGTAAGGTGCTTCGGTCTCCGAAGCCTGACGCGAGTGACCCCCAGTGGCGGGCTCATGGTCCGCATCGTCGGAATCTCGTGGCTCGGGGTCGTCTCGATACGGCTCAGGGAACGGCTCCCCTTCGGTTGGCGGGAACAGGCCAGGAGGGGGTGCCCTTGTACTTCGGACCACTTCAAACCCTTTTCCTTTCTCTTTGGTCTTGCCTCCAAATAGACGTTGGAACCAGCTTCTTGCGGACGAGACCGGGCCAGTCGGATCGGCAGGGCCCGTCTTCAATTTACGGGTCCCCGTGTGAGAAAGTGCTGGTCCGCGGACCCGGTAATAGAAGTCGACTTCGCGGACAGCATAGTCCGTCCTTGGTCGAGGCTCTCCATATCCATAGTAGGGGTCCTCCTTCGAGCCTGATGGACCGTCTAGTCCATCGTCATCAGCATCTTCACCCGTCTTCCTGCCATTGTCCCCTTGTCCACGGTTTCTCTCCGCGGAGGGGGTTTCGAGTGTTCTCCTCCTTGGTCTTGGGGGCCGATAGTACGGATCATGCGATTCCAGACCGAGAAACGCGCCGCTTCTCGGTGACCCGCTGCCCATCGCTTGGTAATACGCACTGCCTCCTAGCGTTGTCGGGGTGTATGGACCACCACCACTATTAGCTCTGCTATGTGCGCCGCGACTTCGAGTATCAAAGAGCAGGCTAGTTCTGGCCTCACTCGGAGCAGGACGACTCAAGAGCAAAGTAGAGCTTCCTGAGAGACTTCTAGCCCTTCCTTCAAACTGGCCCGACCTTCTGTCCTCCATGTTCGCAAGCATTGCAGCCTCGGAGTTCATGCTTTGACGTGTGCCAGCGCCGTCGCGCCTTGGAACACGGCGGGAAAGCTGACGCATGCCGAAAACCTTGACAAGGCCACCACGAGTTGCACTACCTGCGTAATCTCCGGCGCCGGCGAGTCGGGCCAAAACCTCTATCAATGTCTGTAGAGCATTTAAGAAGAATCCAAAAACAAGAACCATCGCATGTATGAACAGAATAATGTACCCAATCCAGCCGCGTGTCGCCTCCGAAATACCCAGAGAAGGCACGAAGGCGACAGCAAGCAGCAACACCACAAACCGGATGATAGAGAAACAGGCGTGGTAGAGGTTCATGGAAGTTGGCGAAGGGAAAGGTCGGAAAGCGGTGAGGGTCAGTAAAAAGATGACTTCGCATATCGCGAGGAGAACAATCTGGGCCACGCCCGACGGTTGGACTGCTCCGATTGCGATGCCGCGAACGAACGTGATGAGAATAGGAACCAAGGCAAAGGGGGCCGCGTCGTCCGAAAACGTGTTGTAGAGAGGACCGTAAAGAAGGACCGTCGAGAGGTCATCGAATAGATAGGACCTTGGACGGGTGGTTACAATGAGACGTATTAGCCAAACGGCGAAACAGATCAGCGCCGCAATGAAAACGACAGCCAACACGACGGAATACGCTGGAGAATCGGGCGCAACAACCAGCTGGAACATGGACAGAGAAACAAGCGGAAGAAGCAGGTAGTTGAAGACGATTCGGACGGCAGTGCCAACGGTGAAAGGCATGTTCTTCGCCCGGAGGTCTTCTTCAGGAATATTCGCAATTTGACGGTGGAGCCATCGAAACCCGAAAGCGAACTGGATTACAACAGTGACGCTTCCCAAGATGATAAGCAACCAGATTGCCATGCCGGGCCATATATCTTTCACCGCAGTCATCCCTACCAACTGACTCAGGCGATCTAGCCCATAGGTCCCGTTGACGGCGTATATGCCGTCCGTTATCGCACTTCGCCCGCCTCCGCTGACAAAACTCACATTGAACATCAGAGTAGACCAGGCAGCTTGGCTCACGACGGGCTGATAATAACCCGGATAATTCAAGCTCAGAGCACCAGTCAAGACAACGAATTGAATGTACTGTAAGCAATCCCCGAATCCGGGGGTGACCAGCCGGAGAAGGTCCTCATCGCGTCCGTAATTGCTCGTCCATCGAAAAGGGTCCGTGGTTCCCCAAGGGCTGTAGATGGCGGCAGTTACTGTGGCGATTCCAACGAGCACCAGGATGACCAGAGGGAGGTAGGTTAGTATGCTACCCAGCTCGCTGCCAAGGGCCGGTGTGACCGGCATGGATATACAGGCCAGATCAGCATTAGACGCATCCCCAGATCTGACCCTTAACGTCGGGGTTATGGTAGAGAAACGGTAGGAGGAGAGCATGTCCTGGTGAACGGCAAAGGCGCGCAGTTGTGTCAGGTTGCTCCTATATTCGTCTGCAGCGTTAGAAGTTGTTTGGGGGGAAAAAAAAAGCGCAGTTTACGGGGAACGTACGCGTTGGCATAGAAGACCGGGCCCAATGGACACTCCCCCTGGACCACGGACTCGCAAAACCTCGACGCCTCATTGTAAGGGGTGAAGCTGAGCACGCTGAACTTTGTAAAAAGGGTAGAATACTTGTTGTTGGACACGCTCAGGTCCACGATCTTTCCCACGGTCGAGTTGGGATTCGTCCATTGTGGATCGTCTGGCGCGGGATAAGGCTGCTGCGTTGCGATGCCGGAGACGTTGCCGTATACTGTGATGTTGAGCGTGTGGGGATCATGATCCGGGTCGAAGCTCACGGCCACGTCCATCGGCACGAACTGCAGCTGGAGCGGGACCGAGTGGATGATGCTCTCCTCCAGACAGTTGTCAAAGTTCACGAGGACCGCAGACGCTGGAGGGAGCACGGATATCAGCAGCAGAGCGAGCATGACAAGAACGAAGCCACCACCAGATCCCGCAGCGCGAGCTCTCCGCCGGGCCTTCCAGCCTGGGGACCGGGCGAAGCAGGTCCCAGCTGTCATGCTCGACGAAGGCCGCGGCTGCGACACAGACAAGTCCTCCAGGTGGTTCGACGCATCCTCCCATCTCGCATCATGGCCCGCACCCATCACGACCGTCTGGGATGATCGAGATGACCTCTTGGGGGAGGTCAGCCCCGCCAGATCCGTCGATCCACGATGACGAAGCAATTCCCAGCGACGCTCTGTCGATATTCCTATCCCAGTGCGGCCCGTGGATGATATCCTTCCCGGTTCAGTATCCAACCATGTACAGGGTAGAACCGTTGGCAGCGCGTCGACGCCGGCGGAGGAGGAGGAGGAGGGGAGGTTGTTCGCTGGGACGATGATCTGACGGCGATCTCGAGCACGGGATGATCGACACAGTCTCGCAGCGGCGTTGTCTTCCCCAATTGGCAAACAGCTCCCCTCCGGTCAGGAAAGGCGAGACATAACGGAGTCAGAGGAGCGGAGGAGGCCCAGGGCCTGTCGACAAGCACACGAGAGACGGGGGGGATTTTTGGACAGGACGGAGGACGGAGGAAACAAAAAAGAGTCGACAGCGTGCAGGGCGGGATGCGCGTCCAAGCCTCCATGACAGCAGCAGCTCCCGCCTATCGGCAGCAGCGGGCGATCCGAGCAGCGCGGCGATCGATCCTCGGCCCTCTAAACATGGAAACACGCACAGCCCAGCCCGCGGGCCCGCCTGAGACAAGCGTCCGCCCGCTTCGAAGCTCTTCCACCGCGGGTCCACCGTCATCCCAATTCCAACGCTTCATGCCGCGATGGAGGCTGCTCGCCTGGCCGCTTTTGTGTCTGCTAGGCTGGTGCTCGATCCAGCTCTAGCTCGATCGGGCTGATCTCTTGTCTCACTTGCAACGGTCAACACGAAGGCGCGGCATCACGCCTAACTCTTCTCAGCTGCTACTCTGCTTGTCCCGGTCTCTCCATCCACGGACTTCCTCCGTGCTCCATGTTGCTGTTCCGCTCGCGGCTCGATATGTTTGCCTTTCTGGGATTCGGACCACACTCAATTTGCTACCAGACCGCCGTTTGGCCGACGCGAGCCTCAGGCCCTACGGGAATCGATCAGGACGTCAATCGTGATAAGGGAAAGGCTGGGAGCAAGAAGCCACACAGCACCTTGAACCAGATCCCATTGAATCCAATGGCATTCCTCCAGCTTCAGCCACACCGTATCCGACACGGGCCGTGGGTTGAGGATTCAGTTGCACAACATGAAAATGGCGGATAGATCCACACGGATCCATGGGACATCCACGATCCATTCACTTCCAAAGAACTACACAGAATCGATTGCCTACTGTGTACGGGTGCAAAAAAAAAAAAGACTTGGATCCAGCATTCGGTACTTTTCTGGATCACCCAAGAGCTCCTTTCCTTTTTCCTTGTCCTGGGGCTGTCTTCTTTTTCTTTCTCATAGCCGACGCCAGGTCAGGTCAGGATCTACTTACCTCGGTCCTGGGCTCTTCGATATCCAGTACAAACATCAATCAAAATGGCATCATGTGATTCGAACAGAGCTTGGCTTCTCGGATGGAATTGAAATTGCCATTCACACAAAGAAATCCAGTTTATCGAAAAGCAGGAAGCAATGTCTCAATTATCAATATGCAACCGAGCTCCTAGACCTTTTACATACACATGCATGTGCAGTACATAAAAGCTAGGTACTAGATACTTACCTGCCTCGGTAACTACCCCAATGGATCCATCATCAAACTACCTATTTTGGACATGGGTAGCACAGAGATTGGCAACGCAGCTCGCCTATTTGCCAGGATTCCGTCGCACAAGATGTGCGTGTTTCCAAGATGACCCCTGCTTGCTTGCTTGCTTGCCGGCGGCAACGGAAGCCCCCCGTTTGTCTGCTGTGACCACGGCATATGTACTGTACAGTACATGTTGGTATGTGGAGATCTGCAATGCAACAAACAACAAACATGAGACTAGTAGTGTACTGTAGAAGCGACTAGCTACTGAATTATTTGGATGTGTGCTATTTTCTTTTTTCTTTTTTTTCTTTTTCTTTTTCTTACTCAATATTGTTAAAGTGCCCTGCCGGCCTACTGTACTGTGAGATGTGTCAGCCAGAAAAAAATGTCTTTATCAGATGAGAGTCGCAAATCATTCTGTCAAACTGCCGTATTGACAGGGATGAAGTGTGCAAAATTGACATGACTATTTGTATCTCTTCACTCCTTGATACAATACCACTTCACCTCCCCTGCTCTCGTAGAACGGATCTCAGGCAAAAATATCTAGATGCCTTCCTAACTAAGGAACCAGGTAACTACCTACCTACCTACCTACCTACATACCTATCTTCCTAGGTACGATTGCTGCTTCTTCTCATCCTAACTCCGCTGCCTCACCGTCCTCCAGGATTTTTCATGTTGGCTGCTGAGCAACCCAGGTCATATCAACCTCTGTATAGTCCGTTCCACTGGGATAACAACTCATCGTACCGTATTGTAGCTGGGAAATAATAAACACGCGCCCTCCTTACTTTACCTACCTATCCTGAAACGGCCACACTGTAGCCTACGCCTCCCTCTCCTCATTGTTCTCGGCCACGTGATCCAGAAACTGCTCCCTCACAATCGCCAACTTCTCCTTCATCCGGTCGTAATCTTCGTGACTCACCCAGTCCTGCCACCCGTTCTCCGCAGCACCGCCCGACGCGTCGAGAACATCCTCCATCAACTGCACGCCTTCTTCCCATTTTCGCTGGTCGGCCTCCTGCGCCGCGATGTCATCTTCCGTCACGGAGATTGGGCAAGAAACAGACGACGGTCCCTCGTTGCCAGACGATCCGATCCCATTCCCGCGCCACCTGGATCAATTGGCCTCGGATGATGGGCTCGCCATCATTGAAGACCTGCGAAATGAGAAAGATGATCTGGCTTCCGAGCGCGCCGGAGTACTGTAACGCCTTGAAAATCGCCGCGTTTTCTTGCCGTGCGGACTGTATTTCGTACAATTTATACAGAGACTGTTGGGTTCGCAGGGCTTTGGCCTTCTTCTGTTCCGCAGGACTCAACTCGTCAAAATTCTTCGCTGGACAGGGTATAATGGAGAGACCCTCCGCTGGTTTTGGGCCCTCGAAGTCTGCCAGGAATGCTGGTGTCGTGGCTTGCTGGAAAAGAGGTGCTATGTGCACGGCAAGCACCTTTGACGGTTCTCCTGGATCAACGAAGACATTATCGTGATGGAGATCGCAATGCCATAGGGAGGGGATGTTCACGGATGGATCTTTTGGAAGCAGGTAGGGAGCCACTTTTTCAAAATCCCCCAAGACCGCCAGCTTTGCTTCAGCTGTGGGTTTGTAGGACCTTGGCCCACCGAATATTCCCTCCGGTCAAATCTTTTCAGCTGTCGGATACACTCTTCTTCGCGCTTGGCCAAGGCGAGAGCATATTCGATCGCTGTGTCCCCTATAGATACATAAAAGTCAGTAAGACTCGCAGGGCCTCAGTGTGAGATAGATAAAAGGACACTTACATGGCCCTTTCTCTGAATTGATATTCCGTCTTCCATCTTCGAAGAATGTTCTGTCTGTCGTGGGACCGACAACGAAACCGGCGTAAGCAGTGCCTGAGAACTTATTTTGCGAACCGACAAGATCTGTTTCGCAATAAAGGCTCCCGATCTTGTCAAAGTTATGTGAAAGAAGGGAGCGCTCAAAGGCAATGATACTCTGTATCAGGTGATGCTTCTGGTCTGTATTCATTGTGGGCCATGGGGAACTCAATACGACTCCATCTGCTTTCTCCACAATTATGTAGTCAGCGCCAACAGCATTGTTCTTGTCTGTTGAGCGAGCGCTCCACGCGTACACCTTTGGGGTGGGGATTCAACAATGTACCTTACGTACCCATAGGAAGTTCAGCTTCATATGCTGTGCATAGAGTAAGGTTAAGTAACTTACAAAGTCCATTGTGGAGACCTCACTGGCAGTCGTGTAGAAAGGGAGGCCAGCATTAGGATTCGGGACCTTCGTAATGACTTGGCGCCCATCATCCATTGTAAGAAGGAACGCTTTATTATAGTTCCCTCAGGAAGCTTCTCGACACTGACACATGATGGTGGACTGGAGTCAAGACTTTCAGCAGCAACTCTGACTAGTTCCTTCATGTTGAAGTTCACATATCGATCTGCGAGCTGCTCCGCCTCGTTGAACAGCCAGCAGCTGCCCGTGTAGCGGTGAAAGCTGTCGCCATCCCAGTTTGCATCTGGACAGGCGTGAGCATGCTATGACTTCTGATACCATTATACTGACCTCTAACCGTTGGTGATGCGGCTGATGATATAGTTGACGATGGTTATACCCTAATTTGGTACAGTTTCGGTGGGATGTATCGAGAACAGGTAACTGCAGGACGAGGTGTGTGGCCGAGAGCCAACACGTATCGAAAGGGAGCGTCTGATTGACGGCGGGCCGCATGTCTCTACAATCATTTCAGCCCAGTGAGCTCATGGATCAATATGGGGCTGGGGAATCAAGCGACACAGTACTGCCGGAGGCAAGTTGAGCCGGCCCGGCTGGCGGCCTCGCCTATATAACACCCCCCCCCCCTGCGCGTCAGTCTGCTTCCTGCTTCCCACAACATACGAGTATCACCATATCCATCACACTGAGAGGTGCTGTCCGAAGTTTGGCAGGAGCAAACGCCAGGCCAGCCTGCTTCAGCGTCAAATAAGCGCCGATTAAAGGGTCAGGTCTAGCCAGACATTCATGTCCTTGACAAGCTAAGAATCATATGGCCGGTCACTTTTCTGATTTTCTCTATTCACGAGAATCTGAAGTCGAGCATAAGAGGACAGGGAAGAAGTGGTCGTAGCCTTCATATGTATTTCGGAAACGCGTCCAAGGAAATTTACCTCTCTATACGTCGTACAGTACAATTGTCCACAAAATTCCACAAAGTCAGGGATTCTGTATAATCTCCCCTTCCATGAGATGACAGCAACTCTAAACGATTCATGTAATGGCTGAAACTGTGAATGGAGGTTTAGCAGTGAATACAGGCAATATTCCTAAAGGCTGACTGACAAGGGGTTGGCCTATGGCTTTGGTAATCCTGTGCATGTGACTTTTCTACTTTTAGAAGTACTTCTGAAGTCTCCAACGCTGAGAGTATCAGCTTTATCTTTGTACTGGAGGAAAAGAAAGAAAGAAAGAAAGAAACAGGCCGGCGCCTCCAACAGATGCAACAAATCCGGGAGTGTGAAGTAATCAAGTGCCTCCCATGCAGCGCAATCTGAAGGGAATGGAAGCAATTAACTCGTCGCACCCTGAAAGAAAGCTAATCAATGCAAGCCAACCGCTGCGTCCAGAATGTGAGGTGTAGAAAGTATCACAGGCTACTAGCCTACTGCTGTAAGTTGGAATCAAAGGGATGAGGAATTCAGGCATCCTGTCTCGCTGTGCACGTGCAAAATACCTACCTGGCTGAGTAGGTGGGTAGGTGTTTCCCGAACGCCATACTCTGCAAATCCGGGTTAACAGGAGATCCGATCCAAACCAATTTGCTTGATCCGGACATTCGTCTTCTGCGTTAGTTATCTAATATATGCAGGGTAGGGTGAGGATGTGCGATGTGTGTGTCGAATGGAGGTACGTTATCAGGTGGATAATTGGTAGTTGTGATAGAGTGGAAGACAGGTCAGAGAGTGTGAGAGATTATTGTCCTTCAATCATGGAGGCCATGTGAGTGGACCACCTGGTTTCAAACTGTGGGGATACGTATGAATAACATAACGGAGCAGCTGGCACGCGGCCCTTGATATCAGGGCAAAAATAAAAATAAAAAAAATTCCAATGGAATAATTAGTACTTTCCATTGGATGTTAAAAGAACAGTAGAGTGCAGGCCTTGGTTTTTATTGTCCGCGTGGTGTGAGGGAGGAATGCATGCAGCCTGGTAGGTACGCGTGGTCCGGGATACCTTTTCGAGACGAGCAGTGCAGGCGTGCCGATACTCCCCGAGGTGCGTGGACCGACTGCTGCTTGTGAACTGCTGGATCGAGTAAGCGGCCGTTGTGACCTGAGGAGTTATTCCTTCTGTGGCAATTGTTCTGTCCACACCAGCCACAGAAATATCAGCCAAGTTTGCGATGGGGGATAGACCGGCCAGGATCCGTACGGTCGGGGACGTGCGAAGCGGCGTGGAGACCGACCACGGTCCAGCTACCACCACGTTGTGAACCCATCCCCATGCTTCAGCCAAGCCACTGTGAGGGACGCTGGCTGGAAGCGTAACGCGGTTGCATTGCTTGTGAACGATGTGGATGGGCACCTCGATGGTGAAGAAGCCTGAGGACACTGGAGAAGCTGCGGTACTTTGGCTTCGTGGAAGCCGGTTTGGCGCTCCCCAGGCACTGAAGATCAAGAGACCATGACGTAGCACATGCTGCTCGCCCGTGTGCACACGCGCCGCGGCGGGTAGGTGCACGCGTCTCTGATTGCAGGCGGAGACGGAAGCCGATGCTGGTCGAAATGGGCCGAATATTATAAAATGATCAAATGAATCCAGGACCGCGAACCAGCGTGCCGGCAAGGGAAGGGGAAACTGTTCGTGTGTGGCAGGAGCGAGGCGCGAGACAAGACAAGCTGCTTCAGGTGCGTGGGCGGGAGGCTTGGAGCGCAGGGCAGGGACCAGCGTTCGCACCTTCTCCGTATCGCAGGGAGCAAAGGCGGGGCGGGACGGGGCCAATGGCGGCGGGCGCACCACGTAGCCGGCGGGGCTGGGGGAAAGGCGCGGCGGCTCGCAGGCCCGTGCCCGGTGGGGACGGGGCCGGCCGTGTTTCACGACGCTCATGGCGAGCTTGGGATGGAGTCTTGGAGAGGCAGCGACGGCGATGCCGATGCGCACCCAACACACCACCGCCTGCCCAGCGATCTTGGAGAAGCAGCTCCGACGGCCAACAGCGTCGCACGTGACGGTCGCCGTTCCTGGCGGCTTTAAGGGCCTGAGGAGCCCCGTGGTCACGGCCGTTCGCGTCGTCGCTGCTGGCACAGCCCGGGGCGCTCTTTGTGTCCGTCTGCGTCCTTTGATTTCAGGGCCCCCCGTCGACCTGGAGCTGTCGAAGGGTCACTTTAATTGGTCTTGGTAGATCTTGGGTCCCTGCTCCACCAGGCAACAAGTGCAATCGTCCTCATTAGTCCATCCCTCCACTCCTGCGCCCCGGACCCTCGTTATTATTGTTGCATCTCCTCTGCTCCCTTGGGCATCCAACGCTGCTCTGGTGCTCCGTGACTCGACCCTTGCTGGCCCAACCCTCTCCTCTATTTCTCTCGTGTCGTGCTCCCTGGGCGCCCGTCCCTATCGACCCCCCACCGCCAAACGCGTCCTTATCAACCGACTGCTGGGGCCCCTGTCGATCTCCCAGCGCCCGTGGAACGAAGGACGGGAATGAGCTTCATATGAGGAACGTGTCTCCTGCTCCCCCTTCTTTTTGCTTCTTCGTGCCCGCCTGCTGTGCGATGATCATCGGGATACGTCCCTGGCAAGCATCTGGCTGAGCAAAGTTGATGTTTGGGTAGCGGTCGCCATGCCTGGAGATGACCCCTTTGCCTTCGCGGCCGCCGCTGAACCCAAGCCCGTCAAGAAGCACCACCACTGGCGGGACAAGCTGTTCTCCAAGGACAAGGAGGACAAGGTCAAGTCCACGGACCAGCAGGTCGAAGATTTCTTGGGGTCGACGCGCCCCAAGCCCGCCCCCCAGGGTCAGTCGGGCAAGGTGCCTGCGCCGCGCATCGATGTCTCCGTCTCGCAACGATGGCCGTCCTCGCACGACGTCGCCAGCGCGTCCCCCAGCTCCCCGCCATCCGCTCACGACGCCTTTCCGCCCGCGGCCAGTTCGATAAGCCCTCCCAAGAGACGTGCCAGGAAGGGCCTGAGGGTCAAATTCAGCGACCAGGAGCCCGAGGTCATTGGCGAGGGTGGTGAGGAGGCGGACGCGCCGACCATGGAGATCTCGTTGGCTCGCGGTCGATCACGAGGTCAGCAGGACAACACACCGCGAACCGGACTACCTGAGCTTCGCCTGGACACTTCGATTTCAGAACCGGCGGAATCGGATGAAAGAGCAGAGGATGATTGGAAGCCGCTGCTGATGCAAAATATCCAGGATGCGGATTTCTTGATGGTGTTGAACTCGGGACAGAGAGGATCCCGGCTGTCGCTACGCCTGTCGTCGGACCCCAACTCCTTGGCAAGACGCTTCCAGGCGAAGATGCGAGCGGAGGAAGGGCGCGCATTGCAGAACCGTTTTACAGAAGATCCCTCTTCACCCACTGATGAAGGATCACAGCTCCAACAGCAGCAGAATTCGCTTCCTCTACGACCTTCCGGCGCATCGGAAAGATTTCAGTCTTTGGACGCTAAAGTAGACGAAGTCTCGCAAGCTCCTTCTCATGGAGCATCTCCCGTTCCGACAATCTCTGAACAGAGCAAGACTGCCCGCCTAGATCCAGGCGTGCCTTCAACTACGGCCCCCGGCGGAGCCACACAGAGCATGCCTAACGATCACGCTGGCGACAAGCAGCGTCCATCGAGCCGGGATAGTAGAGAGGCTACTACGCCTAGCCCACAGCCTTTTAAGAAGTCATTACGCTCAGTTGCCAGCGCAGTTGGGGACAATGCATTTGCAGAATTCACTGCCTATGTGGAGCGCTTCAGCAGCCTGTTCAGACTCGCGGCGGAAAGTGTCAAGCCCATGATGGAAACATCACTTTCCGAATGGATCAGAGCCGCCACGTGGTGGTTTTTGAAGGGAAGGTCAACGCTAGAGGCGTCTCTTCGTTCCAAGCCATCCGCTTCGGGAGGAAACGGGAAACAGGCAGCACGAACAAGGCAAGCGGTCATTGATCTTGGCAAAGCTTGGTGGATCAATCACCATATTGTTCCTCAGCACCCCGAGTTGGCTCGATATGGCAAAATGGCTATTGATGCCATGCTTGCCGTCGCAAATACCGCTGGGGACCAAAGATTAGCCGGGTTGCTTGGGCTGCACCAAGCAATCATGAACCACATGCGCGCATTGACCCTGTCTATGAAAAGGAACAACGTTCTCTCTGCAATAGCACCTCAACAGGAACTCACGGATCAGCAAACTGACACGAGCATGTGGGTCAAATACCCGTTCTTTACCCCGGACGTTTCCACGGTCCTTTCTGGAGCTACGACAAAGTCGATGCTGGCCAACAAGTCAGTGAAGAACCACAATACCGCCGACATGATGCCGTTGGGCGACTCAAGCCGCTACTTCAGCTACGGCAGCATGTTTGTCGACGTCTACCTAAGCTCAGAAGACGACGATTCTCAGCAATATTCCATCCCGTGCGTGTTGTCGATCCTCCGTGAGAGGACCGATTGGTACGTTCTTGCAGCCATTGCAAGCCAAAGCGAATTGGTCAACATCATGATTCAGGGAGATAAAAATCAGGGGCCCACATGGGACGATGTGGACTGGCAGGTGAAATCGTTCTCGATGCGCGTGAAGCTGCCTCGAGGCTTCGAGCTGAATGTTGTGTTCGACGAGGGTGATTTCAAGGTGATCTGGAATATTGTCAAATACACGCTCAAGACAGAAGCCAGTCTGCAGCCGGAAGCCGGAGAGACTCTCCTGTTCGAAAATACTCTCAAAGTCTTCCAATACATAGATCCCGGTACCCCCAAGGCCTTCCCAGCAGAGCCCTCCGAGCGATGCCGGATTCGCCTGTTCGAGAAATCGGTGACGATCTCAGAAGGGACCGGCAAGAGGAACGCTCACCGGGGCTTCCGGCTTTCTGTCGTCACCAGCCCGAAGGTGAAGACTCTCAGCAGCGTCCGCCATTTCCTTGGTAACGGAGCTCCGATCGTGTATGGCTATCTTAGAGGCGAAGATGGCGCTCCCGCCCTACTTCTCAACGTGAACGAGGAAGGAAGAAATCGCTCGATGGTGATGACGTTCAACGAACTCGAGGAGCGTACCACCATGCATTCCCATCTTCTGGGACTGGTGGCCAGCGACAAGGAGTTCAAGATCCCTGACCTACCCGTGAAATCTTTTACGATCGAGCAGCCACCCGACAGACTTGGAGGAGGCCTCCCAGTGACGCATCTTCAGTTTCCAGCGGGCACCGTGTCCGTGATTGACCAGGAGCCAATCTTCGTAGAGCACGGCTACGGCCCGACTATATTGTCGGAACACCTACGGGTCCTTGTGACGACCGACTGGGGCTCGGTCACCGATCGGATCAATCTAGGTATGGCGCGAATGTTATATAAAATTTCCTTGAGCTTCTGGCTGACCCAGTTCCAGGACCCGGAGAGCTCAAGATTGGCTTGGAGGTCAGCAAGAATACGGTTCTCAATGTGTATCGGCCGGGACAGGAAGACTTGACCGTATCCGTGGCGGAGAATCTTATCCCTAAAGACATGCCGGATCGCTTGACGGATTTCCTGCAAAAGGCGAAGACCAAGCCGATGGTTCGAAGATATGAATTCGTTTCTCTGGAAGGTGAGTTCTCTCGGGTGACTTCTTCTTGAAACACGGCTAACTGCGATCTAGATATGCATAGGTTTCAATTCTCCATCACGGGGTTCAGAGTGCTCTTTGATGGGTAGGCCCTACTGCTGGACCGATCCTAGCTTTCAGTGGAAAGCTGACCGTTGCAATACAGGGTTGCTTCTACGTTTGCCATATCGCGACGCAGGATGGTCGTCCCGATTCACAAAAAGTGGGAGGCGAACTCTGCTCGAATCCAGGTGGTTCAGCAGGAACGCACGGTCCAGCTCCTGGCTTTCTTCGACGACTTCAGTCATGGCAAGTGCATGAACTTTGTTTTGAAGAGCACGGATACGCTTGAAAGCTTTGGTCGTTCTGGCAAGTTCGGCATCAAACTTGTCGATGCCAAGTTTGCGTTGCCCAAGACCGACGACGACGAGGCGTCGCGGTTTGTGTGCCTGGACATGCCCGAGTATCCGATCGAGCATGACGACATCACCATCACGTTTGACACTGAGAGCGGTAAGGCCCCTCTTCACGCTGTCTCAACTGCGCAGGGCACGGCTGATCACTGCGGCAATGCCATACAGAGAGGGCAAGTTTCCAAGCTGCGATGCCGGGGTCATTTAGGGAGCCGTCGCGGATGGGATCGCTTCGGAGATGATTTTACGTGTGTCACGTCCATTGTGTATCCACTGCGTAGCATGAGGCTTTTTTACGGAAGGCGTTTTAAGAAGCAAGAGGTACTGGATATCACTTGATGCGATTGCTGGATGAGTTCCTGTCCTAGCCCCAACACGTGACGCCGGCCGTTGATGGCGCAATGCGCCCTTCGTTCGTCATGCGGTGGGCCCGTCTCCCCACCACGTTCCCCTCCTCCATCGGCAGACCTGGACGCGGCGTTTGATTTAAAAAAAGGCACGCCGGCACCGATGCCGCTCGCTGCCCATCGTCCTCTCCAGTAGTATATTATTAGCCGACAGTGCGCACATCATGGCTGATTCTGGTCCCGCGAAGAAGCCTGGCCCCTCCACGCTCGCCCTCCATGCGGACGACGAGCTGAACACCGTCCGTGACGTCGCTCCTCCTCTGCACCTTTCCACGACGTTCCGGTATTCGAACAACCCTGAGGACCTCGTCCCGTGGGCAGACGCCACTGTATGCATTGGAGACCGTTGAGAGCTTGCTTCCAGTTTCTGACAGCGCCAGGAACACCACGTGGACAAGAGATCGCACATCTACTCCCGCTTCACCTCGCCCAACTCGACGCGGTTCGAAACCATCCTCTCCGCGCTCCTGAACGGCCATGCATTGTCCTACTCCTCCGGCCTGTCTGCGCTCCACGCGGCGCTGGTGCTCTTCAACCCCCGCCACATCTCTGTCGGCGAAGGCTATCACGGGTGTCACGGCGTGATCGCCCTGATGTCCCGCCTGACCGGACTCGAGAAGCTGGATCTCGACTGCCCTGCAGAGCAACTGGAGGCTGGAGATGTCGTCCTGCTCGAGACCCCCGTCAATCCGTACGGTGTGGCCTTCAACATCGAGGAGTACGCCAAGAAGGCCCACTCGCGGGGTGCGTACCTTATCGTGGACAGCACGTTTGCCCCTCCCGGCCTGCAGGACCCGTTCAAGTGGGGAGCAGACATGGTGATGCATTCGGGCTCCAAATACTTTGGTGGTCACAGCGACGTCCTGTGCGGTGTTCTCGCGACGCAACGCAAAGAGTGGTTTGACAAGCTGCTGGGGGACCGCCTGTTCCTGGGAAGCGTCATGGGCAGCATGGAGAGCTGGCTCGGTGTCAGGAGTCTGCGCACGCTCGAAGTCCGCGTGCAGCGCCAGAGCCAGAACGCAGAGCGTCTCGTTGCCTGGCTTGACAGCGCCGTGAACGCCAAGGACCCCGTGGCCGACAGCGATGAGGCTGCCACGCAGGCTGCCGTCCACAAGATCTACCACGCGAGCCTGCAGAAAGATGACTTTTCGTGGCTGAAGAAGCAGATGCCCAACGGCTTTGGTCCCGTGTTCTCCATCGTGATGAAGGAAGAGGACTTTGCCCGGAATCTGCCGAGCAAGCTGTCGTTCTTCCACCACGCGACCAGTCTGGGCGGAGTCGAGACTCTGATCGAGTGGCGGACGATGACGGACGCCAAGATCGACCGGAGACTGCTGCGGATCAGCGTCGGGCTGGAGAACTGGGAGGATCTGAAGAACGACCTGGTAGCGGCGTTCAGGTCCCTGCTGAAGGAGAAGAAATAAATAGATCTTTTCTATGCCAGGGGTAAATAGACCGCAATTTCATGTCTGCTGATATCCATTCTTGCATGTTCTCTGCCTTTGTCCTGCATAGCGCAGCTAGGTTTATGCATTTCCGGACGTTGAACGGTAGACGGCGTGGTCCGTCGGTTATGTTGCAACTGCAGTCAGGGTTTGGCCTTTCAATTGTACTCGATGTTGTTCAGGATTTTACCAGCTAGCATAATTACGCTGTAGACCGGTTTCTAGACGTGTGTCATCTGTAGCGTAGGTGAACGCAACGATGCGGAAGCCAGTATCCACTGCCGAAGTGGTTATCAGCGTGAGCCTCGGTCCCGATCCCCGCGTGGTATCCCAGCCTGTGCGTCCCGTCTCGACGCCGAGAAACCTGAACCCTCAGCAGCTGGACCTGTTCATCTACAAATCACCCAAGGTTACATATAACTCATTCGGAAGCCCAATTAATTACTCAATTCTATTTTTATTCGTTTGTCAACGTCCCTCTCATCTCATTTTGGTGCGTGGGGTTGCTTCCAATACGCTTGTGCCCCACTCTCTGTCCGGGTCTGCTGAGTCTTATCTAAGCTCTTCTTATCTCTCTCTCTACGTCCTAATGACTCCTATCCCTGGATCCCTGCTGCTTCAACTTGAAGACTTGGGGAGAGAGGCTATCTCCGATTCCAATCTCTCAAGTCGTTAGAACCATTCATTGAACGAAGTTCATATTATCACATCGGGTGAACGCGGAACCGGGACGAAAGCGGGAGCGAGGCCAACAGCCAGCCTGGAATTCTTGGAGCGAGGTCTAAAGACTGTTGCAATCTGTCTGAGATCAAGACAAATATACAGCTCCCAGGCAGAGCGAGAGCAGAGCCAGAGCAAGAACCGGAACCAGAACCAAAAGCAGACGGGATATCCCTGCTATTACTATGTTACTATTAGTATTAATCAATTGATATCTGCTCCGTCCAGCTCGTCGGGTGCCTTGTTGTTGTTTTCTCGCTTTACGTCTGTTTCCCCTCTCCTCACTCACGCACTCATCTCTCCTACTCTGCTCTGCTCTGCTATACTTTACTCTACTTCCCGGACATACCTCCACAACCAAACCTCTCCTATACATCCATAAATCTATCCATCCATCCAACCCCAACAATGACCACCCGGAGCGAACCCCAAAGCGAACCGCAGACGTTCCAAATCCACTACTTCGCCTCCGCCTTCACCTACACCCGCAAGCACACCGAGTCCCTCCCCGCCCCGCTGCCCCTCGCGCGGCTCTTCGACGTCCTCGAGGCCCGCTACCCGGGCATCAGGGAGAACGTGCTGCGCAGCTGCGGGGTCAGTTTGGGGCTGGAGTATGTGGATGTTGAGGAGGAGGAGAGGAAAGAGAAACAGAGGTTACGGGAGCAGGGAGGGAATGGGGAGGATGGGGAAGGGGAGGGGATGGTGATGATAAAGGCTGGGGATGAGGTGGGGATCATTCCGCCTGTTAGTTCGGGGTGAAGGCTTCTCTTCTTCCATTTTTTTTTCTTATGTGATTCTATGAATGGAAAGAATAAAAGAAAGAAGAGAAGAGAAGAGAAGAGAAGAGACTGGGAATCGATGGATCAGTGAGACAGAACGGGAGGGAACAAGACGAGACGTCTGGGAGACGAAGACGTCACTTGGTACAGTACAATCAACACAGCTGGCGTTCCGACCGGCCGGAGCACATATATATTACTATGTCATATAGCCTGGCCTGGCCTGACGTTCTCTGTTCTTTCTTCTGCTGCTGTCTACAGTACATGTGTGAGGAACAGAGGAAGATGAACATGGCAACCTCACCTCTCCTCACCTCTCCTGTGGATTTTCATTCCCGTGGGCGCCTTTTTCGACCCAGGTTGTACGCCGTTAAATACATCTATACAAACCGCGCGAACCGACCTTGGATCGATTGATATTCATGAGATGTGGACGCCTTGGAGTCCGGAGCGAACCATTTTTGTTGGATATATACTAATACACGCATCTATCCATCTATCGATACTTATAGACACGTGTATTCTGAGACACTTCGGATTCATTGTCGACATGCATTTCCAGATGGGAGGAGGTAGACGGGCGGATTTAATCTTAAGTGGATATTTTTTCTCCTTGACTGATGTTATATCCATGCGATGTTTCATATACTATATACATACAGGAACCTTTTTTTCCCCTGCAAAGCCTCCATTAAATGGTATTTTCCCATCCATTTCTATTTTCCATTCCAGGTTGGCAACGGCACCGCTGGGGTTTCTGCGCTGAGCGGACCTAAACAGACCTACAAATCCCGTTGTCTTGGCGCGACGCGCGACCAAAGCGAGAGCACCGCGAGCTCTCCACATCATCATCACTTTGAAGCTACATACTACATATCTTGGTTACTTGTAGTTATTACTGATTATTGCAACACGTATCCTATCAAAGAAAAAGGGAATACATTTAAGAAGGTAATAAAAGAGAGCAATTTTTCTTGCCATGGAGGTCGCTTCCCCGCCAGACTTGGGACCTCCTCCCTGTCTCATCCCACGATTGGAAGAAACCGTCGGCCGACGCAAGGTCGCCTTCTGGATGGCAGTCAAGGAGGTCTATCTGACCTGCACGACCAAGCTCGTGGAACACTTTGCGGACGTCGCAAACGACAACACCGACTTCGAGCCGAACGTGGCTTACTACCTACCGCTCCTGACGCCGAAGCTTACCAAGGCCGGCAAGGTCGCTGCCCGTCAGCCTGTTATCCCAAAGAAGAAGCTGAAGTGGTGGAGGGCGCAGTGTCTGTTTCGAGATCTGCCCATCACCGGCACCATCGCGGATCTGCAGGCCCGGCTGAGGGAGCATGGCGCGAAAACGACAATGTCCGCCAAAATGGCGGAACTCCGCGACCGGATGAGGCGCGAGTGGAGCGAAAAGAACGCGCAGAAGCTCGAAGAGGAGTGGCGATCCAGCGACGACTCCAGGAAGGCTGAGCTGTGGCCGAAGCGGTTCCTGTTTGAAAAGTTCATGGCAGAAACTCCGGACGGAAGGAGGAGGAAAGAAGATGTCATCGTCGTCCGTGTCACGGACTGGGCGAATGCGATGGAGAAGGCCGCTCCGGAGATGGGGATCGCGATCGAAACGAGGGGAATCCCCGAGTCGATGTACCCCGGCGGGGTGTATAAGCCTGGCCTCCGTGATGTCGTTCTGGGCGTGGATGAGCAGGCCGTGCGTGCCAGGGCTGCCGAGCTGAGCCGCGAGTACGAGCAGATCTGTCGGAAGGAAGCACAGGAAAAAGCTGAGAAGAAACGCAAGAGGCAGGAGGAGCTCGAGAGGGAATACTCTCGCGCGAAGCAGCAGCAGCAAGCGGGCAAGCAGAGCGGGTATTGGGATGTCGAGGGAACCTGGAGCATAAGCTGTCCTTATATCGAGGAGTACTGGGGTCGTGATGATGGCAATGACGAGTGCACTCTTGAAATCCACGTCGCGGATGATGGCAAGAAATCCGTGCAGATGTATGCCTTGTTTGAATTCATCGTTTTGACCGGCATTATGCGCTTTCTGAATCCAAAAGTTGACTACAACCCCGATGATGAGAAGAAGAAGAAAATCAATAACGATGACTACGACTACGACGACGACGACGACGACGACGATGATGATTCCGACGTGGATGGAGGAGAGACCCCGGCTCACTTCCTCCTCTCGGAGACGCAGCTTCCCTCATCCAAGAACCGCAAGTTCAGCTACTGCTGGCGCGGCGAGGAGACAGGCGAAGGCGAGATCCAGCTCGACTCGGACAAAGCGCTCTATTCGCTGGAATTCACCAGCCCGAATACGCTCCGTGGGACCATCGCCAGCGATTATTTTCGAACCGTCGAATTCAGGGGCTTCAAGGAGAAGAGTCTAAAAGATACGGATCAAGTTGGTCAGAAGAGAAAAAGACGAGGGGGCGCCCATATTGCCAATGAGGAATGGCGCTCGAGGAGCGAGAGTGAGTACAACAGAGCTGCAGTTGCGCGGTGGGGAGGGTGGGGGCGGTAGCCCTGATTGAATTTTTTTCTTCTTTGTTTTATTTTTGTTTTTTGCCCTTCTTTGCTTCTGGGAATGGCTTTTTTCTCCAGTTTGTTCTCTCAATCTGTGACGGAACCGATATGTCACCCCTTTTCGAGGACTATATACCCGTATAACCAACCTCTTAGGGTAATAGATAACATTAGAAATGGAGGCGTTGTCGGCCATAGAAATTTCTGTCGAGAAAAAAAAAGAATAGGCCTTTTCTATTTATTTTCTCTCACTGTTCGATTCGACTTGACATTTCTGTCTGAGAGTACACTTCCAAGTTGGACTGTCGAATCAGGTCGCCCACTGCCGAATCTTTGAATGCCTGCGAAGTAACTGGGCACCGAAGGCATGATTGATCATGATGGGAGGCACGGTACACGGAGGGGTTCCCACAGGGAGGTGACGGGCATCGCTGGATGTGCATGTCAGTGTGGCACAGCAGCCCACCCCATCGTATCGTAGGGAGAGTCGTGGATGGGACATGCCTGTGGACCGACGGCGAATCTCGCCCCATCTTGGATAGCAAATTAATCCCGATTTCGATCAGGATGAGTTCGGTTCCATTATTGCAAAAATGGCTTTTAGATTGAATGATCTCGGTGCCAATTGAGAGACGCATCCAGGAGGACCTTTCGGGATAGCGTCCTAGGCCCCTCCGGTTTTGGTAGCTAGCTAGGATTGGCAATCGAAACAGAGCCAATCGAGCTCCTAGGGATCCGCTTCTACCAGGAGTACGCTCGTTTCCCGCATCAAAGAAGAGACACAATGCGACGTGGACGCCCGTTTGATGAATCCCTAGTTACCACCAGAACGCCGCAGCAGTGTCTCCATTTGGGAAAATGGAGGACATGGATTGGCCGTTCCCTTCAGTGTAAGGCATCCAAGGGTGCTTGACAGCATGACAGCGGGCTGTCCACGCCGGTGGTAACCAATAATTGCCTTTATTAGTAGTATTGTTGATTGCCTCTATCTCAAGCAACCCGTTCTTCGGCGTCAGGAAGCAGCGTCGGCGGGAATGTGGATATGGGAAATACCAATGACTAGGCAAGCACAAGGGTATTTCCCATTCCAGCATCTGTGTTCTATTGATGGATATCCATGTGATGTCATGTCTATTATCGTTCATCATCAGGAGTAGCAACTGAGCAAAGGAGACAGCAAGCAGCGGGTCCTTATATTCATTTTTCTTTCTCTCTTTTTTTGACTCGACTTGACTTGTCCAAAGTTGGACTTCCAAATTGCTGGAGGTAGTGTTTGTATGTCTGTATGTACGGTACATACTTACATGTAAACTGATATCCATCCCATTCAGATATCATCAATTCATCCATTCATCCATCCATCCAATTTGGGAACAATCCTCCCCTTTCTCTTCCTCACAGGTCCTGTCCGTAGTATTTCTTGCTCTACCCTGCAATCTCCACCTGATGGGACCTAACCAACCGCACCCAACATGAACCTACAGATTCGACTTGGCCGGCGTCGGCGGCCCCATCTGGAACACTTTCGCCTTGTCCGCAACGGCCGGCTGCCAGCTGTACGTGTCCTTGGCGTAGATCTCCGCCGCGGGCTTCCAGTCCTTGGCGCCCTCGAGCAGGGCGGTGCGGATGACGTACTTGGACGGGTTCACCGCCTGATGGTGGTAGACGTGCGAGGTGCAGTTCGGGCAGTAGTGGCAGTAGACAGGTTTGCCTGGTCACATCAGCCCTTCTTTTCTTTTCCTTTTTTGTCCTCTGTTTGTTTGTTAGGGTCTGCGAGCAGAACCTACCAGAGTCACCGTAGTAGGTGTACGCCTTCAGGGTGCCCTTGAGCAGGGTAAAGTCTTCCTTTGGGATGATCTGGTTGAGGGTGTAGTCTGTCCCGCTGAGGTATTTGCAGGTGTTGCAGTGGCTGTTTGTGGATTGAGTCTTGTTAGCAGAATTTCATCGATAGACTGAATCTATGTGAAGATATATCGAGGATGAGATACCAAAGGATATGGCTCAGTTCCTCCAATTTCACCTTCCACTCGGTCTGGCCGCAGTGGCAGCGTCCCTTGACAGTCGGCATCTTGTCTTTTTTATGGAGCGATTTTTCTGTATATATCCTTTTTTTTCCTTGATGGATAGATTCACTCACTCGGTATTGTACTCGAGTCCGTAGATGTGATTGAGTAGTCCTGTTAATATAAAACCAGCAAGCAAGATCAAGAATTCCCTAGAGTAAAGAAGGTACAGACTAGATGGAAACAAGGGCAGACGCCACATAAGACGAACGTCGGTCCGACGTTCATATATGGAGCAGAGAGAAAGAAACAGATAGATAGAGGTCAGGACCCGGGCCCTTCTCGGCCCCATCTCTCTCCCCTCATAGATCCACCCCCGCAAGATGGAACCGCTCCCCCACTCCGGGGGCCAGACGGGGCACAAATCACAGGCTATAATGGGTGACCGTCAAGCATAGTCGGTGTGAAGAGGATTCATATGGGACGGTGCTGCCCTGTCGAGACTCATATTGTCTGCTGCCTCAGGTAGAGGTAGGGCCTGATGGTTCCAAATGTGTTTCCTTTGCGCAACAACGAATGACCCATGTTCGCGCGGAGCACGTACTATCTTTCCAGATACCAAGAGCTGTAATGACCATCGGCCCGGGGTTGTCCATCACTATCGCAGTCCCATCTTCTGGTACTTAAAGAGCAGATAAACATGAAACAGACCGCAAGTGACTGCCTCTGGAGGACCAAGTCAGAGTCCTAGGTACCCACTGTGTAGCACCTTGTTACGGCCCCATCAAGCTCTGCGAGCTTGCAGCGGAAGAATGCTCCGGTATGAGAATAGTGGGTTGACTGAGTGCGGGGATATGACGTTCACGAGGCGGCCAGGACCCTTGACCGTCTGTTGCGGGAGGATGACGAATTATCTCGAAACACGGGGCTGGAGTTATCAGCCAGATGTGCGTCTCTCTGGATTGACCGGTTGCGACGTAACAGGATCGTCGGTGAAGGATGGAGTGGACGTCATGCAGTCCGTGCTAGTCAGGATCGAGTACTTCGGGGAGAAAGACCCTCGCGAGAGGAGCGACGCTGTCTGCCCTCTGGCTCTCTTGTTGGAACCAACAACCTCAGCTGCTCAAGTTGCCTGTTGTATGCACAGCTCCCCTTCAGGACCATCTCGATCGTTGTCAGACTTCCAGAACCAAATCCACCATTTTCTGATGGTCGATGGTCGTACGTTTGTGCGGTACATGGAGCTGTACATCGTAAGATGTCTCAACCCCGGATGCGGGGAAGCGGGGAAACCAGAGACAACAGTTCCGCCGCGCAACGATAAAACATAATAATAGGCCGTACTCGTCTTGCGCAGGCAGACGATCCTTGCGCACTCCACTCCATCTCCATGGAGATAGACTCCCGTGCTATGAGCACCAGGATCAGACCTAGGGCTCGATGGTGCGATGTGCGGAGAACGGACATTGGTTGGGGGTGACCCCTCAGCTGGCTGACAATGACACCTGGAGTGTTTCGTCAGTGGGTTGTTATGTTTTGCTTGTCGGTGTCTGACCATAGAGGATGGAGGGCTATGTTGAGTTAGGTGTATAGAAAAAATAAATCGATTATTTGTCCTTACCTCGACCATAAGTATTATACGTAGTGAACAAGTTCTCACCAGCTTTGAGGAGCAATGTAGCAATTTTCCAGAAATGACAAACCTCGGGGAGAGAATCCCGAGTCGATGCGAGAGCGTCGAGCGCCGCTGCCAGTTTAAACAGCAGAACTAGCAAAATAAGACAAATTCAAAGACGAAGAAAAGATTGAATACGCTGAATATGAAACTCAACCCCAAGAAAAGTTGAATGCAGGATTCTGGGAGTACCACGGCATTCTGTCCTCCGATGCCTGGCGCGCCAAGGTAGCTCACTATGTCAATCAAGCCGGAGATGGAAGTTTAAAATGAATATTCTTTTCGCTGCCATTCAAGTAAGCTCCAAAAGAAAGGAATGTAAGAATTCTGGTGGACAGATAGCGTCTATGTAGCAGACAAGAGAGTCCTCTGGCCTCGTTTCAGACCACAGAATCAACTTCCGGTAAAATCTCGAACGATTAGCCTTCCACGGACAATATAATAAAGACAAGGCCAACAAGTGTCTTGCGATCATATCCATTTCATCTCATATTACTATCTATTATCATAGTCTGGGGGATGCACATCACATTTATATATATATATCAAAAAACCCACTACCAGGGTCCTCAACGCCTGTATCCTCCTTCTTATCCCCGCCTTGTGCCGTCCCACAGGTCCTCTTAAGCTCCGACAAAGAGTCTACTCGATGACATCATACAAGAGTACATCCCGTTAGATATATCGATATGGGGATTATAGCTCCTTATTGATGAGACCCGCTATCCGAACAGTCGTGGCGTGGATGGACTCGGTTGCGGGTTTCCGGGTTTGCGTCCGTAGACGACGGCTCTGCTTGCGAAGAAGTTACTCAGTCAGACAAGATGCGAAATGAGAAGAATTGGGAGCAGGCGATAGCTGACATAGAAAACAGGATAACCTACACCTCGTAGTATACACGCTGCCTTGTATCGTTGAGAGCTTTCTCGGTCTCTTTGACGAATGCGCGCGCCTGCTCTGCTGTCCACTGAAAACGGCGTCAGTGAGATATTCTTCCTCCTCCTTCTCCTTGGAGGTGCCATCCCATAGCAAACAGCAGTAAAGCCTTCCAGCGAAGCGAACAAACTTACCCCCAGATGTCTCGTGCTCAGGGCCATAACCCACCCCTCCGTGCCGCTTCTCCAGAATTCGCGATTCCATCGCCCGATATCCTGGCTTCGTTCATCAGAGCCCCATGTGCCGATCGGCCACTTGAATCTCTCTTCACGGACATCTACGAAGCCCGCGTCTATGATTGATTGTTTCATCGTGTCACATATCAGCCACGACTTCCCGGTTACACGACTGCACTCGTCCCAGAACTGCTGCCATTTGTGGAAGATGGAGTCGGGCGGGAGGGTACCATCGGCACTGTGTGGTACGATGGACATTTCCGCTTGCTCTACGTATCCGCCAGGGACGAGATGGCTTTGATAATAAGCGGGACGTTAAGCTTCTTCCATTTTTGATAGTACACACGCTGATTGGCGAACTTACTCAAAGCATCGTTTGTAGAGTTGGGGCCAATCCCCTATGCTCCCGTAGAGGCAGCGCATGTGGATGATGTCGAACAGCTCACCATGTTCCTCGAGGAATGTCCATTCGGAGCAGCAGTCATCGACCTGGAAATAGAGGTTGGGCTGGGCGGAATTTTCCCAGATCGGTGAAAGATCAGTCCCTAAATGAAAAAGCCTAAGTCAGCATGATAGTCTAGAATATGCAACGATAAAGAACAACCTAAGACTTTTGCCTCCGGATACGCATCTGCAAAATTTCTACACAGCAATCAGCACTCAGATAGAAAGCATAGGGAAACGATGAATACGTACGTTGCCCATAATCCTACACCCGTTCCAATGTCGAGGACATTTCTAGGGTTGCTGATCGGAGCCAGGAGCATCTTATCCTCCAGAGTAAGATAGAATAGATGGTGACTAAAGATGTGTCAGAAGAAGCTCCCCCATCTATAATCCTGCATTCAGAAGAGTGTGTTATTGCATCGAAGGAGGCATAAAGGCAACATACGTCACAGTTTGATGATAGATATCCCCTTCATCATTTGGTCCCCAATACGCCCCATCCCCTGAAAAATGTCAGTCGTAGTCCGCGGCGGAGGAAAGCGACGATTAAATAGCATACTATACGCGTGGTATCGTCGTCCATTTTCGTAGCGGTAACATCTAGCTGTTGACGCAAGGGTTCTTGTGCTTCCGATAAGTAAATACTGCCCAAAAGGGGACTCGGGATCGAATGTGTATAACAAGAGGTACGTACGACATATCGTTGTCCGAGACTTCGTGTATGTTTTTCATTATTTCATTCTGGAATAGAGTTAGAGTTTCCATGTCTGCGCGATAATGTAAGGTGATGTGATCTAGTTTGGTTGGTAAAGGGGCTTGGAATCAGGAAGGATAGTCTGCCTGAGTCTTCAAAACAGAATGCCACAAGCGAGAAAATGGGGTGGTTGAAAATAGTCACGTACGATAACGCCTAACAAATCACGGAGAACTTCTAAGAAGCCTGAGGCCGATGTCTCTGATATCCGGACTAATGAGAACGCGTGACCAAGATTCAGGAGGTCGCTTGACTCCAAAAAGCAGAGAAATAAAGCTAGTGGATGTAAGCTGTCCAAGGGAGAGTTACCGATATGGACCAAAACCGCTTTATCGAAAAAAGTGCAGATGGAAAACGCGTTTCTTGAACCAATAGAAAAATTATGAGCCGTGTGATACGCTTAGCTGCTAGCAGCGGAAAGATATCCGACAAGAGCTATGGTATGCACGTACGACATCCTGGCTAGGTCCCGGGGCTGAAGGAGCATATATATAGTCACATCTTTTAACGGCGAATAGCATGAAAGTGGACCCCCCAAATGGTGTTGAACGAGGCGGTCCTAGACCACTCATTGACCACTACCCACATAGGTCCGCTGCAGGGTCTCATATGCCCAGATCTGTGGTCTCATTCAGCCCCGTCAAAGGGTGATATCTACTTCTTTATTAGGACTGTTTGAAGGTCTCAGATGGCTGTGAAGCCTATGATAAAGGTCAAAGAATTAGCAAAAGATTCCGGAAGGATCTCAGACAGTGCAAAGGAGGGAATCACATAAATAATTGCCCTGTAGACTCCTAGAACACTTCACTCTTCATCCCTTCAACCTAGGCAGATAGTTCAATTAATTTCTCTGTTGCCCCCAGAAGTCCTGAGTTAATACTTGTCTATTAATTTTCAAATGGACCAAAATGTTGACAATGTGAAAAAGGCGGAGGGAGAGTTTAGAGCTTGACGGCACACGCGTCGAAGGCAGCAACAGCAGGAGTTGCTGGAACATAACTCAGTTGGCCCGCCAAAGATAAGTTTCATAGGCCATTGCTGTCGTCGAGGCTGGTCAAGGGACTCTATTGATCCCAGGGAAAGAGAAAAGAATTTCCTCAGCATTTAGCGTCAGGCGATTCCGCTGTATGCATTCCGTGTACGCAGCTAAAGTCCAGATTAGGGACGCTTTGGGGCTATCAAATGGAGCCTGCGGGTCTCTCCGGGCCCGTGGCAAGGGGTTTCTACCAGTATTGAACACGTTGGAGTACCGTGCAGACCCCCTTCCCCCAATCCCAGCTCTAACATTCCATCGTGGTGGGGACGGGAAGGGGAGCTTTGGAGCATGAATCACACTGCATGACAGCTTGTGTGAGCTTCTCTTGTTTCAGGATTCCCGCCCGACCAACCCGCATGATTTTCCGAGGCAGGCATCCAAGAAAGAGCTTGGGTTTTTCTGGGCCCTGAGATAGGCTTCCGTGTTGACGTTAACCGCACGTTCGGTAAAGAGCTTGGAAGACATTACCGTTCTGTCAAACCAAATCCTTGAACATAATTCTTAGCTGCTCTGCAGATCCCATGGCAGGGATAGGCTAAGAGCTTTCCTTCCACATTGTAATAACATGTAATAATAGCAGTGCCCGTGCTTGGATTAACCGGCATTTCAGATCCAGAGGCAAGAGATAGGCAGGTGTGGCAGACCACCCTGCATGGCTGCTCACGAGGACTGGTCAGAGGAGTGTGCCGGGCCACCAAAACTTAGACAAATCGGTCCTCGGTGCTTGTTTGAACATCGTTAATGGCAGGCAACGGTGCATGGCTTGCATGCTGACACAGGCGGCGGAATTTTTCTAGTTGCCTTCTTTCTTGGGGTTGATGGGTATTTCCGAAACATTCCCGCTATTTTAAGGACAAGGCTGGATATCTACTCCGTACTCCATACGGAGTACATGCATCTATGAAACACAGCGGCAGGCTTCTGGGCCCCGATGATCAGTACTCAAACGTCCGATAGAAATTTTTGAAAAGAAGGGATGAAAGACGGCTCTTGAAAATCCGTCAAATACCGTAAAAATTTTTCCAACATGACATGGGCCTATAGCGGCCCATGCGTTTTCTCTGACTTGGCAGCAAATGAAACAACGGCAGTCTGCAAGGACACATTTGAGAAAGGAAACAGCACGAGTACTACTGTACGTACCCAGAGCCGGGGCCATTCCCGTCGGCCGGGTTTCCGGGATACAATCCCGAGTTGATAATGCAGACTAAAAGGCTTTTTTATGCACGAAGAATGTCCAAGGGTACATGACACACACACACACGCGCGCGCGCGCGGAGACATCTTGGCAGGCATCGTACGATTTTCCTTGATTTAGAAGACAACCCGAGAGGAGCAGGTCGAGAAATAAGCAAAACGCGCATTTCCTTCTCGATCCAAGTTCGTGTGGGACGACTGTGGTGCGAAGATGGTGTACGGAGGTGGTTCAGATAAAGATCGACAGACAAGATTCAGCCCTGGAACCGACGACCTGGGTAGAGTGCGATTGCGAGTCTTGTCCAGTCCCAGATAGCAAGCGTGCCCCGGTCTCGTCAGGGGGAGGGCCGGACACGACCTTACTGCGTAGGCGTTCCAGACTGCTGGGATCTGTCGGTAGCCTCCGTGCTTAGCGGTAATTTAGTACCTTTCCTAGTGCCTACACGGGTGTCTGAAGATGCTTGGTGACCTGCCGTTCATTTGCAGCTGCAAATAGGGATCGGATCTCTGCTGAGAGGACTTCAATGCGCCTCGCCAGTCTCTTCTTCCACAGAGTAGTAAGAAATCCCCGGACGGTGATAATAGGGCCTGCAACTCATCTGAGTTTGTTTATGTCCGTTGCTGTATCTAGCCCACTTGCTGCACTCCGGAGGTCGTCCTTAACGCCAACTCGATACCCGATATGCTAATTCTCTGTCAGGGTCCCATTACGCGGCGGATGATTCCGGGGCCCGGTGGCCTGGAACCGGGACTGGGGCTGGGACCGGGGCCGGGCCCAAGGGTCTAAATTAGCGGTTTCAACCTTCCCTCGGGGTCCAGCAGACTTACACCGCACTTCTACTACGAGTTTGCTTATTTTTCGCAGCGTCCTCTCCTGGTTAATGGCGAGGCAAAGGAAGGATCTCTCATACATTGTGCAGATGGCCACTTGGATAGTGTCATATATACATTGATAAAGGGCAAGAAGCAAAGGATAGATAGCATTTGAGAAAGGAAATGGCTTTGTTGATGGCTTGAGATGTCAAAAATCTGAACTCTTTTTCTAGATTCTTGACTTTACTTCTGACTATTTAGCGACACAGGTATTCATCCCCTGCCGGCAAAAGAAATACCTAGGAACATATGCTCACCATCAGAAAGAAATATGCGCCCCTTGATTTGGGATTTTGCGTCCCTAGATACATATTGGTTTGATTTCGCATTATGTTTACGTGGTTCAAAGAACTGTAGGAAAACAAAAAGCCACCCTAACGCCCATTTGGCGCCCATTCTGTAAAAAAAGAATAACAGAATGAAACAGAAACACATGAAGTCAGGAAGGCCTATTAGAACCAATCCACTTTCCAGAAGCCATAGCGTCAATTCCGTGTTCTCAATTAAAGACATGTTGAAGATAATTTTTCTTCACTCAGATAAAGAATGCATTGGTTTGCATCACGGCTATGTTTCTCAACGGTTTCGGTTCATGCGCAGAAGTATTTCACGACATTGGGGCTACTTCCGAATTAACTGTCCGACTTATCGCCAGAAGCAGGTTTGCTCTGGCGCCACAGACAGATGCTGCTAATAACGGAAAAAGCGAATAGGATGCTAAAAGCAGGTGAGCCTCATCCTGATAGCAAAAGCTATGACATGCCAGGAGGCGATGCTGGAGCTTACCACAGAGCAATGCTTAGTCCCCATATGGACTTCATCTCGAGGCAGATGGCTTTCGACGCTCCAATCCAGTGGCTGTAGTCAATAGTACCGCCATCCTTGTCAAGGTAGCTTCCCAGGTTTGTGGCGAAGGCATATGCGGACGAGTTGCTGCCCGTCAACTTCCCGATGACGTTGCATTTGAGGTAGGATAAGGGCTTCCCGACGACCACAGCAACGACTATAACCGCAACCAGGAGCAGCAAATCCACTGCTGCATTTATGAGGAAAGGAAGAATGCTATCGATAAAGAGAATGAAAGTAATAGCGCAATAGAGAACAGCGACACAGGTCTAACCAGGCGTCAGTCAGTATTCAGCGACCATAGATGAACAGTTCGTCTTGTATGACATACCACGCTGAGAGTAGCAATAAGGACTTTTGGTGGTGTTGTATTGCTTGATACCATTTCTGAGATGAAGTTCGCGGTCATGCCGATTATGGCGATAAGACACATAGCTTGAAATATCCGGCAAATTTGGAAGGTTGCGCCCAGCGCGCCGTACTTTGCACCGGCCATCGTGTGAGTACGGAGTATGTAATGTGAAGAGATAGGGACGTATAAAGAAAACGATCTTGGGATCACTTTCGGTGGAAAAGGAACGTAAATAAATGCTCAGAATCGACTTGACGTCAAGTCTCTTAGTGAAAGGAATATCTTGTCAGAAGATACAATTCAAAGAGCGTATTCAAGGAAAGAGCTAAACAATGAGAATAAAAGGCTGCAAAGGGGTAAAGGGAATCTAGCTGACTAGGATCGCTGGGAAACAAAGAAACAGTCCTTTAGACAGGTGTCTAAAGGCTTAAATAATGACAGCTTGATTGTTGAATGAATGGATATCCGATGAGCTAGAACGCTCATCAACAGGGAAGGCCATCTGGGGAAGCATGAAGCTGGAGCTTTGTCTGTTTGATGTCGAACTGAAGATGCGCCCACGTAAACCAATCGTTGGCAGAGATCGTAGCTAAATTGACGGTTAGCAGCCTCGTTTGCGCTCGAAAATAGAACACCCGCGCGGTCTCCACCCCGGCGCTTGCATGCCAAAAGCTCGGGATACAATAGACCCTTCCCATCCAACAGACCTCAAAGCATAACCAGCGCTGATGCACCTATCTGAAAAGGCATTGGCCACACTGAGCCGTGATTCTCTGGGGCGGGATCACCGCCTCATTTTTTGCTTGACCCTGGCTAACCTTAAGCCAACCCACCCAGTACACAGATTCCGATTCATTGACACTGATTGCTCCGGCAATCGTATAATATTAGGAACTGTGCCAGTGTGATGTATCTTATCTTCGAGCGGAAGCTCAAAAGGATCAGATTGCTCCATACGCCCAGCTCAAACAACGGGAGAAGGAGAGAGCGCGCCACAGCGCAAACAGAGCCAATGATCACCATTATTCGAGAAAATAATCCAGTGACCCATTCTGCGTTGGCCGCGGCAGTTGCTAATACAAATAAAGAGGGATTCTAGACCACGACCATTCTGGACTGCGTAGACATCAAAGGAGAGGCCGAAAAAACTGGTTGATGGATTCTGGGGTTCAGCCAAGCCATGCAGAGTGGTCTGTAAGCTCGTGGATGGGCTCGAAAGGCTAGTGCGTAAGATACTGTGTCAAAATGGATCAGGCCAGGCATCATCCGGATATCCTTGTAGTGTCCGCTTCCCGTGTGGCTGCGTAAGGACGTGGCAAGTGGGATCTCCAACTCCAACCCCGGAAGGCTGTTGAACTCGAAAAACAGAAGCTTGGGCAGTGTCTGTGCCGAGAGCAGGCGGTTGCGGGCTCCTGACCGCCTAGGCGGTGTGTCGCTCAGCGGGCGGCAGAATCGCTGGAAAATTTGGCTTTCACATAGCAAGAAAAAGACTGCCGGCGAGGTCGAGAACGCCGAGTTTGCTTCTGCATCCATTCCAGCCATAACCCCCAGACAATCTGCCGGAATGGTTACTGCATCGCCATGGCTGAGAAGCTCTCGAGTACCCGACGTCTGCAGAGGATATCTGATGCAACACTATGCCTGCGCCCGCTGCGCCCATAGACAGAGGCACTCCGCAGCGTCTATTGCCAATGCTTTCTTGGGCCCTCGAGCGTCCATCCCAGCAGGTGGACGCTGGAGTGTTCCAAAGCGCGGCTTTCACAATGAAAGCAAGGTATTTATCGTAACACGTATCGATCTGATCAGCTCAGCTAACTGTTTTCGTTTTAGAGCTCCTCCGCAGTGCAGCATGCCCGTGGAGTACAACCAACAGTCATAGATGAGATTCTCCTCAAGAACGAATTTGAAGAAAAGAAAAACATTAGAGAATATCTACGCAAATGGCAGGCATGCCATTCCAATATCTTGGACCCGGTTCGCGGGCCTGGAACCTCGAATCCATCCACGGACCCATCGCTGCCCTGGGTGGGCAATATGTTGAACGATAACCGAGAGGCTCAGGATGCTGGAAGCGATACGCTGCGCGTGACCGACGAAGATGCCTCAGATTTTTCAACCAGTGCTGATGAAGGCGAAGACATCCAGGCCTTTCTCGAGCCGGGTGACCTGGTGGCATTAACATCGTGAGTCTGGAGCTGTCCTGCCGTTTGAGTCGCAAGCTAATCTGCATTAAACAGTTCTCACGGCTCCTTCACCCCAGCAATCTATGTTCGATCGGTCCAAAAACAACTGCAGTTCTATACATGCAGAGGAAAATGGCGTATCGGTTTCAACAAGGAACTGGACTATATCATCAAGGGCTTCGCTCCCCCGGAGCTCGTACAGCCTCTTCATCCATACTTCCCGGACCGCCTCGCGCAGGTCGCATCAGAGATGCAGTCATTCATCGAGGGAGGCGTCCCTAGACCGATTGGAGCTCCTCTTGTGAGGCTGATGAATGAATTTGACGACAAAGCTCGAGAGTTCTATAGACAAAATTCGCGTCGATTGGACAATATCCATGATATAGTAGCAGATGACGAAGAACGTCTTGAATTCACCCTCCGAGAACTGGCAGCCAAAGCTTTGGATATTGACGAGGCAGAGTTAGATGAAGTGAAGCTCTATGAGGTTCACAGGGCCGTGACGCGCTATCCCTTCCTCATCGACTACGACAGGAGTTCTGTATTCACAGACCATTATCTCGTTCAGCCAAAGAGAGTGGCTAAGGTCATCGAAACTGTGGGTAACTGGGTTCGGGAACACCAGGAGCATCAAATTCGGCTCGCTGTGGACAAAGACCCCGGGTCCGGGTCCGGTAACTTTAACAGCCATCCTATTCAAAAGTTCATTCAAAAAGCTCAGCGCCTGATCCGGCTCAGTCGAAGGGTCAGATCCCCCACAACTATGTCCAATGTGGGCCCTACGGCGCAGAGATTCTCGCCCGACGAGACCGAAGACGGTATGATCTATCGCGAGGTGGAAACAGAGAAATTCAACAAAAACGATCGGATGATCATTGAATATCTGCAGCTTTTCAGCATACCGCCTCGTCGGATGACATCAGGAATTATGAGAATGGCCGGCTCACACATAATGAGAGCTACGGGAATGTACAGTGATGTCGGTCTCAGTGCAGCATCTATGCCTTTGTTCCTTCAAGAACTGGGCGTATTCTCTCCGTGGGAGAACCTGCGAGTGCTCGATCAGAGCCTAGCCTTGCCTGGTCACGGAGTCGCATCCCATTCCGGGACGAAATTAGTCACAGACGCTCAACAATCGGCTGAGCGGATGAGGAACGAAAGCCTTAAGGATGCGATGCAAGATCTGAGAAGAGACTGGGGCGACTTGCCAATCTACTGCGTGGATGATAAAGAGGCTCATGAGATCGACGATGGAGTCTCCCTTGAGCGTATCCCCGGGTCGAACGATACTTTCTGGGTTCGCATCCATATAGCGAATCCGTCGGCCTTCCTCCCTGTTGACCATGTGATCACGAAACATGCTGCCACCCGATATTCCACACTCTACGTCCCGGAGCGCACATACCCGATGTTGCCCCCGTCATTGACACAGCCGCATTTCAGTTTGGCGCCTGGTCGTCCAACACTGACGTTCAGCGCCAAAATGAATACCAAAGGAGAGGTACTCGATACCGAAGTCACCAATGGCTACGCCAGGAACGTTATATACATCACCCACGAAAGGCTACGCAAACTTTTTGGCGCTGGCCTGGAGAGCTCTTTTGTGAACCTTACCGTTGGAGGGGAGTTCCCAGAACGTTCACGAGAGGGTCTACGAGAAGAGCTGTCGCCCGAGGATGAAGAAAATTTCCACATCCTAAGGAAGCTCATGCTGGCGTTCAGAGAACACAGACGGAAGAAGGGTGCCATCGAGTGGCCCGCCGCCATAGAGACTCGGGTGTCAGTGTTTGGCGGAAAGCAACCTATGAAACCTCACAACTTGGCCGTCGAGCAAGGGCGGTACTTCTTGGGCGATCCTGTGATTCGGATGCAGTTGCACAATTTTGATCCGCACGAGGTACCTGATCTCACCAAACGCAGTCTGATATCGACCCTCATGAATTTCGCCTGCTGGATCGCTGGGAAGTGGTGTGCGAGCCGCAATATTCCCACAGTCTACGACGGAACGTGGTATCACCCTGAATACCCAAAGCTGACCCCCGAGAACGTATCCCAATACGGCGGGAGCAACTGGCTGAATTTTGCTGCACCAAAGGGCGTTTCCTCCTCCAGGGTGCTCCCCCACCATCCTCTTGGATTAGATGCTTATGTTAAAGCCACGAGTCCATTGAGACGATACGTCGACCTCATGGCTCACTATCAGATTGAAGCGGCGCTGCGCTACGAGCGTGAACATGGCCGGCGTCTGGATGCTGACGAGGTGCCATCGGTTCTGCCATTCACGAGAGACCAGGTTGACGACTACGTCGCTCGCTCCCGGTGGCAGCACACCAGGCTCAAGCAATGTGAGATGTCATCGAGGCAATTCTGGGCATGCCTGTTCCTCTTCCGCGCGTTCTATTTCAACGAGTGCAAGCTGCCAGAGACGTTCCCGTGCCTGCTGCACAACTCCTACAAGAACACTGCCCTGGCAGGAACGGAATACGGCATGGGATGGATTGCTATTGCCTTGCCGTTCGGGATTAGATGCCAGATCCTCCTGCCCTCGGAGATGATGGACAAGGTCGACATCCTGAGCGTCGTGGAAGCAAGAATCCTCTCAGTTGACCTGTCCCGCATGCTGGCCATCGTGGAAGGCGTCCGGCTGATCAAGCACTTTGAGAGGAAGGGAGAATGGGCCTGAAATTTTTCAACCATTGCCCCCCGTCATTGAAGCAGAAGTGAGCCATAAACAAAGGCCCCCGTTGTTACCTCTGCACGAAAGCTCGCATATCACCTTGTCTGGGCAAGTGGCGTATGGGACGAGTCTGCTAGAGACAATCTACAGTGCGTCAACCTTATCAGCAATAACCGCCCATGCATTCGATCTGCATAGACTGGGCTTGGCGTGGAGCGATCCCATAATTGCAGCAAGTCCACCCTGGTCTCGTGAGTGATGACAGCAAAACGGGCGCGCACGGCAGTTTGCATGCGGCGACGCATGATCCGCACATGCCTTGAAGAAATGTAGGGTTACGGCAGTGAGCCGAGAGTTAGGGCCCTGATCATCATATTGTCACCCCGGCTCCTCTATTGTTGTTTTTCAGCTTTGCTTGGGTCGCAGAACCCCTGTCCCTGAGTCGATCAGGAGACGAGGGGCATGAGGCCATGACCATCTGCTGCGCAGCCTGCGGGCGATGTCCCTTTATGGCAGGACCAGATGGAAGGGGGGTGTGTGTGGGGCTCTTCTTGTATGATTCTTGTGTATTTGTTCTGTACTATAGATCCGGTATATGATTGTCGTGCGCAGTCAGGATGGAGGAGATATGTGTGGCATATGTCGGTATGTACATGTACATGTACATGTACTGTAGAGTGACGGCACAATTGGACAGAAAAAAATATTTTTCCCCTCATTATTTTTCCCCCACCCAAAATATGGACTTTTTTTCCAGCCTTGCCGCGGTTGCCTCTGTGTTATTGGTATTAATAATGACGATCGTCACGAGGCCCTTTGACAAATGCCAACCGGCAAACATCCTCGATAGGTCGACGGGGCCTAGAACTAGATCGATCCTCTCATGCATATTATTACCCCGTGAAAAGAAAGGAGAGGAAAGGTGTTCTGCCTGTCACATGTACCTAACCTAACGAACGCAGAATTAGTAGTGAGTCGGTGTTTGTGACGGGCGGACTTCTGCTGCTGGCTCTAGTATGAAAGCAGCAGGTGCTCGGCTAGCTGTCAGTGGTGATAAGCAGCCGGGGGGAAGGCTTCCTCGGTAGAGCAGCAGCAGCAGCCGCACCGCTGCACAGCTTCAACGCAGGCACACACAGTGGACACCCACAACCCCTCCCCCCGGGGCCCCCCCGCCGGGGGGAAAATAGTCGGTGCGCTTCCGTCGGCCGGCGCGGCGGCGGCGATGCCGTGGTTGGCGGGCCGGCCCTGGGGGAATGGATATAAATAACACTAGGCCGGAAGCGGGATGGCAGATGGCGCCGTGACCGCGACCGTGACCGTGACCTCCAGCTGATGTGGGTGGATACATGCGGGTTCCCGGCAGGAGCCAAGTCGATAGAGTAGCTGACAATGAGGATTGTTCCCACTTACCGACCTGCTATCCATGGATACTACTCCTTACTCTACTGATGGAGTAGCTGCAGCTGTCGGCAGATGTTTTACTACTACCAGCGTGTCCACACCCGAGGGAACTCACTGATCAGGGTGAGAGCACCCCGGCACGGCATCACCGAAGCGGTGGAACGAGTCTCTTTTTCCCTTTTCCTCCTCAGCCAGCCACTCTACTTCATCCACATCTCCATATCTGCTGTTTGCCGGTCAACAGGCAGATGCCAGATCGGCCGCGGGAGAACCTCCGTGTCCGACGCGCCTTCTCCCAGCGGCCCGGATCTGCAGCGCGTAGCGGAACCCAATCGGAAGGGCTTCCTGTTCCGCGGCGGGCGGGCTGGCGACGCGCCCGCCGGCACGACCGAGCGCCCTGGGGGAGAGACATCGGCGGGGGCGGGCAGTGCCGATCGCCTGCGGGCAAACCCCTTTCTGTTCTCTCTGCGCCCCGGACACACGCGCCGGCGCCTACGGATGCATGGGCCAGGCGATCGCCCCGGGCGCCGGTCCCGGTGGCGGCGTCCGCTGGCTCCCTCCCTGGCCCGTGATGGCCCTCCTTTGTGCTGGGTCGAGACCGCGAGCTGTCACATTCTGCGCCAGAGCTCCCCGTCAGATCAGGCCCAGACCACCGTCCGACGTCCGGTAGATCGACTAGCTCCGTGCCCGTTGGGACTTGGCCGCAATAGCATCGACAACGTTGTGGACTGTGCAGCAAGCCATCCGCGGCAAGGGCAGAAGCTTGATAGTGATCATAAACTAGTCGGGCTGCCATGATCGCGGGTGTCGTGCTTCCTATAATGGATGGAGGCACCGCTGGCCAGACATCCAGCAGATGCGTGACGACGTTTCCGGACACCATCTCACTTCCGCGGCGCAGCCTCCTGGAGCTTCTTCTTTCTTCCCTCTCTGAATGCGCCTCCTCGGAGGAATCCCTTTCTTCTCTTGTGGATCACCGCCCTCGATCGCACAGAATGATAGCAGCAGCAGCAGCAGCAGCAGCAACAGCAGCATCCGCTTCTTTTTCTTCTGCTTCCAGGCAAGCCATGAGCGACGTCACGGTGCAGGATGCCTTCTCCCATCACCACCACAATGGCGGCGCATCAGCAGCAGCAGCAGCAGCAGCAGCAGCAAATAGTCGGGGACTCCAGAGCAAGAAGGCACTGCGGCCGCGCATGTCCTGCAACCAGTGCCGCTTCCGCAAGGTCAAAGTAAATACAACAACCTATCCTTCCATTTACACATTATTCCTCCATCATTCCCATCTCTGGCGTCCAACAGTTTGGTGACCATTTGTCTCTCCCTGCAGTGCGACAGGATCAAGCCTTGCTCTGCTTGCTGCTCACGAGGCAAACCCACAGACTGCTTCTTCCCCGTCGACGCCAGCAACAAGGCCATCGACCAGGCGCGCCAGCTCAAGCTTCTGCGCAAGGAGAACGCGGAGCTCAGGGCCCTGCTGGAGAAGAGTGCGGCTGCTTCGCGGGACTGTCATTCTCCTCCGTCTGTGGACGACAGCAACTCGAAACCCGTCAAACGGGTTAATTCTTCCGTACAGTGGAGATTCAAGGCGGAAGAGCCCCCGGACAGCCTCGTCTACGGGTGCCTTTCGGTGCAGGAGATCAAGCACAAGGTATGAAGCAAGTATCATTCTCTCCTTTTGATATGACGCAGTGAAGGCTCATCGACGTACATATGGGATCCAGCTCGACCAACTCGAGTCCCAGCCCAAGCACTGCAGACCGGTCTCCCTCACCCATCCGGCCCTGAGGGAGGTCAACACCTATGCCTATCAAGATGCGCCCGCGGACCCGTTTCCGACGCTGTGGCAGCCGTCCCTGGGACCAAGGTCCCTGCTCGACATCCTCCCGTCGCCCGAGGAGATCTTCTCCCTCCTGACTGTGTTCGACAATCAAGCCCAGTGCTTCCAGTACATCCCGAGCAAGCTGGCCACGCCGGAGGTCGAGTGTTTCCTGGCAGACCTGCAGAACGGCGCCGAGCGGAACCCGCAGATGCTGGCGCTGGTCTTGGCGGGCATGGCGCATTCGGTGCAGCTGAGGCGGTTCCAGAAGGAGGGGGAGCAGTGGATGCCGGCCGTGGTGGAGAGGGAGCTCATCCAGGCTGACATTTACAGTACGTCTGTTTGCCGCGTGGCTGAATGATGTTGCTGCTGACGCCAAATGCAGTCGCGGCGTCGATGCACGCTCTGCGGTTGAGCAGCTTTATGAACCGGCCGACGCTCCTTGCCGTCCAGATTTTGCTGCTTCTTGGCGCGTATCTGGTGAACACGGGAAAGTTTCTGGATGCGTATTCGCTGTATGGCCTGACCATACGCGTTGCGCAGGGGATGGGATGTATGTATCATCGGGTATACACAGGTGTAGATCTACAGACTGATTTGCGGCAATCTAGTACATCAGGACCCACAGTGTCTCAACCCCGCGCCCAGCCAAAAGGAATGCGATCTCCGTCGCAATCTGTGGTGGCGGATGCTTTTCATAGACCAGTATTACTCGATGACTCTGGGCCGTCCGCTGGGGATATCTGGAGTCGGGAACTGTCTGCCCTCGTCGCAGCTGGCCTTCTGCGAACTGGGCGATAACCAGAAGGCACGCCGTCTCGAGATGTACATCAACCAGTATACGATCCTGAGCCGCCAGATCATCTCGTGCGACAGCCTGACGAACACGAAGATCGACGAGTTCACAGACCGCCTGCTCCAGCTGCAGGAGACGCTTCCCACCCTGGTCCGGTTCAAGGCGTCGTGGCTGGACGAGGACGACGCCCCGGAATGGCCGTTGAACTTTCACGCTGCGGTCTTCCATTGCAACATCCACAACTATCTGATTCTACTGAACCGCAAAAGGCAAGGCAGCGCTGCCGCTCGGGATCGTCCGAGGAAGGGTAGTAGCGGTGACGATTGTCCTAGACCGGAACGAGGCTATGAGACCGTCATCTCCAGCTGCCACGAAGTCCTCCGGGCCTTCTTCTACTTGCACAAGCACCTGCCCGTCAGCCTGGTCCACTGGAGCCTCGGCCAGCAGGCATTCAACGCGGCCATGCTGCTCACCCTCAACATGCTGGAGCGCCACCCGTCCGACACGGCGGATCTCAAAGCCGTCGCTTGCGCGTATGACATCTTCCGCGAGATGCACGAGAAGAGCGTCTGTCGGCCGGCCAAGATGGCGGTCGAGCGGCTGAAGGAGGTGTTGGATGCTGTGGCTGCTTCTCAGAAAAATCACGGCAATGGCTCTCCGCAGCAGCAGCCGCAGAAGCAGGAGACCGAGACTGTCATGAGCAACCGCGGCATGATACTGGTTGAGGATCCAGAGATCAGAGCCACAATTGGCAATGGAAACGCGTACTATGCTCCGCCGGGTTTCCGCGCGGCGGATATTGAGTTGTTACCGACTCCTACCTCCACGCCTGCTGCGAGCGGTTCACGGACACCGGAGACCCCTGGGTCCGCACGGTCTGCGAAAAGGAAGCGGCGGGGCTGCGAAGATGATGGTGCGGGCGAACGTCGTCCGAGCAAGGATATCAAGTTGGAACGGTCGCAGAGTTCTTCCGATAACCCTACTATATCACCATCGTCAACGACGACGATGATGACGTCGTCATCATCACCATCGGTCGCTGGCACCGGCACCGGTTCCGCTCCCCACTTACGGAAGCTCTGTCCTCGCGTGGATGTCAACAATGATACCATAATTCAGCAGAAAGCGGCCACAAACGGCCCGCATCCGTATCCCGAGCTGCAAGTCCCAACACCAACAACACACGAGGTACCGGTACCCGCGGTCCCGACAGTGCCTGTTTCAGTGCCTGTTTCGATCGGCAGCTATAATTATAATAACAATAATAATTATCAGTATGCAGCGTCAGCGTCGACGCTGTATGTACAACGCCAGAGCAGCTTCGCGCACGACCAGCAGAGCGTGCCTGTGCAGCCACCGGTCTTCAACCAGCAGTTTATATCACCGCACGCATATGCATATGCTGGTATATACTGACCGAATTGAACCAACCGGTTGGTGGTGTTGCCTTTATATTTATTTTTATCTTATCCAGGCTGGATCCGGCTGGCCAGCGGGTTATCGGGCTGGTATATCTTCTTATAAGTATCTCTTAAGTTCTTGTTGATAGTTTTTTTTTTCTCTATTCTATTTCTCTCGATCTGATTTATTTTTTGTCTTACCCTTTTTTTTCCTTTGTTTTCTCCCCCTTAATACCCCCCAGTTCGAAGGTTTCTTGTCTTTCCCCTCGTGTTGCGATGTGACTTTGTCTGGTCACTAGGTACCTAGAGCACTCCATTTGCGGTACTTACCTAACTCTAATGATAATGCAACGCAATGCAACGTGCATGTATGATATCCTCTACTAATCATCTCATCTGCCTGATTTGGCCTGATTCGGAAGCATCTATACGTCACCTCATTGGAAATGGCATTGACTTAGTTGCTGTGACTGGTGTTGCGTGCTTTCGGAAAGCAGGCAAGCAAGCAGGGCTGTGACAGCACGGACACTGACTTGACTGTTTTCCTTCCTACAGCATTCTGGTGCTTTATCAATTTTTTCTTTTCTTTTTTCTCGATACTGAATATTTGAGATTGAGTCTGGTTCTTGTTTGAATTTTTTATTTTTTGTTTCTGTCTCTTGATCTCGTTGTTTGTTGAAGTTTTGATTATTGATTTATCCTTCTTCTCTTGCTCTGCCTACCCGCCTGCGGCCTACCCTTAGCTACCTATCTGGCCTTGTCTTGCTTCTGTCATATTCATATTGTGTGTCAGTCTGCAGGCATTTTTTACCCTTTTTATTCTTTTTTTTCATTTTTTTCTTTTTTTTTCTGGTCTGTGACCCACCGATCAATTGGTCGATTAATTGATTAATTAATATCTACTGGTAAAATGAGATGGATATACCCAATGCTCACCACCCCACGCATAGCCTGAGCCTGTGTATTGCACGGTTGAGCTATTATTGTCATTATTGCCAGTAAGCTGGTTAGGTAGTTGGTTGATTAGTTGGTTGGGTTAGTTGGTTGGTTAGGCTTCTCTTTGTCTTATCTATTTGATTCTAATAAGTACATGGATTGGAGAAGATAGGCAGGTGAGAGGCGCCGTAATACAGCAAAACAATGAACAAACCCCAAAAAGGTAAGATTTTAAAAAGACGCCTCCAGAAAATCTGGTTCGAATCGGAAAAGGGCGTGACACCCGCGCCTCCTCCGACGAGGGTGTCTCTCAAACGAGATGTTTCTGCCGTCGTACATAATGCCCCAACTCGCCCCCTTGGGCGTGATCATGATATGATATTCGTACAGTTATAATACATGCAATGCAGCCCCATCAACTTCCCACCCGGTCATGGAATCCCCACTATACTGCTGGGATCCGTATCCATGATTTTTTTGGTGAACTTGCTCGTTTTGCTGCTTTCTCTCGTTCTCTCTTTTCTTTTCTTTTCTTTTATTTTCACGGTGGAGTGTGCTCGAGTTCGGGGTGGATGATCAGTGATCGATCGATCGACCGATTAATTGGATTTAATTTAGAGACTTGGGAAACGAGAAAAGGAAAAGTCAGCCACGAAGAGAACCCTCGTCTTGTAGATATAGATTGACTTTGCACTGGAAGTTCTGCCAAATATGTTTGTTCCCTTGAAAGGGAAGGAAGAAGAGGAAGAAGAAGAAACTTACGGCGGAAGCAGAAACTCGCTCAGGCTGCTGTGCAGGAACGCGACTGCGGCCTATACATAGAAGAAAACACAGTTAGAAACAACCATCCCTTCCCGACAGCAAAGGGACGCCGCGGACTCGAAAAGAAGGGTGGGGGGAGGAGAGAGGGGGGGAGGGAAGAGAAAGACTTACGCCGAACGCCAGCACGCTCCGCACGATCGTCGCGTTCTCCGACGACGTCAGGTCGCGGTACGCGCGGCTGAGGAAGCCCTGCTGCTGCTGGGCGTGGCCGTAGCCGTAGCCGTGGCCGTGGCGGCCGCGGCCAGAAGTGACGACGACGCGCTGTTTGGGGGCCATCTTTTTTCGTCTTTGTGGTTCAACTAGTGGAGTGGATGTTTTTTGTCCGTGGTGGACTTGAGAGGGTAATGTGGAAAAAAATCGTGGTGGTAGGGAGGAAAGGTTCCTGGTGGTGTATGTCTTCGACAAGATCTTTCGATTTGAAGCGTTGAATTATAGTGAAATTGCGGGCGGCGTCCGGAGCGGAGAGAGTGCGGTTGTAGCTCGTGCCGCCGGCCGTAGTCCGTACGGAGTAGGAAAGGTCGCTGCCGAACCTGCAACCTATCGGATCGGGCGACGGTCACGGGAGTAGTAGGCTTGGCTTGCCTTGTGCTACTGGAGCTCCGGACTGCGGCCTTGAGGCTTGAGCAAGCGACGAGAATGGGGTCTGCGGCGCGAGACGCGATCTGAAATTATTACTACCTGCTTAATTCATCTAACATACGGAGTACTTCTACTACTACTACTACTACTACAAAAGGGATTAAAATCAAAGCACGGAAAAAGTCTTTCTGCTGTCGCGACTCAGCTCCTAGTCATCTGGTCACTGAGCTACGCTCCGTTTCGGCTCTGCGCGCGGCGCAACGATGACGAGCATAGATGAGCTTTTCAAGGTACGCAGTATATTATTATATCACCATTGATTGGGATCCGTTCTATAGCTTAGTGACAGTCGGACTGACAATTGAGGGGGAAAAAAAAGAAACCGTCAACTACAGCGAGTCAGAAGCGCAAGATAGAGGTCGCTAAGGATCCAAGTACGTCTGCCTCTCCCTGTGCACGCTCACGTCCACCCGACGCAACACGATGCTGATCACAACCCGATGACAAAAGATGAACTCTACAAAGCCGCCAAGATCGGCGCCAACGGCGACGTCAAGAACAAGGGCAAGGGCAAGGCCGCCATGGTTGAGGATGACGGAGCAGAAGTAGACGACGACCAAGAGGCCGGCCCCGAGCTCCCGCCCGATTTCGACCCCGAGGCGGATATCCCCGAGGATGGTGAGGATGAAGAGGGGGGAAGGTTCTTTGGCGGTGGGATGTCGCGCCAGACGGCGCAGGCGATGGCGTATATTGATCAGGCGGAGGCGGATGGGGGGGATGTCGCTGTACGTGTTCATCACCCCTCGGTGGTTTTCTTTTCTTTGGGGGGTTGTGGTTGGTTTTTTTTCAGAGGCTGACGGTGTCCTGTCACAGCCCGAAAAGTTCGACACGGCGTGGGTGCGCAAGCTGGCGCTGAACTTCGAGAAGCGGATATCGAAGAACGCGGAGATGAGGGCGAAATACGAGAATGATCCGCAGAAGTGCGTCAACATCCCATCATGAACGGAGGCGAGTGCCCTTTTCGCGAGATGCTGACTGGCTACAGATTCATGGCCTCCGAAGCCGACCTCGACACCGAGATCAAGTCTCTGTCTATACTCGCCGAGCACCCCGAGCTGTACGAGGAGTTCGCCAAGATGGGCTGCGTCGGGTCCCTGGTCTCGCTCCTGTCGCATGAGAACACGGATATCGCGATCGATGCGATCCAGACGATCAGCGAGTTGACCGACGAGGATGTCCAGGCGGAGCAGGAGCAGTGGGATAGTCTTGTTAATCCGATGGTATGTCGTCGTCTTGTTGCTTGTGCTTTTGCTTGTCCTGTCGCTTGTCTTTGGAGCTGTGCTGATGTCTTGCAAGTTGGATGCGGATATCATTGATCTTTTGACGCAGAATCTGGGCCGGCTGGACGAGGAGAACGAGGCCGATAGGGCGGGCGTCTACTATACTTTGAGTGGGTATACCTTTGCGGTTGTTTATCTACGGTCGCTAACTCTGGCAGATGTACTGGAGAATCTGGCCTCGCAGGCGTCGATCGCCGAGAGGATAGGGCACTCCGGCATGATGTCGTGGCTTCTGTCCCGGGTACAGCGGAAGGAGACCCGCGTGAGCCAGAACAAGCAGTACACTGCTGAGATACTGGCTATCCTGCTGCAGTCGTCCGTCAAGAACAGGGAGAAGTTCATCGAGATGGACGGCGTCGATGTTCTACTGCGCCTGCTGAGTGTTTATCGCAAACGCGATCCGGAGAAGGATTCCGATGAAGAGGAGTACGTGGAGAACCTGTTCGACTGCCTGACCTGCCTGGTCGACGAAGACGCAGGCAAGGACAAGTTCCTCGAAGGAGAAGGCGTCGAGCTTGCGCAGATCATGATGCGGGAGGGCAAACTGAGCAGGCAGCGAGCCCTGCGCGTCCTCGATCACGCACTGGGCGGGCAAGGCGGCGCCCCTGTGTGCGAGCGCTTCGTTGAAGCTGCGTGCTTGAGGACGGCGTTTGGCCTGTTCATGAGAAAGGTGAGTGCAGTGTACATCATCCCTTTGCATATCAGTCGGATACTGACGCCGTACAGCAAGAGAACGAGACGATCGAGCATCTGCTCGGCATATTCTCCTCGCTTCTACGCCTGCTTCCCGGGGGATCTGCGCCGCGCATCAGAACCCTCGCGAAGTTCATGGAGAAGGACTACGAGAAGATCGAGAGGCTGGTGAAGCTACGGCGGGACTACACTGCAAGGTTGGCGCCTGTCGAGCAGGCTATTGAGCGGGAACGGAAGGCCCTGAGCAAGGAGGACCAGGAGGCGCTGGCCGCCGAATGGCTCTCTCGGCGTTTCGACGCTGGGCTTTTCTCGTTGCAGGTGAGTTTCAACCTCTATCTTATACGCAGGGCATTATTGACGATTTCAAAGATGATCGATGTTATTCTTGCATGGCTGGTGGCCGAAGATGACGGGGCGAAGAAGAAGATCGTGTCACTTCTAGCGGACCGCGATGAGGACCTATCGCTTATCCGAGGCACTTTGCAAGGTGAGCTAGACCGAATCATCTGTATTCGCTTCTCGATGCTAACTGTCTGCAGAGCAAATGGAAGGCCTTGGCGATGAGGAACCTGGTGAGAGGGACCTGAAGGACATGCTTTCGACTTTGATGCAGTTCCTGTGAAGGTAGCCATAGTTGAACATTGAAGCTTTCTGTATGATTCATGTAGTATAGACATTATGCATGCATATAATGAATTGCATAGGCTGCATACTTTCACGGGTCTGATGTCTTTCACTTCACCTGTAGGGAATTGTCTGCCAGATATTGTCTGTTCATCCAAACACACCGCCTTGGATGTTTGTCATCAAGCATGCTCACGTGACACATCACTTCCCAACAGCGTTAGCGCCATGGACGGCTCTGGCCGGGGTCTCAACGCTAGTGGCGGCTCTGCTAAGATCCATCCAGCACCTGGTGAACAAAGCATCCAGCTTTGCTCCCTTCACCGTCACGGCTGGCTCGGGAACTCGTCCTGCCATCCACCCGAGATTCCCAGCTTGCTGCTGCTCCTTCTCAGCCACCGTCTGCCTGCAATATCGCTGGTGCCATCTCTCCCTGTGGCGACACTGCTGCCGTCTCCAGCTCACCGGTCTTTCCGCTGAGCGCGCGACGCGCCCTCCTGCGCTCTCGCCAGTCGTCCCTCGACCTTTTTCCCGACCGTCGTTGACCTGTCAGCTTCCTTGATTAGTTGCCGAAAATGGTGGAGTACGAAGATACCTACGAGGATGAGTACTACGACGAGGCGGAGGAGGGAATTACCTCCGAGGACTGTTGGACGGTCATCTCGTCCTTCTTCGAGGCTAAGGGTCTAGTGTCGCAGCAGCTGGACTCGTTCGACGAGTTCATCTCCTCGACGATGCAGGAGCTGGTGGAGGAGCAGGGTGCCGTCACGCTCGACCAGACGCTGCCCCCCGCCGAAGATGAGGTCGACCCCGTCGTCGTGCGCCGCTACGAGCTCAAGTTCGGAACCGTCATGCTGGCCAGACCCTCGATGACCGAGGGTGACGGTGCCACCAGCATCATGCTGCCGCAGGAGGCCCGTCTGCGGAACCTCACCTACGCCAGTCCGCTCTACCTGGGAATCACGAAGAGGATCACCGAGGGCCGCGAGAGGCCCGTCGTGGACCGTGATGACGAAGACGGTGTCGAGGGCGACGAGGACCGGAAGCACAGGGGCACGTACCTGCACTGGGAGCAGAAGGAGCTGCCGCCCGACCAGGCGGAGGAGGAGAACATCTTCATCGGGAAGATGCCCATCATGCTCAAGTCCAAGTACTGTATCCTGAAGGACCTGAGCGAGCAGGCGCTTTACAACTGGAACGAGTGCCCCTACGACTCGGGTGGTTACTTCATCATCAACGGAAGCGAGAAGGTCCTGATCGCGCAGGAGCGCAGCGCCGGTAACATCGTTCAGGTGTTCAAGAAGGCGCCGCCCAGCCCGACCCCGTACGTCGCTGAGATTCGAAGTGCCGTCGAGAAGGGGTCGAGAATCCTGTCGCAGTTGACCCTGAAGCTCTTCGCAAAGGGAGACACTGCAAAGGGAGGGTTTGGCCCGACGATCAGGTCCACCTTGCCTTACGTCAAGACCGATATCCCGATCGTCGTCGTCTTCAGAGCGCTCGGTGTCGTGTCGGACGAGGATATCCTGAACCACATCTGTTACGATCGAAATGATACCCCCATGATGGAGATGCTGAAGCCCTGTATCGAGGAAGGTTTCGTCATCCAGGACCGCGAGGTCGCGCTAGACTTTATCGCTAAGCGAGGATCGACAAACAGCAGTATGAACCATGAGAGGCGTGTGAGATACGCGAGGGAGATCATGCAGAAGGAGTTCCTTCCTCACATCTCTCAGAGCGAGGGCAGCGAGACTCGGAAGGCGTTCTTCCTCGGCTACATGGTCCACCGCCTCCTCCAGTGCGCGCTGGGACGTCGCGATGTCGACGACCGTGACCACTTTGGAAAGAAGCGTCTGGACCTTGCTGGTCCCCTTCTTGCGACTCTCTTCCGCACTCTCTTTACGAGACTGACTAGAGATCTCCAGAGATACGTCCAGAGATGCGTTGAGACCAACCGTGAAATCTACTTGAACATCGGTGTCAAGGCCAGCACGTTGACTGGAGGTCTGAAATACGCCCTTGCCACAGGTAACTGGGGTGAGCAGAAGAAGGCAGCGAGCTCCAAGGCGGGTGTGTCGCAGGTGCTGTCTCGTTATACCTACGCGTCTACGCTTTCACATCTTCGCCGCACGAACACGCCGATCGGCCGTGATGGCAAGATTGCAAAGCCTCGCCAGCTACACAACACGCACTGGGGTCTGGTCTGTCCAGCAGAGACGCCTGAGGGCCAGGCCTGTGGTCTGGTTAAGAACCTGGCGCTCATGTGCTACATCACCGTTGGAACTCCTGCCGAGCCGATTATCGACTTCATGATCCAGCGGAACATGGAAGTGCTGGAAGAGTTCGAGCCGCAGGTGACGCCCAACGCAACCAAAGTGTTCGTCAACGGAGTCTGGGTCGGGGTGCACAGAGATCCTGCCCACCTTGTCAACACCATCCTCTCTCTTCGCCGACGCAACATGATCTCCCACGAGGTCAGTCTGGTCCGGGATATCCGTGAGCGCGAGTTCAAGATCTTCACCGACGCTGGGCGTGTCTGCAGACCGCTGTTCGTCATCGACAATGATCCCAAGAGTGAGAACTGTGGCAACCTGGTGCTCAACAAGGAACACATCCGCAGACTTGAACAGGACAAGGAGCTGCCTCCCGACATGGACCCGGAGGAGCGCAAAGAACGGTACTTCGGCTGGGACGGCCTGGTCAAGTCGGGTGTCGTGGAGTATGTGGATGCCGAAGAGGAAGAGACGATCATGATTGTGATGACACCGGAGGATCTCGAGATCTCGAAGCAACTGCAGGCTGGTTATGCCCTGCCCGAGGACGATCGCAGTGATCCGAACAGGAGAGTGCGGTCCGTGCTGAGCCAGAAGGCACACACGTTCACGCACTGTGAGATCCATCCTAGCATGATTCTCGGCATCTGTGCCAGTATCATTCCATTCCCCGACCACAACCAGTCGCCCCGTAATACCTACCAGTCTGCTATGGGTAAACAAGCTATGGGCGTGTTCCTTACGAACTTTGACCAGCGGATGGAGACGATGGCGAACATCTTGTACTATCCACAGAAGCCGCTCGCAACGACTCGGTCCATGGAGTTCCTCAAGTTCCGAGAACTGCCTGCAGGGCAGAACGCCATTGTCGCCATTGCTTGCTACTCTGGATACAACCAGGAGGATTCGGTCATTATGAACCAGAGCAGTATCGATCGTGGTCTCTTCCGAAGTCTGTTCTACCGCACCTACACCGACTCGGAGAAGATGGTCGGCTTGACGGTGGTCGAGCGCTTCGAGAAGCCGATGCGCTCGGAAACGATTGGTATGAGGAAGGGTACCTACGACAAGCTCGACGAAGACGGCATTATCTCCCCTGGCGTTCGTGTGTCCGGAGAAGATATTATCATCGGCAAGACCGCGCCTCTTGCGCCCGAGTCAGAGGAGCTGGGACAGAGGACGAAGGCGCACACGAAGCTGGATGTCTCCACGCCGCTGAGGAGTACCGAAAGTGGTATCGTCGACCAGGTGCTCATCTCTACCAGCAACGACGACTTGAAGTTCGTCAAAGTGCGGATGAGGACCACGAAGATCCCGCAGATCGGTGACAAGTTCGCCTCTCGCCACGGACAGAAGGGTACCATCGGTATCACTTACCGGCAGGAAGACATGCCGTTCACACGGGAGGGCATTGTTCCCGATCTGATCATCAACCCGCACGCCATTCCGTCGCGTATGACGATCGCCCACCTGATCGAGTGCCAGCTCAGCAAGGTGTCCGCGCTGCGTGGATTCGAGGGTGATGCCACGCCCTTCACGGATGTCACGGTCGACTCCATCTCCCGCCTGCTGCGCGAGCACGGCTACCAGTCGCGTGGCTTCGAGGTCATGTACAACGGCCACACCGGGCGCAAACTCGTGGCACAGATCTTCCTGGGCCCGACGTACTACCAGCGCCTGCGGCACATGGTGGACGACAAGATCCATGCCCGTGCGCGCGGACCCACGCAGATCCTGACGAGACAGCCGGTGGAGGGTCGCGCCCGAGACGGTGGTCTGCGGTTCGGAGAGATGGAGCGCGACTGCATGATCGCGCACGGCGCAAGCGCCTTCTTGAAGGAGCGTCTGTTCGATGTGTCGGATCCGTTCCGCGTCCACATCTGCGACGACTGCGGACTGATGACGCCCATCGCGTAAGTACCTGATTCCCTTGATGAGGCCGCTGTTGAAAACAGGCTTGCTAACATGTATTCTAGGAAACTCAAGAAGGGACTCTTCGAGTGTCGCCTGTGCAATAACAAGCACCGGATCTCGCAGGTGCACATCCCGTACGCGGCCAAGCTGCTGTTCCAGGAGCTGGCCGCCATGAACATCGCGGCGCGCATGTTCACCAACCGCTCTGGAGTGTCCGTGCGATAATCGACCGATATCTCCGTCGGCAGCCTCCGACGCTACCAATCCGCCCTAAGCTGCATCTCGTATCGACGCGCGCTTTGCTAGTTTCCGCTGTGGATCTCGAGACGAGACGTCTTCCGAAACCCACGGCACGAGCGTTCATACTATTTTTAGCCCTATGTCTTTTCCATCTGTCGACTTTTTTTTCCCCTTCTCGGGTCAGAGAATGACATGAACCTGCATCTTTCTTCTGCGGCGTACAGCGAACATGTAATCCTTTTTTTTTCTTCCTGCGAGTGGGGATGTGGATGCGGAACGGCATGAAGACTCGCGGCAATCCTGACGTTTAGGCCATGGGTTTCTTTCTTCAGACTGAATCGGACAGGGACTGTTTTTGGATGCAAGTTTTCTTCTTTTCCCCTTGATCTTGCCTCGCGTTCCTCTCGTCTTGCGAGAAAAGACGCCGAAGAGGGGCAGCGAGAGCCCTAGCTGGTGGGGTCGAGCCCCTCATGGACATGTATGTACTGTAGTTGATGTAGAGAAATAGACGCCTGACATGTTCATGCTGCGTGTTGCTGCTTCTGTGCCAGATTGGGGTTGTAGCCATTACCGTAGTCGAGCGGACGGCCTCGACCGGCCTTGTACAGAAGCCTGGAGGTGCGGTCCGGACCCTAGACTGCGGTTGGTCTCTGTCTCGTACACAGCGTTCAACCATGCAGCAGAGACCAGGATGGTGTTGACGGTGTTTCCACGACGGGCGGCGCTCAGTGGGCGCGTGTTTCTGTCGGGCGCCAAAGATAGCAGCGCGGTTGGTCCCCTCTCTACATCTGCTTTCCCCTCTCCAACCACCACCATCGCTGAACGAGGAAAAAGAGCCAGGAGCCCTGCGGAATCGTCGTCGCTCATCCTGCCTTTCTGCGAGCCCATCCCCGCGCGCACGCCCAATCATGCTCGCCCGCTACGCGCCCCAACGTATCCCCCGCGCTCTGCCCGCCACCATTGGCAGAGGCACTTGCAGCCATCCAGCCTGGCTCGTCGACTGCCCGTGAGGGGACTGTCTGGTGGGCATCCCGATGGAGTACAGGACATGCAGCCCGAGATGGGGCCTGGCCTGGCCTGCTGACCGGCCTCTCTTTCTCCGCCGTGGTGGGCGTGGTCCTCCCGATCCCATGTGTACTTAAGACAGGCCGCCCGGTTTGCAACCTCTTCTTTTCCCCCCTTTCTTTTCTTCCTTTCCTTTCTTCAGCAAGGCTCTTTTCCCTTCTTCCTCTTCTTCTTTTTCTGTTTGTTAGAGCTGCCCGGAGGTTGTGGAAGTGCCCTGTCGCACTGGTTGCGACCTTGTTTGATCCTCTTTTTTTGCTTGGTCGTTCTTGTTTTTCGTCGTTCAACTGCATAAACAGACAGACAGACGAGCTGTGCTCTCTCTCTGTCTTCGACCTCGACCGGTGTGTTCTGCGGGGTGCTTCCTCGACCGTGTATAACCTCACAGCAGCAGCGGGTCTTGTTGCGTCGCGGGTTCGACGTGCTCCGTTGTTGTTGCAGCTCTAAAGAACTTGCTTGCTTGCTCGGACTTGGACCTTGTCTTGCTGTCTGTCTTCTCCCTGCAGGGTGGGCAGGCTCCTTTCGCGGTTCTTGTTCTTTAATTATTAGGGTTTTGTTCGTTTCTCGTCTTGGACAGGACGTTATAGCGTCTCCGTCTCGTTGTGCCTATTGACAATTGCGGTCGATCCGTTTAATCTTTAATTCACACTGTTGCGTTCAGAGGCCCTGGTAGCCTTTGTCAATAACACCGCCGCCGTGGATCCCCACACCGCGTCTCCATCTCATCAAGAGCTTGTTGCGTCTACCGCGCCTCTCGCGATCGGTTCCGTCGCCGATTCTCAACCGCCGGTCTGGATCGGCCCTCGAAGCTCGTCTAGGATCGTCGCCACATCTTTCTGAAACCTCTGAGGTTTCCCGTTGTCGTCGACATACGTCCGTGTCGTATCATATAACCGTCGAGGAAGCTCTGTGCTTGTACTCGAACATCGAACGGGGATATCTATCTTTGCGTCTCCTGTCCATTACGAGCCTTCTTTTACGGATCATAATTTAATATTTAGTTTTATTTTTTTGTTTCTATCGTCTTTGTCTACGCGAAATGGCCACCGTGCAGCTCAACTTCTCTCTCCGGACTTCTCCCAACGTCAAGACGGTTCATCTGGTCGGCTCCTGGGACAACTACTCGGGCCAGCTCCCGCTGTCAAGAGACCCCTCCAAGGCCGGAGCGTGGACGGGCAAGTTCCGCTTCCAGACGTCGGTGCTGCAGCTCGGCGGGCGGTACTGGTACTATGTAAGTTGTGTCCCTCGGCATCTACCGGTTTGAGTTCGAAGGCTAATAATAATGGTCGTGAAGTATATCATGGACGGATACCACGTCTCCCACGACCCCGCCGTCGAGTACACCGTCGAGCCCACCACCGGCCGCAAGCTCAACATCCTCGATGTGCCGGGTGGCGATCGTTCTGAACGGCCTACCCACCATGCCCGGCGCGAATCGATCGACATCCCAAGGGGCCGTGCCCTGTCCCCGTCCAAAATCCAGCACCCGAAGCCCTCGAAGCCCTACGCGTCCCGCCAGATCCGCGAAGAGGACTTCGCCCCAACCATCGAGCAACTGACCAGACGTTTCGCCGCCTCCCGCCTGTCAGACGACTTCTCCTCCTCGTCGTACTCCAACAGCCCGCCCAGCTCCGTCGGCTCGTCCCTGTCGTCCCGCTCGCGTAGCACCTCGCCCTCGTCGCTGTCGTCGATGAGCGACCCGCCCACGCCCATCTGCCGCTGCGAGCGCTACGGCATCACCCGCACGGGGGACCGCGTCAAGCTCGATTGCGGCGGCAGCCGATGCGGGTACCGCACCGAGTCGTCCGACGCGAGCTGCTCGTCGGAGTCGGAGAGCGACTCGGACATCGACTACAGGCAGGCGCGGAGCGCGGTGAGGCGGCAAGGGATCGTTGTTCGTCGATAGATGAGTCGATGAGATACGCCCGTCTGACCCATGCCAATTTCCTCTGGGAGAAGTTTTCGTTGACTTGACCAATTCTTGCTTCTCGGACGAGAGAGAGAGAGAGAGAGAAACACCGCGGCCGGATGGAAAGTTTTTTTGAAAAAAAAAAATCTTTTCACTCCTTTTCGTCGTTTTACACCGCAATCGTCGTCATCGAGTCAAGCAGACTGCACGCATCTGCGCAGGTTACACTCCTTCGTTCGCAACCTGGAACCTGACATCTCTGTCTTTGCGGTGGTTTCGTCGGTGGATCCCGTCAAAACTCTCTTCCATTGCCTGGGGCTATCCACCTACCTAGGAGCTAGGTATTGGAGTGAGCTGGTCTCGCTCCGTATCTACATAGCTCTCAGGTTATGGAACGGAGCACCGACCGTAGCCTCCGTCCGATCGGGTTTGCGAACAGACAAGGAAAACGACAAGACCCCGCCGCGTACCGGACGCCGGACACAACGCACGTACTGTACGCCACGCCGTAGGCAGGGTACGACCGGGCGGGGAGAGATCAGAAGAAAGAGAACAACCGACAAGGCCGTGTATCAACCAATGTTCCCTCAAACAGCAAGCAAGAACAATGGCCAAGATGGGTTTGAGGGATCTGATACCCGCGGCAGTGAGGAATCATTATTAGGTACCTGCCTAGTGGTAGCTTGACTGATCTATCCATCGATTGACTGACTGGCTTGGTGGGCTCCTAGTGATCAGTCAAGGTAAATGGGGGGGCTTTAACATCGGCTGGTTAGCGAAAGGGTAAGGTACCGATACCGATGGATCAATGAATCAGTCAATCAATCAGTCGGCATGTTAGTTAGTTGGTTAATGAGTGATGAATGAAATGACATGAAATGAAATGAAATGGGATATGAACCAATAATTGCCTGGTAATTACATTGCATATATTGTGTTACCGACAACATTTTTGTATTTTTTTTCCTCAAATACATACCAGAGATAATATTAATACGTAAGCAGCCAAGTGTCATCTCATCATCATCTTCTTCTTCGTCATCGTCATCGTCATCGTCATCCTGTACGTACCGTAAATTACAAAAATTCGACTCCCAATACCTCCTGATGATGATGAATGATGATGATGATGCCGCTCACCCGGCCTGATCTGATCTGGTGAACGACTACTACTACTACTACTACTACTACTACTACTACTACTACTACTACTACTACTACTACTACTAATGACAGGCAAACCCAGCGCCACCCGCTCGCACTCCACCCGCTCCCTCCACGCCTCGAGAAGCTCCCGCCGCCCGTCGAAAAGGTCAAGCGGGGACCGTCGCCGTCCTCCACCCGCGCGCGGAGGCGGAGGAGCTCGGGGATGTGGGAGGCGGGGTGCACCGCCGTGCAAGCCAGGGAACCCAGAGTGACACGGAACAGACAAGTATGCTGCAACCGCCTGGGGGCATCTGGCTTACATAGGTAGGCAGCAGAGCTCACCCGGAGGAATGAATGAATGAATGAATCGATAATGGGGCTCGGAAACTCTCTGGAGAAAGGCAGGTCAGAATGGACATTACAGCAAGTTAGGTGGTAGATGGGGCAACAAAAAGGGAGCCAACCGGGTGACCGAATTGCGTTTGGATTCCTGCCTGGCTTGTACAGTACCGTACTGTACATACATACAGCGCCAGCGTCTGCGGCTCCCCGGCGCCCTGCGCTCTGCGGAGACTGCAGATGCTCCTGTACTGTATGCACATGCAGTGATCTGGCTTCATTTTTTGGTTTATATATATATATATGTCTAGATCGGATGCATGTTGTACGCGACTTCCATACGTAACTTGCCAGTAAGCCTCGAGAACGATGCACATGTATATAGGCTCTGAGTCCAGGCAGCTAGTTGCTCCTAGATGATGGATATGCTCTGTGCAGAGTTGAGTGAACCAGCTGGTCGCTTCTCCGAGGGTCCTCTGATTGAATGAGACTTGCACATTCCATATTCCATATGTGTATTGCGTTGAATCCCAGTCAGCTATGGATAGCGACAGGCTTGTCGGCCTCGTCTATCATCCGTTAAATTTATGACCTTAGATATGATAGTAACGAGTCTGTCAGTCGAGTCAGGTCCGGCCATGAATGAATGACTTGAGTCTATATCGATTGGCTGAAGCTTCATATATATTATCTTGCCGACAGCCAACATGATGCGAACATGGTCTGAGAGCGGGATAAATAAACAAGTATAAGCAGTTGAAATACGCTTTTAAAAATTAAGTAGAGGAGGAGATAACTTTGGTTTGTACTGTATGTATATGGAACACCCAAAGGAAGGGGAAACATGTCCTCGACGACAGAGAGGGGGAAAAAAAGAACACTGCCTGTGTGCCTGAGACCAGGGCAGGTGGGAAAAACATGAACCAGCGAGCCAGAATCACTGGCTTGCTGACTTGTGTATTTTCCTCCCATGGGGGGAATCGAACCCCCGGCTGCCGTGTGAAAGACGGCGATGTTAGCCACTACACCACATGGGATCTTTGTTGGAGAAACAACTTCTAGCAAAGACACAAATTTGCATTTCGGAGAAAGGTTATCAAAAGTATATCAATCTTAATGAATACATTGGAAGCCAAGGAACCAGCCATGGCAGAGAATGCGTTAGTGGATAGAGCTAAGCAAAACAGACACAGAGAGAGTGAGACAAGACACTCCAAACAAAGGAACGACACTTCGGAAAACTATCCCAAAAGTCAACTCCTTGCAAATGCGACAAGACCATCTACGCCCAAAACCCCCGACTTATGCATGCATGCCGAAGCACAGAGTGTTTTAAGCCACAACCAACGTAACCCAAGCAACGCAGGAGAGCCGGTGTCTTCGAGTTCGTTTCTCTTTCATGCTTGCTAGTGCGATACATTTCCGCAATGCCGTCAATTCTCTCGCATTCCACGTTCGTCTCGTCGTGCGCATGCGTCGTAAAACAATGCAGTCGAAGGACGCTAATCGTCAAGATCGGCATTCGTGACCGTATCCCTTCCATCGCGTTGTAGGCATCCGGCCTAGAAGGCAGGGATCGTATAATGAAAACACGGCGGAGTGTTAAAGATCAGGGACAAGGTCATGGTCCTCCCAGCAGCCGTCCTCGTCGCATGCAATATATCCCTCTCAGTCTCAAACAGGCATGATTGCTCTCCTGGAGCAACTGCTCGACGAGACCGATGGGGGTGAATATGACGCAAGGAAAGGTGTTCCTCTCGCAAGATATGGGGCCGAAGCTGACAGCATTGAAAAGACCGAGAAGAAGGGATAAGGTGACAGGTGAGGAGAGAAGAGAGTGTGTATGCGTTTATCAGGGAGCGGATCCGGACATTCTATGACGAAGTAGGCGACAGGAGATGTCGTGTATGTCGAAATCAAACAACGGAAACGTGCCCGCATTTCCACGATGTAACAGTAGCGGATTTGGTTGCGTCGCGGGAGAGCTCCATGGAAGCCATTCGGGGATTTTGCTACGGCGGTGCGCCCAGCGCGGTGCCAGCTTCCGAGCAGACGATCCAAGCGGTCTTCCAGCGGCTGACAAGCTCACTTGCGCTCTCAGAAGCCCTCATGCTCCGAAACCCGTAGCCAACATCGTACTCGGACCTGTCGGCGTCCCCCCTACCGAATCCCTTTGCTCCCATATCCCGAATCTGGCCAATTCGTCCCGCCCGAAGAGGCGTGTGAACCGCCAGCCTGTCTGACGGAGTGTGCTGGACATGCGTATCCAACCAATACCGTCTTCTCCTGCACGACATGGCCTCGTTGACCGTATGCTTCGCATGGATCAACCGCATGCTGAAAGTACAGGCAACGGCACACGGAGTAGCGCTCAATGACTTGGTAGCACATGGTGAATATTTGAAAGTTCTGCTTCTTTTCTTGCTCCAGGGAAAAAAAAGGGAAAGACTTGGGAGATGTAGATATTGTTGAATGTAGATCTTGAACGTGATGAGTCGTGTACCGTCAAGCGTGGGCGACGTAGCAGATATATAGAAAGACAAAACCGGGAGAATTCTTGCCAGCAATCAAGGGCGCAGGGCGGTTTGGGGGCTCGACAGAAGACGATATCTCGACAACGAGAGGCAATGAACCCGACACTGGATTAAAAAGACCAGAGGAAGCAGACGTGTTTTAACGAACGGAACAGGCGTAGCCAGAGCATTGATTCATTTGTTTCAGGTGGCAAAAATTGGGCCATTTATATCTTTAAACATCTAGGCAGATAATTAGGAGCCTTACGAAGGATCAGCCACAAAAGGTGAGGCCGAGTACGCCTGCCCGGGCGCGCGCGGTGGGTTCAAGCAGGTACGTCGGGAAGGCATATGCAAGGCCCCCACTAGAGGGATCCGACATAGTTCTGTCCCAGGGACCAGCAGTACGGTTCACGGTGCAAGAGGGCAAAGGACGTGACCACCGAGACAGATCATCACCATACCGGATCTGGTATCGGAGCGTGGACACCACAAATATAGAAGAGGCGCCGGTGCGCAGCCAGAGACTGGGGTCCGCGGACAAGACCGAACACTATCACCAACAAGCAGGTCATGACGGCTTCAAGCCATCGGCTGCTTCAGGAACTTTACCCACTGCGATGGAACCGTCAGACAGTCAATGCGAAGCTGGAAGATGTCTAAACTGGGCTGCTGGGGAGCTGCCAAAGCCGAGCACGCTAATCCTGGCACGGCAGGGGATCGCAGGCCCTCAGCTGGATTTGAGATCGACGGCGTTATCCACCGCGCTGGGCCGGACGAACAGGGGTCTGTGTGTCTAAAAATTCGCGAATCGGGTAGTTTGTTGACTACACTTCCGTAAGCTGTCAACTTCGACAGTTACCGATTAAACCAACGAGGCCCTGAGCCTGACAGGATGCCAGAGCGCCCCCAGCAGCAGACGATACCTGACGTCTCTTTTCGCGGCATCGAGATGAGCAATTGATGTCTTATTCAGTGTGCGTAGCGCAGATAGCATGCAGCGGCTCAGCCTGACGCACGACGATGGAGACCGGGGTGTGCCAGTGACTGCTGAAGAAAGCAGCCGCCGGCGCCGCTCCAAACCCGAGACCGTTAGAAAGGGCGTACGCGGATTCGCTGTAGCGTAAAACTTGCGCGCAGCCCGAGTCAGAAACTAACGCCGGTCGATCTGATCTAGGAAGCGCACAGCTCACGTGAATCCCAGTCTTTACGGAGTACAAAGTGCGGCGGGGATTCCATGTGGGCGACGGTCCAGGGGGGAGCTCCTTGGCCGCTTGGCTGCTGTCCGGGCGCCACAATGGATCTCGGGAAGAGGCGGTGCAGTAGGGCGCGAAGGACACGACTGTGGCTATGCAATCTCACGAGAGTCGCGGGCCAGGAGCTTCCCCTGCCACATGGACCTCCCCATGCTGTGTCAGACATGCGACGAGAGCAAGCCGCTGTGTGGCTAGTGCTGCTGCACGGAGTAATCGGCGGCATGACGAAGCCGGTGGGACAGAAGCCGGTGCGTCATTGTTTATGCTGCGACGGTGTCTCGCAGCAGCCATTGGGACGGGTAGCATTTGGCTTGCCGTTTTACGCCCTCGACGGAAATTTCCTTAGGCCCATGTAAGCTTTGTTCCGCGATGTCTTCCTGGGCCAGTTTTGGTTGCAGTCATCGGAGAGACCATTCGCGACAAGAACCTGGGTGGACATGATGCTACAGAGAAGTGCCGGCGGGTGACTTTCAGCTCCCATGGTGCACTCGAGACCTCCGCTTGTGGGGCACCTGGAGACCAGCGGGGTTTGCGATCTCCTGGGTACGGTCCGGACGGAGCAATCATGGGATTGAACCTGTCAATTGCTATGTACCGAAGAGCACTCCATAGGCAAACAGATCAAGGTAATCTGTCATAGTTCAGGTACTCAAGAAGAAGCCTTCTCTTTTCTTTGTGCGCGCGCAGCCGCAAGACACTATTCAGGACCGGTACGAAAGATCCAACCAGAGGTGTGAGGGATTCTATTTTTGCCATTTTCGGACGAAAGAACCCATGATTCTCTCGAAGAAGGGGGCCAGTCTCTAGGCCTTCGAGTGACAGGGACATGCAATACGGGGATACCCCGTGACGGACAGAGGTGTTGTGCTTCTCAAACGCATGTTACCGTAAGCCTGCGCCCGGCAGATGGAAATGGATTGACATGCCCCGAATGGAGCCGGAAGACGCACGCCGGACTGCGTCAAAGATGGCAGAAGAGCTCGATGAGTTTGGGGGATATTCGCCACCGTCAGCAGCTTGGCCTGAGGCTGGCTAGTGAGGCCCAGACGATGAGCAACGGAGGCTTGAGTCACTGAAGTCGAGGCTAAGAGAGACTAGAGAGCGACTGCACCAGCCACAGTCGATGGCTCGACGGATCCACAGAGACAGGATGATGATCGCTGACGATGGTGAGACGCTGGGAGGATGGAGACTCGTGGAGCGTCGACAGCTGCTGAGCAGTGGAGAGCTCGACGAGGCCGCCGGTGACTCAGCCCTACGGAGCAGCCGCACTAGTCCCGATGCGGCATCGCGCCGGCCAACCGGCGTGGCCTCCCTCGCCCTGGCGGTGTGCGAGTCCCTCTCCTGCTCCGCACCGCTCTTTCGTCTTAACCATGGCGTTCACGACCAGCGTCATGGCACAAGTTCTTAGCATTGCTCGGTCTCCTGCCTCGACTCATTTCGTTTCCTGTCAGTAGACAGCCGAAGACCCGATCCCTCCCCCGTCCTCTGTCCCCGGAAACAGCGGGGCATGCGCTGCCTGTCATCCTGGCTTCAAGTGGGTTGGGAAACCCATCGACAGCAGCCCGGGCCGCTGGTAGGCACGTCCCATCTTATTCAACAGAATTGACTGACTGGGGATTCTGTGTCAGTCAGTCCCAGTAGGCTCTCTTCCGTAATTCCCTCCTCGGACTAGGTCTTGTCTTGCAGATATGCGGAATACGGAAGACGAAGCAGATTCGCAGGAGACAGGGCTCTTGACTTCATCATCACAAGTACATCACAAGTACGGAGTATAGCAGATACTTTCAGCTCTCCCATTTTGGACCGTGGTCCATCTGTCTCGTCTGTGGATGTCTGCCAGGTCGATGGACAGCAGAGGCCACGCCATGATGGAGGTCCGGGTCGCGGATCCTTGTCCGAGAAGGGCTTAGTGCGATACTATACACGTGATCGCTGACGCGACTCCTCAGGGACCCAGACCGCCTCCTGCTCAACGACTCCTGGGAGACATCGATGGATGCCACGCTCGGGCAACCGAGCCCTGACCGTCAGGCCTTCCGTTTTCATATCTCGTAATTGTTTCGTGCCCAATACCGGTCTACTCCATATGCGGCAGTCGCCTGGGCTCCTGCAGTGGACCGCGATTGGCCCCGTCGCTGACCACGCGAGGTAGGCTCCTTTCTGGCCAACATCCAGGACCTGGGGAAAGGCTGCAGTCGAGAGCGTGGATCGCCCGTCTGGGAAGTTCTGGCAAGGACGTCCGGCAAATGCCATTTCCGCACCGTTGCATTGGAAACCGCATGCCACCAGGGCTGGGTGTCTCTGTCACGCCATGGGTCCATGTCATTAATGACGTCCCTTTCATGGTGCTTCGGTAATGCAGGCTGTAGCTGTGGAATTACCGCCTGTACGACCCAGCGTGAGATGGAGGAGTCATACCTCGCAGCTTACTCGGAAGGGCGTCCAGCGATCTTCAGAAACTCCCCTCTGGCATCTCGGTCTCCGCATGGCGGCTGAATGTCTCCATCATCAAGTAGTATGTACCTATTATGACACGGACAATTCCGAAGGCGACCTTCGAAGGTGCATCAGAAATAGAAACCGGCGTGAATTGACAGCTGAAAACTGGAGCTTGGCCCCAGGCCACCGTTATCCCCGGTGGGCCTGATCAGTTCTATAGACTATCAAGGTACGCAATGTGATGGTTCTCTTACAAAGCTCTCATGCTTTACTTATTTGCCACCCTCTGATTGTGCTTTATCTGCGTTTTTGAGTCTTATTGCATAAGATTCTTATTTGCCCGTGTGCATTGTTGTGGACACGAGGATACATAGTGAGGCATCCTGCTCTGTTATTGTATTTCTTTCTTTGGGTATATTTTGCCTTGCTGCCTTCCTGGCGAGGCAGTGGTTTCCGCTATCAGCGGAGATGTTTGCACACCAGAAAATTTGGTCAGCTGCGTTTCTCGCCAACTACGGCCCTCTCTAGAACCTGACTTGTCCTTTCAAGCATTTCCTCTTACTCACACCACGGTGATCTCCGGCCAATGGACATACCACGGAAGACGTTCAGCTGTTCCCTCTCTCTGCGCTACGATAGTCGTATGGGTCTGCATGCGCTGGCATAACATTTTTCCATTCCAGGAAATCAGCCAAGTCGACTCTGGGCCTGCCGTCCAGGTATCCCGTGACCCTCACTGGTTGCAATGCATTGGATTGGTTGCCAGACAAGCCATCAGCCCTATGCAGTGTCCCTGCCGGGAGTTCCTGTGGGCCGTGGCCATGCTTGCATCCAGAATAGCAACAACAATAGCCTGGAACATGGGTCTGTTTACTGCCCCATCTGGTCATTCTGAGGACGCCACACTCCAGACCGTTTCACCACTAGGCTAGTTTTGCTCCACCCGTTTTTTGTCACCCCATGGGCCCCATTCTCTTTGCGCACCGCCACACGATGGGCGGTACGCCAAGGTATTTGCCGTCAAAAGTCCTGAAACAACCGAGAAAGCTTCTTCTGGGATGTAGGTCTCCGGCTACAGGTTTTTCTTTTCTTATCCTATCATACTTGGTTCTCGACCATTTTCCATGCACCTTTGGCTCCATTCTTTCGTTTTGCAACCACTTGTCTCACCTTTATCCACTAGAGGGTCCCTTGAAACCATTGTCTTCTTTTTATTTTTTTTTTTTTTTATTTTCCCCCCCTTTTCCTCCCCCTCAGGTTCAATCCGTCGCCTCTTCCATTACTTTCGAGAGGCCCGGTTTGACGAAGAGGTACAAGCACACGTCAATCGTGAGCAGCTCATCAATTCCTCTATCAATTGACCACTCTAGACAATGCTCACTTATCACTACTACATACTATTATAATACTACATGCAGTGGAAAACTGGAAACTGTGCCTGTTAGCCGCTTTTTGTGACTCATCCGACCACCAATGCAAATAGAAACTATAACACAAGACATCCCCTGAGATGAAAATGAAATGGAGTAATGAAGACAACACAGATAAAAAAAATACAGGATCCGATGCATACAAACATGTTTCACGGAACAGAAAGCTGTTCATATTCATTCCTGGTCTGCTTCCAATCAATCCCGTCAGCAGCAGCAGCAGCTCACAGTGGCTGTGTCTCCTACTAGGTGATAAAAACCGATATGGACGGAACACATAAGATTAACGACCGTTTGGTTGACCCACTAGAAAGGTTAAGGTTTGATCATATCGACGACCCCAAAGCCCCGAAACTCAAACCCCGCGCCAACCCAAGCCTCAGGATGCGGAGCACATCAGTCCCCTTCGCATCCTCGGGTAGTCGAGCGCGCCAGTCCCAGCCCCTCGGCATCGGTCCGGCAGCAGCACCATTAGGCCGGGGCACCAATACGGTCGACCCCGACTCCGACCGCGATCCCGATCCCGATCCCGATCCTGATCCCGAGCGGGACCGCGCGTGCGACTCGAGCATCTCGCTGCCGATGAGGGAGAACCCGCTCGATGCGGTGAGCGACGAGACGGACTTCTTGAGCAGGGAGCGCGGGTCGGGCGGGAGGACGAGCGACGCGGACGCGGACGGCTCTGCTGCCGCGGACGCGGCGCGTTCGTACGAGTGGTAGTGGATGAGGGTGGAGCGGAAGCATTCCTCGCACTGGGCGTAGACGCGGGGGGTGACGGTCTCGAGGTCCTCAACGGCGCCGAGGATGGTGAACTGCTGCGACATGGTGAGGATAGGGGTTGGGTCTGCGTGGTGCGTTAGCCTTGTTTCTTTTCTTCAGATTTTATCGTGAGGGATGAACAAGGGTGGAACTTACGATCCACAAACACCGTCGCTTCGCCCAGCAGCGCCAACAGCCCATCCACCTGCAGAGCAGTGTCCCGGTCCGGATCGTACAGTCCGCCGTAGATGCTGTCCGCCGCGCTGCGGATCACGGCCGTCAAGGCCGCCGCGGCGGCCTTCTTCCTCTCCAGCGGCGTATACCGCGGCTGCTGCCCCTCCTTCAGCGTGACGGCCTCGTCGCGGATCTCGTAGAACCGGCGCAGCGTCGCGTATCCGCTGAAGTAGAACTGCAGGATGCGGGCCGCCTCGTCGTCCACGGCCGCGATGGCCGTCAGGCACGTCTTGGGCTGCTCGATCAGCGAGCGCAGCTGTTCGTCCATGTCCGCGGCCGCCGGGTACGCGCGCGACTGGACCAGGCAGTACGAGGTCAGCAGGTCCAGGACGGACTTGACCTTGCGGCGGGAGTGGGCGCGCGCGTAGCAGATGAGGGCGAGGCCGTATTCCTCGGACTCGTTGGCTATGCGGTCGCCGTATCGCTGTAGTTGAAGTATGGTTAGCATCGAGACATAGTCATATCCATAAAGACGAAAAGAGGGCAGGACGAACCTCAGACACCCTTCTCCCCTCACTATCAAACCCTAGCTCCGTACACAGCAAGACGACCTTATCCATCTGCTCTACCGTATCCAGCGGCAACTTATCCAGCAGCTCCGCGACCTTCTTCTGCATGACCTCCGTATCGTCCAACCGACTTAGTACCTCCAGCGAGACCTCCCACCCCTCCCGCGCCCCAGTCTCATTTTCGATCGAATTCCGCCCGAACAGGCCATCCGCGTACGCAACCAGGATGTCGTCCTTGCGGATACGGCCAGCCGCTGCGGCGTTCGCACCGGGGCCGTCCTGTCCATACGAGAGGACCATCAGGTCGTTCTCGCTCAGGAAGCCGGACAGGGGCTTTTTGCCCGCTCCCGTGGAGGACGATGCATCCAGCCAGCCGCCCAGCGAGGCGACCTCTGCGACTGCGGACGCGACGCACAGCGACCAGGTGCGCAGGAAGTCGAGGACGCCTTCGAGGTTGCCCTCGAAGATGCACGCGAGGGCGACTTCGAGGCTGTTGAGTGTGTTGAGCCGGAAGCCCGCCTCGTCGTCGGTGACGGCGCCGAAGACGAAATTGAGACGGCGGAGGTAGGCGTCCTCCACGGAACTGATGTCATCGGACTGGGATGGTGCCTGGAACTGAGATTGCGACTTCTTGAAGCTGTTGCTGGCGGTGCTGGTGCCGAAGTCTGTGGAATTAGTAGTTTTAGTACCCTGACCTTGTCCTGCGGTCTCGCTGTCATTCTCGCCGTCCCACCAGACTGTAAGTCCTATCGTAGCCTCGACCCAGTCCTGCGCGTGCGCCATGATTGTCGATGGCTCACCCAAGATGATGTTGTACATGCTCTTGAGGTTCTGGTAGATCGACCACGGCACGCGGCTCTCCGCCATGCGCGCCGACTGCGCGAACGAGAAACCTGTGTCTGCGCTCTGCGTCACTCCGAAGTTGATCGCCTGGAACCGGTTCTCTCGGACGGGCGGCGGGGGCGGTGGTGCCTGCTGCTGGTCCTGGCCCTGGCCTTCGGCGAACTCTTCGAGATCGGTGATGGCGGCGGCGACGCGCTTTCTGTACATGGCCCACTCGACGCCCCGGACGTCCCAGTCGTCGCTGTGCACGCTGGGGCTGGACTCAAGGATCTGGATTGCTTTGTTCACACATCTCTGGATGTTCTGTAGCTGTGCGCCGCGGTACCCGGCCTGGGTGAGTCCGTCTTCAAGAGCGGATCTGGCGTAGTTGAAGTCTGCGGACCGTAGAATTTCGGCCAACTCCGAGAAACGGCCGCGCAGGACGGCGGCCTGTATGACATCCCAGAAGTTTGGAGACGCAGTAGGGTTTGGCGATACTCCATTCAAAGTCTGCAGGTCACCCGAATGCGGATTGTGGTTGTTGTTGAGCCAGTCCAGCAGTACTTTCGGGATCGGTGTGTACATGTTTGCACTGGAGCCGGCGAGAACCAGACTTCGCGCCGCTGCGCCCACGGCAGAACGGCTCATGCTCCCTGACTTGACAGTAACCAGAGGAGGATGGTGAAGCTGCAGAAGCAGTGATCCCAGGAAGGTGGACTTTGTAATCTTTGAAGCTCCCTCCCCTGGTCCGATGCCGCCCTGCGCAGGGTAAGGTCGAGATATCCCGCTTTCCTTCTCTGCATTCGCTTCCCATATCGCAGAGAGCTTGGTCGATACTTCAGATAGGGTGACCCGGAAGTCAACCTCGCTGAATTCCGCCTGTCGCGCCTGGTCGTACATCCGACATATTTCGTCCTCCGTCTCGATGATCATGTCGTTGGGCTCGGTAACCATCGCGATATTGGACCTGGAGGCCAAATCCCGTGCAATGGAGGGAATCGCAGACTCCTTCTTCCTAGGCACGAGCTTTTTCGGTTTGTTCTGCGCAGGGGAGGCGGTGGCCCACCGCTCGTCGAGCTTCAGCCGTTTGGCATTGTTCGGGTTCGAATAGATTCCCTTTCTTTGACCGAGAGCGGAAGTAGTAGACTGGGAGGGCGGAGGCTTGGAGAACTGAGACCCGAAGAACCCGAACTTGTTCGACGCGTTAGTTGTCTCTTCGACATTCATACCGTCGTCAGCTTCCTGTTCTTCTTCGTATTCGTCTCCCTCTTCTCCCTCTCCCTCCGCGTTTTCTTCAGCATCCTCTTCTTCCTCGTCTATTTGATTCTTCGAGGCGTAGCCATTCTTCTTCTCGAAATTGGTAGACCGCCCAAACAGACTGTCGTTTGCGTTGCTGAACAGAGACTGCGACGCAGCGAATGACTTGCCGCCAGGAGTGCCGTTCTTTGCTCGTGGCAACGGGTAATTGGATGACCCAAACCTGGATGACAGGACGCTGTCGTTGAAATTGCCGGACTGGCTGAACGTCGAGTCGGAAAAGCTGAGTCTGGATCCGGGTTCCACCTGCGAGCTCCCGAATATCGTGGATGGCGGATTGCCGGCCGGGGTGAACGAGCGTGAAGACGACGGAGGCGGGTCGGCGGGAGTCGTGGAGGCATTGCTGAACAGACTGCGCGACTTGTCCGGGGTCGCGGGCAGACTCGAGTCACCGTAAGGAACTCTGAAGGCCATGGCGCTTCGCGGCCTGCGATGCGCAGGTGTTGTCGTTCGGTGAGTAAGGTGCTGCTATGGACAGAGCTGTGTAAACACCATGAGGTAGGAATCAAACCACCACCTCTGCGGGAGGCACTGAGCTTTGCACAGCGCTTCTCCCGGGCTAAGTCCTTCTCTCGAACAGGCTGCGTAGAAGGAGAGATGGTGGATCGAGAGACAGAGACGGCTGTCGCTGCCTCTACGGCGTTCTCGGGCAATTGTTCACCGGTTATTTATTTTCCATCGCAAAACGCCTCCATCGCAGCTCGACACGCCGTCTCGACGCGCCGGCCTTGGCAGCGTCCGTGTCATGTGATGTCACCTGACGTCCGCCCGTCCTCTCATACCACGTGACTCAAGGACATGAGCGGCGCTCGGGCCTCGTGCCCCCGGATTTGCCCGCCCGACACCGCCCGCGTCACAGCCCCAGGATCCCATAGGCTGCTTCGTACTTCAATCGATAGAAATTCAGATGATCGTGTCTATTTCCGGAGCCTTGGCGGAGCTCCGCCTCGTCAGGCGCCCCGTTTTGCTGCATGTCCTGGGAGAGCTTAGGATGACTGCTTGCGGGGGTTCTGAGTGGCTCAATCGTCTGCCCTGGGTTCTTGTGGACATTTATATCAAGAGCATGATGCCCTTCTGAGATCCTGCTCTGTTCCAATTTCCTCATTTCTGTAATCGCAGGCTATTTCATCCTCTTCTCAAGATGGAATCATCCGGGGAAAATGGGGACGCCTTCTATGTTCCACCAACGACATATGTTGCTCATAGCTACGCAAACTCTTTCTCCAGACCAACCAGCTCCTCCCGTTTGTTTCATGTCTACCACACATCGTTCGCATCCTCCAATCTAACCGTGACTTCGGACGACAAGAGGCATCTGTTCTATGTCAAGAACTCCTCATTCTGGCCCGGCAAGCCAAACGTCACGTTGCATGCCGGTCCCGACAAGAATGCCCCGATTGCAGCCGCCTGCAAGTTCCGCTGCTTCTCCGATGATTCCAAGATCGCCCTCGGCGACCCAAACAGCGTCAACGGCGTCGTGTGGGAGGACTTGACCAAAACCAGTTTCTTCTCCTCCAAGTATCGTTGGGACATGACGATCTATCCGGGGAATGCACCAAGGGACACTCGCGGACACCGCGGCGAAAGGCGAACGTTCTTCTGGAAACGGACGCGTTCCATCGGCATCGGGGACTGGGTGCCCTCGGTTCTGGGCTCGTGCAACTGGAAGCTGGTGGACGGGCGCACGGGCGGGATCCTGGCCGTCTATGCCCACAACAACCTGAAGAGCTTCAGAAAATCCGGCAAGTTCCAGATAAATGTCGATTATGGCCGTGATTTTGACACGATGGTGCTCATCACCGGCCTCGCCTTGCTCGAGAAGCAGAGGCGGAAGAGTCACGGCGGTGCCGATGGAGGAGGTGGATAATGCTAGTTAGCCCATGTCCGGTGAGAGAGGAGCAAAAAGGGGGCATTGGGATGTACTTCCCTGTGGGGTTTCCCAATTTCAGTGATGCGTATCCCAAGACACTTCCCATGGCTTATGATCATGATTTTCTTTCAGTGCCTTTGTTGACATGCCTTTTGTTTTTTTCCCTGAATGGCAGGGTTTGTGTAAGGTTTGAGTCTGGGACAGTTTCTGTGTTTAAGATACCAAGTTTGCAAGTGATTATTTGTTCTTACTGCAAGCAATCCTGTATTTGAATATCGTCCTGGTTGCTCTCATGTAATATTAGCTTCATGGGTTGCGATATAGGACGATTAGCTATTTTCCTGCAGAAGAAATATCTCTTCGGAATCTCTTGAAAATTTTCAATGATAAATATACCAGAGGTCTCGGTGCTCTGAGTGAACGTTAACTGCCATTTCCTGACACCCCGCTGGGCTGATGCTTCTTTCAATTTAATCACTTCTCTTTTTCCTACAAAAAGGATGTTGAATGGAGCGGTCTTGGGCCGTCCATTAACAACTGTCCGTATAGGTCCGCTGCGGGGTTCTATGTGCCCGCATCCGAAGATCTCGATCAATCCCATCAAAGGGTGATACCCGCTTTATTAGGAAATGTTTCAGGAGCTCGGGCGGTGGTGAGACCTATGATAGAGGGTCAAGGAATTAGTCATTAAAGCTTCTAGAAAGTATGATCTTGGGCATGTCAAAGAATGCAATTTCCTATAAATCATGGCTCTGTGTCCGGACTTGACTGGAGGAAGTTTCTAATCCTCATCTTATTTCTTCCATCTCTTTGCCTACTGGATGGGTAGCGAGTTCTTTATTGATCGATCTATTTATTTATACCGAAATCCCTCTGTTGATTTGTTTAGTGTTAAATATCCTTCAAAAAAGGACCTGAAGAAGCGGCATACTTCATCATTTTTGACTCTTGTTATTCGCTTAATATGTCGGAAGGAAAGAGTACAGGGGACGGTTCCTCTGCTGAGCAGCAGATGAAAAAAGGTCCAGAATGCCATCCAAAACTGTTTAAAGGTGTTAACGAATACTCTTCTCCATTTATAAAAGACGAGGACCAGATAGATCTGAAGATCAAATCGATTCTGATCACTTTTGATGCTCAAGGCTGCTGCTGCTATGATCGTCGACTTGACCGCTACCCCTGTTTCGTCAAACTTTTGCCCTTAGAACACCTCCTTCAGCATCCTATCAATATGGACCCTGCCACTAGAAGGGAGATACAGAAATACCCAAACTTTGATCCGAAGGAAATGGAAACAAGAGCAAAGGACGTTGCTGCGGAGATTAACCGATATCTTCTCTGGGAATTTGATCGCGCGCCTAGAAAAGGAACCGAGGATGATTCTGACAGTCTCATGTCATCACTAAATGGAAGACACGCGGGTGAGTCTCAATAGGATCTACGTTGTGAGAAACACTAATCTCTCCACTACGCAGTGGCTTCCCAACTTTGTTGGACTCTGATGATGAAGATTATAAGCCTATGCGGGATCCAATAGAAACCCACGATCTTGAATCACAGCCTCATATCATGCTCACGATGGTTCCTGGCTTCGAGGGTGACGAGAAGCTGTTGCGGGGCGAGGCACTTGCAATCCTGGAGGCCTCGTGGGACAAAGGCCATAAGATTATCCCTGTATGCTCTTCTTTCATCCTCTCTTCTTTTGCAATGTATAACTCCACTGCTTTATTGGATTGTTTCTAATCAATCATTGTGTCCAGGTCCTGGCGTTTTCATTCATGGCACGCCAACAAGGGAGAATCCTCCAGGCATATTTTAATGGAGAGGAACTCATCAGCTACAAATCCGAGCCCTATGACTTCATACGAAAGGAAGATGCCCCTATCAATCTTTTTCTTCAGCACCTGGCGAATATCCTGTTGGTGACACGACAACCTTCCCGTCCGCTCCAAATGTCTCAGAATAGATCGGATCACATCATACTTCCAGCGTGATAGATCGGCTCTTTAGGTGGAGTAAGAGACACGTTACGGGTTCGAGAAAAAGATGTACCAGATTCACTTCTAGTTAAAGGACACTTAGATCGCACCGGATAGAGGCAGGCCGTTATCTGAGAGATGCGTACTTCGTGTGACTTCATCCTTCAGCGAGGAATGAATAGTCAGTCTTCCTCACTTGTCGTCTGCTTATGATTTTCCCAGCGAGGGAAGAAGGTCATTTGTTTGCATTAAAGGCGACGGGAAGTAGTGTTTGAAACCCCGTTCGGAGAGCATTCGGACAGTTGAAGCTCCGAGGGTAGAAATTCTGCCGGAAGGTGGTGTGTATGATTCTATCTCCGAATTTTTGCCCAAGTTACGATGCTTAGTCATCATAGTGACTCCTGGCCTAGTTAGTCATCAATAGGTCCTAACTTAGTTAGTTAAGACCCAAGAGTACAGATAGTGCAGTTTAATCCAACGTTTACAAACCCCGCATAAGAATGTCTTAAAACGAAACGACGCTCTACTATGATCAAGTTCATATCTTGTTCTCTGAGAGTCCCGACGTTGAAAGATTACGCAAGCTGACTGTTGCAGCGAGGCTTGGTGGCCTTGCATGGACAGTAGAATCAGCCTTGTGGGATGCCTACACCTGCACTTTTGTTGGATGTCTCAGTGCAACATTGCAATATTTCCAAGGACCTAGTTGTGATGATATGCCTTGGCGATGGAGTAAGGCCTATACTAACACATTATTGACGACACAAACCACAAGATGGATGCCACATTTCCTCCTCAAGGTTGTCGGATAACAGCGAGTTATCCTCAGCTGCCCCCTCGGATAATGAGATCTTGCGCAAGGATTGTTGCCATCCACTCCACTCTTCGGACCGGGTAGGCCCCACTCGGAACTGTGGGATGTTACACAGTCTCCTTGATGGACGCGATGAGTGGGCTGTTTGGCATCGATCCAATATTCGCCCTAATTACGGACTTGTTCCTTGACAGGCTTGAGGTCCCCAGAGCATACTGACTTAAGGCTACCTAGGTAGTACGCAGGTACTCGTTCTTTTAATGTTCACAAATGAACAATCACATCCATGAACACAGAATTTGCCTTGACCACGGCCTGATCATTTGTCATCGACCAACAGGACTTCAGTAATGCTCAGATTCTGGAGTTATCATTTGGGATTTTCTTCTCTAGCAGCAGACCATTATGTCCGCACTGTGATACTTCTGAGGAAGCTTCATCGTCTGAGCTGGTAATCATAATCGTTTGCAGCACTGTTGCCACTTGCGGACGTCATCGGACCCAAGAACCGGATACATACAATGGAGATCGATGAAACGAGATTGTTTCTAACCTCAAGGGGCTGTTAGATGTGGCAACCCCACACCGGTTCTCCGGATGGGACTGATCTGTGACCTGCTTGTTCCATGGTTCCTGTGACCCATGGCGACGTTTCATCGCAGGTACAACATCTACTTTTGCCACTTCCGTTCGCCTAGCCCCTGATGCCGACAGTCCCCATCTGCGTTTTTACTTCGCTTCTGGTGCACAGATGTCTGAGGTATTACCCACTGTTGATCCCCGGTCCGGGGAAACAGGACCCAGATAGAAAATTTGTTATGTGGGTGGCCCACTTCAGTTTCCAGTGAGCACGAGGAGTATATATAATGGAAGCAGAGGCCTATGTGGCTTTCGAGACTTCTGCATCTCAATCCCATGTTGAAGGCCTTGCCAGGATAACTGTGTCAATGTCACTTTTGGACTTCAGTGTGGACTTCGGTGTGGTTTTGTATTAAGACAAGATGCATTTCGGACGACGCAACGGCCTTCTTAATCTTGCCCTTTTCTCGGCCGTATGGGCCTCCTTGATCGGCCTGTCAGCTGCTGACCTCAAGGGTGTCTTTGCTCACTATATGGTGCGCTCAGGAAACCCCGGATTTTCCAGTGGGATTCCGAACCGACTAACCCCTTGAATAGGTTGGCTCGATGACACAGCAAGAGGCCGTGACAGATGTCACCGATGCCAAGGGCCTTGGAATTGATGCTTTCGCCCTGAATGTCCAGAGTACCGCCGATTGGGCTACCTCGGCCGTTCAGTACTTGTTTGATGCAGCCAGAGATGCCGGTTTCAAACTCTTCTTCTCGTTCGACATGTACTCATTCAAAGATCCGTCCGAGTTTCTGCCGCTGCTCACAAAGTACGCCAATCACACGGCGTACTACAAGCACGACAACAAGCCTTTCGTGAGCACCTTCAAGGGAGGCGCCTCGACATATACGTTCGGGCAAAACAGTACAAACGCCGGATGGAGTGTTGCATTTAGACAGGCCGCTGCACGCAGGGGTGTCAACCCATTCTTCGTCCCTAACTTCGATGACGCGAGCGGCTACCCAGCCGGCTTCTTCGATAGTTTCCCGGTCGTGGATGGTGTCTTCGGCTGGGAGACGGCGTGGCCCGCTGAGAGCGCAGGAGTTGCCAATGTCAGCGACACAGTGGATCATGCAGTCCTTGACGCTGCGAGAGCAGCCAACAAGGTTTATATGATGCGTATGTGACACCTCTTCGACTTGGAGCCGGTCTACCATGATACTAATTCATTCCACCAGCGCTCTCGTCGCTCCAGTTCAAGGACCTAGGTGGCCAGAACTGGTATCGCATCGGCGAACTCAACTACGCCCAGCGGATCGAGCAGGTCCTCGAACTCCAGCCGGACTTCGTGGAGATCGTCACCTGGAACGACGCCGGCGAGAGCCATTACATCGGCAACTTCTGGCCTGAACAGATTGCCGGCACCAATATTGGGAACTATACAAATGGCTTTGACCACAAGGGCTGGCAGCAGCTTCTCCCGCCCTTCATCCAGGCCTATAAGTCGGGCAACACGGACGTCACAAAGCTCTACCCGCCCTCCGGGAAGAGCGCCGCCGGCGCGATGTGGTACCGACCGGTCCTGACCACGTCCGACTGCCCACAGAAGCCGTCCGGCTGGCAGAGCGCCCAGGATGCGGTCAACTACGCCGTCCTCCTGCCCGAGGGCTCCGATGGCTTCAAGATCAACGTGTACAGCAACAACGAGCAGATCGGTTCGTTTCCTGCAGGAGCCGGCATGAACGCGCGCCTGGTGTTGGGCCTGCAGGCAGGGCCGCAGAGGCTGGAGGTCGTGGATGGCTCCGGTACCGTGGTCGCGAGCGCGAACGGTACCAAGGAGGTCCAGACGTCGGCCGACCTCTGCAACTACAACTACGTCGTCGTGGGGCTCTCTTGAGCTGGAAAATCTTCGATGAAATACCTATCAAGATATTGCCATATAGAAATGCTCTTGCCATCTAGAACTGCCATTTTGCCGATATCCTGAATAGAGCTTATGTCATGCATATATCTGGAACATATATACTACGGTAGCATTCAAATATGATTATTATGAGATTCACAGCTGAACTAGCCTCATACCCGGTGAGCAACAGATCTACATGACCGGAGAAATAAGAGCATATGTGACATGTCGGATCGATGAGTTTGCAGGATATATGAGGGCATTTTGCTACCCTAGTAGAACCAGTATGTCGGGATAAGACAAGACGCGGTTTCAGCTTTCCCGAACCATGGAAGAAATCGACTTGCTAGGAATTAAAGTTATTAAGAACGTTCCATGATAGGACCAAATCCACCCTGATATTAAATTCTGGTCCATGTTCGGGGTGACACGTTTACCAAAGCCAAAGCACCCCTCTGGTCCAGAATCTTGCCGTTTAAGCCATGTGTGGCGACGGGACCTCGGCAGTGATGGATAGCCGGAACATACACCGTATGCTCTCTGTCAAGGTCCGCGTGAAATATGGATGGAAGTAGTATTGGCACGGGCGAGAATCTGACAAAGCATGGCTTTACAAAATGACTGTTCTTATTCACTTCGATAAGACAGGCAATTTTTCAGTATTAGAAGTCTCCTCCCCCCCCCCCTTCCTTCCCAAGCAATCACGCACTCTAGTCAAGGATTCAAAATGCCTCTTGGACACTGTTCTACGCGGTGGAACGTATCAAAAGAAAGCTCTGCCTTGATTAGATACGTAAGGGCGAATACAGAGCTCAAACCCTAACAATGGAGCAAGAAGGAATCTAGGATCACATAGTCTCGTAGCAAACGCCTGCTCTTCCATTCAAGATTATTCACCACTCATGCGCCAGAAAGGATGGGCCCGTTACAATCCCGCTTATTCCGCAAGCACATGTTCAAATGGATGCACACCCGAATCATAAAATTCCTCATCTGAATCCGCATCGGAGAATTCCTCATCTACATCAAAGTCAAGAAATTCTTCATCCGAGTCAGGAGATTTCTTATCCTTGTCATGATCGGGATCTTTCTTGTCCTTGTCCGGGTCCGGAAACTTCCCATCCTTATCGGAGTCAGGAGACTTCCTATCCTTGTCGGGATCTGGGAATTTCCCATCCTTATCGGAGCCAGGAGACTTCCTATCCTTGTCGGGATCTGGGAATTTCCCATCCTTGTCGGAGTCGGGAACTTTTGGAGGGTTGGGAAGTTTGGGAGATTTCCCATCCTTATCCTTGCCGGGATCTGAGTCGGGGAATTTATCGGGAAGAAGAGAAAACGAATGCACGGCCCGGCGGAAGTGGGTGTCGACCTGGCTTTTCTGGTCGTTGGCCAGAACGTGATAGGAGGTAGCTTTAGGGAAGAGACCAATCAGGTTGTAGAAGTAAGCCTGAAGAAAAAAGAAAACGTTAGTCAAGTCCCCAGGCCGACATTTTAGATCGTCGCTTTTTCTTTTTCTTCCGTTGAGGATCGAGCACGAAGAGAAGGAGACTCACGTCAATCACGCCAGAGAGCGCCCTAATCTCTGAGACAATTCGAAACTCGTTGTCATCGTCCTCTTCTACCAGCGTTGCTGCACTTTTGGTAACGGCATCCATGAGCTCAACAAGGCTTTGTACGAACTAGAAGACAAAGATTCCGTTGGAATTAGCAGTTCACAAATTGTACTATGGGGCTTCGAACGAGCCCTGCCAGCACTGGTCTGGATAACTTACATTAGAGTATCCGTCGTAGACAATCTGCTGATCGGTGGACCGCTGGATGACTGGTGATCCGGTCATGAATCCAATGTTGGCCACAACGTGATCAAACATGACCTCCAATTCCTTGCAAAAGTCCTTGAGAGAGATCACAAAATGTCAGTTGATCTTTTGTAACCTGACTCCGGAAGGAGTGAAGAGAGGAGGGTTGCGAAGAGAAAACAATGCCACTTACAAACACGGGTCCGGAATTGGACGTCGAATCCATGAGCAAGACCAAGTCCTTGAGAACCAAGGCCGAGGTTGCGAGCGAGTTGCACGAGTTTTGAATCTCCACGGGCTCCATCGAGGCTCGTGCCCATCCGCAATGGAGGGCCAGAGCGACAAGCAAGGCGGAGTGGAACGTAGGACGCGGAGACATGATGACGAGAAAAGACGAAAAGCCGAAGAGGCGTCTTCAGGCACGTAGAGCGGGAAATGGGGGACTGAACGAATGAATCTGGAGTGAACCCTCACTGCTCGAGAAACGAATGCGTATCAAGCTTTAAGCAATACTGGGAGCGTAGAATAGAAAGGATAAGACGGAGGCTTCGATGTCGAACGCCTACGGATGAGAAAGAATGTCGCACGCTGGGGAGAGGAGAAGAAAAAGGAAGAGAGTCGTGGGGGGATGAGGCCACTGTTATATGTTGGCCAACCTTCCCAGCGCCTGCCTGCCCTGCCTCCCTAGGGAAGAACCTAGGTAGGAAGGCAAGGCGTAACCGGCGCTGTTGGACGAAGCTGCCAGGTGTGAGAGGCGTGCTTTCCCAGCATCGTTGGCACCCGCGTATCAGCATATCTCGAACGGGCAAGAGGTACCTGGAGCCTGGGGATGATGGGCGAAGGAGTAGGCAACCTGGCAACCCCAGCTTACACGGAATCCGCTCAAGCTTGTACGTGTTTGGCGTGCTGGAGAGACCAAAGACAATAGTTTGGTAAAATGTGAGCTTGTAGACTGCAGACAGACTTACTGTAGTTGAGGCATGGCCTAGTAGTTGGTCTTGATGCTCTGATGTTGCCTATCTGCCGCCAGGGGCGTCGGTCAGCAGCTGTCACGTACCTGCAAATCAAATGATCTTCACGAGTATCCCAGGGGCGTCAGGTAAATCAGTCGGGTTGCTAAGCAGGGAACATGGTAGAAGCGAGAGGTAGTCATGATCCAGCCAAGGGGGATATGATACATCTGCGCAGAGAGGTCATGACCAAAGAGGAGTGTTGCAGTCGACAGATGAGGACTGCATCTAATGAGCAAGAGGGCACTGCTGCTTCTGCGCAGCATTATCACGCCAGGAGCGGTGCAATGGGCGCTCAGTAGACGACATTTCCGACGCTGAATCAAAACATTCTTTGCTGTACTTCCGGATAACCCCATTCTGCGTGTCACCAGTGACGATATCGCGCGGCTCGCTTCACGAGAGCGCATCACAGGAGTGGTCAGAACATCGCCCTAAATTTCATCGTTGCAGAATAGTATAGAAAAAACGGTCTACATCATTGAGATTATCTGCAGTGGTTGTCCCGATCATCTTCGCAGTCCGGTCACTTGTAACCCGGATTTGGATATTCCCACCCTTGCGGTCAGGATCCAAATGCGGCTCGTGCAGAGACAGATAAGAACGATATGCTGCGCAAAATCAAGAGAAATGAGCGCATTGGCCCATGGTAACCTCATAAAGCAATCGATTTCCCAAGTGCTGTTGTCGTGGACGCAGATCTGGTATCAAACAAAGTGAAAGATCCTGGATGGGCTGACTGGGTCTGGAACGAACGAGGAAATGCCACCGCAGGTGCAATCAGCTTCCTTCTACAGAAGCAGATAGACTTTGTGAAAGGGGAATGAAAGAGAGACGGATCTCTGTCAGCGCAGCGTTGCGGAGGGCCTGAGGCGATCTGTGGGCGTCAAGGGGAGCATCTCTTCACTGCAGGCCGTAATTACGAGGTCGGTCTCCGGGCTGGGGGAGGCTCTTCGCTCTTCTCCAACCTTCCTCCTCGATGCCGGGTGTCGCCCTCGCAGACCACCCCGCGTCGCATCCACGCCGTCCAACCCCTGGATGGTCTGGATAGTGTCCCTCGTGCAACTCGACCTCGTCCGCTGTCGCGTGCGCTGCGAGGTCTTCGTCCGACGCTGATCGCCGAGCGCGGAGTCACCGCGCCGCCGACTCCAGAGCTCTGCGCGCTCAGAGCTCGACGCCGCCCGCGGAGCTTATCTCCAGATCTCGGTCGCGTCGCAGGAGCTGCTGCGACTGCTCGATCCCAGCGTAACAAGACCTCACGATGCCTCCGCTCTTCTGTGATTCGATCGGTTGCGGCTGACCGTTGCCATAGTTTCCCTTATCGCAAGGCGCCTGCGTCTCTCCCGCTGCGCGGTCCCGTCTCGTGCGACCGACGTCTGCCTGCGACATGGAGATCGACCCTCGTTTGCGCGCCTCGAGCGACCATGGCGCTGGCGAGGGCGGAGGAGGTGGAGGCCCTGCCGTCCAGCACTCGTACGATCCTTCTCCTTCCTCTGCGCACGCCGTTTCGCCAGCTGGCTCTGCTCCTACGCCCAGCTATCCCGAGATCCCATCGCACTACTCTCCCGGCGAACAATTCCACTCCTCCACGCCTTCCTCTGGCAACCACACCTACTATGGCCCTCCGCCTCAGACCCCTCATTCCTACTATCCGGGCGACACACCTGCCATCGCAGCGGCTCCCCGTGTCGAGTCGACAGATGCCAATGACCCCTTCGCGGACCTGAAACGACCCCGCGCCTGTGAGGCGTGCCGTCAGCTGAAAGTCCGCTGCGAACCCGACAATGACAATCCGACAGGCACATGCAAGCGTTGCGCCAAGGCTGGCAGAACGTGCATCGTTACCGCACCCACGCGCAAGCGCCAGAAGAAGACGGACAGCAGAGTCGCGGAGCTGGAGAAGAAGATCGATGTGCTGACCGCGAGTTTGCAAGCGCGAGCTCGTGGTGCAGACCTAGGGATTCTGGGACCGCATAGCGATGACTACGCTGCCCGACGATGGCTGGGAAGCGGACAGCCACAGCGCTATTACAGCGACGGTCAACCAAATGGTGCAGCGGCTCCGGGGTCTCCGGCGACTTTGGCCGGCAATAAACGACACCATACTGGCGAGTTTAAAAGCGCAAGCCACGGCGGGCTCTTGACTCCGGTGAATGCGCGCGATGCAGGCGGACCATCCGCCGGAACATGGCCCAGCGTCTGTAGCTCTGGGGATACAGTCCTCAAGTCCGACGGCGGTCATGAGTTTGCGGATGTCATTGATAGGGGGATCGTCGACGTGGACACTGCCATTCAGGCATTTGATCGATATGTGAATGATATGGCACCCCTGATGCCTGTAGTCGTTTTCCTCCCCGAGACGAAAATGGGAGACATTCGGCGGACCAAGCCGGTTCTCTTCCTGGCTATCCTCTCCGTTTCAGTTGGGTCTCTCAACCCAGCGATCCAATTGCATTTGGTCAATGAGGTTTACCGTGTTCTTGCAGATCGTATCTTCATTAAAGGCGAGAAGTCTTTGGAATTGGTGCAGGCGCTTCTCGTCTCCTGCCTGTGGTATATACCACCCGACCACTTTGAAGAACTTAAATTCTATCAGTTAATCCATATGGCGGTCGTTATCGGCATGGATATTGGGATGAACCGGAGAACAAAAACCAAGACGAAACCATTTGGATTTTGGAGAGAAATTATGGGCAAGAAAGCGTCCTCCTTGAACCCCGATGCCCCGGAGACCAGACGAGCTTGGGTGGGCTGTTATTTCATGGCTGTTCAGTATGACGTCCCTTACTACCAACCTTTATTTTATGAACTCAGCACTGCAAACCGGAAAAGTCCATTGATGGTCCGATTGTTGCTAACATGACTTAGGTCCGCAACGGCCCTCCGACGGTCATTCCTTGTACGTTGGCAGCCGTACATGGACGAGTGCCTTGAGATATTGGAGAACTCCCCTGATGCACTACCATCAGATAAGGTCTTGGTCCACTGGGCGAAGCTTGCTCATCTTTCGGAAGAAGTCAGCTTCCAGTTTTCGATGGATGATCCAACAACGAGCTTGTCGCTTAGTGACCCGAAAGTCCAATATGCTCTGAAAGGGTTTGAAAAACAATTGGAACAGTGGCGGAAAGAAGTTCCTCCGGATCTTTATTCTCGTATGTTTATGAACTCCCTCTTTTAGTCTGTCATTGGGGAGATGTTGCTGATCAGCAGTGCAGCGATGATGAGGCACTTCGAGCATGTGCTAAACGTCTACATGCATGAGATTGCTATGCATGTGGATCATAACATAGACGATTTCAGACCACCATTCGTATCTGAATCGCGCGAGAACCAGGCAGACCTCAATACCGCTGCTCATGTTGACGCCTTGACATCATGTCTCACTTCTGCGCATGAAGCCCTAAATATAATATCGAGCCTTGATCACAAGACTATCATTTGTCTGCCAACGGTCCACTTTGGCAGAACCTCCTACGCGTCTGTCGCGCTGATTAAACTCTTCTCCGCCGTTTCCGCTCCTGATAGTCGCCTGGGCCAGGTCTTTAATCCTGCAGATATCAAGGTTGAATATTATCTCGACAAGGTGATCGAGCACTTCAAGGTTGCGGGTGATAGCAGCGGAGGTCGCACTGCCGCCAAGTTCTCTTTGGTCTTGACCATGCTTAAACACTGGTTCCTGAAACGGAAGGACCACGAGGATCAGGAAGGGCTGTGTCATATCTACAAGGCGTACGAGAAAGCCGGGAATCCCAAGGATCCCAATGAACAGACCAAATCTACCGAGGGAGAGGAAAAGACAAAGACGGTATGGATATTGCAGTGTCTTCCTGCTGCCTGGTTGCGCATAGAGGCTAACTTGTGGATAGGCGAACATGGGTCCTACGCCTCTGCACCTGCTCAGCGAGGTCGCCATGGGCGAGCCAAATAACAGGCCGAATTCTCACCAGGAGTCTCAGGGACAATCACATTACCCTCCGCCCCCAACAAATGGCCCAGGAGGTGCTGTCGGGACATCCCCAGTACAAGACCCTGGGCCCAGCACCGCCAGTACAAGCACTGCAATGCACAATGTGGGCTCGGATACATGGACTCGATATCCTCCTCCGCCTCCCGTTCACTCCACAACGACACCGTCTTCACAGTCCGTCTACCCACCACACTCCGGTCGGTTCCGGCAGCCGCCAGGATATGACGATCCGAATAATCCCATGGCGACCACCGTTGCGCAGAATCCACAAGCTGCTTATGCAGGCTTTGTCCCGGAGCTTGCGATGCAGGTGGGCTTTGATCCCGACAATTTCTATGCTCTGGGTAATATCTTGGATGAAGGGTTCTTTAACTTCTCCATGGGTTTGGATCCGAATTCGTTCTAGCGGGTTATCTATTTTAGACGACTTGGACTGTACAGGCTTCTTAACAACAGTCTTGTCGGTGATCTGCACCAGACGCGGTTACGACAAAGTCGTCTCCAGCCGCCGGCTCCCGCTTCCAAGGATCCCAGCTCCGCTCCAGGGCGCCACCAATCTCCAGGGTAGATCTTGCTATTACGCTAATGGCACGGAAGCGGTGTTCCAGGCCACCGGTGACTGCTAGGGCACGGCACTCCATAGACACACCAAAGTGACTCAGTTGGACGAACTTAGCGCCGCAAGGACTGGGGGGCTCAGAGAGCTGGAACGTTGAGATCATCTTCATACACTCTATCTACTACCACATTCCGCGTTTTTATCATAATTTCTTTTTGTACATCTTTGTTGTCTTTTATTCTATTCTACACACTATGGGGGAGGGAGGTTTCAATCCAGAGAACGGGGTATTTCCTGAATAAAGGTAAACGAGACTTCGATTGGAGGGGGAAAAAAAATTAGAAAAAGTGATATACGTGCATATACCCAGTCAACGAAAAGTTGAGAGTCTTCTGAAATTTTTGTTTCTCATCTCTGCTTCTTTCTTTTGGACATATCTATCTGGCCGCGAGGCGATGCGATGAACTCAATTGATTCGATCATCATCGTCGTCATCATCACCATCATATCTCATTATATCTATGCGGATGTATCCCTGCTTTTTACTTTCTATGTATGTGCATGTCTGTATGTGTATGTGTACATGTTGGAGGTGCAGTGGTGTCTGCCTGTCTAACCTTTATTATATTATTATGGTGCATACTGATAGCGATGATAATGATGATGAGGAATTATGGAGAGAAGCATTGTTCGAGTGTTTGGAAGTTGTTATACAGGGTACTGCTGAATCGAATCGAACCAAGCCCATTTCTATAGAGGTTCCATGCGTACTTGATAAGAAAGAGAATACAAGGGTTTTTGTAATCCCCCTCAGACTCCGAAGCTGGTATTTTGGGCTCGCTTTCCACTGAAGAGGTCAGTATAGCTTTGCCAGGTTTGTTTGCGAGTAGATAGGCTTAGCTGTCGCAGATAACCCGAATATGCAGAGATTTGGCAAGTTCTCTACCGTTGCTTCCCGGGCTTGAAGAGTCGCCTTGGGTTCGATCAAACAGCATCAATGATCCTATAAACGCAATGACCTTGCTAATTAGTCTCCATTATCGTCATTGACATTGCCATCAGCATGCACCATGAGAGACAAGCTAGACATATACCAAGGCATGTCTAACATGTACATTTATATACCTTAAAGCTGAGCGCATTTGCATCGATAGATCAATTGAATCATTGCTACCAGATACGTCCAAGGGAAAGACAGGACATAGATGATACAAAACAGAGTTTCTGGATTTCTTCCCCGGACGGGCCCCGAGTCTCGAAGATCTGAAGCCGTGCCTCAGGCAGATTCTGCTGACTTTAGATTTTCTCCACGCCGGTGCTCGCATCATACATACAGGTGAGAAAGCCTTGTTGAAAAAAAGCAATTGGTTTTGGATTACTGATCCTTATTAAGATCTTCAATTGAAGAACTGCTGCTTCCCGTGGATGATCCGCAGATATTTGCGGCCATTGAAGAGGCAGAAATTGAGGAGCCGTCACCGAGAAAGGTACTCGAAGGCGGTCGGACGATCTACACGACCCGAATACTCCCCCTGAGCAATGGGCTACCACTGCTTGGTGACTTTGGTGAAGCTCGATTTGGAGAGGGGGAACATGACGAGGATATCATGCCAAATGTCCATAGGGCACCTGAGGTTGTCCTCGAAATGAGTTTGGATTAAAAGGTCGATATCTGGAGCGTTGCCATGGTGGTAAGCAAACGAAAACTTTGCCCGACCCTCGGATCTGTTTTCTCTAATATGCTGCAATGGATTTTCTAGGCCGGGATATCGTTTGCAGCCGCACCCTATTCAATGGTAAAAATTCCGACATTATCTTCGATGACAGAGTTCATATTGCAGAGATGATTGCAATCTTAGGGCCTCCCCCCGTCGAATTCCTTAACGAAGCAGGATCAGTTCCGTATTCTGGGATGAAAACGGTATGTTTGTCAGCTTACGCCGTTATGCTTGCTTAAACTGGTTTTTTTTCTCGCAAAGTGCGTTACCCCTGCTGATTTTCTTTTTCAGGCAGTTGGAAAGGCCTTGCACCCATTCCTGATATTACGCTCGAGAAACTAGCGGCTGATATCCGCGGAGAGGATAAGGATGGGTTTCTTGCGGTTCCTCCGAAGGGCACTGAAGTGGATCCCTGAGGATAGACCGACCGCTGAAGAACTTCTGTTCGATGAGTGGCTGATGAAAGGACTTGATTTCAACAAGCCCAAGCAGAGCACAGTGGACGAGATCGTACCGTGAAAGAGCTGGGGCCCTGGTTCTGGCAGTAAGCTGGATATATCTCTGGTAATGGCTTGCTTGATACCCTTATCAATTGAGAGTTCTCGATTTTGTATTATGCTGTAATAGAAGTGAAAATCTCAGAGTGGTCACTGGCATTAAAACTGGTCAACATACATGTACTGTACAATGGAATTGAACTAGATAATATAGGCCATGTCAGTCATGGCCGACAGGTTTTCTACCTTCATAACTGGAAAATTTTTGGATTGATTAGTGACGATTCATCATGAGCAGCTGTACTTACTGCTCTCATGGGCGGCTGCGTCTCCATATCGACGCTGTCAGATTAGTTTGCAGGAAGGGTCCCATGTCTCGTGCGGGAATTTGGTTCGGTAGCCGATCTCATCCATTCAGTTCGCTGTCGACGTCACTTTGATGCGGAGCTGGGAGCGGACGGACGTGTCGGAAGCTCGGCAGCAGCATAGCACCGCGGGAGCTGAGGCGCATGCGATGGACAATTGATATAGTTGTCTGCTTTCAAGGCGTTCTTTCCAATTGCGTGAGTTGAGATCTAGTTATCATTCATTTGGGAATTACGATATCGAGAAACAGATAGGTTGCATACGTGAGGACAATTTCGCGCTCTGTCTGCATGACTTTCCACTTCGGGACAGCAAGTTCAAAAGATACGACCTCCAGGTAACTCATATCGCATAACGGACAAAATAGTCGATTCTCGATATGGCTGCGGAATCCACAATTACAACCACCACCATCCGCTCAAAGGGCATCTACCATGGCCTCCCCATCTTCCCTGAAACGATAAAGGGCCTCTCCGCCATCGTGACCGGCGCGAACGGCATTTCGGGCGACCACATGGTGCGGGTCCTCAACGAGTCGCCCGAGCGGTGGACGAACATCTACGCGCTCTCACGCCGTCCGCCGCCCGTCGAGAGGAAGTGGAAGAGTAACGTCAAGTACGTGTCGATGGATTTCTTGTATAACTCGCCGCAGGAGCTGGCGGAAAAGCTGAGGAAGGCAGAGGTCAAGGCGTGAGTACCATGCCGCTTCTGTTTAGTTTCAGTCTTCAGGCTTGGTCTTGAGCAGACTTGCAACCTGCTAAGATGCTGTTGTGTCAAGGGACTATGTGTTCTTCTTCTCGTATATCCAGCCCGCGCCGAAGGAAGGCATGGGACTGTGGTCTGATACCGAGCAGATGGTGAAAGTAAATGGTGCGGACCTAGGATGCCGTTATCTCTGGTCAGACTGGCTAAGAACCCGCAGTTCTGCTCCTCTCAAACTTCCTCGAGGCACTCAGGCAGGCGGAAATCACGCCCAAGCGGTTTCTCCTCCAGACTGGCGCGAAAAACTACGGCAGCCATCTAGGTCCGACGGTCACGCCCCAACATGAGAATGATCCTCGAGTTCTCCTTGAAAACAACTTCTACTATGCCCAGGAGGACCTGCTGTTCGAGTACTGCAGACGCCACGGTGTAGGCTGGAACGTGACCATGCCTTCCGCAATCTTAGGCGCTGTCAGAGATGCTGCCATGAACGTCGTCTTCCCACTTGGCGTGTTTGCCTCCGTTCATGCGTACCTGCAGCAGCCGATGGTGTACCCCGGTGACTGGGCTTCTTTTCAAAATGTGCACGACGTATCCTCCGCAATGATGAATGGCTATCTCGCAGAATGGGTTGCTTTGAACCCACAAGCGGAGAATCTGCGATTCAACGCTACTGACGGGAGCCATTTTACCTGGGGCAAGTTTTGGATGACGTTGGCGAAATGGTATGGGGTCCCTTATATGATTCCTGAACAGCAGAGGGAATTCAAGGTCAAGGAGACACCTTACACGCCGCCGCCAAGAGGGTAAGTTGCAAACCTTGCTCTTGCCATGGAACTTCAGGTTACGTGTAACCAACTCTTTGCTCGCAGATTCGGTCCTCCTGGACGAGTAAGATACTCTTACTCGCTCACTGACTGGGCCAAAGAACCAAGAAACCGAGAGGCGTGGGACAGGATTGTAAAAGAATATAATCTCGTACAAAGTCCCTTCGTCAGCGAGAGTACCGTCGAGCGCGTGTTCTCCTTTGCTGATGGTGCTGTGCTGCAGACTTGGCCTATGGCCCTCAGGTACGTAAAGCGCCTGATACAAGTCCAAACCGCAGACCGTGGTACCTGTGGCAAGTGACTGACAAACACGATTGGTAGCATGGACCAAAGCCGCAAAATGGGCTTCTACGGGTTTGTGGATTCGGTCCAGTCCATTAGGACAGTGCTCGAGGAGTTTGTGGAACTGAAGATGCTACCGCCCATACCCAAACCTATAGAGGAGGGCGACTGAGCAGCGTCTGTTCTTGGGTAGTGGAAGGAGGAAACTGGAAGCAATCAGTGTTTGAGAATTGCCAGGTTTTGGAAGGTCCTGCAACGAGACCACAATCCTGACTATCTGTGTTCCTGTCATATTGATTCCTTTTCCGATCAAGATATGAAACGTCATGACTTAGTGCTGAGTAATTGGTTAAAGTGTAGTCATTGCCTGGACAAACAAAACCGCATGGTGCATAGGAGTCCTGTGCTATGTGCATGTTACCGCGTTTGGATTCCGGAGAACCAAGATATTAGCGTTCCTCGAGCTGGACATTAGCGCGTATCAAACCTGAAAAATATATTAAGGAACAATGCTGTTGAAGACTAGTGTGTAGATGCATCAATAGGACACAGTTAGCTGTCGACGAGATGCTGTGTGACAACGATGTGATCGACGCGTGGTCTCGGGCAAGATCCGCGGTTGCGGAGAAGCCCCAGTCACGCGATATCTCCGACGTCCGCCAACCACGTTTGACTTCTTCCAACGTCACCACTTTATGCGTTTCGTTGCTTTCTTTTCCTCGCAGCGGGAGGAGGTTCCTATCCCAACGTATAGATCTGTGTGCTACTCTCTTCTAAATTTCTGAGTCAGCGATTTCTTTCCCGGTACTTTTCTCCTGCGGGTGCTGGGCAGCCCGCGGTTGTTTTCTGCCATCTGTCTCTCGAATATACTTGTTACGCCTTTTTTGATACCCCCTTTCTCAGTAGTCCTGGTCCTTAGCGGTGTTTTCTGGTGATTTTACATTTTTGATTCTCTAGCTGATGACTGGGCGGCACTTTGTTTTTGGGCACGAGTCTTCCTCTTCCTACACGCGGAGATCAAGGTACCTTAAGAGATACAGACAAATATCAAGACACATATCACTATTACCGATCATCCTGAGACTACTTGGACTAGTCTGCCATGTCTCTCAATCGTGTCTCGTACCTAGAGTCGTGGGAACATCGTGCAGCCCCATTCCTCCGTCGGCTCGCATACAGTACAGACTCCGATGACGAAGAGGATGTGTCCAACCACCTTCCAGAGACCTCCTTGTCGTCTTCATATCAGTCGACGATCAGCCAGCACTCCCGGAGCAGGCTGAGCTTTAACCCTTACGCTGGGTCCGGCTGGAGTCACGGCTCGCGGACCGATGCAGAGAACGAGAGGCGGTCTCTCCTTGGAGCTGGATCGGGTGGTGCCAGGAATGGTTCCACAAATGCACAGAACGGACCAGGTTTAGATACCATCCGGAGAGCGTTGAAATATTCGAATTTTACAATTCTGGAGACGACTGGAGCGTATGAGGTGAGCAGAGGGAAGAGAATCGGTATGTCCTTGTTCTTTCCAGAATGACTCTCTCTCGGCCATTTCAATAGATTTGTATGAGATGGCTATATCTTTCCAGTATCACGTTCAATACTTAAGCAAAACAGCCAGATGACTAATGCATGACCTGGACTATCAAACAGCTAACTGCACGCATGTACAGCCCAGGTGTGTGTAGCAGTAGTTTATTGCCTTGTGTCTGCAGGCATCGTGTTTGGGTTCGCAGCTATCAAACCGGTGCTCATCAGAGAAGGTGTATACCGTGACCGCTGTACGAAGGAGGAGCTTAAAGACAGGGAGAATGTCTGCTACGGGCAAGAAATACGGTTAGAAGTTCTACACTCGGTATTCTGCTATTTACTGACTTGCAACTAGCCTGAATCTCATGTTTACGATAGCCGCCGTTGCTACAAACGTCTGTGCCCTGCCGGTCGGGACAATACTCGATACTTTCGGTCCCCGAATCAGTAGTATCATTGGTAGTATCTTTCTTGCTGCAGGGGCCCTCCTGTTTGGATTTGCCGCGCATCTTCCTTTTGACGGGTATATCCCTGGATATCTCCTCCTTGCGCTTGGCGGACCGTTCGTCTTCATCTCGTCCTTCCATTTGTCCAACACTTTTCCAACGCGTTCAGGCCTGATACTGTCCATGCTGACTGGCGCCTTCGATGCCTCGAGCGCCCTTTTCCTCGTCTTTCGTATCCTACACGACAAGACCAACGGCTCGTTCTCGATCCAGAGGTTCTTCTGCCTCTACCTCGCCGTGCCCATCCTTATCTTCGTCGCTCAGATATTCCTCATGCCGGCAACGTCCTACAAAACAGCAGGCGAACTGATCCAACAGGCGGAACAGCATATCGCGGATGAAGCCAACGACACCGTCGATGAACGCATCGCGGACCGTGCTGAAGGAGAGCGACAGCGCCAGGACCGCCGTCTCCGACGGCAGAGCATCATCAGCGAAATCCAGAGCCTTCTCGACGACGGCAGCGGCGAGCGCAAATTCTCGGATCTGAGTTTCGACATCAATGACCCGGAATTCACGAGCCATCGTGCGCAGCAGCGGCGGCAGCAGCAGCAGCAACCTACTAGACCTCTACCCAAGCCAGAACCGGCTCACTCGTCCGGCAGCGTCTGGGGCGCGATGCACGGCGCATCCGCGCTCCAGCAGATCCGTTCTCCCTGGTTCATCCTCATCATCCTCTTCACGATCATCCAGATGCTGCGCATCAACTACTTCATCGCGACGATCCGGCAACAGTACGAATGGCTCCTCTCTTCTCATCATCTGGCCCGGCAGCTCAACCAGGTCTTCGACGTCCTCCTCCCCCTCGGCGGGCTCATCTCCATCCCCCTCACCGGTCTCGTCCTCGATATAGCCTCCACGCCCACCGTCCTCCTCGTCCTCGTCGCGGCCGCCACGCTCATCGGCGTCCTGGGCTGCATTCCGCACAGCCCCGCGGCGGGGTACGCCAACGTCGCACTCTTCGTCGTCTACCGCCCCTTCTACTACGCGGCCGTCTCGGACTACGCGGCCAAGGTGTTCGGGTTCCAGACCTTCGGCACGGTGTATGGGCTTGTCATCTGCCTTGCGGGGATCGGCAACTTTGCGCAGGCGGGGCTCGACGCGCTCACATTTAAGGTGTTTCGGAGGAATCCGGGCCCTGCGAATGTTGTTCTCATGACGGCGGCGTTGATGGTGGGGGGTGCGCTTGTGGAGTTTGTGTGGTCGCGGGCGAGGGTTATCGCTGCGACTATGGCGGATGCTGATTCTGATGCTGCAGAGCTGGAAGCCAGAAGAAGGGATGGTGCTCACGTCCATGGTGGGACGGGGGAGAGGGAGCGGTTGCTTCGTTCCGAGGGGGAGGGTCGTGATGGGGATGGGGATCGTCCTCGTTCCTATGGGTCTGCGGGATCCCAATAAAAGCAAGTGGAAGGAAGGAATAGGGATTAGCTGTTTTTGCGCCGCAGGTGCGAGTCCTTTTTTTTTATCTATTGAGTTGGATATCTAGATGCAGCGCTTCGTTACCGATATACAACGAAACGTATATGTCCATTTGAATTTGGAATCTTTGTTTCTTTCTGCACATGTGCTGTATCTGCCTGCGGTGGTCTCGTAGTTCGAATAGGAAATACAATCGGATCCTATGACAGGGACAGGGGAAGAAAGAAAGAAATATGGAAACGGCTGCCCGTTATTATATTATGCACAGTGATGTATCAGTTAAATCCATGCATGCATCTAGGCATCCTGCGCACGGTGTGCAGGGAGGGGAATCGAATCGAAATCGAATCAAATAAGTAGGTTTGTTTTCTTGTTTCTTGTCTCTTGTTCGTGTTCATCTTTCACCCGGACAGACTTCAGGAGATATTATTATTATTATTCATATATAGCCTAGCTGTGTAGTACTGTAAGTGCCTAGGTACCTGAGCACATATATAGCTTCTAGCCGCGAGGGGTATATAGTGTGGAATCCAAATAGATAACACTGGACGTACGGAATATAGCTACCTACCTACGTACCTACCTAGGGAGGTATTGAATTAATTATTTTGCAAAGTCTCTATGTAGGAGGCAAACCAAGGGATAAACGATTGAGATATTAAGGACTTGGCTGCCACTTCTTTGAAAGAAAAGAAGACAAAGGACCTAACTTTGATATTTCATAATCTCTAAAGATAATAAAGACTAGACAACAGCAGCAGTAAGAGAGCATCTGGGTATTAGCTAATATATATTCAGTAAAGATTCTCTTGCTGAAATCCCATATCACTTCAGTAGAAAGACACACACACAAAGTAGTCTCCATAATCCCCCTCTACGAAGAGGATGAGCTGCCTAAAGAAGAGCTTTTGCTGAGAGCCTATTCAGAACTGGCCTCAGTGGAATGCCCCAGTACAGTATGTGTATAACTAGGTAGTTAAAGCATAGGATATCCTCACCAATTCAAAGTCATGATTAAAGAACAGAATTAATAATTAACTACCTAACCTAACCTGACATGGTATAATATATATATATATATATATATATATATCTTACTTAGTCAACCTCCAGCAAGACATACTTCCCCCCCTCGCCCGTCTCCTCGTCCTTGTACTCCTCGAGCGCCTTCTCCACGGCAGCCATGTACCCGAGCACCTTCTCCTCCTCCCACCGTCTCCCGACGACCTGCACGGCCGTCGGCAGGCCCGCCATCTTGGCCGCGTCGTAGTGCATCCACGCGCCGCGCGCGATCGCGTGGTCCGCGCCGAGCTCCTTCAGCGCCTTGCGGTACGGCTTGCCGAGAGCGTCCTTGGCGGCGTCGACGCGCGAGATGGGCACTACGCCCGCGGTGTAGTCGAGCAAGTTCCACAGGAAGGTGTAGCCGCAGGCGGAGACGGCGTCGCGCATGGCGCCGTGCGGCAGGGCCGGGGTCGCGTTGACGGGGCACAGGATGAAGTCGTACCGCTGCGGCTCGGCGTCCCACCACTGGTGCCATGTCGCGCGGAAGGCCTCCCGCTTGGCCACGAGCGCCCATTGCTCCGCGGCCGTCTTGGGGCCGAAGTTGCGGATCAGGGTCGCCCAGCGCACGTCGCGCCGGATGTACCGCACGTACAGGTAGTAGAGGTAGCGGATGGGGCGGGGCAGGTTGGCGACGGTGGTGAGTTGGGCGGCGCCCGGGTCGGAGGGCTCGAAGGAGTGGAAGAGGGAGTTGAATGTTTTGCAGCCGTCGGAGTTGAGGAGCTGCGAGGCCAGGACTAGGCCGTACCAGGGGTCTGCGGAGGGAGGAGGGGTGATTTCAGTTACGGTGTGTCCGGCCGCAGTCAGAGCTGCGACGGTGGTGGAGATTGCGCGGGAGATGGCTGGGGTGGGAGGGACGACGCCTGCGGTTATTCAATTCGCGTTAGAGATCAATTTTTTTTTCAACTAGCCTAGTAATACATTTTGATGTGTGGAGTCAGTTCATACCATCAGATCTCATCACTCCGACGCGGAGCTTCTTCTCCTTCGCCTCGTTCTCATGGTCCGCCCGCCAGGCGATAGGATGGACGGTATAGTCATACTTCCACGGCTGCATGCCGATGATGGCGCGGGTGAAGTAGGTGAGGTCGTTCAGCGTGCGCGCCATCGGACTGAAGACGCTCTGGACGCCCTCCTGGCCCGGCATGCTGGTGTTGATGCCGACCTTGGGCCACCGCCCCGTGCTGCAGCGCAGCGAGTAGACGCCGCTCCAGGCGGCGGGCACGCGGACTGAGCCAGCAACGTCGGACCCGATACCGATACGGCCGCCCAGGGCCAGAAGGGCGCCTTCTCCGCCAGTCGAGCCGCCGGGGGAGAACTGGGGGACGTGAGGGTTGAGACAGGTGCCCCAGAGCCCGTTGGCAGACTCGAACGATAGCAGCGTCACCGGCAGCGCGGTCTTGACGTAGGGAACGGCTCCTGCAGACTGAAAGTCAGAGACAGTCCAATTGGCACAACGTGTTGGGGTTATTCAAGAAGAATAGCTACCCACCAGCATCCTTCAGCAGCTTCACCATCGGCCCATCCTGCTCATACGGCTTGCCCGCCAGCCGCGCATAGCCCAGGGAGATATCGAACCCCCTGACCTGAACCGAGTCCTTCAGCGAGACGGGCACGCCCGCCAGCGGACCTTTCAGGTTGACCTCGGAGGTCGCCCACTCCTCCGCCTCGGGGAGGAGCAGCTCGGTGACGCAGTTGGTCTTCTCGTGCGCCCTGACGGCGACCTTGCCGTAGGTGCGGAGTACGTCGAGGGGCGAGAGGACGCCCTGCTGCACGTCCTGGACGAGCTCCTCGATGGGCCTGTTGATGATGGACCGGTTGAGGTCGGAGAGGGGCGCACGGTACTCCGGGCTGAGGGCCGCGAAGCGGGCAGCGCGCTCGCGGCGCTTGAGGTTCCTGATCGTGTATCGTGTCAGTATGGATCTGCATGGTACTATTATCATTGCATTGGAGATGTATCTGGTCCGTCTGATAAGGACCACGGGGAATTGCGTACCGGATGCGCGTGTACTGGAAATAATCAAAGGGAGGGAGCATCTTGACGGCTGAGAACAGCGCAGAGAGATGTTAGAGAGAGAAAGAGAGGGAGCAGATGCCTGGACACGAGACGAGCAACATGTTGCGTGACCCCAGGCGCCGCTGCGGGGCATGCGGAGGCGCGATAAGACCCGTTGATAAGCGCGCCCGGGGAGCCGAGAGGCGGAGAGATAGCTACCACATAGATAAGACACAGATACCTATGCACTCTGGAGCTGAAAAAAGACCTGATCTTCAGACATCCGTCCTGGACTCCGAGCATCCTGCTGTTTTCTTCGATCACAGAGGAGATGCTCCCCAGCTCATACAGACAGCGCATCCCGCATGGCGGGACCTCCCGCACGTTCTCCGGGTGGACCGTCGGGTTCGGCCGCGGTCGGGCCAGCGTTACCTGGACCTCACGCGTGGACCTACCTACTTCGGGAGGTACCTAGGCAGGGCGTACGGCGTGAATGATTATTATTATTATTATTCGTTCTCAGACAAGATGCAGTCAAGACCAGAAAACGTATCAAGACAGGGGAAGAGGGATAGCACGGACGGGCCACGGCACCGGCAACGGTTGGGGGGAAGTCGTGCATCCTATCATGATGGGTCATTTCGTCTACACAGTACTTTCTTTGGAGAGTCACGTGACACCGGGGCTTGCCCTAACAGGTCTGCTATTGCGTCGAGGGTATATATCTCTACGTATGAAAGACCACCGCAGACGTTATAGACCGCAAGGAAAAAAAAATACCATCATGAGCTGTTCAAGAACGCTAATAGAGATGTCCTCTGCCTTCGAATTCTATAACAACCAACTGTGATTTCTACCTAGGTACTCCGTACTGTACTGTAGTCTCCGGACAGGTCTTTGCATACACGGCATCGTACAGTATCTGGAATCGAAAAGCAGGCACACTAACTACATCAAGTAAAGATGAAGCAGTTTATAAAAAACGAAAAACCTACAACAGACGGGATTCGCTGGTGGTCACCCACCCAACTACTAACCGCCCGGCGTGTGGCTTAAGTACGGCTGAGCGGACGGGAAGCCCTGCTTTCCACACCCTATGGTCGTAGGTGCTTACTCGATGCTTGAAAGGGAATTAAGAAATGGGATGAGATGAGAGAGCTGAATGTGGAATACATGTGTATTGATACTGAGCCCTCCCAAACGATCAGCAGCCGTTGTTATTTCCCTTGATCATATAGACGCTAGGCTGCAAATGCTTGGTTGTGATATCGAGGAAAGAAAAGAAGTCTTCTATTCCACGCTCCTACTGATTCTAGGAGGTTCACCACGGCCTTGCGACCCCGTCCCCAAACAGCGAAAACAAAACTCCCAACTCCCGATTTCTTTTTTTTCTTTTTTTTTTTTTTTAAAAAAAAGTCCCCGCTGCCCTTTACTCCCCGTCCTTCATCTCAATCTCGACCGCCTCCTCCTGGGTCAGCTCCGTTTCGGTCGGGCCGCCCTTCTCCCCCTCTCCCTCCTTCTTTCCCTAGAAAGATCGATAGTCAGTCTAAGATCTACTTGATATATCGAGAAAGCCGGGCTATTAGCCTACCTCCTTGAGGGCTTCGTTCTCCCCCTCCAGCTCCTCGATGCGCCGTCTCTGGCGCTCGACCTCCCCCCTCAACCGCTGGTTCTCAGCGGTGAGGACCGCCTGCCGGGACAGCAGGGCCCGGATATAGTCCTCCGCCGCCAGGAGGACGCGGTGCCACAGGTATCCCTGGGCGGTGTTCATGATCTGCCGGTGGACTGCCGGCAGTCGGGCCAGGAACGCGTCCCTGGCCGCGGCTTCCGCATGCCGCTGCCTCTGCTGTTGCTGCTCTAGTGTCAGCAGTGTTTCATTCATGGATGGATATATGTATAATACGATCTTCGCTGCTGCGGCGGATGATTCGAAAGGCTATATGGGTACTTACAGCGTTGAATTTGGCCCGGTCTCTGCTCATCCCTATGCCGATCCTGGGTGGGATGTTTAGCGAAAGAAACACACAAATGGCAGTCTCCGTGGGTTGCAGGAAGGCTGGCTTCGCCCTAGGAGATCTGGCCACAATTAAGCTCTCAGCCAGGCTGGGAATGAGATTGAGGACATTCCACGACTTCATTCACCCTTTCTCTCTGTGAACGAACCTGAAGTTCGGAATCCCCATCAGCATCTGGGCAAAACACTCAAGCTAGGACACACTATGAAACGGAAGGCTTGAAGCACTGTCACAAGCTCATTATCTGAGCTTCTCTGCCCACAAGTAGGGCTTTAGGTGCCAGGGAAAACCGGAGGGGATTTCAGGTCAACACAGAATCAAAATTGCCCTTACCTAGTGTTCTGAATAAAGAGTAAGTAGGTAGAAAGGAGTAGATGTAGAGGAGTAGATATAGCGTCAGGCCAAGAGAGGCAGGCTTTGTAAGTCCCAGGACAGACAGGACAGGGAACGCAGGTGTGTTCACGGTGTCACGGTAGAGTGAGAAGATCCACGACAGGAGAGACTTACCATCCCACCCAGAGAAACACCGGAATATAAACAAAAGAGGCGTATACAACATAACCCAGGCGGCGAGGGCCGCCACAAACCCACGCTAAACCCCTATGGGAATCTATATCACTGTGACAGAGGAGTGAATTCTCTCACTCCTCAAGGGACTGGGATGAGAACCCCGCACTTCGTATATATATGGAACACATTATCGATCTCTGTCCCAGTTCTTCAGCTTTTGACAATCCTGAGACAGGCAGATGGCCCTCAAGATCAACAGCCAAGACTCGAGATCCGACTTCAACAGCTGTCTCTACAGGTCCACAAGAGAAACTTGCTTAAGCCTGGCTGTCCGTCCTCGGCCTTCTGTCATCCTGCTCAGCATTTGACAATCTGTCGAAGCTGATCCATCCTGGCCCTTCGACTCCGGTAAGGTCGATCTTGAATATAATCCCCATTTCGTCCTTGCACACTCTGAGCGGTATCCGCTCCTAATACCCATATTATATAGCATCCCGATCGGCCCAGAGCATCCGTCGTATGAGATCTTGGAGCCGTCTAATACCTTGACACACCTGCTGATCTGGTTTTCGAAACAGAGTTCGAAGAATATCGAGCTTCTTCTCGGATACAGACCACGGGCTCGGGGCTCTCGAACCTTTCGATTTCTTCAGTGAGTGACATCTCCATTATCAAACTTCCCATGATCCATCCAGCATAGCCCCTGTTTATTCAATTCTGACAGTTCGAGTAACACATCCAATAGCTCTTCAAACAGCGCCCCAGTCAAATCTCAAGGCACCTTGAGTTTGCGTGGAAGAGTTGAAAAGCTGGTGCGAACAGCAATATATTCGTCCAGTTGACAGTCCGATGCCTCTTCTTCTCCCAATACCCTGATCTCCAGCTCCAAAGAAGACGCCATCATTCTTATCCGACTTTCGAAATGGCTCTTCCAGCGAGAATTGTCAAAACCGACAGAGGAAACATCGTGCTCGCCCGGGGTTTCGACTCATTCAGGGCCAGATTTCCGCCAGTGGTAACGCGCTCGGACACCCTCGGATATCTCCAAGACCGGCTGAAGAATGATCCGAGGGGTGGCGGACGCTCTGCCGTTATAGCGGAGCATGCCTTCTATACGTTCCAAGACCAGACATGTTTCTCATACGACGGGTCGAACCTCTGGAATGTTTCGAACACCGTCGCCACCGTCGTGAACCCCGACGATCCCCTCGCATCCGCCCACCTCTCCGTCAGGAGTGATGGACTGGTATCTCCGTTCATCACCCTTACGGAGGCAGAGGAATATTACCAGTGGCAGAGTGGCAACAGAATCCTGCTGCGACCGGGCGGGATGTGCCCAGTAATTCCGTGTAAGCGCATCGACTCGCAGTACATAAGCGACAGGGACGGGTACGTCTGGTTCTCCAAGTTCGAAGTCGTGACGAAGCCGGACGGCAGCAAACAGGAGGTCTTTCTGGGAACTGGTGCCGCCACAGTCATCGTGGACAGGGAGACAGGGGAGATGGAAGCCAGACGGATACTGGGTGACGCGCTACTTTTCTCGAGTCATCAGCCGTCTTTTGGGACATTCTCCGCCATCGCCCACGAGGATTGGTACTATCTCTTTGGCAAGAGGGGAGAAGATGTGTTTCTCGCTCGCACCCCTGCCTGGGCGCCCCTTCGTCGCGATCTCATGGAATTTTGGAACGGGTATGCTTATGAAAAGGACATCTCTTCGGTTATGCCCGTGTTATCAGGTCAAAAGAACGGAGTTTTTCTCAGGAGCAGGCTGTTCGGCCACACTCATCCGTGGGTGTTTGTCGGCAACACTCGTTGGGACGGGGACAACCACATCATTATCGGAGGCGCTCCAAGGCTGGAGGGACCATTCGAGCTTTGTGCCGTGACAACAGCTGAACCACTATACGGTCCCAGTCAGCAGATAGACGGTGTGCTGGTCCACCAGTGGGCGTCGCACGAGCGCGAGGGACGGTTATTCTTGACCTGGAACCAGAAGCACCCGAGAACGGTGGTTGGAGCAAATATATGGCTGGAGATGGGTGAGTCTTAGCAAAACGAAGAGATAATAAGTTGGGAATCACTGACAGTCCTCGAAAAGAGCACGCAGGAGCGTTCTGGGTCGATATCAGTCTGGAGGAGTTGCCAGGTGTGTTTTGAAACAGCCCGCAGCGCTGGATCAAGGTCGCTGACTTTAGCACCTAGTGGGAATCTCCGGTCTAGCAAAGTTTGACAATACTCTCCGGAACTTTGCCTTGTCCAGAAACGTCATGAGTATGTACTGGGTATCTCTGAAGAAAGGAAGTGGTTGGTGTTTCAAACTGACAAGATAGTTGAATTCAACACCAGCAAGGATGGAAAAGCAACAATAAGACTTGCCTCGCCCAAGGCACCAGTAGTCAACGATGTGGCCGCCTGGGTCGCAGAAAAGGTGAAGGAATGGTGCGTGAAACCGTCGATGCCTAAAGTCCTTGCATGGAAAGCCATGGAGATGCTCTCAGGGGCCCGCAAGTGCAAGGAGGAAGGTATTGAAAACAAAAGACCCGCAGCATGAGAACATTCACACTGGAACAACAAAGAAAGACACAGTTGTGAATGATGACACTAATGGATGAAAGGGCAATATGGATTACCCGCAGGTGGTAGTATTGCTGAGATGTTACGCAGTTATATCGAGACGATACGCAGTGGATTGAGATACACTGAACTTTTGAATTGAGAGAACGACCTAATGGTATTGTCGGAAAAAAAATGAATTAACATAATACTATTGAGGAGGCTACTGTATCCGCTGTACCAGAAAGGAAATTCCATGAAGAGTATTATTGGATGGATCACAATTAGGAGTATCTCGCGATTCCGCGGATAAGTGGAGTATGTTGTTCCTGGGTCGGCGTTTCTGAGGGAAGAGAGCGCCACAACAATTGATTAGTCATCACACTTAGTCATCAAGTTGCCACAACTCAATCAGATATCCAGACCTCGTCCGGAGACGCTTTAGACAACCAAACATCTCCACCTGTTCTCCCCCATTCCAGCAGCAGGTCCGTCGCGTCGGACTCCCGCCGTGCCGTTTATAAACAGTTCAAACCTGCGCGTTGACATCTGAGCTCTACCTCCTCCTACCACCACCGACAGCTCTCGTCGCTGTCCTCGCTTCTTCACCACCATGGCGAACTATCTGGCCTCCATCTTCGGCACGGAGCAGGACAAGGTCAACTGCTCCTTCTACTACAAGATCGGCGCCTGCCGCCACGGCGACCGCTGCTCGCGCAAGCACGTCAAGCCGTCCTACTCCCAGACGATCCTCCTCCCGAACCTGTACCAGAACCCGGCGTTCGACCCCAAGTGCAAGATGAACGCGAGCCAGCTGCAGAACCACTTCGACGCCTTCTACGAGGACATCTGGTGCGAGATGTGCAAATACGGCGAGGTCGAGGAGGTCGTCGTGTGCGACAACAACAACGACCACCTCATCGGCAACGTCTACTGCCGCTTCAAGTACGAGGAGTCGGCGCAGGCCGCCTGCGACGACCTCAACTCGCGCTGGTACGCCGCGCGCCCCGTCTACTGCGAGCTGTCGCCCGTGACGGACTTCCGCGAGGCGTGCTGTCGGTTGAACAGCGGCGAGGGGTGCGTCCGTGGCGGGTTCTGTAACTTCATCCACCGCAAGGAGCCCAGCCCGGAGCTCCAGAGGGAGCTGGAGCTGGCCACCAAGAAGTGGCTGAAGATGCGGGGCAGGGATGAGCGCAGCGTCAGTCGCAGTCCCAGCCCGGAGCCGACGAGACGGAGATATTAGATTCCCTCGTTTTCTATTTTCGGATTGTTGCTGAGTTTTTGCCGGCGCTGGTGATGGTCAACGGGATTGTACAACAGCAGGGATCTCGCGTGGCGTGTCGACGCTTTCTGTCTTGCTTGTCCAACGATAATTGAGTCGAATGACGTGCAGGGATCTCGGGTGCTGAGAAGGAGATTTACAAAAGTTGCTTGTTCAAGAAGCATGGCGTTGGTGGTTTTTGCTACATTGTACTCTTTCTGATCGGTATTTAAATAATGAATTTCCATATCTTTCAATCTGTGCACGGTACTATATCCGAATTGAATTACAGATACCTAGCTTATCAATAGGAATTCCATCTTGAGTAAAATGTACTTACACAGTAGGCTACATGAGACTGGTCCAGGTACTGGTAGAGACCATCTTGCCGTCAATTGGTTGGTCATTTTGTACAGTATGTACAAACAGACAAAAATCTAATTTTCCAGACCGTTTCGCACGGAGGAATAATATATCCCTTTCCCCGTGCGATCCCACCCCAAACGCCGGACCCAAGTTTGCGCCGCTCCCAGAATAACAGACAAGCTCGACAGACCAGCTAACCCGTTGCCATAAAATTTACCCGGTTTCCTTTTTCCCTTTGCCTGAAACAAAAATAACACGAGTGATTGGTATCTTCTATTTGCAACTTTTTTTTTCGGTTACGCGGGCAATGAAGCATGATAACAGGCCGCAACGTAGCGTTTCTTGTGTTGCTCTCCTTTATGTGTCTTCGGATCCCATGCTTCTTAACTCTGCAGCCAGTTCCGTTGTTTGAAGTACCAGATCACGATTGCGATGGCGCAAGCGACGATGATGATGGAAATTGCAATCAGGAAACCGAATATACGGGTACGTCTACTCTTCTGCTCCTGTCTTTTGAGCCATGTGTCTCTGTCATACGGTGTTTTGGTCAGTCAAAGTCGTTCAGGAGTTATATTTTTTTTGGCAATCTTATCAAGATGTAATGTAGTCATTGGAAGACTGGAAGCAAAATAAGGAAATAGAAGGGATGCGTACGAAAAGAGAACGGCGTCTTTGTTGGCTCCTGGTGCCTTTGCTTCTTCGTCCGCGTGGACGGCGATGGAAAAGCGGCGCCAGAATCCTGGGTCAGCCATGGCTCTCGAATGCTAGGTATTCGAGAGAGAGAGAGAGAGAGAGAGAGAGAGAGAGGATAAAAACAAAAGGCCTTGATAGAGCTTGCTTGCAGCTGTATCCGGTTTATAATTCGGGAGTAATCGATTCCCGGGGTCTGCCGCAACTCTGAGCTGTTTAATTGTGCCGTAGGATCTCGATAAGCACTTAGATCGATCGATCCACGTGGGGGCCAAAGAGCGACGCCAGTTGGGCTACTTAGCTCACACGAGGCAGAAGATGAAAGGAACGAATGACAAAGGTAAAAGCTGTACACGAAGAGAAAAAGAGTGTACAGTTCCTCAAGGTAAAAGGAACGACTCGCTTGAGAGAGAACGAGCGAGCGAAGAGGGGAGAAAGCGGAGAGATCGGTCGTTGAGATCGATCAACAGACTGACAGCAAAGATCAACGCGCTCTCAGGGCCCCGGGACAACCTAATATGGGGGAGAGCCCCCCAGGCCCCTCATGGCGCAAGACACATCACACACTAAAGGACTTAGCTTGAGGTTCTGGGTGAGATCTGCCAGCAGGGGTGAGCATAGCGCTGCGGAATCGTTAGGGGTTATTCCGTAGAAGAAGAGTGGAAAGCTTCAGCTGTGCAGCAACCCATTGCACTGTGCTGACATGCGTGGCAGAGAGCTAAAGCACCGAGTTGCACAGAAGTTGAAGAAATCTAGTGGTGAATGCTAGAGTGACTGATTCTGTCCATTAACAAGCTGTGAAGCATCCAGGGTTCAGGGGTTACGCCGCGGCGGCAGGGCCTGCAGTGGAGCACGCGACAGCACACACCTGCACCAGCCGCCGTGGCCTCGGCGCTTCGAACCTGACGCCATCAAAGGTCCAAGGCTGAAACGAGCAACAACGCGATTGTTCTCTCTACTTTGCACAATCTGCAGGTCAAACCTGTAAAAGATCAGATATAAACATCCATTCGGAGGTCGCACTGATAAAAAACCAGATCCTTCAGCTCTTCTGTCGAGCCATTTGAAGCGTGAGCTCAATATAACCACACTGTTTCAAATGTCCTAAATTACCTCTTTCGTCGTTTCAAGATCATCTAGGATGAGCATTCTTGCTTTGGCACACCTTTAGGCCGGAAGTCGCACGCTTTCTGTGTGGAGTACTCCATCCTTCCGCTTATCATCAGGCAGCAGGCTTCACCTGTGTAAGGTCTGCTGTTCCACAGGAAACATCAGCCAGGCTTTGTTTGGGGGCGATTTGGCTTTGCATCATCGGCACGCCGTGCAAAGTTGTACTGCTTCAAGGTCAAGAACAGCTGAAAAGAACTGATGGGATTCATTAATAGTTTAGGCTTTGATAGGCGGATATCCATACCATGCTTCGTCTCCAAGCCTCACTCATTATTGATTCTCGAAGCCATCAACAGCCTTTCCGTTTTACAAGTCGTCAACGGCCGCTAAGATGGATCGACGGTCAATCACCCGAAAGAAGCATGTCTAGGGACCGAAGATCTGGGCACTATCATGGCGCTTACGCAACCTTGTTCCCTCTCGGGCCATCGAGTGCGGAGTACTACCTACGTAACTTATGGAGTCGGTGCGTGTTCTGTATCTCTGGCTAGGAAGACAACCTCTTGCATACTACAAATGCTAGTTCCGGCTGTGAGCAAATGACAGATATGAGTTCGAGTAATATAAAGGATAACTTATCAACTATCGAGTATGGGAGGGATAATAGGCCTTTTTGACAATCGTCAAAGCATGGCACTGCAACGTCATCAACAGACCAGCAAGAATAAACAAAGAAGATCAAAAAGGTTAAATCAGTCATACTTTATATAAAAAGATCACACCCCCTCCCCCACAGGGGTAGGGGATTTTACTACCTGGATCCCGAACTCGAAGCCATCATCGGATGTTAGCAGGTAGGGATAAATATCTCACCTGCTGCACCTCTGACCAAGGCGAGGATCGAACCCGGGACTTTGGGTCCGGTGACAGGGAAGGCCTCTGGCTAGAGCTGCTGACCTTGATCCCTGCACTATTGTCCCGGGTTCTTGTTGCTATGTGAAGGTGATTTTCAAATATATCCCGGAAACGGGAGGCCGCCTGGTTTCCAGGGGCGCGGGAAGAAGGTGA
>Ga0207767_1000042_pt1 | contig 105037 bp, 86 predicted proteins | sample HigsolmetaGSP17D_FD_184845 | JGI IMG/M metagenome (GOLD analysis project Ga0207767, IMG submission 184845) | High solid enriched microbial communities from the Joint BioEnergy Institute, USA - SP1-7-D (SPAdes) | ecosystem: Engineered > Bioreactor > SSF (Solid state fermentation) > Aerobic >... | reverse complement strand
GCCTTGACCTGCTGTTCAGGTGGGTAGTCGAACAGACTCGGTCTGGTGTTGCTGTGGAACTTGAAGACTGGCACTTCCAGCTTCTGGTCAACGCCGATGAGGGCCGTCGGCGTGAAGCTGAGGGAGAGGAAGTGAGCGAGAGGGAACCAGTACCAGAACTGCGTAAAGACCGCAGCTCCGACGATACCAGGCATGTTCAAGTTGCCGGTCTGCGTCTGCAGGCTGATGGTGCAGTTACGACCGCCCGCATCGATAATGCCAAGGGCAACGGCACACCCGAATTTAGCCATGGCATCCTCGTGGCGGTCTGCGATCATCTTCATCATGGTCTTCCGGATGGTTCCCACCTTGGGGTTCATGGCCTCGTTATGCTGTATCAAGACCATGGCGAGAGATATCAAAGCCCCCTGGCGGACGAAGTCCGTGGGGTCTTTGAGCATAGGCTCGAGGAGATCGATGGCTTCGGCCAATCCGGTTCCCGCGCATGAGATACCAAGTGCCATGGCAGCACCATATCGCACGTGCGGGTTGTAGGATTCCGAGAGCAACTCAACCATACGAGGCACGCTTTGATATTTCCTGAAGAGGATAAAGCCCAAGCCCAGTACAGCCGCTCTCCGTACATCATCGCTGACATCGCTGACTGCAACATGGAGAAGCTTGCGGACAGCCTTGTTGCTGCCGCTACCGCAGTATGCGAGAGCGATGGTCATGATACCACCGTAGCGGAGCGTGGGATCCGGATCACCGATAAGCCCGTTAATCAATTCATCTGCGGCCTCCTGTCGGCCATACATGATCAAAGCCATGCCCATCGCCAGGCCTCGCACGATCTTCTCGTGCTGAGTATCGTGGGCATACTGGATCATGTCCTCTAGAGCCTTCATGTTCCCGGTCCCCAGCATCACAAGACCCATCGCCAGACCGACCGCCTCACCATTGATGGCTGAATCACTGTAGAGAACGGTTTTGAGGTCTTCGTAGATCCCTTCGTCGCCTGTAGCCATGCCTGCAACACCGAGACCCAATGCACCACCATGTTGCACGACTTCGTCAGTGGCCTTCTTGAAATGGTCGCGGATGAGATCCACGGCCATTCCACCATGGTTGGCATAGATCAAGCCAAACGCATAAAGCGAGCCGCCCTGGCTGTAGACGGAACCGGTACTTCCAACACCGGCAATATGTTCCTTGGGCAGGTATGGCGCGAGGAGCTTCTGCCCCTGGGTCAAGTTGCCGCGATGGATCACACCAAGTGCTGCGGTTGCCGTGAACTTCGACCAGTTGACGGCCTTTCCTAGCCATTCCAAGTTGTCGCGGAAGAACTTGTCGTGCGTAGTTCCGGCGTGCATGAATGCATTCGACAGCGTGACAGCAGTATGGAAAATAGAATTCCGCGCCTCGAGGCTGTCTCTGACCTTGTTCAAAATCGTGACGTCGGCTTTGTTACTCCGGTAGAGGAACTCGAGGTTCAACTGAATCGTTTTGATGCCGTCAAGAATGTCTCTGATGGCGTTCAACGCTTTTCGGCCCTCCTCCGTGAGCTTGACCTTTTCGCCGTTCGCGCCCAGAGATTTAGGGGCGGGTTGCTCTTGCAGAAGTGGGTCAGACTCCTTCGCATCCTCCTGGTCTTCCTGCATCTTATCCCCCTTATCCGAGGAACTAGAACCGCTCGATTCTGGAATGAGGTCTGCGATTTCTTGCCGGACTTTCTTGAGGAACTCTTGTGTACTATTGTCGTAGAGATCGAAGGAGATTTGATATGCCACAGCGAGAGATCTTGGATCACCCTTTTCCACCAGCTGCCGCAGGATGGCAGTCGCCATAGAGTGCTCATTAAGATAAACAACACACTTGGCAATTGAGAAATAGTCCGGCGAAGGAATTTGGCTTAGAAGCTCGAGAATGAGCTTCAGTATCTGTGAAAGAGCGGCTCGTTAGAATAGGCAACTCCCAAGAGAGATGATGGTCACCAACCTCATTACGAAAACCGCGCTCCTGAACCACGGTCATGCATATATCTAGGACGTACTCCATAAGTTCTTCACCTCGCCTCGACGATTCGCCATACGTCTTCTGCTCATCCTCGCTAGCGCGCATAATTGCTCTTCGAAGCACATCCAGGTTCTTCGCCTCGATCGCAATCCCAACCACCTGGCGATAACGTTTCTGACGGAAACATTGCTCGAACAGTCGTTCGATGACAGCATTAAGTTGGTCTTTGACCCCTCGTTTTAACACTAGGGGAGTCTCTACTTGTTTCACGCTAGCATCGTCGCCTCCAGGGTAGGTAGCATCGATACCGGGCACCTCTTGTCGAGAAAGCAATGACTTCGAGGGCAGAGCAGACTGAGAAAATGGCGTTATCGGAGATGTAAGGCTAGCGGAAGTGCTCGAGGCCCCGTTCGTGGTAGTCGGGAAGGCAGTGTTGAGGTTAGCTGGTTGGTCGGCGCTAGGCTTACTGGCTGCCGAAAGGGAGATGAATGTGTCGACGCATTTCGCTAGAAGGGACATATCAGTGACAGTGCATCTAAATGAGATGAATCAAGGGATAGAGGACATGGGAAGTCTACCGATTATGGTCTCCTCGAACTCCCCGGGGTTGTCCAGGTTAAACAGCTTGCCAGCACCGAGAGCAAAGACCATGCTCTCGTTGTATTCTTGGAGGTGATAATAGACCTTGGCGGCGACCAAAGCCGCGAGCTCACGTTCCGGGAAAGTTTCATCTTCGTAAAGCGCCTCTCTAGAGATCGAATCAGTTAGCAATGGGAGAATCTATTGAAGCCGTCCCACAAACAGTCCAGACGACCGCAAACCGGGACCGGCTATTAAATCACAGAGCAAAGAGAAATGCCCTACATTTGCGGGATGGCATCAACAATCTCTGTCCAGAGCAGGTCGACCTCAGCATCCAAGGTCTTCAAAGCGAAGACTCTCAGCTCTGGGTCAGGTTCGGAGAGAAAGCCAACAAGGCCGGCGGCCGACGAAATCCCAACCATCTCTGACTCGCGCTATTCCGCTAATATAGATCGTAGGTGACTGTTCAGTGCCCCGCTGCCGGCGATGGAGAACGCAGGCGACTATCTAAGGTTGCTGAATGACAACGTTAATGTGGTAGAAACAGACCCCTTGGAGAAGGTTGAGGTCCCAAAAAAAAGGATGAAGAAGGCGCCGGAGGGGCGACGTGTAAAGTAAAGGGAGTAAAATGGAATACAGCCGTACGGCGATCTGGCTGGAGTTGTCGAGCTCTAGGCGCGAGGCACACGTCAACGGCGAAGCTCTCGCCAAAGGGCTCCAGGTGGTTCCTGCAGATGCCCCTACACGTCACGTGATATGATGGCAAGCGTCTCCGCGGGAGCTTGGGGCGGAGGCGGACGACGCCGGGTGCGCCTTGAGATCACAAGCTCCAGCTCCCTCCCACAGCCATCATGCATCGACCGGATTGATAGACAACTCGTCCGAACGGTCACAGCCCAATCCGTGCACTGTGATCACCCTTGTTGGCTCCCCCCTCTGTGTGTGTCTATCACAATTGTAGGCCCTTAATTTCACAAGTGAGCATCCTACCACTGTGCTCTTACTAAACCGAATTCCGTTCCAGCTCTCTAAATTGTCCATGGGCGCGTAACAACTTTCGCAGCGATGTCGACTCTTCTCTCAAATGCAGACATACGCCACATGCCTCCCGTCCCAGTTGAGGCTTCCATACATCATCATGAACCCCTGCTCTATATCGAGCGTCAAGCAAGACATATCCAGCGGAACCTCCAGGTTCTCCTCGATGCCCAGAGTGACGGCCTGCTCGCCGGTCTATCTGGCCATCACCCAGATGATGCTTTCTCCAACGGAAGCCCGACACCAACCCCTTCTACAGTTAGCCACTCCCGGGGAGCTCCAACCATACCCGTCAGGCAACCTGCAAAGAGGAAGATCGGACTCCGCACTGCACGGAAGGGCATACTCAAGTCCATGCACGAGTTGCTGAACCTCAAAGAGGAAGAGAAGCGGATACTTGCTGCCCATCTTGAGGAAAGGCGGAATGCGCTCAAGGAGGTAGACGCCTTTGTTGCCAAACAGCATGGTTTGGAGGAGACAATAGCAGCCATTCAGAGCGACCGTGACAGCCAGAGGTCCAAAGAGCTCAAGGAAGAAGCTCGCAGTTTGGAACATGAAATTAAGGAACTAGAACACAGACTCTATGAAATGAAGGCGCGACACCGCCATGTCCTTAACGAGATTTCGCAGGTCGAAAACTCTGTCGAAGCTAAACTATCCTCCTACAAGGCTTCCTTGGCGATCCATGAGTCCAAAGTCCGCAAGTATTTGGAGAATCCCCCATTGCAGCCACTACCATCCATGTCTAAAGGTTCGTTCTACTCCCTGAATCCGAAACGCCGGACGTTAGACATGGCACGAGATCATTGGAGGGCCGAACAATCGGAACTCAGGAAGCGGCAGCGCGGGGTTGACTTGGAGATCGGAGCGCTGCAAGAAGGGAGTGTCGTATGGCAAGATGTCGTCTCAGAAGTTTCCGGATTTGAGAAGAGGTTGAGAGAAGAGATGCGCCGTTCCGTTGAGACACAGTCTCAGCTCTTGAATCCCTCGGAGACCATTGGAAACAATATCGAGGAGGACAGAGCCAGAGCAATTATTAAGGATATGGATGATACGATAGCACGTGTGGAGGCGAAGCTTACCCTTGCGGAGGAGAAGGACTGGAAGTTGCTCGTTTGCTGTATTGGTGCCGAGCTGGAAGCGTTCAAAGAAGCGAAAGCGATGCTTCTGGACATGTTTAACATGTCCGAGGACAACATCAGACCACCACCGGAAAGTGACCAGCTAGCTTCGAAACATGATGAGCATCACAGTAGTGCTCACAATGGCCCTCATGATGTGGACAATCCAGAGCCTCCTGCTGACCTATTGACGGCGACGGCGTCATCTCCTCATGAGACTGCGACAAGGTCAGAGGACGAAGATGATGAGCCGGATCCCGCGTGGCTGCTCTCTGATACTTGAATTTTCCCCTAGTGTACATTTGAAGCGTTGCATCTTTGGTTCATAGCGTTCGTAATCACAGCAGTTGCGGGTACCAAGCAAAGTCGCTGTCAGCTTGCCTTGGGTTTTACCCAGGTACTCAATTAGTAGGAGGCAGTTAATAAAGTTGATACTATCTTGGTACAGCTCAAAATTAGAAGCGTAAAACTGACTTGAGAGCCTCTTTAAATTCGAGATGTTAATTTTGAGGAGCTGTAATTCAGGTCCGGTAGGCTATCTCTGCCGTGACATGCACTAGTGCACTGCGGAAGCTATCACGGCGGCCAGGCGGGGCATTTTCCGTGGCGATAAGGAAAACAGCAGCTCCAGCAGACAGCACCAAATGTCACCTCGACTGATAATTCCCCGGTAATGCAGTCCGCTCACACGGCATGGCCCCCAGCGCGTTCTCGCTATGGGCCTCCCGTCGCCGAGTTTTTCCTTTACTATCCCCTCCGTGTACGATGATACTCAGCTTGAATGCCGCCTCTACCTCCCTACGCAGCTGCAGCGGCTGGAGACAGCACCGCGCTGGCAGAAGAAAGGGGCTATTATCGCCCATCCCTACGCGCCCCTCGGTGGATGCTTCGATGATCCCGTCGTGAGCATCGTCGGCGGGGAACTGCTGCAGGCAGGCTACATCGTGGGGACGTTCAACTTCCGGTAACCCAGTTTCCTACGCACTTGGTATGGAAATCAGGCAGCCTTGGCTGATACAGTTAATTCTCTAGTGGTGCCGGCGAGTCTGGAGGACGGACAAGTTGGACCGCGAAGCCTGAGCTGGGAGATTACGTCTCCTTCTTCGGCTTCATGGTGTACTATATTCACGGGTTGAATCCTGGGGGATCGTCTGGCCATGCGCAAGCAACCCGAGAGGAACAATCCTCCACTGCTGGTGGGGAGGGCTCACAAGAGTCGCTTTCACCCGTGGATATCGTACTGGGCGGATACTCTTACGGGTCCATGATCGCGTCGCATATGCCCAAGGTCGATGTCATCATGAAGCTGTTTGCAAATGCCGCCGAGGGATCCTCCGCGGCTGAAATCCGTTCGAGGGCAGAGCACTGCTCTGCACATTGGAACAAGGAGTTCCAAACAAGACTTCAGCTGCAGGCTTCGAGACCCTGCAGTCCCGATTCCCCCGGGAAGCCGTCCGGTCCCGTTACGCTCGGCTATGGCTCGGATTCGAGCGCTATCCGGGAGCCGAAGGACAGCCTTGAAAGTATCAGGCGTAGTATAGATAGGTCGAAACGAAGACTTAGCGCTCGGTTTGAGCGGAGTGAACAACCAAAGGCGCAGGTTCCGGATACGGATGCTGGCACCAACGATGTCCATCAATTACCCACACCTAGAATCGCCTATCTCTTGGTGTCGCCGATCTTACCCCCAATCACTCTCTTTCTGACGATGTTCTCCAAGCTGTCACTCAGCACAGAGGTAGGCTCTGGCGCCTCGGTCCAGGGAGCACATGTCCCGTCTCCCAAACCCGAGGAGCAGCTCTGTGCTCACCCGACCCTGGTCATCTACGGCAACAGAGACACTTTCACCTCAGAGAAGAAGATACAAAAGTGGTCAGATGAGTTGGCCCGGGCGCCCGGGAGTAAGTTCCTGTATCGAGAGATCGATGGCGCCGGACACTTCTGGCACGAGGACGGCGCGGAGATGCAGATGAAAGCCACGCTAAGGGAATGGCTGAGTCATACGCTCCGTGGGAGTTCTCCAACTCGTTGAGGCATTATTATTGTGGGGATCGTATTCCTACGTAGACATACATGTCTGATTTACTACTAAGAAGGAGGGAGTCATTTTGAGATAGATGGATGTCAGTGATCATCATAAAGCGTCGGCTTTGGGGGTCGATAGCCAATGAGCTTCCGCATGGCACCGATTTAGCCCATCAGATAAATGACGTTAAATTCTCACATGCGCTGGTGTACGCAATATGCATGTGAAAGCAAAAGGCATTTCCCATTGTTTCGCTCCCATGACCCTTCATCCCAAGACCGAAGACATCCACAGCGCTGCATGTTTCATGGCCTTAGAAACTCTCCTGTGTAGTCACAGGATTTTCTGACATTATTCCAGCGGTCAGCAGGCAAAAAGGAAACCTGCGTTGACTGTGTTTGTCAAGTGGCAAAGAAATAAATAGAAAACTCCCAAGGCATATGGGGTACCTAGCCTAAATTCCCCACCCTGCAAGGATAAATTCGGGGAAGCCGTGGGGTAGGAGAGCTGACCCGGTAGCCCGCCGCTAAAGGTTTAGGCTCGTTGAGGGTTTAAGAAGATCGCGCCCCCAACCCTTGCAGGCCGCTCGTTTAGATCCAGATCCACTGGCCAGGGGGGCACAGACCTTGCGACACGACTCGCAAAAGGGAAGCAGTAGTGTAGGAGCCCCTAAAAAAAGTCAACAGAGACGAGGTCGACCCCGAACGGGGATGATGCAAACGATGGCCACTGTGTCAAAAAGTCAGCAGGAGGGCGGCCCGCGCGGTGGGTGGCTTCCCCGCGCTGACGGCGACGCTTTCAGGCTGATGCAAGGGCCGGCGCGATCCACAGGCCCGCTCTTCTGGGGTTCGGAGAAGGACCCGCGCGGTTCGAAAAAGTCGCTTGGGCCCTCGTGACGTCGCGACGACCGAGACCAGCGGCCATTCCACCGCCGACGTCAAGCTGAACTCCTTCAGGGACCGTTCTTCTTCTCCTCTACTGCTCTGGACAACGCTGGCTTTCAACGTCCTCCCCATCTCCACTCCATGTTCCCGTAAAGTCTCCAGCGGATGGTCTGCAGGTACCCCCGACATATATGGCTCCGTCTATGAGCCAGCCATGTCGCTCCTCCAAGATCCCACGATCATCCACTCGCGGTTCCACCGTAAGAACACGGTCCAGACACAAACATCATCTTCTCCCGAGTCTTCGCGGCCAGGTTCGCTCCGGAAACGGGCCGCGGTTGCCACTCTTTCGTCCTTCGTCCGAGACTCGGTGACGTGGGCTGGAGATGTCCTCAACTCATACCGGGACGGCCTCTCGAAGGAGGAGCGGGAGAAGAAGATGCACGTGGATGAACGTAAACAGATCCTGTACCTGAGAATGCGCAATGTAAGTTGCAAAAGCTTCTCTGAAGAATATCAAATGGTAGTCGTCTCTGACGGAGCTCCCACTGTAGGCGGTGTCCTATGAAGAATGGCGAAGCTGTGCGGCCGAACTCGACGAACTCGAGGGCAACAATGCCTGGAAGGAAGCGTTCGAGTCGGATGAATATGATCCCCATCTCGTGCAAGAGCGGTTGAAGCAGCTGGAAGAGGCCCGTATCAGCTGCGACGTAAGTCGGATGCTCTTCCTTATCCGCACTTCGCTCAGCCGCGACTTGGGCCGCATGAGCGATGCCCGCCTATACAGGCACTCGCATCTCGGGACAAAGGACCTTATCGATCGATATATCAGCACTGCTGTCGACACAATCTCGACTCTGGTCGAGCTGACAGGGAAGAACCGTTGCGACGGGCAGGAGCTGAAATACATATTTGACCAACTTCTATCAGCGCGTCAAGCGTTCGGGAGGAGTGCTCTGCTTCTCTCGGGCGGTGCAACGTTTGGTATGAATCACATCGGTGTTCTCAAGACTCTCTGGGAAGCCAAACTCCTGCCTCGCATTATTTCTGGAGCCTCAGCAGGCAGCATCGTCTGCGCTGTCTTTTGCGTACATACAGATGATGAATTGCCCGATCTTCTGAAAACCTTCCCCTATGGTGACTTTGCGGTCTTTGAGGCTGAAGGACAGGAGGAAAATATACTGCATAAAGCAGCGAGGTTCCTCAAGTACGGGTCGTTTCTTGACATCTGGCATCTAGAAAGAGCCCTGAAGAACTGGTTAGGCGATATAACCTTCCAGGAAGCTTATAACAGAACAAGGAGGATACTCAACATATGCGTTTCAAGCGCCGGTGTTTACGAACTTCCAAGACTCCTGAACTACATTACAGCGCCCAATGTACTCATTCGGACTGCGGTGTAAGTGGAATGCTCATCCTTGCCGTGGTAGTGGGGGCTTTTGTCTGATCCCGAGCAGTGCGGTTTCTTGTTCGGTCCCGTTGTTGTTCAACCCATCGGTTCTGATGGCAAAGGACCCGGTCACCGGAGAGGCAGTTCCGTGGAGTGAGTCCAATCGGCAATACATCGACGGTTCAGTAGACGGTGATCTGCCGATGAGTCGGCTGTCTGAGATGTTCAATGTCAATCACTTCATCGTATCACAGGTGAACCCACATGTTGTGCTCTTTCTCCCTAAGGATGAAGGTCCTGGCAGTGAAGCATCACAATCGTCGTCCAGTTCCCGATGGTTACATACTGTCACAAAACTAGCGAGGGACGAAGCACTCCATCGAATGACCGTCTTGTCTGAGCTCGGAATATTTCCCAATTCGTTGAGTAAGGCAGTGTCGATCCTGAGTCAGAAATACTCGGGGGATATAAATATATTCCCAGAGATACCTTATACGAAGTTTCCCCTTATGCTCAAAAATCCGACCACCGAGTTCATGCTGGAGGCATGTCTGAGCGGTGAACGAGCAACGTGGCCCAAGTTGGCGCGCATCAGAAACCATTGCGCAATCGAAATTGCTCTCGATTCAGCAGTTCAAACTATGCGGGCGAGGGTAGCTCTTTGTCCAAACCAGGAGGACTTGCGGATAAGTACCATGATGGGACAGTCTGGAGAGTCTTTCGACAGCACAAAAGGAAGGGGACGTATACCTCGTAGGCGCAGAAGCTCCTACAGCCATGAGTCAGAGAGACTAAAGGCTGGAAGGGGCCAGTCGAATTGTCGCCCTGTACACCAGCTAAGAAGATCACGCAGCTCATTTTCTTTTGAACGCTGGCAATGTGATAAGCTGCTAAATTCCACTGGCGTGCAAGATGAAGAGAGGGAGGGATGGGCTGCAAGCAGGCAAGACGCCAGCCAGTCGTCACCTTCCGGTAATGTATCTTTCATCGTTGGAGCAGACACCGATGGTGAGATGGACTGGACTTCTCCGGAGCGGCCCGCGCCTCCTAGGCATGGTGCATCCTGGGGCCCATCGTCATCATCCTATACCAGTACATCTCCTTGCTCAGAAAAGCAAAGTCTCATGCGAGCCCGACGCTCTTCTGTCAGCAAGGAGACCCCACCACCTTCCCGCTCACTGGGATCTTCTACTCGAAGGCCTCCCTCACCAACGGTAGGGGCTCTGTTGTCCAGCTCTCACTGTTTATCTAGGATGACATCTTCCATGGCTTTGAGCTCCTCTGAGTAAATGTACGCTCTTTGTCTGAGTCGTTTTCAGATTCACTGCTGGAATCGAAACTCGCTTCAAGACGAGAGATAACACCTGCACCAATCACCGGTTCGAGCTGCCGACCTGTTTAGAATTTCGGATCTGACCGACGGATGTTAAATACGCACGCCTGCAGTCCAGCAACGTGTGGCCAAATTCATCCGTCACGCATCAGGTCATATTGCGTCTTTTGGCTCATCAGACAGGGAACTGGCTAATTGAAGGAGTTGCTGTTCCCTGCATGACCCTGCTGCGATTGCAGATCATTCAGCAGTCGAGGAGCCGGGTCTATATCTTGTCTTTGCGCGTGTGCTGCTCTGGTTTTTTTTTTTTTTTTCAAAAGCTTTCCGGTTCTGAATTGGCCCTTCGATGGCCAAATTGTTATGATATGAACTTGTTCAACTTTATACAGCATGAAGGAGAGGTTTCAGGCAGGCATTTGGACGCAGTCTTGCATATACTTTTCTCGAACCTGCATCAGTGCCATCATAGAAATGGTTTGCATTGGTTATAGGGCGTTACCCTTTTTTTTGAAAAGGGCGGAACTCTGGCCGTTTTTGGCGTGGAAATTGGATTTTGTTTCCAATACCTGGGAATGACGATTTACAGCGTCGCGTCGCATGGCATTCGCAGTGAGTTTACTAGATGGCTTCATACCGGCAAATACCTAATCTACACATTGGATAAAACGACCAATGGACCTCATGGCCATGATTTTTGCTGCAGTGCCTCAAGTTGGTCCTGAGCGTATATTTCTTTTGTAGCCAGGCGAAGACCACTGCACACCCACGTCTTCGATGCACTTGACGAATGATCATAGTCAACCAAAGTAAGCAATGGATATGTTGTCCCGTTGTTCGTGATCCTACCTCACGTAAGATCTTTCTAGGATATCATGAGAGCCAAGCGGTGCATAAGTGGACATACTGGATATGGATCTACTCGTAGCACTCCTGCAATTTTTTCTACCCGTCAAGGGCCCTGTTTCACGAGTCGACCACCCCGCGACCTGCCAGTCCGCGGCGCTTCCAATCGACGCTCTCATCCAAAGTTAGAAACACGGCTGATGCGCATGGCCCGTCCGTTTCATGTTCGACATGGATGATCCGCCAAGCGCTTCGCCGACGAACCGACCCCGCAGCGCAAGACCTACATAGGCGCCCGTCTATGCCCTCTTTTGTTTTTTTCGGTGACATTTAACCTTGCGTCTCCAGCCGCCAATGATGCTGTGCGACTGTGATCAAACGAGGGGCTCGTGCGTGTGTCGATCGAGCGCGAGGAGCGCGGCGCCCAACCGGATCGTCTATCGAGAATAGATACATCGCTAACGACTCCCATGTTTACCGCGTTGCGATCTGGATCATGGGGCTCTGAAGCCCTAGCGAGGATCGCGAACATGTGGGCCTCCTAGGTACACGACATGCATACACAGTACAAGGCCAGACCGGCCCATGCGTTCCACCCAAAAGTCAATTCACGCTGGAGCCGATTCGACAGAGAGAGATGCTTGTCTAGAGAGACACCCACAGCGGTAATGCTGTTCTACAATTAAACATCTGACTGCATGTGCTCCGTACAGGGTTATAGGACCCTGTCGACGTTTTGCTTAAAATAATAATAGCAATCCCGGTAAACGTAGGTCAATGCGCCTATCGAGATCCAGATCCAGACTGCAATGCTCAGCGCTAGCATCCATCTTGAAGATCAACCGTCTAGGCGTCTGGCGGTTGGATTTTGGCTGCTGGCGTGTTATATATTCTGTGAATTATCCATCTGCCTTGCCTACCTTACATTGAGACAATTCAACCAGCATCTGAAGACCTGCTTCCTTGAGGTCTTCTTCTACATACTACTATATTTCATATTTCCTTTGTTCCGTTGTTGATCTGTCTTGTTTCTTTTCATTTGCTTTTGGTTTTTGTTCTTTTTCATTTATTAGAAAAAGCAAAGGCGCACGGTCTAGTAGAGATTGATACGATCATCTCTCTCTCAATTTCTTCTTCTTCCTCCATTTGGCGCTGTCATTCTCGTCGTTTTGCCTTGTACGACGGCTGTGGAACCAGGCATATGCCGTCGTCGGTTTAAGACTGAATATCGAGCCGCGCGCGTTCCTGGGATTTGCACGGGGGTTTCTGAGGACATCGATAGACTGTCGACTCTCAGTCCTTTTAACACTGGATAACGCAATTGAGAAGCAAAGAGTTTCTTCATCAGTCTTGGTGTTCGGTGTTATCGGTATTTTCTTTTACCTTTGAATCTCTAAACAGCGATCCTCGGTGTCTGTCGGCGACAATTCGATCCCTTTTCCCTTACCAGCTGCCGAGTATCTATCTTTTTCTAGTGAAAGCTCACATCTTCATTTATCCATTCATCGATCCTAAAAGAACGAAACACAGTTTTGCCGTTGCGTCAATCAGTCTTCTGAAAAAAGGAAGACTTATATCATGGCTCGCATCGTCAACAACTCCCTCAGTCTGAACCTCTTCCGCAAACGCGAAGCACCCAGAGCACCTCTACACGCACGATGGGGCGATGTGGCTATCACCGTACCCACAGACGGATCCTGGTGCCAATTCGATAACCCCCACCATCATCATCACAAGGGACGACAGCAGAAACTGAGCTACGGGCCGGGCTTCGTGCCTGACTGTAGCGAGGACGATCATTCCTCTTTCTCTTCCCCTTCCTCTGACGATGACGGTTATGATGATGGCGATGAGGCCGTCCTGACGAAGACGAAGGCGAAGACGAAGAACGAGCACACCGCTACCACTACTACTGCTGGCAGCAAACGGCACACATTCTCTATCCCGATCCTGAAGCCACGCGGTCGTCGCCTTTTCAGTACCGGCTCGGTCACGGGCTCATTGAGACAACATGCACATACTGCAACCTCATCAGATAAGGACAAAGAAAACTGTGGTCATGGCGGTGGTGGATTCGTGTACAAGCCCGTCGTCGATAAGAATTATTACTATACAGAGGAACCAGAAAAGAAGAGAGACAGCGGGTACTCCCGGGACACTGTTCTCATCCCAACTATACCGGCCAGCAAGAAGCGTCTTGAAGGAGAGGTAGTAAGCGTACGACGAGCGAGGATCGATTCAACAAGCACGAGTACCAGCACCAGCACCACCCGCCGAAGTGGGCATTCCGCTGAACCTTCAATAGACTCTGTTGTTTTGCAGCAAATGCAGGATCATTGGGATTTTATTGATGATGACGATGATGAAAATGACCATGACCACCGGAAAAGCGCTCGCCCTTCCAAAAGTATCCCATCAGGCCAGTTTGTGAGTGAGAAAACGAAGAAGAAACCCTCCAAGCAATTACCCTCGGCGAATCAGAAGCAGATGTCTCGTGTGCGCTCACGGCTCTTTCAAGGACATGTCTCTGAGAAGGAAGAGAAGACAAGGGGGAAGGATAGAAAGAAGAAGAAGCAGAAACGTGTCTCTACGATGTCATCGAGACCAGTTATTGTGACTATGGTGTCGGATCCGGAGGATCTCTACGGATGATGGGATGGAATAGAAGAGGATCCAGATTTGACAATAAAAAGTACTATGTATGTAGTCTATTTTGCGGATTCACAGGACGCAAATTGTTTTTTTCTCTATGAGTTTGATTGTTGTTACAACATTTGGGCGGGCCTTTTTTTACTACTTGATGAGCAAGGGGCATCGGCAGACGGCATTTAGTTTAGGGTTCAGTTGTGTGATTCCTATCAGGTCGCTGCTTTAGTCATGCCACATTTAAAAAAAAATAAAATAAATGTTTGTCTTTTGGCATGAAATTTATTTGGATTTCCCGGGCGGTAAGTTTCCTTTTCGCTCTGGTTACTGGTATTGGTGACTACTTGAGATCGGTGTCATTAGATATATATACAGTCGGCCTCATGCAGCAAAATACAGGAAAAAAAAGCTAAGAAGATACATGTTTGAGTATGCATTGACCTCCGACCGTACCTAGAAAAACGACTAGTCATAAACCCCATGGTGAAGTATGTACTGTATCCACACGCATCCCTCCGTGTCGGCCAGTGTACGTCAGCCCTAGGTAAAGCTGAACAACGCTGGGCTACCTACTTCTGACGCTGGGAAAGAGCTAACTCTGACCTGGAGGACACGTCCTCGACAAGCGAATTGGAAAAATAAACCAAAATTCAATTTACACCCTCAATTCAGTGATTGGTGGGTTTGACCACCAGCAATTAACGGCTTCTCCGGCTGCCTCGATACGATGACGGAAGAGGAACGTATGGCCGTTCCAGAAGTTGACCCCGGTCTACAACCCAACGCCATGGCAGGAGTTATATCTTCTTCATTTTAATCAATAATAGAATTCAACGGCTGGCTGTTGTCACCGGTACCCGTCTGTCCACAAGGTACTTCTTTTTCATGAACGATACTATATTCCACCATGGCCGAGTCGGTTGTCCAGCTCAGGTGTCTGTGTAAGGTAAATACATACCTGTGATTTCCAAATGACGGACTCTATATCTCTGCTTTAGAAATTTCCGGACATTTTCGTATCTGGAACCAGAACAGATGCTGATGAGAATCTCAGCACGATCACTGGGGCAAGAAGGGAAAGGAATCCCTAGCCGCCCAACTCGCCGCGAAGACACCGGGAACGGACTTTCAAATCGATGATAATCAGTATTATTCAGAGGTCTGTTTTTGCCATTGATAATTGTGGTGCTTTTTCTTTCTGGGAGGAGAGTTGAGTAGGGTTAACTTATTATTATTATTATAAACAGATGTGGATGGGGACATACCCCACCGTACCTTCCTACGTCATTTCCACGGGGGAAACCCTACAGGATTATCTGAAGAAGCATCCTGAGTTTATCGGAAAAGCGGTTCTGGATCGGGCTGGGCCTGATATACCGTTCTTGCCGAAGGTACGGGATGTGCTACGCTAGAGCTCATTTTACCTTTGGATACAGCTGTGAACTATTACTGACATAGAACGTAGATCCTCTCCATGACCAAAGCCCTCCCACTCCAGGTACACCCGGACAGAAAGCTCGCAGAGCAACTGCACCAGCGGGACCCGAAGAAATTCGGCGACCCGAACCACAAGCCCGAGATCGCAGTCGCCCTGTCCAAATTCGAGCTGTTCGCGGGATGGAAGCCGCTCAACGACATCCAGCAATTATTCGGACTGAAGCCCCTCCAGCGCTTCGTCCCTGGGCAGCACACGCACTTCAACGACGAAACCCTCCGGCAGATCTGCCGGAGCCTGCTCCTGGCGCCCGATAAGGTCGTCGCGGAGACGATCGACCAGCTGGGCCTGCTGCCCGAACAGGCATTCGGCAAGTACATCTACATCCCGGGCCTGCTGGACCGTCTCCGGAAGCAGTACACCGAGTTCGACAACGGCAACCTGGTCGCCGTGCTGCTGATGAACTTCCTCACCCTGGGGCCCGGGGACGCCGTCTTCATCCCCGCGGACGGCATCCACGCCTACCTCTCCGGCGACATCGTCGAGTGCATGGCGCGCTCCGACAACGTGCTCAACACGGGCTTCTGCCCGCGCGCGGAGCGCGACAGCGTGGACCTGTTCATGCAGGCGCTGACGTTCGTGCCGCACGACCCGGAGGAGGTGATCTTGCCGAGCCAGACGAGCGACAAGGGCATGAACGGCAAGACGCGCGAGTACGCGCCGCCCATCAGCGAGTTCAACATGTTGGCGACGTGCCTGAAGCCCGGGGAGTCCGAGACGGTCAAGTCCATCCTGGGGCCCAGCATCATGATCGTGATCAAGGGATCTGGGAAGATGCGGGTGCCGCACAAGACGTTCGACATCCAGGAGGGATATGTGTATTTCGTTGGGCAGGGGGTGCCGCTGGAGTTTGAGACGGAGACGGGGCTGTCGGTGTATCGTGCCTATGCGGAGTGAACAGGCGCAATGCAACAAAATGGATATTGTCATTGATAGATGCGAACCAAAGTCTCATCTAGATTTCTTTGATTGTCTTAATTTGACTGATCAGAATGGAGTAATTGGAGTAAACCAATCAGTTTCCCCTTTCGGGAATCTGTATTGATAAAACCACAACAGAATAGAGGCCGGACTCAGCATTGCATTGAAGACCTATGCAATGCAGATTTCTGCACCTGAGAGACAACGTGAAGCTCGTAAAATAGTAGCGAAAACCGTTTCTGAACAGCGGCGCAGAAAGCTTCATGTTGCGCTTGAAGCACACAAGCCAATATCAATCAAACTTGGACGAAGTAACAGTTGGAATTGTTGCTAACAGAGGCCGCATGCAGAACCACGTCATAATGCTGCAGCGGCCTCGTGGCCTTGGAGTCACCAAGGCACATTTCCATGCGCTGCTCTGTGTGCGGTGTTGGTTAGGGTATGCCAATCTCCCATTCGAGCCCCGCGTCCGTTTGTTTCATGTCTCCTCCCCTCTTGGAACATCAACATCTCCGATTGGGTTTCACGAACGTGCACTCCGCTCTCGACACCACGCAATAGGCAAGACCCTGATGGCGCGAACTCTTATGAGATGATGGAGCAGGGCTGCTCGCTGTCTGATTCGGCCTTATGGGTCGCCCCGTGGGCCAAAATAGCAGTCCCCTCCCGCGCTAGAGTCTAGGTCGACGCTCTCGAATCTCGATATCCAAAGACGCAGTCCAATCGTCCCTGGACTGGGCGTTGGGTCTAGCCAGAGGTCGAGCGGCACCTCCAATGCTGAGTGGGCGACAGATGCCACGAGCTGCACGACTCATCAGGGCTAAGCGCTGCGGCGGCAGACGACTGAATGATATTGGGCGATAGAGCAGCGATCCTTCAAGCTAACCTGCTAGTCATCCGCCATGGCTTGACCAGCGTGAAGAACGGTGCTATTTTGGTATCTATCTCTCACGTTGAAACCATTTTCTTTCTGTATTCTGTCATGCATGGGAAAAAGAAGCACGATCTGAAAATATCTCCTCTTGAAACGACTAAGATGAAAGCAGCTGCGGCGCACGATCTGCTTAAAAAAAACATGGACCCCTGCCGTACTTACTTATTTTCCTTCTGTCCCCCGGTCTGTTACTTCGGAAATACCTATCACTATCTACATGCCTTTACTGCTGGTTCTGTGTCTGTCGGTCAGTCGAGAGGACTGACCTGACCCTTCTTCACAGAACCTCTTGTAGACTGGGGGGATGCTGCACAAGTATACTGTATCCTGTCATCCTGTTTTGGGGTTCTTTCTCTCCTCTATTTGCATTTTTCCTGAATTGTGAATACCGTCTCATCCTCTCCACTCAATCTGCAACTGTCTATAATCTCCCATGATCATCATCAAATGAGCCATGTTTGCGAGCGTCATCCCTGCACAAGGCCTCCATTGGATTCCGGTTGTTATAACATTGGGATGGATACGGCCCCCACAGATGCGAAATCCACCAACAAATACATTCACCAAGCCTGCAACCACGATCAGGCCCCGTGATGATGATGACGTCTTTTCGCAGATAGCCTCCAGTTTGCCTGGAGACGGCTCCTCGGGTCTCGCGCCAGGTGCCGTAGGTAGTGATCCTGAAAGCACGGCAGCGCAGAACGCTGCTGGTGCATCGGGGTCTGATGATGGCGGGATAAATATTTCGACCCGCGATTCGATTATCATTGGAGTCGTTGTTGGGGGAGTTGCTCTCATTGCGAGTACGTTGTGCCCCTCCATTTCTGCGGTTCTTAGTCGGGTTGGAGTATTCTAACCGGTCTTATAGTAATTTCTGGCGTTATATTCTTTATCTCGAAGAAAAGACGATGGGACCTACTAAAGAAGCGGGAAGAACAGCGGATGCGTGAACGATATCGCCTCACTCCAACTCCACCAAACGTCTATGTGGACCCCGAAGCACCCTTGCTGCCTCGCGCTTCGTCTACGTACATGCACAATAATAATAACATGAATGAGAGAGGAGGCTCGTCGAGAAATCCATCACCATCACCACCTCCTCCACCTTACCCTGCATTACCACTTTACAATCCGGCCGCATACCACCACCACAACCACATCAACAGGGCTCGTCCCGCCTCCATCGAATCAAGCCGAGGCTTTCCTGTCGGCTCGTGGCATCGTCCGAATCCGAGCCAAGCGTCGCACTCGTCTCAGGTTGGGTATCAGGAGCCGATCCAACTGTCGAGTGATCTATCACCGCCGGCATCGCTCTCCCAATCGCATATCTCCGATAGGCAGAGAGGGTCCCTGCAGTCAGACCCTTCCAACTCAAATTTAACTGGAGGTGATAGCAGTAATCTTTCAACTCCTCTGGCCAACCCGGACCAGCGACCGCCAAGACGGCCGAAGCCGGTGCTTCCGAAGCTGATAACCAGACTATGATCAGAGCTGTTGGATACCTTTCGAGTCACGATCTATGAGGCGCAAAACAGACAACTGGGCGCAGTTAGAACTTCGGATATTGGTGCATCGGCGGATCGTACAGTACAACGAGCACATGCATAGTGATCTCTACCCGACCCTGATCCTTGAACCTATGGATTCTTAGACTCGACGTACATACACATAAGAGAGAGCACACTACAGGTATTTTACCTTGTCGGGAAAGACATATAGTGCTTCTCTCTCTTAGTTTTTCAAAATATAGTACATACATGACATGGATATGAAGAGGACCAAACTTCGACGGTTCGGGGATTAGTAACCAACAAAGCGATATTATCTCTCTTGAGTTTCTCCATTTTTTTCTCGGATAGTCCGCATTGATGCGGTTGTCTTCCTATATATATAATGAATGATGAACAGCCACGGTGCATGGCGTTGAAAGGGCCTTTTCAATTTTTTTTTCCTTTCCTCCGTACACTCATCTGGTATATCGATCGGGAAGGCTTCTTTTTTTTGTTTATACAGTACAGCAAAGTACGTACAGAGCTTCTTATTCTTCTTATTGATTGATAGATGACCTGTCTTTTTTTTCTTCTGGATCCAGGTAGAATCAGCGCATTGGGGGGGGGGGAAGCTACCTGGTTTATGCAACGTTATGTGTGTATACTATAATGTTCAGTACACAAGGATCTACTGCGCAGTCCCGTATGCAGTACCGTAGATGTATGTGAATATATATATATATGAATTGTTTAAACAGACCACACACGTGGGACGCGGTACATACAGATTTCAAAGGTCCTGGCATGCCAGTAAACAACTATACGTATGTATGTACATGTACCTATATATGGGCGATAGAAGAAGAAGGTTGATTGGAATCATTCGCCGTCTTATTAGCGCCGAGATCGTGATCGTGATCCCCAAGACCAGGTTTTTTGTCTCTCAAGCCTGGTATTAGTGCTTTTCTTCTTCTTCTTCTTCTTCTTTTATTGGACAAGATAGAAGATTGAATTCGAATTCATACTGTATTTTGGGAAGGTGTGAAAGAGAAAGGAATAGGTACTTAGGTGCAGTGTACATATATATAGAGAGAGAGAGAGAGAGCATCACCTCATATCTGGATGGATGTTGCCAGAAAAAAGACCAGACCGCAATGCCTGCCTGCGCTGAAAGCAGACAAGATACACTTAATCTCGGCCCTAACTGACCATATTGTTAGCAAATAACAAAGACGAAGGGGGAACCCCTTGGAAAAAGCTGAAGGCAGACAGAACAGACTGAACTAATCACAGTTAACTCTGTACGGCTCGGAGAGAGTAAGAGATTACTTCAACTCAGGGATATTGATGAAAATAATAACGTGGCCACAGGGGGCTAAGAGAGAGAGAGAGAGAGAAGGTAGCAGCGAACAGTTACAGTAGACAGAGAGAAACAAAGAAGAGAGAGAGAAAAGCCTTGTATCGCAATTTTCCATGCGAGAAACTGGAGTACTGAATAGCGTCCATCACAGGTGATGACAATGGAGTCGTAAAAATAGACTCCCACAATCGGATCATCATCTATCAGTTTAGATTTTATTGTCAGGGCAATTCTTATCGTTCTATCGTATGATACTTCGTACCCCCCTTGGAAGAGCAAGGGACCTGCCCTGACATATCCTTCGGGTACCTTTGCCGATACCTTCCCAGTTGTAATCCTGATATATCTATCATATCTAAAGCAGGATGGATGGATGGAAAGATGAGAGACCGGATAAACAAAAAACGTTTTCATGGCAGCCTACAGGCTGTATGTACATGTACTGTACTGCAGGCTGTCAACGGGTAAATTAGGTAGGTAAAATTCAACCTGTGATTTCCAATGCATGCGTTCAAATTCTGATGCAGCGGCAGCTGCCCCAAAATGGCAAAGACATCCCTGTGAAGGGACCCTGTGGAGGATGAGGATGGCAGCTTGCGGTTCCAGGTTCCATGATGCGGGATTTTGTGATTGACGAGGAGTTTGATGAAGTATACTTGGATAGAGTCATAGCAGCTCTATGTATGAATGTAGGTATGAAGGTAATGAATTCTCGGGAGAAGCCGGATCAAGACGGTCTGGGATTGAATGGCGGGTCACAATTATTTTTTATATAAAAAATGCAGGGCTTTCCGGGCGATGGTATCAATTCAAGCTTCTCCAAGAGCCGGACCTTTGGGTAGGTAGACATCTCATGAGCGGAAGTTCGCATCTGCTTCCCTCGTTTAAACAGCTTCGAATTCAAGTTCCGCTGCAAGCATTTCATCCATTCATGGGAATGTGTGTACGAAACGTGCTGTAGATGTACCGGGTATTATCAATGACTTCATTCGAATCCCACCCAGACTCGAATTCGATTTGAATCCCGTCCGCAGATATTATATGTGCCTTGGAAGAAAGATGATGGGTAGCGGGAGTATAAGTATGTATGTCCATACACAACCTCCTAAGCAACTTCCACCTAGTTACGAAAATGCTTACCTATACCGCCGCTCGACAATGATTGATTGCACCTGTTGATGGACCCTGTTCTTGTCGAGCACCCCCTAGCCATCCTAACGTGCATGTTCCCGCTCGACTCGGCCACCCCGTCGGTTCGAGTCTCTCTCTTCATCCGTTAGTTCGCCTCGGAGGCAATCCTCTAGGGTCAACAGTCGACGGCCATCTGATTTTTCGGGCTGTTCCATTGCAAGGCTGGACTGTCAGACTGTCCGTTGCAGGCGTGGAGTCGAACAGTTGGTGGGTGGTTATACGGCCGCGCTGACTGGAGCGTCGTCCGGCCGTCAATGTTTAGATCCCGCCCCCATCTTATTGTCGCGTGGGGGCATCGAATCTTCCGTGCAACCTACTCTAACTGCTGTTAATACCACTACCTACTCCGGACAGAGTACGTCGCTGTTCCGCGTCCAGGGCGGAGTTGGTCTTGGCCTAGGCCCCTCAGCTGGCGATTAGAGGAGTCTCTGATTGGCCTTGGTCGTCGGCTGAGCATCCGCCATCCTTAAGCTGTCTTTACTAAACTACTCCCTGGCAGAGGTTTGTGCTGCGGCGACGGAAGAAGCCCAAACAAGAGCTAGCTTATCTCACTTCTCGTTGGGATTGACATGGCCGGTCGTCGCAAGGCGTCTATTGACAGTATGGAGGAGGGCGCCTCTCTATCCATGAGCTGTTTGGGCCATCCTGGCTTCTTTCCACGGCTAACGCCGGGGCTGACTCACCAGGAATCCCTTCGGGGAGGCCGTCTATTAGCTGACAAGAAAAGTTTGCTGCTGGCACTTGAGCTCCTGCAGAAGGCGAGTCATGCGCTGTTTGTCTCTTGTGTTACTCGAAATTCGAAATAATGGCCTACCGTCCCACCTGTTCAAGAGACTCGACGGTTACTACTGACATTCTAGCCTGGGAGCAGAAAGCCAGGGTGACCTGTTTTTGGTCAAGCTTTGATATCTTCGCCTGCGGCCTTTATTGGTCGCCCGTTCCGCTGTCATGACTCTGTACATCGATGGGTTTCTTTGTTAGAAAGCCCCCTTTTGCCACGGGAGACAGGGTGTTGGTTGCTTCGCCATGCACCCAATGGACATGGGAAGGTGTCGTTCAATGTGAGACTAGGCAGTCAATTGTTGGCTGCGCCGCAAAACTACAACACCGTGCCCCTCTTGCATACACCTGTGCATCGTGGCGTGTCCTCTATCAAACTCTTGTACGATGGGCCGATCAGGTCACATAACATCTAGTCTCCACCTAGGAGACTCCGAGGGGTCTTCTCATTCTTCCCCTTTTTCCTGCTCTGTCGCAGAACCCGTTAACCGTTGGACTGGCCCTGGTCCCGCCAGCCTGAATACCCCAAATGTTATTAATAGCTTCAGAGTTGGTAGGCTGGGGCTCTGATACCGTGCATGAATGTTGATCTCGAGGGCGGATTCTTAGCCGTTGCGGAGAAATATCTGTCTTCTAGTTGCATTGGAGACGTGACGTGTACATCCATGGTATTCAGATGGATACATGTTAATCTCCGTTGAAGCCTCCCCTCACCTGTCTTGACTGCTCACTCTCGTTTTAACCAGTGTCGTCCAACTTGTCGAGAAAAAGACTGCCCGGAAAGACATTCCTAGACACCGCAAGACGTTGTCATCTGCTCTGGTCCGCTTTGTTCGCGGATGGGACTTGCTGTTGGTCGACGTTCAAAACCCTCTCTTTTCCGCGCCATGACTGCAATCCTTCGAACATTTGGGAGGAAGCGAAAGCTTTCATCGGACATGCACTCTCGATGGGGTGACGTCTCCATTACTTCTCCCAACGAGGGTTCCTGGAGCCAGCTTCCGTCGAACGTCAATTCCGGGCTCGCGAGGAACGCTGATTATGGGGCTCGGCATACTCGAGGATATGACACTTTGGAAGGAGGCGGGGACTCGAGGCACCGTCCTGGAAAGTCGAAACCAAGCAAAGCTTCTCGATTTATTTCCAGGCTCTGCTCAAGGGACCCCGGCGTTCAAGAGTTCCCGCAAGATTCCACGGCGGCTATTCCGAGGGGGCACTATGAGAATGGGTCAAGATTTCAGTCGAAAGCCAGGGCGGAGCGCGGTCCTCATAGTTTCAGGAATGAAGAAAGTGGACGTGCCGTGAATCACACAACTTCGGGTGAGCCCGTCTCCAAGGAAACAGGGGTGTTCGACCCAGGAGACCGGTTTAGCAGCAGGGCCGATGACGGCGATGATGAAGCTTCACCCACCTCGAACATAGAGAAAGCATTGAACGAAGTTCCGGGAGTCGAAGAGGATGGTCACAGACATCACAAGACGGCAGAGTCGCCGCAAGACGGCCACGAGTCTCGACTTCCAAGGACATCAAGATCGCCTCCGCTCTCGGTGACATCTCGAATGCGTCGCGGCAGCGAACAAAACACCGCAACAGGACAGACGGCATCATCAGCCGGGACGACGAGTTCGAGACATACCAGCTTCACATCCTCGTCGCTCTCTTCTCCGTCCCCTCTGCCCGAGCCTCCTCAGATCACGAAGATCGCGTATAATCCTTCCTTCCGCGACAAGAAGCATTCGGGTCGCTCCAAGCGCCGGAACAGTGAATGGATAGGGACACAGGAGTTAGTGCCATCGTATGACGAACTTTATGGATGAGGCATTCCCTATGACGGAGCTATCGCAGTGATGACGGGCGTTGGTACGCCTCTTATATCGCAACTGGATTCAGCTGGTAGCTTGTTTTGCATCGGTCTTTTGGGTGCATACAGCATGTATTAAGTGCCTGCCTACAGTAGGTACTTGACTGTTGCGCTTGACTCAGCCAAGTTGGTAGCAGTCGCATCGAGCGATGCTCTTGGAGAATGGAGATCCGGTCTCCCCGCTTTGGTATCTACTGGGCCGACCGCAAGCAGCGGGATCTTGTGCGAAGGCATGGAAACATGTTAATATATAATTGCTGCGTTCTATTGTGTGGTTGTTTTCTTGATGATCGTTTCTTGGCTCTCTGGGTATACACTGTTCCATTTTGGTTAGTAGCAACTGGAGCGGACAGCGCGCACGGTGATTGGCGTTCGCTGGGGATCGCCATCGCACGGCCCGTGATCCGGACAAGCATCGCCTAGCTCGACGGCCCCCCTGTGCGCCCCTCAGCAAGGGTACATCTCACTGTCTCGCATCTGCCACTGATAGGCCCAGCGTCTGCGCATCGCTGCTGTGACTAGCCGGTCTCACGTTCCACACGGTCTGTCGGTGTCTTTGTCCCTCCGTGTCTAGCGCTTTGCGTCCGATAGTCTCTCACCTTTGAGTGAGGGGCTGCCTCCTGGGCACGAATGAGCATGCTCAGTGGCACCAGACGCCTGAGATCGGTGAGGAGATGCAGCAGCCCATTTGCCCTAAAATGCAACGTCCTGCAGCCAGTATCACTGTGACAATATCCGATTTTCCGTGCATGGTGCTCCCGCCCGGTAGCCATGTAAATTAACTCCGTTCAGTGGCTCGCATGTGTGAGAAATACCAGGTTTCTCTTGATACCTTCTGGGATCGGTCGATGGACATGGTACTCCGTTCCCTCCAGTGCCTCTCTGGCAAGGGCATCTTATGTGCGATGCTCCATTAGCGCATGCAGGGAGATCGGCTTCATGGCGTGTGCTTGATTTTTCTTTGCTCAAGACGGTCTCTCGTCCTTCGCGGCCTGTTACCCGGCACTCCGCACGCATTTATCAGGTCCACCAAGTCTTCCAAGGCCGTCAGTGTCTCCTGGTACCCTTCGGGCTTCGCAAGTATCCCTTGGGAAACGAGGGTGGACCTGTCTGAAGGTACCATTTTCAACGTCGATATCGATGCGAAGGCTCTCCATATACAAGCGCCGCGTCCGATCCCACTGGGTGTTGTAGCTAGAAGAATCCTTTGCAGCGGTCCTCACCAATGATTATGCCCGCGCTTTGGAATCGAAGTCCCACCGTCACGACAATTCTCGTACTCCTCCTCGGCCTTGCTCCCGCAACTCTTGGTCTGCGAGTCACATCGGGCTCACCATGCGAGGAAAAGTGCACTGAACGCTCGACGAACACCACAACCGCGCAGATCGTCTGCCTGGATTCCCAGTACGGCGGCACTGCGACTGGCATAAATTTCCAGAGCTGCGTTGAATGCGAATTGCGGAGCACATACGGAAATGCCGAGACCGGGGAGAGCGACGTTTTGTGGGGTCTATGTATGTAAAGCTTGTCTCGGGTCGCTAAGAGAGATTAGATCTTGAAACGCTGACCGTGCTGCAAGACAATCTCCGATATGCTTTCTCCACCTGCGTTTACGGGTTCCCTGCTTCCGTAGGGAATACGTCGACGCCGTGTTTGGTTTCCTGTCAGCCAATGTCCACGGCGATCGAATTTGACTTACAAGCGCCAACGAGCGTATCCTTCGACGCCTTCTGTGGTGTCTCTTCTTTCACAGATAATCTCATCGACCAGTGTGAATTTTGCTACTCGTTGACATCTGACCAACTTTACCTAGCAAACTGTCAGTGTAGTCTCTGTTATACTTTTCATCTACAGTACTCGATAAAACTGACATTGTCATTACTTGCAGTCCTCCAGGCAATTCGGTATGGTTGTCGTTATAGAACGCCGTCTGGGAGCTCGTTCGCAATCGATCCGGACAGGATCTTCAACACCACGGTTCTTCCATCGTCTACAGCGCCGATAACAACTGCTTCCCCTGGGGCCTCTTCCGGGGGAGTCAAAAACTTGACACTTATAGTCGCCCTTCCCATAGTCGGTTTCATCATTCTTCTCTGCGCTACCTGTGTGGGCTGCTTCTTCTTGATCCGCTACCGCCGCAAGAAGGCTAGAGCACGGGGCCACTCGCAGCATCTCCACGCGCGGTGGAATGACACCACAATCAGCACGCCCGGACAGGCAAACTGGGGCGAGCTGTCCCCCTATCATAGTCCCACCAACCACGCCGTCGGGTCTTCAGCCTTCGGGACGGGCTTTGACTTCGACTACAACGGGCGTAGAGAGGACGTTGGCTTCTCCAAGACGGCATTCTCGCCGTATGCGTCGCCAGTCTCACCGACTGTATCTGCTCCAGCGCAGGCTCACTCTCCTGAGAATGAGAAGGTGGCAGGTCGCTAGTCGGATCTCCACCGTCTTTCATATCTCCTCAACATGGAGGACAGGCACCTGGACAGGCGAAGCATCTTCCCGCTCAATGTATCACCTGAAACTGAAGGTGTTCGAAGGTGCAGTCCTGGAACATACCCTCGTGACTGATTCTTTGACACGTCTCCTGGTTGGGTTTTTCGTCTCGCTTCGACAATGCCGACCCTGCTCATCGTTAGCAGATCTGATGCGCCTCTCCGGTGCAGGCGGTGCTGGACACTCCTTAACGTGCTTATTATATGATGGCTGTTTCGGCAGGGGAGCATGAGGCTGCCATTTCCACGCAATGTCGCTTTCTATATTTTCATGATTTCGACTGCCATTTTTTTTCGATTCGACTGCTTAATAAGTGATACCCTCCTGTGACTGCTCTTGTGTTGCTTGCACGTCACTCCTTGTCTCTCTCCTAAAGCTCTGGTGCTCGATATTTCTTGGTGCAAAACTCATTCCGGTAGTAATATGGTGCAGTCCCATCTTGAGGCCACGTATATCATATGTTCAGTGGCTCGACTGCGTGGACCGCAACTGTTGTCTCTAACCAGTTTCATGTGACGAGTACATCTGCTCTTGGAACATGTATAGCAAGCAATGAGATAATTCAACAAGATGAGGTATTTCTCGTCTGTATAATGAGACCGCTTTCTTTGTTTCGGGCTCTTTCCTTGCCAATAGGTAATCACAACACCATGGACGAGAGTCGACAACAGTGACAGGAGGACGTAGTCGAAGGAAAGGGGCACTTGGTCAAGGCAAGGGCCAAAATCAGGTAAATAGATGGTATTGTTTGCATTTGAGAAAAGCAAGAAAGAAAAGAGAAGATCCATGGAGAAGACAGACGGTGAGGTGAAGGGCATCCACGCGTGCCGGTGAGGTATGATAAGGATGAAATACGTAAGAAGCGAAACAAACGAAGGAATTGACAAAGGACGCTCCAGTTGCAGAGGGGATATAGTAAATAATAAATAACTGCGGCAACCGAAGGAGAACAAACAAGGAAGAGTACAGGTAGGAGTCATTGAATAAGAAGGAAGATGGAAGGTGGTACAGCATGTGGTCTAGTACAGGACAAGTACAGACTGTCCGACAGAGTCGAAGACGGCTAGGTACCTAATACCTAGTACCTAACATGGGGCATACAATAATAATAGATTAGGTAGATACCGTCTACCTAGGTATACTGTGCCTAGGTAGATGATATCCCGGACCACGGGAGGTCAAGGGAGGGGAATAAATATTAGCAGAGCAGACGCCGAGGAGAGGGATGTAATCAAAACAACAAGAGAACGAAGCAAGATATCTGGGTAGGTAGTACCGCCCATGTATACAAATGTAGTGGATAGTTTGGAGGGGCGGTGGACCTCGGTCGAATCAAAGACGTGTACAGTACATCGAGTGCTTAATAAGAGAGTACAGATAGAATCAAATAAATCTCCATGCAGGATCAGAAGTACACTGTAGAGAGTAGAAGATTCCCAGGTTGGATGTGGATGGATGTGTGCGAAGATTCCCTCCTCCAGGAAAGAAAACCCTCAGAGTTACGACGCGGGAATCCAGCGCCTTTATCTACCATCCATCCACCCATCCGTCTGTCTCAGTCGATTAGACAGATATTAATAGCAGACAGGGAAAAAAAAATTAGTACTCTTGGTACTATTACTATTATCGTGCCCACTTGCCCAGACGCCGCCGTCCCTCTCGGCAAAAGACCATCATCCATCGTCATTCGGTGGTCTGAAGAGTCTTCCACTCTTCTATCTCCTACTCACTACGCAGTGTCGCATATGAGGCCCTAAAAATAACATTCCTAATACTCAGGCATGCAGACATGAAACCGCCGGGCCCGGGCCACCTGGTCAGCCCGAACCGGGGCCGACCTCAGCGTGACCTAGGCACCTATGTAGGTAATAATGCACCTACTCATCATAGGACTACCTATGGATGGGTATGGAGGGGTATGGATGTAAGCGCTGCCAAGAATAGAAGAACGCGTGGCTCCTGCCCGGGCGTTCCGTCTGGTCTGCGTCAGGAGCTGTTGGTTGTTGTTGACCGTGAGGGATTGATTGATTGGACTTGAAAGAAGATTAGGACTAGATTGCTGGGCAGATGGCCAGGTAGTTAGATAGCCAGTGGTTGTGCGGGCCGTTCGTACTTGTGTCCGGGGATAATGTACTGTACTCCGTGGGTATGTTGGTTGGGTTGGTTGGTTGGTTAGGGACTGGTTGAAGAGAGAGGCGGGGAAGAGGATGGATCGGGGATCTCTCGGCCATTTTTAGAGGTATCTACCGAGGTATCTGTATATATTCGGGTAGTATGTAGTGTGGATGTGTGTAGATAGCTGACTTCCAAGCTGCGTCTTGGGAGAGAATAATAGAGATGAACTTGAAATCGTGCATTCAGTTCTCTTCCTCAGGGGTGTTCTTTTCAAAGTGATACCTGATGATAGATACCCAAGGCGTGGAAAGGTCCTTGAGGGTGTCTATAATGAGTATGAGAGAAGAGAAATGGGGATGTGATGTCATGGATTTAGGTGCCCTAAGCACTGTATGCAGTAGTAATACCGCTCTAGAGCAGATGGAACACATGCCTGTCTGAAAGAATGGATTATGTATAGTAATAGTTATTACTCTGATATCCAATGGATTCAACGCCAGTTGTGCGCGCCGGCTGAAGAGGAGTAGGACGAAACAAAAGCACCCCGAAATGGCTGCTACTTAGTGGGTAGGACGCGATAGAGGGGCGTGTCGCGACTCGTGAGTTCTCCGGGGTTGGTTTGTGGAGACTTCAGATCTCTGGTTCTGGCCCATGTCCAAGCAAAGCAAAGCTTGGCCCAGCTCTCCAGTGATCACCGGCATACGGCTCGCTTTTCTCATTTCCGACTCTACTCGCCCAGTCAAGATCGGACATTCTGTCAATTCACCTTTCCCCCCGCAAGACACTTTATATTATTTTCTCAGTGACATTACTCCGACCATGGCGACTCTGACCCAGGACCAGATCAAAGTCCTGGAGCAGACGCGCCAGCGGCTCGTGCAGCTCACGCACTCGTTGGGTTCTCTCGCCGCGAGCTTGCAGCAGAGCGACCCTCTCCCGTCGTGGTACGCTACATTTATTGTCCATTTCCAATTGGCAACACCACGCAAGCGATTTACTCATGCTGTTTTTTACCCGTACAGGTCCTCACTCCAATCCCAAGCGAGCATCATCTCCAACAACCTCCTCAGCGTCTCCGAACAGCTCTCCGAGCACCGCGAGCTCCTCTTTTCCCTCGTCGCCTACCCGGGACCCGACTACCCGGGCAAGACGCAGGCCAACGTGCTCGAACAGCTGCTGCGCACGAAGCTCGACCCGCGCGTCGAGGACTGGGTCGCGCGCGGCCGGACCGCGGGCGCCTCGGCGCTCGAGAACAAGGAGGGGCAGCTGAGCGAGCATGAGCTGGCGGAGCTGTGGGAGTGGGCGCCCATCGAGGCAAACATGGAGGCGAGGAGGAGGAACTGGGGCGGGAATTTCACGCTGGAGGAGAAGGAGATGGGCATCCAGAACGTGGTGACGGGGTTGCGGCGACGGTTGGACCTGGAGGAGGAGGAAGAAGCGGAGGAGGATGAAGAAGAAGAGGAGGGGGAGAAAGGGGGCCTGGATACAGACAAGATGGAGGTGGTCGCGTCTGAGGGCAACCGCGTCCCGCCCAAGCCTGTGTCGCCTGCCCTGCCTCTGGACGAAGTCCTTCGTTATATGATGACTGGGGCCCCGCCGAAGTCGCGGTAGATCTGGAGAGAGGATTTACATTACGTATGCACATCTATCGAATCTATCTAGGCTAGATGCCTTGCCTCCGTCGCGCGAGGTTTTGAGAGCTGTAAGGCTATGTTCTTGTTCAATCGCCACTGTCGATCTTTAAGTGCTGACATGTCTACAGGACCTTTTGAGGTCTCCTACAGACAACACCAGAGCCAGACGGTTTCAAGATAGTCAACCGACTTATCCCCAGGAACAGCGCTTCCTGGCCTGCGAAATTGCCTTCGCTGTTCCATACACAGCGGAAACATGTTCCGTTCCGCCAATGCGGATTGCTCATCATCGGAAAGTCTTCCGCTTTTCTCCAGACTGTACGGTCTACTGGAAAGCCTGCCTAATCCTGTCTAAGGCAAATGCTTTCTAATCGAGTCAAATGCAGCATATCAAAACTGAGCCGTTTGCGGCTTTTATGCTCTCTCGAGCCATGGCAAGCCTGTGTCATCCGCAGCATCTCCATCTCCCAGAGGATGTTCGGCAAGTAATGCCCTGCATATGGTTGGGCAGACATGTACGGAACTCTCGAGCTCGACTCGTTCTACTTTGTCAACACAGAAGATAGGAATATCATCGAGATTTGGCCCATGCACGGTGCAATGGGCTTCTAAATCTTAGGCTTCAGCAGTTTCCATAAGCTCCTCGTCTGGAACGCCCTAGGCTCTTTCAAGAAAGAGCAGTTATTGCCGGACACCCGGGCATAATACGCCGGCCGACATTTGAATACGGTGGAGCAGTTGATAGTGGAAAAGTCGGAAAGTTTAATTCCTCTAAATAAAGAAATATCATGTTTTCAAAAGATCTAACCCCTGCGCCGGGTTGTGGGCGTCTTCCCGGACGGTCTCGCAGCAACTCCGGTGCTTTCCGCAACCGGCACCTTCTCGACCGGTCTCGGGGCCTTCTCAGCCTGCGCCTTCTTCTTCGGCTTGGCAGGAGTCTTCCAGTAGTAGAGCATTTGCGCCGCAAGGATGAGGTTGAGCGCAAAGCCGGCCAGGTACCCGTACAGGATGAGCGGGTCGTCGACCTCCTTCACGGTAGTGAAGATGCGGGAGAGAGAACCGGCGAGGTAGTTGAACACCTTGGAAGACAAGTCAGCACTCGACGCACGGTGGAGATGGGTTCTTCCCGGGTTACATACTGCGAAGGCGCTCAGCTGCCCGGTGCTTCCCTCGCGCCAGATGGTGAAGATCTGGGGCGCTTTGCTCGCAACCCCCAGGATTCCCGCCCCGGCTTGGAGATAGGCCATGGTCTGTGCGTCCACCAGCGACGGGTCGACCAGCAGAGCGTACACGCCCGCCGCGACGACGGCGATCCATGCGGCGGCCGCAGCGGGCTTCCCGCCGAACGTCAAGACCAGGATGCCAACCACGACATCCTGCACCGCGATGAATGCCGATTCGCCGTACGTGCTGAAGGGGAATTGCTGGCGAATGCCGTAGGAAAGCGTGATGAGAAGGCTGGCGGTTTCAAGCGCATACGAGGTGAACGAGACGCCGGCCGCGGAGCACGAATTGATCAGCTTCACGATCTGGGGCACCTTGACGACCGCGCTGGCGGAGACGATGCCGAGCCCCAGGGCCTTGGAGATGGCGAGCGACGTGCACTCGGGGTCTTCGGTCACATCGAGGTCGATGAGGAGGGTCCTGTGGCAAGACCGCCCGATGAGGGAGATGATGGCATCATTGACAGGCTCGGGCAGGTTTTTGGTGATGGGAACGAGGTAGGGCTTGAGCGGGTCAAGCACGACTGCCTGGAGCTTGTCCATGGGGGACAGGGGATGAGTTGGCTGAGAAGTGTATTAAAATAGCAGTTGTCCAATAAAGAAAGATGGAAATGAAATGATAAAAGAACAAGGTGTTCAGATAAGGCTTGTGCCTGTGGCGCGACGGCGGGCTGTGGAGGTGCGGCTCTGGTCCGTGCCGCAAGTCCGACTCGGACGGCGCTCTCCACGGCCTCAAGGTGGGATTTCTTCGCCGCCCACCTGCGCTCCTTCGACAGCAGCGCTCCCATGCCGACCCCGCCAGGTCGCTGCGGCCCAGATCTGCCATGGTGCTCCGGCCCTCCCTCCTGAGGCCAGCGTCGGCGCTGGACTCGAGGGTGCTGTGTTCACGATACCTCTCGAAACTGGCGCGCCCGCCGTCTGCCCCTCCGAAACGCTGCTTCGTCGTGTCGGCGTATCTTCGGTCAGGCGTTGCTGAAGGACAGGCGGCTCCTCGAGCCTTGCACAAGGAATATTTCTCTTCGAATGGGTCATCGACCGGCGTTGCTGCTGGGAAGGGGTTGTTTGCGTCCGTTTCCAACGCCAATTCCGTGTCCAGAGGGGAAAATGCATCGATCAATCTGGCGGCATCATCGGCGAGCGGAACTACGCTGGACGAGTCCGCCAGCCAGCCAATTGCTTCAGATCACTCACAGGAGTTGCCTCGGAGAAGGAAGAAGCGTCTAAAGGACGAGTCCAAGGACAATGGAGCGGAACCGGTCATTCCTCCAGACGCTTCCGCGCAGCTCTCCTCCATATCTTCCTCCCTCCCGGCAACCTCGATACGCCGGAAGCTGGCCGCATATCTCGCCCTCACGAAACCGCGACTCTCCTTTCTGATTCTCCTGACGACCACATCGGCATATGGCCTTTATCCCGTCTCATCACTCCTTGCCCTCGATCCTTCCATGACCCAGCTCCCGACGCTCTCGACGTCCACACTTACCTTCCTGTATCTCTCGACGGGGACCTTTTTGTCTGCCGCCAGCGCCAATACGCTGAACATGTTCTTCGAGCCGCAGTACGATGCGCGCATGTCCCGCACCCGGAATCGGCCATTGGTCCGCGGATTGCTCTCTCGTCGTGCTGCCCTGCTGTTCGCGATCGCAACCGGAGTCACCGGCGTTACGCTCCTTTATTTCGGAACCAACCCAACCGTCGCGGCGCTTTCTGCGGCAAATATCGGCTTGTATGCGTTTGTCTACACCCCGCTCAAACGTGTTCACGTTCTCAATACGTGGGTCGGTGCAATCGTCGGTGGCATACCCCCCATGATGGGCTGGGTTGCTGCAGCGGGCCAGACCGCTACGACGGGCCACGACTCGTGGCGCGATATGCTTCTGAGCGAGGATAGCATCGGTGGATGGCTTCTCGCGGCGATCCTCTTTGCCTGGCAGTTCCCGCACTTCAACGCACTCTCCCACACCATCCGCGAGGAGTACAAGGCCGCCGGCTATAAGATGCTGGCGTGGACCAATCCCGCCCGCAACGCCCGCGTTGCACTGCGCTACTCCATCCTCATGTTCCCCATCTCCTTCGGGCTCTGGTGGGTCGGCATCGTCGACAAGGGCTTCTTGGTCGGTAGCTCCCTGGCCAATGGCTGGCTGGTCCGGGAAGCGTACCGGTTCTGGAAGTTCCAGGGCGCCAGAGGGACCGCGCGCGGTCTCTTCTGGGCCAGTGTCTGGCAGCTTCCGATCCTGTTGGTCGGCGCACTCGTCGCGAAGAAGGGCCTCTGGGACGGGGTATGGAGGAGAGCCATAGGCGAGCCGGAAGATGATGACGACGACTTCTATGATGAGGAAGAGGTGGAAGAAGAGACGGCGGTTCGGGACGCCAGACAGGGCAGCGCTGTGGCGCTTTCGTCATCGGCAACTGTAAGATCTACAGCATGAGGGAAAATTCTGGTTCTGTGGACGGGTATTGGGTGAATCTATCTCCCAGGTAGGCGGCTGGGGCGGGCGTTCATTTCTGTGCTGTACTATACTATACAACATGACGGTGATCATCTGATTTTTGCATCCTGTGTATATAGATAGAGATGAAAAAGATCCAGCTCATTCTCACCCGTCAGAAAAATAATCCGTGATCGACCTGTCTTATCGCATTTCCCAGCAATTCTGCCCCTATCAGATCAGTCAATTTTGGTGTCATCGATCCTTTCGACTTGCGACACATGTCCAAATCAACCGGGCAAAGCCTGAGCTTCGAGATCCTGTGAAAAGCCTCGGGCTGAGCTATGAACAGACATCTGAACCAAAACTACTTGGCCGCATCCACTCTGGGGTTGACCGCGGACTTCTGAAACACGCCTCTAAGCGAATGCGAGGGTTGCCGTATGAGGCTACCAAACGATGTATCTGTCTCTACGCAATGTACCTATGTCTTGACATATATACAGTATAGGCCATTGCTGACAGAGTAATAGCATCTGAACTGTCGCTAGCTAGCTAGCTGCCATGTATTGAGCCGGTTGTGGAAGAAGCATATTCCTCCCACACACCGACGCAAAGTGGCGCAAAGGTATAGGTAAGTACGGGACGAGGCGCTCAATGCTGTCTTAGATGCAGTACACTGTGTACGCTGGTCATCAGCGGTGCTGTAGTTGGTTATGCGGAATCCATTCGATGAAAGGGGTCTTTTTTCTTGCGAACCAAAACGACTCGCATTTAGGGGGAATAGCTCCTATTATTTGATTAGCATAGACTCAGAAGGAGTAAATTTGCCCTCACTTCATAGAAATAATAGTTATGTCTTGGAACCAATGACAAATTCGTGATAGGAGGCATAATGAAGATTGGAGACTCGATATGTAATAGTTCCAGGGTAAAATGGACTGGTATTCCCGTCCAGCAGTGCTGAGATCAAAAAGGAGGAAAGGAAATAAGACCAGAGATCAAGTGGACTCATGTCGCGCAAGTGAAAAATGAACAAGGTTGGACTAATGCCAGTGCGCAGCGAGGGGGCAGACGATGCCAGCAGAGAACACTGACTTTGCAGATATATCAAGCCATCTCACTTTCCGGTTTATCTTCATAAACGTCCCAGACTATCTGTGAAAGCTTAATTGCGTTGGTTAACATGTCGTTAGGTGGGATGTTCCAGTTTCAGGAATTAATAAAGAGAGCACGCTGGATAAACAAGACTTTTGCAGAAGGTTACATTCGTAGTGTTAACCTATGCTGCAACTCACAGGTAAGCCTCCAGGTAGTGCATAGTAGTAGTAGTTAGTGTCTAACTAGTCATGATGGGACATACCTTTATAGTAGAACACCAAGCAAAGTCTGGATAGATCAATATCCATGACTGAAGGCTGCAACCTGATCACACATGTCTCCTTACAAGAGGTACTTGAGTGGTACTTTGAAATGACATAGTTTTCTTGTTTTCCTAGACATTAGCCGCAGTTGAAGTGTGGATGATGTTATGATGCACGTACAGCTAACGGAAGAACCCATTGGCGGAAGATGAGTTTTGGCTGCATACACGACCTCTATCTCGTTGACCGCCGCAGACCCGTGCCGCCTACGCCGCACATTGGACAATCAGCCACGTGTTTTGTGGAGAATGTGACACAGAGGAGAAAAGTATTCCGGGGTCGACTTCAGACTGAATTATAGCAAGCGTTGTACCCGTCGAATCCTAACTGTCTTGACATTATGACAAATAAGGGCACTAGCATGCCACCAACTGTCAGAGTCCACTTAGCTGCTGAAATATGGCTTTTCAACCCTCCGGGTGGCTTGGTCAACTCTTCCATTTCCTATCTGTAATGTACTATCTCTTTGTTTATTCTGCTTGACAGCTGGTCCTCTGTCAGCCGAGCAGCTCCAATGGGACGTTTCTCTCAACTGTTTCTTCCCCCAAGTCACCGTTGTAAGAGTGACGGGGTCGGGAGTTTGAAATGAATTGTCAGGGCCTGCAATAAGCGGTGGCTGCAAGGATGCCAATCGGTGATATGGACGAAAACATATAATTTCACTATAGTTGATTAACTGGTGTGTCTCATATGTGGTTGATAATACGGAACAAACCCATCATTCTTCTCTTCGTGTGAAAGGATCCCATTTCCTTGCTAACTAGGCTCCTGCTATATTTCAATCATAGTACACCTCGCAGCTCTCTATCAACTGTCGAATGCACACCCATTATTATTTCATTCCTTAACCGCTACTTGATCTATTGGTCTGCAGTATGAGTACGACGACAATGGATAGTAAGGGGTCTCAGCAGCCAATGCAAAGGAAATTTCGTTCTGCATGCGACATCTGCCACAAAGGCAAGATTAAGTGCAGCGGAGGAAGCCCTTGTGAGGGATGTCACAAGCTGGGAGTCGTGTGCAGATACAGCGTCGCCAACCGGATTGGCAGTCCCAAGGGAGTAAGGAACAAGAAAACTCTGGATCGTATTAAAAATCTCAAGGCAGCAGATCAAACTAGATCGACCGTGGAGAGAAGGTCAGAAGAGCAGAGCGTCTTACCACCCTGAAATGTGCTGATGATATGCCAGATTGACTCAGCTGTATCCCCTTCTGAACTAGATCAAGGTACGGAATAACTGAACACGCATTAACTGCACCTTTTATGGGGCTCAGGAACATTGAATGCAAAACGTACATTTGCAAATATACCTGCTGCAAGTATCAGCAGCATAGAACATTTCTGGGCCTTGTTCAACCCATTGAACTCCGACCACGACCGGCCTGATATCGATCAGTTCGCATCAAAAGAGGTAAAAAAGTTCCACACTTCTCCACTCTTAATACTCATTCTTGCTGTTGGAATTATCGTTCATGTCATACTCGAATAAGGAAATATATTCTCTGACGAGTTTCTCATAATGCAGCTTGATTCAACAAACCATCTGCTGGGGGAAGACCCCCTCCGCTCGCTTATATTCGAACCATCTTCAACAACAGCCTCCATGCAAAACGAGACACCTCATTTTTCGTCGAATAATCTCCGTAACATGTGATACGCCGCTGGTCCTGTGTCATCGGGGAAAGATGCCACGGCTGCATTCAACGGAATGACGTTGAGGAGATCCATATCATTTCCAACACCCAGGTCTCCCACACCCCCATCCCCTACATGTAACTGCGTGCAAGAACAAGCAGAACAGCTTGCGAGGCTCAAAAGTCTGAATAGACTGCAGAAGCCATTGCAAATCGACACAGTCCTCCTTATTGCACGGGACGTAATTACCTGCTGGAGACGGCTCATTCAGTGTGTCACTTGTGAGCAAAATGAAGACCATGAGGCTTTTGTTTTGTCTGTGATGTGAATTCGCGCGATCCTGGATCTCATCAAAGAAGTCGGCCATGATCCTGAACACAATGGAATGCCCACCGGTCAGAAAGCGGAAGAATTCTCGAAAAAAGCCCAGGTTGCACCGGATGAGATTATCAGGTCGTCCGTTGGCACGTATGAACTTGTGGAAGACGAGACGCAGATGGTGATAACTGCCCTCTTGTGCAGGACCCCGGAGAGTATAAAGCTCGTGGTAGTAAGTATCGAAGAGCGCAGCAGTAGGACTGAGAAGAGAAATCATTTTGGCGTGTCGAGGAGTACAAACCAGTCCTCATTATTGTCCTCTTCCAATGTGACTTCCCCGACTCAGATGCTGGTAACAGCCATCGGAAATTCAAGAAGGAGCTCCTTCCCCGACACACTGAGCGGAGAATTGGACTCGGAAAACGCGCGTGGTACAAAGGACGAGGATCATGACTACTTGCGACACTCGTTGCAGAACTTGAAGGAAATCATTGAATCTTTATAGGAAACATTACGGAGTTCTCGCGGTTTCTTCTACACCTCAGTACAAGGAGAAAGAAAGATGAATGGCAGTGTGGTTGAATGGATTAAAAGCATCCTCTCTTAAATGCACCGCGGCCGCTTCCGCTGGAGTCTGCCATTTGGTTCCTATCCATCTATGCAGATTTGAATCATGTATTTCTAGAGAGTTGCATTAATATATCATTCACGAAGGAGCTGAGGATATGTATGCGATATGCCCAGTCTACAGTAACGCTCCTAAAGTGTAGAAAATACAAATAATTAGAGATTAGGCGATGGTAAGGATGTATGTAATGTTATACCTAGGTAAATATATGAACCATAAATAGAATATGTCCAGCATATGCAAAAGGTCAGCCGTGCTAGGGGTCAAATATTTCTGTAGAACCTCCAAGCTTGGGAGAACGGTACCCCGGAAAGGCAATTATATCTGAGTGAGGAAAGAAAAGGGTCAGTTAGAATAGTTGAACGCGCTTAGACCAACCGTCAAACGCCAGGTGCGGCATTCAGGTAGTCTGGTCATGTGAAGTTGAGGGAGTACTTGAAAAGGGCCATGAATCCATCCATTGGTTGGAGGAGCCTATTTATTATCATTAAGTCCACCCAGATCATTGTAGAAAACCCAGTTTCAATCCCACTTCCTTTTTTTCCCTTCTCATAGAACTCCTCCGTATGCACCTGAGACCCGAAATCCGCTCTGCATCCCAGCGAAAACGCAAGAAAGGGAAATGAAATGAAGAGAACGCCCCAGCGCCATATGAACAACGAGCAAGAACAGACGCCGCCCTGACCGTACAGAATACAAACCAAAGCATCCAAAAGCGAGAACAACTTTAACAGAGGGTAAAGGATGTAGCTTGCCTCCTTGGATTCAGGGTCACATATAGGACCCGCCTTCTACTCTCAAAGTGTAATTGAGAGTATTCGTTTAAAATCTTTTGGACGCATAATCTCGAGGATCGGATGGAAGAATAAAACACGATACACGAGGACATTAATACTTTTCCCGCGGATGAGCCAGCGGTATCGATGAGGACAAATTTTCACCGACTCTCCCAGGAACGACGTCGTTGCTGAAGATCATGGCTAGCAGGGGCCGCATTCGCCGGAGCACGACCAAGAAAGTCGAGCTGTCGAAGCACGGGTTGCGGTTGGGGGATATGGATCATGGGAGGCGGAGTGATAAGCGATGCCTCCTCCGTCCCGGCCGTGTAGAGCGACGCATACGTCGTACCTGTCCCCTGCATAGACATAGACTCCCATGGAGGGGGAGAATATGGTGGGGGCGGAGTCTCCCGCGTTGCTGTCGAGGTGTTGCCATAGCTACTAGGAATAGAGACGACGGACGAGACAATGGAGTTCGCATCCTCGTTTGTGGGAGAACACGGCTCCTTGACATCCTGGCGGTCCTTCTCGTCGCGAGGACCAGACATTGAGGAAGTGGAAGGGTCCCGCGGGTGCCCCTGCAGCGTCTTCTCATAGCTGCTCATGGGGCGCGGAGTATACCGCGGCAGCGGGACGACGGGAACATAACCATCGTCAAAGTCGATGCCACTGCCAATGTGGCTATTGTCATGGCTCAGATCCCCGTTTCTTGGTACAAATCCTGCCTGAGGATCATGCGGGACTTGCATCATCGGGCGCGATGGCCGACGGGTGCTGTGGCAGGCAAAACAGCCGCAGAAGATGTTTGTGAGGAATGACATGACGGTTGGAGGATGTATTTGGGGAAGAAGAGTTGAATTGACTCTTGGACAGGTATGATGATTCTATAGATAGTGAAAAGGCGTGTTCTATACAAAATCAAATGGAACTAAACGGCTGACACGGGTGGGGTGCCTGCTATCGGCTTCAGCTGCACAGCAGGGGGATAAGGCTGGAGAGAACGAGAGATGGCGAAAGGACAAAGCGCGACACAACGATGGTTCACAGTGCCATGGCTGCATAAATCCTCGCCTCGACGAGCTGGAGAAACACGGCGAAGGGCGGAGGAGAAGAGGAGAGATGGAGAGAAAGCAGAGTCAATGGATACGAGGTCAAGATGGGCAGTGCGGGAGACAAGAGGCCAGGTCGGAGGTCGGAGTTCATCAGGCCTCCCGCTCAGGCATCCGGCCCCAGGCCGCCCGCCCATTGGTTCGTTGACTGCAAGGGCACACCGCATGTGTATTGTCCATACGACCATTATTACATACATACTTACCGCCCGCTTTTCTCTGCTTCACGCCGTCGAGTCCACTCTTTCTCCTCCCACCTCTCTTTAGCATTTAATCTCCCCTCATCCTCTGCTGCCAGAGGATCCCACATTCTTTTTCCTAGCCAGCATGGCCCCCGCCGCCATCCCACCTGACACGGACGACATTGCCACCGTCGCCCAACTCGTCGAGCCGCCCCAGGTTCCCCCGCACCGTTCCCACGACCCCGCCAACAACCTCAAGCGCAGCGACCCTTTCCAGTTTGGCTCGCGTTACCTCGAGGAGGGCGACGACGTTTTTGAGTTCAACGCCTGGGACCACGTCGAGGCCGACCCAGAGTACTGCGCCTACGCAGAGCTTCAGTATGCCCGGCAGCGCGAGTCGCCCGTCTCGGACTTCGACCGGCAGCGTTTCAACTCCGACCCGGCCAAGTGGTGGAACCTGTTCTACAAGAACAATGCGGCTAACTTCTTCAAGAACCGCAAATGGCTACGTCAGGAGTTCCCTATCCTCGGGGAGGTGACGCGCAAGGGTGCGGGGAAGAAGACTGTGCTTGAGGTCGGGGCCGGCGCAGGGAACACGGCATTTCCCTTGGTGATGAACAATGAGAACGAAGAGCTGATGATACACGCGTGCGATTTCTCCAAGGAGGCTGTCAAGGTAATGCGTAACAGCGAGTACTATGACCCGAAGCACATCACGGCGGACGTGTGGGACGTGGCGGGGGAGGGGGAGAATTCTCTGCCTCCTGGATTGACAGAGGAGTCGGTGGACGTCGTCATTCTTATTTTTATTTTCTCTGCCCTAGCACCGGATCAGTGGGATCGTGCGATACGCAACATCTACCGTGTCCTGAAACCCGGCGGGGAAGTCTTGTTCCGAGACTACGGCCGGGGCGATCTTGCTCAGGTGCGATTTAAAAAGAACCGATACTTGTCGGAGAACTTTTACGTCCGGGGAGATGGGACAAGAGTGTACTTCTTTGATAAAGATGAGCTGGCCGACATGTGGGGGAGGTGGACGCCCAAGAAGGGGATACAAATCCGTCAGAAAGAAGAGACGGATAAGGCCGAGGGTAAAGGTGACCAGGCTACACAGGAGGAGAGGGGTACATTTGAGATCCTCAACCTGGGGGTTGATCGGAGACTTCTCGTCAATCGCCAGCGGAAGTTGAAGATGTATCGCTGCTGGATTCAGGCACGATTCCGGAAGCGTATTCCTGAGGCGACTGAATCGACCACCGAAACTGACCAGGATGGAGCCTCATGAATTATCCGGATCCAGCATTTCGTCATTCGATGTCTTCTCAATTGCACGAGACAGGATTTCGTACCTTCGGGTTCCTGGATGCAATGGAATCCAACGCAGGAGTACAGGTATAAAAAGCAATCGCACTCAAGATCTCGCACCGGCGGACTACGGGAAATCACATCATATTCACGGAACCAATGCGCAACAAAGAGCCAGATACAGCCCACTGAACAAGGCACATCCCACCCTGATCGTTAATTGCGTCTCGTCTGGTTTGTCTAGGGGCACCCCTCGGATTCTTTGCCCTTGAAATGAAATCAATCAGGGACAGACTACACCGTTCCACCGAGGGATCTGGATAATCCGAAGAGAACATCGATTCCTATCTCCGGCGAAGGCAGCAGAAATACCAATTAGACCCTAATTTCTTCACACGAGGATAGCTCTCATCCTCGCATAAACTGTGAGGCAGCACTGGATGAAAAAGAAACATATTCCCTTTCTTAATCCTGCCTCCGGTCCTTGCGCCGCTTCTCGCTCGCAACTACCTACCTGCCTAGGTAGATGTCATTCTTGATACCCATTGCAAAGGAGTGACGATATGCATATGAATATTAGATTCGAATCTAGATAAATTCGAATAGAACAGAAATACGGATTACACAGGGTTGCGAGATGTCATCACTACAGTATAAGAATCGCGTGGCCTTGCCAAGCCTCGAAACGTTGCGAAATCACCTGACGCCATTAGCCCTGATTAGTTGCCATTGGCTGGTGCTTAAGGTTCGCGAAGGTGAGATAGTGAGATCGGACCATTATCATTGGCTAGGATACACGTGTTATGTGGGGCTCGGTGCTTGATCAGGCGGTCAGCCCTATAAAAATACTCGCTACAGAATACATACGTACTGTACCGTACACAGTCCATACCTTACGCAGTACACTCTGTACGGCTGTCACGAAGTAGAAAATGCAGTTTAAGAGCAGTCGATGCATCAAAATAAACTACTATTATTTATTATTATATGGATATGTGTTAGAAGGACAGCTTTCCTGACACTATATCAAAGCAAATCTTATGTACGCCTCCACTCTATGTATGTACCCAGCGATGATATCCCCGTAACGAAAAGATAGAAATATGCCTTGAAAAGTTGAGCCTGTCAATGACTCGATGCGCTTTCACAGATGCTGAATCTCGGTCCAGAACAGCTTTGCCTGCCGCAGCCACAGTGAGGTTCAACATCGACGCTAATGCCAGTCAGCTCCCTGCGCCAATCATGACGTGTGCAGGAACTCAAACCAGTGATCCCCCGCTGTGCACGTGCAAGGTCGTAAGACGAATAGAATAAGCGGCCAGGCAGCAATTCCAGGACTCCTATTCTCTGTGATGGAAAAAATGACATCGCTTTGGTCTATGGTCTGGAAATCCGAAAGAAATGCGAGACCTCGTATGGCCCCGCTTGGAATTTATTCTCTATAATAACACCCCATGCCTAATTACGCCGCGCTCGGAAGGCAGACTGTCGCTGCAATCGATGTTGGACCAGCAGTGTTATGTTGGACATAATATAATCAACAAATCTTCGACAGAAACCCAGTCATCTCACTTAGTCAGGTGAGGACATTCTCCCTTTGCCCTTTGAAATGCGCCGGCAAAGAGATCCTGCATGGCACAGTAATGGAACAGGATCCCTCCCAGCACGGCGATATGCCAGATATTGTGGCTGCCACCGAAATAATCGAACCATCCAGGCCGCCACCGCTCCGGTACTTTCGATGCGTATATACATGCACCAAGGAGGTAGACAAAGAGGCTCTTCATAACCGGCGCATAGAAGTAAATGCACCAGGAAAACCCACGAGTGTAGCTCAACTGGGCCAACGGAGCGAAACCCGTGCAGGCAAGGGTCACATAGAACGCCACGCGGGCCCAGGCCATATCGGCACGATTGAAGGTAGGGTTCCAGGGAAGAATAACCCCGCCAACACCGAGGAAGGAAGTGAGAAGGATATAAATCCACCGCGAAGTAGGCTCGCAGTAGAAAGCGGTGTACTCTGTAGTGACAATCGAGGCAGCAACCAAGAGGGAAATCCCAGTGTAGTCGACGCAAGCAAATCGTTCCATTAACGGCTGGTCGGCAATGCTGTTCATGGTGTGCCATAAGGTGCTGCAGACCAGGCACTTGCAGGCCGCAAAGAAGAACAGAGCTGCAATCATAACGTCGGTTTTGGTGCTGAGATGGAAATTAGGGTTGAGCGGGTAGAAATAGAAGGCCACCGACAGGACGATGAAAAAGCCAATCAGATGCGACCAGATATTGACCAGTTCGTTAGAAAATGTAAAGACTGATGTGACACATTCAAGCTTCGAAGTAGTAAAACGGTACCCTCGTAGAATATGGGGGTTTACCCGCCAAGGATGTGGAAGATCGGAATAATGTATCAGACGGTTTTTCTGGGCCAGCTGAATAGCTCGATCGATGCTCTCACGGAGAGCATCCTTCGCTCGTCGGGCACGCTCAATTCCCTCATCAACTACTTCGCGGGCATGCGTGAGGCCCGAGTCGACCGCTTTCCATCCGTCATCCAGGGCACCAGAGAAGCCCCGGTCGCGGACTGCATGGGCTCGTGACTCGAGATCGATTAAGAACGACTCCATGAGGCGAATGCCAGCCTGGGCCTTCTGCTCGAGCGTTTCCTTTGTCGCAAGAACATCGTTGTACCGGTCCTCGAGAGTTTCGACCAGGATCTTTGCCCGTTTCTTGCCTCCGCCCATCAGTTCTCCTGAGGCATAGGAGCAAGCATCCCTAACAGCCTCCAGTGTGGCATATCCCCTCTTCAGACTGGCGTCAATTTGGACGATATGGGACTTCCTGTAGACTTCAAGCCAGTGGAGCCGCCTCTCCAGTTCTGCGAGGAAGAGCTCAACCTAGCCACTGTTAGAATTCAAGTTGCTTCAAACACGGAAATAGCGAAGGTCTCTGACTCTCAGAAAGATGGCATCCGCATCATAGTCGCACGATAACCTTCTCGCCGCGTGAAATGAATGTCTTCTTCTTCGATCGCGCAAGAGGGATGTATGTTCGTTTGGAGTAGAGCACGACGTTGACGCGGCATCGGGGTACGACTCGACGGTCATGGACGGCGCCGTACACACCATGCTGGCCCTCATTTTACCTGGATCAACCTCGAGAGCTAATAAACAATATCCCTGCTCTCTTGTAGTCTTGTGAATGTGCCGTTCGGTTCAAGGGACGGCGAGCTCTGTTTGGACGGGTCTACGGACCATGTGCCGGGCGAAGAGTGCTTGCGAACGGAGCGGGAACGTAGCAGAAACCGTTTGAACTTGAAATTGTATACCTCTATCTATGTATGTACAAAGAAATTGAAGAGGGGAGAATGTTTGGACCAGCGCAAAATATCCCCCGAAGAAAGAAAATGGTAAGCTAAGAATAAGAATAATGTTGGGGAGGGCAAAAGGAGAGCGACGGAGCTTGAAGGGGAAGCCCGGCGCCGAGTCGGGAGGGGCGACTGTTCCCAGAACAGACCAGACCCTTTGTTCCACCAACGGTGCTCTTGTTCTCGACCACGCTTGGCCTCGCAAGCTCACAGACATCTCTTAACCAAAACACGCCGTCTGGCTCCGGTCTTTGTGATCTACAATCAGTGGTCCAAGCCGATCACGGAGTGACGGATCACATCCTCCCCTCGACCCGTCAGCGACGTCGTGCGGTCCACGCGCGCCGTTCTATGGCTCATCGTTGAGGCTAGCTTATCGTCTGCAGAAAACAACATTTGCCTCAGATCTTCGCCCACCGCTGCCCCTCCATTAGCATCTTCCTTCTCAAGTCGCCTGTGTCGCAGCTATGGGTGTCACCGAGATCGTCACAGATCCGTCCCTCCTTGCCGTGCTGCGCACCAGCGCAGAGACGCTTGCCCAGTGCCAGACGCTCCTGTCTTTGCTCGAACCGTCGTCCTCCCCCGTGCTCTCCCAGGAGACCCTGTTGGAGATCTCGAAGCAGCAGAAGCTGGTTTTCTCGCTGCTTGCCCGACTTCGTGGCCTCAACCGGGATGCCATTCTTAGAGTCCGGGAGACGAAACAGGCGACCGCGGAGGCTCGCCAGGAAATCGACCGGTTGCATCTGCAGCTACAAAACTTGTACTATGAACAAAGGCATCTGACCGGAGAGATCGCAGCATGCGAGTCCTATGAGTACGTTCATCCTTACTCCCTGTCTGGATATGGACGCTTACTGTTTTCTATCAATAGTCACAAATATCTTTCCCTGCCGCTGATTCCCGTCGAGGAATTCCTCGCCCTCCACCCGGAATATAAAGATTCCGACCCTCATGAACTCATGATTGCACGCATAAACCATGAGCACGCCGAACGGGAGAAGCTCGAACAAGCCAGACAAGAGCTGCTGAAACGCAAACAGGCTTTAATTGCAGAAAATAAAAAGCGGAAGGATGACCTGGCGAATCTCGACCAGGATCTAGAGAGATTCATTGATGTACGTATCTTTCCACTATGCCACCAGGTCGAAGACATTACAGGGGCAATGCTGACTGAGCGGGAACGTCTTAGGCTGCGAAACCGATCCAGAAGATATTCGAAAAGGAATATTGACATTAATACCTTGCCTTTGTTATTCAATACCACTTGCATTGGTCCCATTTGTATGCTTATTCTTCCACCTCCAGGAATTTGCGAAAACTTGAGATACCCAGGCTTAAGGCCTATGTGTTGGTTCGGTGTATACATAAATGGGGCTTCGTGCTGTACTATTGCTAGAGGTTCTTCACTACGCCATCCGAGTTATGTGCTATGAAACTAGTGTACTGTACTATACGACTTCATTCTAAATAAAGGTATGACAAACAACGGGATGTCTCCGATGCTCCCTTATACTGTGTAGTTGTGTATAAGTAACGTGCTATTTCCCTAAGTCACCCGGAGGCAACTCTTGCTGCCGGGCTTTATGATGAAGATACTGATTGTCAACCGCAGATCTGACATCACCCATTATTATTTTGTCCATAGATTCATCTTTGTTCACATTAGATTCCCCTGTGTAATTAAAGAGCTAGATTCAATTAAGTAGAGAGATGAACGCTAATTGAATAAGGAGCTAGCAGGGTGGACGTCCCGCAGCCAAGTTGACTGGAGAGATGTCTTTTAGGTAGATTTGCTCTTGATAAATATAATCGGCATCAAGAGAGTCCCTGGGCGTCATTCCATTCAAATTTGAGCTCTTAGAGACTTTCTTCGTTTTTGGTGATCACTTGGTAATTGTAGCACCGCGGCACGGCCTAGCCAGACACGGCCGAGATCGATTATCCCCGAGCTCTCTGCGCGCGGAAGCTGGAACCACCTCTCACAAGTGTCAATCATCCGCCGAGACCGCCAGCACAACCGTGCCTCCAGCTTCCTCCATGACTCCGATCGCGTTTTGGTCTCGGGAAGGAATGCCTTGATCATGTCAAGTAAGGATGGAGGGGTACAGTCCTCGAGAGATTCTCCAGGGCCCAACAGTGATACCACGAACCGCGTCGCAACCATGGCCTCCGCGACAAGCCTCAAGCATGGTCTTCCCCCAGAAAATCCGGAGTCTGTTCGGACCAGATCAAAGGTCATAATTGCTTTCTGGGCGGTCATCATATTTCTGGGATTTCCCATGTGGTGGCAGACGACGTCCATCTACAGAGCACGGTTACCTATACAGGAGATGATCGATTGGGCGGATGGCAAGGTGCGGGATGCGTTCTGTCTTGAAACCACGAGGGCTCTTGTATATGCTGATACGTCTGGATTTGGTTATAGGCCTGCCGTCCTGTTTTTCCGCTGGAGATCTTCTTTAGGACTCCGTCGATGCAGATTTCGGAGGCGCAGCAGCTCATTCGAACGACCCAGCATGCTCTCGATGATCTCAACGAGTTTTCCGCACACCATCTGCGCCTGAAGCATGTTGATTCTTCACAAATAACGGATATCTCTGCAGGCGACAATGTGGCTAGTCTCGAAGAAGAGGGTATCGAAGAAACGTCCGACGCTGCGCTGACCGTCAGATTAATACCTCAGGAGAATGCGGCTGCGCCGAGGTCCGAACTGCACTCGTCCGCTACTCGTCTCGATATCTACTATCCTCCAAGCCAGACTGCCGCACTATCGTACTCTAAACCACCCCTGGCTGCCTTTATCGCTGGTGAATTGCAGAAACTCTTCAGCGAGGAACAAGCTACCATTGCGCACATTCTTTCAAGCAGCAACGCAGTTGGCCCAAACCTGCAACCCTCTGGGCCAGGTGGTCAACAATCCGTGGGTGGTCAGCAATCCGCGGGGGGCACTACTCTGAACTCAGCTTCGCCGGAATTAGTGGAAAGCATCAGTCGCCGACTGACGAGATCCTTGAAATATGCTGAGACATATCACTTGACGTTTTCCCTCTTCACTCCTGGCTCAGAGCCGTCGTCTTGGGATGTTGAGGCAGCGATCCAGGAGTACATGAACCCACTTCTGGAAGCATTTGCTCCCATCAGCAACTTTTCCGTGGATACTCAAGTCCAGCTTTATGCGTCTTTCGCTCCAACGGCTCCACAGCCAGAATACGACGAATCTCAAGGAGCATGGACCTTGAGAAAGGAAGACCTGAGTGCGTTCATCAATGCTGCAGAATGGCCCCTGAGTCCCAGCATTGGCAGTGGACCGACAATCAACTTCGTTCTCTATGTGCCAGCTCCGTCGCAATCACCCTTAATCGTGAAGGAGAATCAAGCGACCAGCTGGATAATCCCCCAATGGGGTGGTGTTGCGATTCTCAATCCCCCACTCTCAGCTTCCAACCCGTATAATCCCCCATATCTCTCTAAAGAATCACTGCGGCCGGCTTTCATGACCTTCTCGCACCAGCTCCTTACCTTACTAGGGACACCCTCTACACCGTCGTCTCTTCCTTTCCGCCTCCAGACTCTGATCCGTATTCGCGCCGCCACCCTTCTCCTTTCCGCATCCTCGACGATGGGTTCCCTAGCCCGGCTTACTCAGTCTCTTCCGTCCATCCCTATTCCTGCAACAGTGGCTACGTCTGTTTCTACTACCCTTTCGCATCTTGCATCGGCATGCTCCGACCTCAAGGAAGGCCGGTTCTCTGCTGCATTGGCAAGTGCTCGAATTGCAGAGAAGGAGGCCGAAAGAAGCTTTTTCGACAAGAGCATGGTCGGCCAGATGTATTTCCCCGACGAACATAAGGTGGCTGTGTATCTACCTCTCTTGGGACCTATCGGTGTTCCGCTTATAATCGGCCTAATTAAGGAGTTGAAAAGGGTGGTAGTGGAGTGGAAAAAGGGAAGGAGCACCAAACAGAGAGATGCAAAATAAGAGATTAATATATATATTTCTTTTTCTCTCCCGGCCTCTTAAACTAGTTCCTGTGTAGTTCGATTTCGGCGTTGCCATCTGCGACGCTCGTCCGTTTGCCTGGCCAGTGGTAGATACCTAACCAAAAATCTACGATCATGCTATCTATCTGATGCTTTCGGTGCATGTCGACTATGTGCTAGATTTCATGCCGCTGATGAAATAGAATGAAGATAACTTCTCTGAGATTTGAGATTGAGGTGTTATGACAGAGGTCTGGCTACCTAATAATGTACAGTTCCCACTAAGTGCTGTCATATCCTAATTCACTTGTTAAGCAATTGAAGGAATCATTCAAAAGATTGCAAGAGAAGTCATTCGATACTACCCAAGGTCGGTATGATGATCTAGAGGGAGAGTTCCTAACTATATGAAGTGGCTATTGTGTCAAGGCCTGGCACCTAGGGTGCATTCTAAGAGCTAAACCGCTGCGCTAAGGGCAAAAAGACCAGGATTCTAGGACAGAGTCCTAGAATTGCACTCACTATATAAGGAGCACTGTGCCGTCACATATTGAATAAAGTATGTCCAGTAAATCATTGGATAGTTGAATTAAGAGACCGCTAATAGAGAGGATGTAGGGCAAAACAGATCATTCTGAATGAGTGACAGCCTTGCGAAGAAAGGCGGTTCGAACGAGGTTGATTGCGTTGCCTACACGATATTTGCCTGCAATAAAAAGGACGGTATTCCTAAAGAGTGAAAGGAACGCCCTCAATCACGTTGAAATTAGCTCTGGTTGCCACTTTATATTTGTTTCTGTTAAACCATTTCTCTTCATGAAGCTGATGCTCACTACCCGCGTACATCCCTCCTTGCTTTTCCTCTGTACTGTTTACTCATTTGAACGTTAGAAATATCTTGGTTGAACGAAGAAAAAAATTACACTCCAGCCGTGTATGACAGCCACCTCTTGTATCTCGGTAGCAGTATTTTTCTGCCATCTAGCCCGGCTGTGCTTTTACGTCTATGCCCTCTAACCCTTGTCTTGCGGGCCAGAAATACAAGAGAAATGGTCACTTATCACCTCTTAGGATACCCGTGTGCGTATTTGCAAAGGAGACTTCTGGAAATGATCCACATTGTGATTTAGTGCTCTGACAGTAGCAACAGCAGCGGTCCTTCCCATCAAAAATAAGACGAACAAACTCCTGATCTCCATGATATACTCTAACATAATGGGTGATGTAATCCTGTCACCATCACGGTGGCTTCAACTGCTCAGCAGAGCAGACAGAACTATTGCAACAACTGTGATTTTTTCCCTCCTTTGACACGCCTGAGACCTTTCTGGACGCTTTTAGCTAATCCTTTGTTCGACCTTGATCATATGTCTCATTGCCACCCGAGATTCTGAAACGGCCATAATAAAGAAGCGGGTACATGCCTCTGACGGAGCTGAACGAAACAGCGGATTCGGACCTTATGCGGGTAGCGGTAGATGAAGTGGTCTGAAGTCTGAAACCGCCTCACCCAACACCTAGCTGCCCGAGGAATCAATTGATGAAATTACGTTAGGACGATGTAGACTATTGGCATCGCGTACGAGAAATGATACTAAAATCTAGATTAAGGGTATATATATCTGTAACAGGAATGAGTTTATCTACAAAACACCCATCTAGACAGTATGGAAAATGTTGCTAAGCCAAACGCCTCGGAGAATGCTATGGAGATGTGAACTGAACCAAGGAGTATGCACATTACTCTCAAATAAGGTTTCCCCTCATGCCGCGATCCCGGGGGTCAGGGGTATCGGTAACTCGAAAACATGGGCTACCTCTGCTGTTCTGGAACCCAACTCTCTCCATCATGTCGGTGAAGGTTGTATTTGGTCTCGATGGTGCGAGCGGCGCAGGACGAAGCGAGTCTGAGTCCAGGAGGCCACTAGCCGGGGAGTAGACTTTGATAAACTCGGTGCTGGGCTGACGCCGTGGAGACATCGGCTGAGGCGGCGTGACGAGCAGCGAAGGAGGAGGAGGAGGAGGAGACTTCTCCAGGACGGATCTGTTCGACCTGAGACTTGCTCCGAAAATGCTCTTCATGCGTGTTCCCGTCCGACGCAGCGTGGATTTTGTGTATCTGGAACTATCGCTGTCCCGGTTACGACGGAGGAAGTCCGTTCGGAAGGAGTACTCTTCTGAAGGAATCGGACGCGATATGCCAAGAAGCGTCCCGCCTGATGATGGCTGAGTGAGGTGAGATATCTTAGAAGAGGTGGACAGACGGGATTTCCGCCGCCGCTTCAAGCAGATCATAGTTATTAGCGCTGCCAGAACCCCGCAGATCATGCCGGGGAAGAAGCCAGCAACCACAGCCTTGACAGGAAATGATAGACACTGCGGTGCCAGCGTGGCGGAACTTGTGTTGAAACCAGGCAATGAAGTTGCAAATGAGGAAGGGAGCGGTGAATCGGATGTTGTCGTCGCGGATGCCGTCGCATATGCTTTTGTGGGGGATTTTGTAGCCGATGTTGAGGGTGCAGAGGTCAACGTCGATGATGAAGAGACGGATGAAGTCGCCATTGAAGAGGTTTCTTTGTTGAGGGCGCAAGTGTTGTTACCTTGACATGTGTATCCATAGGGACAACACGCGACCCCGCATATTGGCAGATGATCATCGAGTCTTGTGGTTTTCACAGTGCTTTCTGGGTTGGCTGTGACGTTCTGCAACTGTACATTGCATGCTATAGGCTCGATAAATGAGCAGTCCGCCCCATTAGGGCAGCAGATGGCGGAGCTTGAGTCGTCCAGACTGATACAGGTCGAAGACGAAGGGCAGCAGAAATCTGAGGGCAGCTTCGAATCTCCGCACCGAACAAATGAGTTGGGGCATGAATCAGTATCTCGACGTAAGAGCCCGAAGGACGGACTTGAGATGACGACTTTTGCCAGAGCAGCTGGGGACGGAGTGCCGGAGAAGACCACACAAATGGCGAGGAGAGCGTGTACAATCGACCTCGCCATGTTGGCGACGTAGACACGCGCTGGTATTATCGATAGGAAGGGTATTTCAGGAAGAAAAGATCCAGACAGAGGAGGTGAGAAAGGAGATCATAAGTAACAGACGTCGTCTGGTTATTTAGTATAAAGAACCGAGCAAGGACATCAACTGAAAGATTAAAACAAAGACCTCCGGTGCGAAACTCTGAAGGTCATTGAGAAAGGGACCACGGATTGCGAAAGGAACCACGGGCATCCATGACTATATGGATCCCAACAAAGCAGAGCATCACTTTGCCGACGCCTTAAAGACCATTCGAGATACACGCGCTGCAGTCCCAGAATAGGCAGCGCCGAAGCGCCGGGTGGAGGGCAGGACAGCCATCCTGCCATGCGCTAAGAGAAGAAAGTTGCAGAGCGCGATGACTCTGCCTGTCCACAGGCCGGGCGCATCCATGTCGCAGGTCGAGCGTGAAACAAACCTCAGATGTCTGGGCCCGGCGGTTATGTGAGAGGCCGTCCGTCTCAGACGAGGCTGCCGCCGCCGCGTCCGCGGGCGGTGATTGGCCCGCGGGGGCCCGGAGGGTGAGTCAGCGGCGCTAGTCCTGAACGGGACACAGAAATTCTCGCGGGGAGCGCAAGATCGAGGCGACGAGATCAAGTCAAGAGAAGAGCGACTGCTGCACCACCGCCGCCCATGATGCTCCAACGGGTCCTCCGGCCGCAGAGCTGTCTGCGTGCCGCTTCTGCGCTCTCAAGAGTGAGCCATTCCTCTTCAATGGCTGCCCTGCTCTGGTATGACCGGCTCGCTGATCTCTTCTAGATACCCCCCGCCGCCCTTCCACGATTCCAGACTCGAGGACTCCACCAGCTGCCCCAGCTGACACACGAGGAGACTTTCAAGGAGAAGGGCGTTCCAGGTTTACTGTCGCCGGAGGGCTTTGATTTTGCCTGGACCCAATACCAGGGCTTTCTCATTGATAAGCTGAACCTTTTGACGAAGGGTGAGTTCCGGCAGTTGGAGGTTGCGAGGATCAACATATGCGAACAGACCTCGAGAGAAAGAAATGAATGCGTAAATGGAGCTCTGACACAGTTTTTTTCCGGCACAGATACCGTCGATGCCGATACCAGACCGGGAGAGCTTCTGATCAAGTACTCCCGCCGTCGAGAGATGGCCTCTCTGTTTAACTACGCCTCAATGGCCCACAACAACCACTTCTTCTTTAACTGCCTTGTAAGCCATAAGAGGCTGGTACCATTTCTAGTCCTTGAGTCTTGTATCTGACACATGCGTTGCAGGCTCCCGAGTCTGTCCCCATCCCCGAGAGTCTTGAGAAAGACCTTGTCGAGACATGCTCGTCAATAGAGTCCCTAAAGATGGACTTCCTGGCCACTGCGAATGCCATGTTTGGTCCGGGCTTTGTGTGGCTGGCCAAGAACCTTGAACGGGAAGGTTTGATACACATATTCTGCACATACAACGCCGGCTCTCCGTATCCCGCTGCCCACTCCCGGCGGCAGCCGGTGGATATGGCCACGCACAGCCCTGATGCTCCTCTGGGCAACGTGTATGCGGGTTCCATGGGCCCACATGCGCAGAACCAGAAGGACCTGGCCCCCGGTGCCGTCAATGTTCATCCCATCCTCTGCGTTAACACCTGGGAGCACGTTTGGATGATGGACTACGGTATCGCCGGTAAGGCCGAGTTCCTCGAAAGGTGGTGGGATAGGATCAACTGGGAGGTGGTATATGAAAACTATCAGGCGGTTGGCCCCGCGAGGACCGGCTGGAATCAGGCCCTCAAGCACCGAAGCCTGGGTATGCTATGAAACAACGGGATGCTTGTTGCCGCGTGATGCTGCGACTATCTATTGTATTATACGACATGATATTTGTGTCTCTCTTTATGTTTTAGATTCTCCAGTTGTGTTGTCTATATGTACAGCAAAACATCTCTTCTATGGAGAAATATAAATGGATGGAGGAAAAAACAAAAAAGGACGGAGACAGAAAATCGACCTGGCTTGCCGCCCGGAGTTTGCAGAACAAGTACATGTAAAGAAAAACAAATGAACAAAGCAGATCATGAATCACGAATCAAGCTCTATGCCAGACCCGACCCTCTATAGATTCCTTCAGATGGTGTATCATCGTAACCGCAGGAACCACGCCTTCCCACCGAGACGACCAAGGAGAACAAGTCCTGCATAAATAAACACCAAAACATCAAGCACTCCCTCATCTCACCGCTGCCCCTCCACCTCGCGGATCCGCTTCTCAAACGCCTCGATCATCACGGCCGCCATCTTATCCTCGACCGCACTCATCATGGCCGTGTGCAGCGGATTCCGGAACTGGAACCGTACCTGCAGCTGCACCCTCGTCTGCGGGCGCTGCCTTGCTGCCTCCTCCGCCGCGAGCGGAACCAGCTCCCACCGCGTGCTGAGGTAGTCGAACACGCCCTCGTCCGACCCCGGGAACGGCTCGCCGTCCGGCGACGCTTGGCCTGCGAACTCGGCCCCGCTCCGCGCCTCCACCACCCAGTTCTCCTCGTCGCAGTCCACCCGCGACGTGAACGTCTCGCTGAGGGGCCCGTACCCGACCGTCAGGTACGCGCGCGTCGGGTATCCGGTTCTCGGGTCGCGCGCCGTCACGGTCGACTCGGTCAGGAAGGGGAGGAACTGGGAGTAGGATTCGACGTTGGCGACGACGCGGAAGAGCGGGGCGGGCGGGTAGGGGAGGGTGCGGACTGCGGTGAGGGTGCGCGCCGCTGAGGGGTTGCCGTTGTTGTTGTTGTTGAAGAGAGAGGAGAATTCTGGGAGGTGGAAAGATCGTGAGCAGGTCCGAGGTTGAGTTTGCTTTTGATTCAATGATAACGATGGCCGGAGGTATTGTCGTCTCGATGACGGATGGAGTTCAACCGGACGGAATTGTGAGAAGGCGCGAGAAGGCTGTAAAATTGCGATTCTTGTGCGAGAGCTTGGTGGTGGTGACTGTAGGTGCGGAACGACGACGCTGCGCCGGAGCAGGAGGCGCGGAACGGGCAAAGGATTCATCGTGTTCGAGGACGTAGAGTAGGATATTCGAATTATGTTTGATTCAGGAGGGAAGGATTCTGCGGAGAGGAGGAGTGAGAAAGAGAAGAGAGGGGATCTTCCGTCTACTCCGTGAACCTGTTATCGCATGGGATAGAGGTAGTACTCTTGGTCCTCGTAATTGAATGAGGGGATTATGTGAACAGTATTGTTAATTCTTAAGCAAATTGCCTGTCAACTCGTGTAGGATATGTTTCGACTCATTGTTGCATGTCAATGGCAGTCTCCGCAATTGTTCACAGTCGCGCAGCCGTTCCGCCGCGGCGGCGTACCTTTTTTCGGCCTCGGGATCGACCGCGCGAACTAGCGCCGGCTCCGGGACGGCGGAGCGACGGAGCCTTCGGGACGTGCCGAGAACAGGCTCCAGCGCCGAGACCTTTTCCGCTCTCATAGGCGGAGCGACAGGAATACAACATACTACGTAGGTGGTATGTAGTATCAGTTAGGCAGAAGGAGGCAGCAAATCATCGCACTCAGTACGGAAAGAACACCCTGAACATGGGATCCTCTCAGTATTTCTTCTGTAGAATCCCTTGTTTCCAACTTTCTAAGTCCCGAGGTATCCTGAACGATAGGTTTCCTGTCGAGAAAATGGCCCCAAGGCGGCCCCTGGACGACGGGTGTCTCAGCCAAAAAAGATCTGTTAATATGCCGCCATATCCTCTGCAGGAGTGGACCAAAAGCATAATTGCTGAAACTCCTGCAGTTAATAAAGATGACCCAGTCAACGAAGAGCATCAACCAAGCGTAATGCAGCTCTCCAAACCGGAGGCGATGTCTTCGGAGAGCGAGACAGAGAATGATGCCCCTGAAACTCTCACCGAGGTGGAATATTCAATAAGTTAGATAATATCCGTCGGACTCTAGGTGTGTCTGCTGCCGAATTGAGTGAATCTAACACTGACACTGAGTGGAAAAACGACCTCCCAGAATCACAGGCTAATCTTAAGAGATCTCAAGAGGACCTCCGAGAGTCTCAAGCTGGCCTCAAGAAATCTCTTGACAGCCTTTGAGAATCTCATCTCAGCCTTAAGAAAACTGAAGGGGACCTCCGAGAGTCTCAAACTGACCCTCGAGAGTCCCAAGCAGATCTGAAGGGGTCTCTTGACAACCTGCAAACATCTCGGACCGCTGAGATATCTGAGATACGCAAAGAACTGGAAGATCTACAGAGGTTCAAAGCCCGTATGCGTAATAAAGTATTGCTTGAATGGCTCACATATGGACACTCAGAGACTTTGTGTGAGCTGATTCATGGCGGGGACATCAAGTCAGACATCCTCCTTTTCAAAATTGTCAAGACGGAACGACCCGACCTTCTTGGAAAGTTCGAAAGAGCTTTTCTCAAGAGCTATCAACTTTCCGCAAAGGAGAATGCAGGAGACCTTGAGGCTACTCCGGGCATGATCATTGAAGCTCTCAATAGACGTGCTACTATTATAAATCTTGGGAACCTGGCAGAAGCAGAACAGAAGAGCTGCTCGAGACAGGATTCTTTTCTTAATACAAGAAGTGGTGCAAGCATGGCAATGCTCATTAAAGACAGGTATGAAGTTTGATGAACGAGGACAAATAACTCAGAAATGGAAAGAGGCTCTTCATCTGTTCAACAATGCAAGGAACTCTGCTTAGTTAACAATGGCTACTTATTCTCCTGTTTTCTCATTGAAGCTTCTGTTGGAGACACTCTCAGTTTAGGATGCTGGCCAGGGTGGAACGCCTTTTAGTACGCGTAGTGGATTGCTATCGGTGGCAAGGCATGAATTTTACCATACCTAATGTACTGTACTCCTACGTAGCTAAAGAAGGTAGTCAGAGGACTGTTCAACGAGAACTCGCTGATTATTACATGACCCGACTGAGCTGCTGACTACGTATCTGACTACATGCTTACCTAGGTAAATGCTTAGCTAGGCGAGAAGGATTCGGTCCAGCCTTTGTGAATGGCTAGTAGCCAAGTAGATACAAAGTATTCACTCCAACCACTGGATAACTCCAGAAATCGATTGATGAATATTAGGCTTCGCAGAGCAGTTATTTTCCTAGGGAGCATGGCTGTGATACCTTCTGGGCTTCAGTAACTGATGTTTGACACTGAAAGCTTGCTCTTCGGGTTCCAGCAACCTTTGTTCGATACTGGAGCTCATTCTTCTAGCCTTCAGTGACCAATGAATTCGACACTGGGCCTCGTCTGTTAAAAAGGACATTGCTCAAATCCATTTTCCAAGTTAACACATTCTCAGACCTGCCTGGCATCATTTTAATATATATCAATACCAGGTTCATGGCCCAGCTCTTCGCAGGAAACTGCCCCTATAATAAGCTTGGTTACAGCTTTTCTTCTGCTCTGACAACCCCAAGGGGAAGAAAGAGTCAGCAATGCGCTCATTCTCTCTCTAAGAGACAATCTATCTGGGAGCTGAATTTCCTCAGTATATGATTCTCCAGTACGGAGGAGGATGCCATGGACAACGATTCCACTCCCGATCTCCGACATTGACGGAAACAATTCGGCAAATATCCCCCACGAAAGCTCTTTTTGTGAAGAATATGGTGCAGGTGGTCACATACAGCTGATATTGGTGATACTTTGGACAACGGCAGATTCCATGTAGTCCGTGAACTTGATCGTCTGATTTGAGCATTGTATATCCTGTCTGCGATGGGAAAAAGTCGCCAGGAAAAACAAGTCGATGAGCAGGTCAACAATTACCCGTCCAACAATGACTAGGCAAATGTCTTGCAAGAATCATGTTATGAAGCTCTTCTCTCGGCAATTGATACATACAGCCCATGTTTGACGTCGAAATGGGTGCCTTTGAGGTTGTTGTCATGGCGAATACATGTTCGACTGGGGCAACTGCAAATTGAGCATTTTGGTGTCGCACATCTACACTGTTCGGGTGATCACTCTCCTTGTAATACTTCAGACAGTGACAGAAACAGTCTGTAGCCCACAGAGTGGCCAGCAGATCGACGCTGAAAGCAATACGCTCGACATCGTAATCATCCGGCTGTGCTTCTTGTTCGATACGGCCAAATACAGGGATATGCAAACAGTGATTATTATCCGTCTGTGCTTGTTCGATACGGCGGAACATATGCGATATACAACAGTGCAGACGGGCTCAATCATGATACTCTCCGAATGGTCGCGGATGCAAGAGGGGGAAAAATGACGGCACTGAACAGGTACGGAGGGGAAATCGAAGCTCAGCGGTCGGCTTCCCTTTTGCAGATGCAGGTGATGATATTATCGGGCTTTGTTGAATCGAGGGCTTTTTTTGGTGGGCGCCCTGTTATCGTCAGCAATCCATTGTGTTCAACAGCAGTTAGTTTGAATGGACACCGAAAAGTCGCGGCTGAGGGGGTCTGTCGTCTTTGACTTCGATCGACAGCTACAGTTGTGATCGTTCTCAGCCACTTTAGGATCTGCAGTTGTTTTGCAATGGTTTGCAGTCATGTAAGTAGTAAGTTTTGACGCTAGACAGCAAATTAAAATTGAAGAAGTTCATACAAGTTGGCTGTGCTTGACCGATGAACATGCTGTGGGGGGAAAGGGAGGTGGTGAAGGAAGGGAAAGATGATCGGATAGATGCGGTCGCATTGCAATATGTTGGACGTAGGGATATTATTGCATCTTTTCGATGGCTACGTAGGAGTCTACTTTCCAACTATTATATAAGTGACGTGCATCCACATATGCCTTTGGATAAGAAAGGCAGTATAGGATGGTTGCTTCCTACTCTGTACACCTGCGAGTTGGATGGTAACCTCGTAGATTTTAATCTAATCTTATTCGACAAGTGCTGGAGAATGAAAATGATATCTAATGCTGTAATTGTACTGTACATTGCGTCTCTGAAGAGAATATAATCGCTCACTTGCCATGGTCGCACATACTGTACAGTACTGTACAGAGACTTAGGAAGACTTTCCCAACCAGGCTCCGATGACGCAGCTACCACTCCTTCTGCGTCGCAAACCACTTCTCAATGAAGTTAATCCGCGCGTAAGACTTGGAGAGGGGACCGGCGCCGAACGAGTTGCCCAGCCACATGATCTGCCTGCTGGCGTTAGTCGTGGGCGGGAAGTAGGGCAGGCCGTCGCCGTTGGGGTCGCCCGTCCGGATGAAGTTGGCCCAGTAGCCGGACATCTTCGCCTCGATCTCGTAGTCGGCCGCGGTCCAGGTGACGTTGGAGTAGTCGGTGTAGGGGATGTTGTTGAAGACGTACCACAGCTCGGAGCCGTGGTAGGCGCCCATCTCGCGGTTCTCGGCGGGCGCGCGGGTCCAGTAGTACGTGTACACCTTGCTCTTGGCGCCGCCGGCGGCCCAGTCGACCGCCCAGCGCCAGAGGCCGACGCGGTTGATGTCGCGGAAGAGCTCGTTGCTGCTCTCGCTGGCCTGGCTGTCGTTGTTGGCCGGGTAGAGCTGGAGGAACTCGCTGGAGAGGTTCCCGAACATAGCGGGATAGGTAGCTTTGTAGGTGGACGCCGTGATCTGCGGGTCTGGGGTGGCGCCCGACTCGTCCTTGTTGCCGCCTGTCAGGATGGGCACGTCAGCGTGGGCGTTGAGGCGTAGGGATTCGCCGTAGCCGTGAGGCAGGACGTAGCCGTCAACCACCGGCCGCCAGATGGGCGGTTCCATGAAGGCAGCAGTGACGTTCTCGAACACGGTGCCTTCGAAGATGGTGTCGCTTCCGTTTCCGTACTCGATGAGCGTCTCCATCGAGACGTTGTGGCGCAGCTCCTCGATCGACGAGACGTTCAACATCTTCAGGAACTTCACCCCGTAGGCCTCCGCCGCAGCCTTGGTGCGGTAACTGGTAGCCACGCTGCCAGTGATCGGGTCATGGGGTCCACGTGCGCCGCTCTCGGAGATGACACCGTGGACGAGACCCTTCGACAGCGGACTATACATCATGTCAAGCGCGCTCGCCGAGCCGGCGGACTGACCACCCACAGTGACCTGGTCGGGATTCCCGCCAAAGTTGGCGATGTTGTCATGGACCCATTTCAGGGCGAACTGCTGGTCCAGAATGCCGTAGTTCCCAGAGCTGTTGTGCCCGGATTCCGCAGAAAGGTCGGGATGAGCAAGGAAGCCGAAGACGCCCAGGCGGTAGTTGATCGTGACGACGATGATGTCCTTGCTGGCCAGGCCCGAACCGTCGTACGTCATGACATCTCCGGATCCGCCCTCGAAACGACCGCCATAGATCCAGACGTACACCGGCAGCTTCTTCGACTTGAGATCAGTGGTGTCGTTGTAGGTGGGGGTCCAGATGTTCAGGTACAGGCAGTCCTCGCTCGTCACGTTCTTGCCGGTGGAAAAGATGCCGATAGGCGAGTACGACTGCGCGCACTGGGGGCCGAAGGAGGTCGCGTTGAGCACCCCCGACCACGGCTGGGGTGCGGAGGGAGCTTTCCAGCGGTTGGAGCCCGTTGGCGGCGCGGCAAAGGGGATGCCCTTGTATACGGTGACTCCGTCGCGATACTCTGACGCTGTGCCCCGGACATAGCCATAGGTTGTTTTGATCACCGGGTACTCGGTCGTTGCGCGAGGCAAGACAGTCGCAGCAGACACGGCAGAACCGGCCGCGAGACCGGCCAACACCTGATGGAACTTCATGGCAGTACGATTGGCGCTATCAGATTATCTGATCGAACCAATCTGGAATCCATGGGCTCGGCGCATCTTATATGTATAGGACATGTCTCGGAGAATTGACGCGCATCAATCCACACGGAGATATTATGTCCGATGACAGAATGTTTCGATTCCACGTAATCGCATCCCGGGCACTTTTAATTTAGCTTGGCCCTATTCTGTTCTCCGCATACATCTGGATTCTGTAGTTAGCCAGCGGTGCTCAGAGCTGCCCAGAACATGCTCTCCCATCGGACCCGCCAAGACCGGCATCGTGCTTGGCTTGCGCGGCAACGGACGGCGCAGCAGAAGCATCATGTTTTCCCTCTCGGTCCGACTCGAGCTCAGCTTCGGACATCCTGCAGAGGTGGAGCATGATTAGGGTTAGAGCCGAAATACGGAGTATATCCGAAAGAGCATACGTATTCCCGCCAGGCACGCTCCGCAGATGACGCAAATCGTGGGAAACAAAACCGCCGATCCTGAAACGAAACCCCGGCAGAGAGATCCACTTGGCTCCCTACCTTAATTGCAACATGATGTGTTGATGTGTTCTATGTCTCCCGCGCAGGACGGATTGTAGAGAGCAAGCCCAGCAGGAGAAAGAAGTATCAGCATTCCATCCCTAGATCGTACTCAAATCACAGCTTGCACAGTCCCCAAAACTGATTGCCTGAGGGAAGTGAAACAGCGTTGGTGGGACCTTTAACTGAATCCCTGTTGCGCAATAGAATCTCTCTGCCTGGGGGGGGGGGCCTCGATACTGCCCCAGCCGATAGAACTTCGGTCATTGTCCGGTCAGAATATCAGTGCATGTGATCGAATTCAGGCTGACTTTCCGCTTGCTGCGTTGAACCAAATAGCGGTGCAGAAGAAGGGAATCTCGCACTGCAGGCGGTGTGAATAATCATGATCGTCCAAAAAGTCAAACTTGGATGGAAGTTAACCTGGGTTCTCAACAGATTCATCGCTGTATTGAGATAATCTCTTCTCAGGGTGAGATGTGGATATGTGGATTGAATGTTGTAGGATGCAGCAGCTGGCCGACGCGTAGATGTTAGCCTTCTGGCGAGGACCCAGGCCAGTCGGCCCGGCCGAACATACCGACCTAGGTAGGTACCTCGGAGATAAGATATCTCTTCTTGGTAGTTGGGGCCAAGATTTCAGATTGTTCCGCCAAAAAAAATTATTGATCCTTGTTTATGGATTGCAAGCAGAATGGTTGAACATGGGACAGTAGAATATATGACACGAGCAAAATTAGACATTTCACGAACGCATCCCGACGTCTCCAGACCTTGATCACATCAGGACGCCACCACTACATAAGCCCATTCATTCATTGAGCTTAGGGAATTGTATTCTGCCACTGGTGCTAGAATAAGAGGTTTTATTGCTGTATAGATTTTTGCAGAAGCGTCGGATTGTTTGTACTTGATATATCTATATAGCGACGTGTCTTGCAGTTTAGTTAAAGTCAGGTACACCGTAGTTAAGGTGGCCCCTAAGCCTTTTTAGCCCTAAGTCAAGACTGCTCCTAAGCTCCAGCCTGCTTGTCTCAGTATGCCCCCGAAAGCCTAAGGCCCCAAGGGTCCCAAAATTGTCAAGCCAGTTTAGGATCGGGCGACTAATAGGCACTGCCACCAAGCTTATTTATTGAGACAGACAAACCATATTCGGCATGGGGATCTGCGGGCTCAACGTAGCTGCACCTGACACCGGACTATGTACGGAGGTGCACGGTAAATACTACTGTAGAGGCCTCGAAGTGCTCAAAGGGGTGGTCTGCGCTGACCGTACCGCGAGTCATGCCTTACACCGCTCCTAAAATACATACTGCGTAGTAGGTTTAATCCTAGTAAAGGAAGTGCGGGTACTATGAAAGCTATGATGCCCCCGGAACCTGAACAGGGATATCTTGTACTATGTGTACACAGTAGATCAATCAATTCAAGTGAAGGCTAGCCCATTCTAACAGTTTAGCTAAAGTCTAGTTAAGAAAGTCCCTAAGCTTTGTCTGAATCGTGTCTGTTTAATAAGAACGAAGTTGTACCTAGGTAATGTTTATCAAATCTTTTGGCCAGAACCGACTAGCCAATAACGCTTAGTACTGTGCAAGACGATCCTGAGCCTGTCCGATAATCGGGCGGACCTAGCCCACATAATGGGAATAGCCACAGCAAACGTTTAACGTAGTCACATAGGGCTGGACAGTAACTGTGGAGAAACGGACTCCATAAACAGCACTGATGCTCGCCCCGGCTTGATAGAAATCAGGCCACTGCGTACCCTACCTAGTACGGAGTAGGCAAGTAGGTACGCAGCCCAGTCCATCATCCTGGTGGATTGTCTGCTGCGCCTCATGGACAGGGATTCGCCATTAGAGCTCAGTTTCAGCCATTTTTTTTCTTGACATCTGTATGTCATATACTGTACTGTACATATATGGCTGGATAAAGTCCTAAGGGCTACTAACTTTCCCGTTAAGACAGATTCAGCCTAGCCAGCAGCAACGTTTCAAACGCAGCATCAAAAAGCATCAAGATTGGTCAGGGTCCCTGTCTGTGGGGTACGCCAGAGAATCATACTAGGACGATGATCAACTGCGGTAAGCCACATCTACTGTGGTTAAGCAGGGGTGACCATACTTCTCAGCTGTGGCAGCTCCACCTGGAGTCGTCAGCCTGGAAGCTTGTTAGCTTCTAGAGCCTCTCCTCGCGTCTTGGCAGACGCCATGATGGATTCTAGAATATCTATACAGCGGAACTTTGTGTATCGGTGAGAGATGTGTGTATATTTACCTCGGAGACACTGAGGAAAGAAGGCAGTTACCGAAGTACTTGTGATCTGGTGTGCTACAAGCACAGGACGTGAGAAATGAAAATATCAAAGGATTGGAATCTTGTGTATGGAAAAGAAGCCTTTAGCTAACTATCTCGCATTCCTGTTCCCAAATCCATAGATGCAACAATCTAGAGGACTTCACCTGGTTTGTTTAGTACAGTACATCGTAGCAGATACATGTCACTCAGCCTCATTCGATTCGTCATGCACGGCTCCATTGCACATTCATCGGAGGCTAGCTGGTCTCCACTGCCAGGTACACTGATCGCGTCAAATGGGCATGGCAAGGAGGTAGGAAAGGTATAAAGAGTCCCATGAGAACCTCCCGTCCTTGACTTTGCTCGACACACATCATACAATCACACAATCAAAGAGTTCTCTCTCATAGCAACCTCCAATCCACACATATCCAAAGTTCGCCCTTCCTTCCAGCTCCAGTTCCATCAAACATCAATCCAATTTAAATTCTTCCACAATGCGCTTCTCCATCATCTCTCTCATCCTCGCGGCGGCCGCCTCCGTCTCCGCCTGGGACATCCAGGCCTTCGAGGGCAAGACCTGCGGCAAACTCGTTCAAGACATCCGCGACGCAAAGATCTCCGGCTGCCAGAAGTTCGACAGCAAGGTCCCGATTCAATCCGTCAAGAGCACCTATGCCGGCAACCCTGTCCCGGTGTTCTTCACGACGGACAACTGCGAGGGCTCCGGGTTCAAGGCGGAGAGCGGTGTTTGCGCCCATACCGATGCGGCTTGGAAGTCCTGGAAACTTGTGGGCATCTGAAGGTTAGTAGTATGTTGTGTACGGGACGGGGAGAATCATTGTTAAATTCTATTTTCTGGGAATAAGCTAACGGCGATTTTTGTTAGGACGTTTTAGGAGGAGGATCATCCTATATGAAGACGTGAAAGATATGGGCGAGATCGGAGGATTCATTCGAGTGACGACTGACATCCAAAAGCCAAGGGTGAGCCGGGGGGAGGAAGGAGGAAAGGGAGAAGAGTTGACAGCGGGTGACCAAGGACGAACCTAGCTTTGTATTTAACAGAGTGCTGCCAAAATTCAACATGTGTCGTCGTCAATTTCATAAGATGTGACCAAGTGTAGAATCAGTCCTAGTTGAACACTGATTCTATTATAAATTTAGCGCTGTGAGTTCCGGTAAAAATTATCGGACGAAGTAGGTGCTTGATTCTTTCCCCTTTCTGGCTTCCTAATGTTCTTACCTAGGAGAGCTGTCGGGAGGGTGGCCGTAGATCTTCGCACAGTAGGTATGAATACATAGCATGAGCTGCCATGCACAGGTATCCATAAGTCTCCCAGAAGCTCTGTAACGACAACATTCATATGCAAAACACAAAACAAAGTATACTGTTGACAGTATGTTTTGTTCCCGTGCCATGGTACTGGGGTTTTCGATTCCGGTTATATGCAGCACATATGTACTAAGAGACCCGTGGACTTGGTGGAGTCGACTCTAAACACATAATAGTTAAGTACTCTTGGTCGTAATCTCGCGCGAGCGGCAGCCTCATCAGCCTTCACTTATGTATATATATCCATGGTCGGATTCCCCAGCTCACGGCTTCCTCCCATAAAAGACATGAACCTCCTGGTAGAGATGTAGAGAGCGATCCTTCAGCTCCTTCCCGACAAGATCACACAGAACATCGACTTCTTCTTTGGTCCAGCCAAGAACACGGGTGAAAAGTGCAGGGGTATAGGCGGGGATCGCCTGCGCCAGCTGCACCTCCTGATACCGACCTATCTCCTTGAGCTTGGGGTCCTTTGGCCACGGATGCACGGGAACCTAGACGAAAAAGAGCAGAGAACGTCAATTTAATGTTTAACCAAGGAGGAGCATGTATAAAACAGTAGCAGACAAACCTTGAAGACTTCGTGCTTAACATCCACAAAGCCCGCCTTCTCGAACTTCTCCTGCCACGTTCCCAAGGCGGTCATGCTCTTGCCGAATTTTTCGCCGGCCTTGTGCAGGGTTTCCTGCCACTTTATGACATTTTTGGCTTTCTCCAGAGTCCCGTCGTCGGAGAAGAACTGCGGATCCGCGGTCTGCATCTCCAGATAGCCGCCCGATTTCAGATGCTTGAAGGCCTGGCTGAAGAGGCGGTCGTAATCGGCCACGAATCCCATCAACTCACGTCCATGGATATAGTCGAATGGTCGATTGTAGAGCCACTCGTTCTCGTAGTTGTCGATCTCGAAGGAGCAATTCGGAGGAACCCTGAATTGTCCGTCCAGCGGCTGTGTCATGGTATTATCGGTGTTAAAGTAGGTAGGTAGATTTCGGATCTTACCAAGACGGTTGGATGGGGCTCAGATCCGTGCCTATTCGTTCTCGTTAGTAAATAGGCTGCAATTGTCTTGATCAGTAAAATCCAATATAGCATCCTACCGATGACTTCCGCAGAAGGATATTGGCTGTGGTTCATTTCTCAGCGAACGACAGTAGCTGCAAGCAGAGGGGAAAACCACGCACTCGGCGAAGGCAATAGCCTAAATTCCCGTTCCGGTTCCCAGATCGAGTACTCGTTGAGGTTTCTCGCTTATGGGGGCGAGGTGAAGCCGGCCCCCTAGGATCATCTGATAGATATGATGCGCAAGATCCAGTCTGTTTTGCTCCTCTTCGTCGTTGGGCTAAAAGATGTCAATTTAGCTAGGCGCTTTCATCTCCTGGTATATGGATATACATACTATTGGGTATGCTCCTTCGCTGTACGCATGGTACCGGCGTCCGTTCTGAAAAAAAAATATTGTCTTAGTATGTATGTAACACTTTTTGACATCCGCTATTCATTCAACTCCAACCTCGTATCTGGTTAATTTAGATGTTAGCAAGCTATCTTGTATGGAATTGGGTGAACGGGAGCTGCCATCTGTAGTTTTTGATGCTTGAGCTGATGGATGTTCGGATAGCGGAAGCTCCATCCCTGTTAAAGATGTTGAGATGTCTTTCTTGAATAGTCATTGCTCAGGTGCTGCTCACGACTCATCAAAAAAGGCCGCATCTGTGTCGACAGGATTGTCCTATGCCACAGTGGGAATCTGTCAGTGGGAAGTTTCTTTGAACGTAATTCAGGGGAAAGAAGAGGATACTCACATCTACTTCAATGGGCCCGTTAGCTGGAGTGTTGGCCATGTCTTCTATATCTTAGCTTTGTAGTTTGCGTATATGTATGTTTTGATATCCAAAATGAGGTATGGAGGTACAGGGGTACTTCAGGAGAGTCGAGACAAGTTATCACTGCATAACAGTAGAAAGAACCCTGGCTGCAACGGGTGCTTTCAAGACATGTCACCTTAAGCACAGATCTCTTCCTTCCCTACTTGTTCTCATCGCATTCGCGGCATTTTCGGTTTCATGGCGACTAAGTGCTGTCTGCACGGTACTCATAACATCAACTACGGAGTACTCCATACTTCCATGCATAAGAAAACAGACCCTGCATGGACAGCGAGCGTGATCACTTGTGAGTGGTGTAAATCCTCCACTTGAAGAATACAAGTTGCCAATAAAAAATCCTGCTGCCGTAGCTCATGACTCCGTGGCATCTCACAGGCCCACCAAATACATTTTGGTGCAAGATAGTATTGCCGCGGCTTCGGGAGTTGGTGTTCCGCGCTGTCGCTTGGGCCCCAAGCTGTTCTGAGCACTATGACCTAACCACTTTAATGCGGAGTTTAAGATGATCCATGACTGCGTGCAGACTGGGACCCTGTGATATGCAGTACATATTTGCTGGGCATCATCAAACATAGGGATACACTGTGCCTATTGATTATACTTGATACAGGGTCCAAATGAAAGTTGACTGTCCGCTCCACCTGTAGGTAGTTAATCTTTCTCAACTGCGTATGTGCAACCATTCACTGGGCCCGCTTTGAAGACGGATTATCTTTTCCGTCCCCACCATATATGGGGTGGCCTTGAAGCAAACTTCGCTTCCCTCTGATCTTGCTGCTGTCGGTGAGTTAACTAAATTGAACTGCCGAACTCAAATACCACTTGGAGCTTTTGCTAACCAGATCTGTTTCTCTCTCAATATGGAATCACAAAACTTATTACTAACCTTACGTACAGTCATGGCTATCTGACAAACTAGAACCTACAGGATGAGGGTTTCTAATTTCATCGTCGTGCTCGCTATTTCCTGTCCTCTTCCGAATCTGACAATTATAAATATATCTGTTATCACTCCCTCACTTTCCAGACTCGACAAGGCATTCCTGCCTTAGGCTTTGCCGTCCCAGCAAGGACCTGATAGCACTGCTCCCCATCAACCTCCTGCGGTCCGAGTTTTCTCTGCTCCTCGCTGATCTCGGGATACTCCGTCTTGAAGCCAAAATACCGTACCGCGAGCGCCAGCGCGATCTTACCTTCCAACATTGCGAGCTCTTGGCCCATGCAGTTACGCGGCCCCTTCTCGAAGGGTCGCCAGGCATCCTTGTGCCTTGGAGCGAGGGGTGAGCCGGGAAGGAAGCGCTCGGGCCGGAAGGAATTCGGGTCAGGAAAGAGATCGGGATCGCGACCCATGCTGTATGACACAATCCAGACACGGAAACCATAAGTCGGGTATATCGCGTGAGTCTCCGGGTCGGTAACGAAGTCTCTGGGTAATAATAGTCAGTCAAGACTCTCGGGGATTCAGATAGAATAGTGGATAGTGTCGTGAGGATACATCAACGAGAAATTGCTTACCCCTTCGCGAATCCGGTGCGCATAGCACTTGCCGGAGGATATAAACGTAGTGTCTCCTTTATCACCGCGGTTGTATAGGGTAGGTTATTCAGGATGTGTGGGTTTTCCCTGATCTTCCTCGCGGAGAGCGCCATGTTAGGGTCGAGAACTTCGTCAAGTTCCTTGCACAATCTGGCGCGCACTTCCGGGTGTTTCGAGAGGAGATGAAAGGAATACTGATTTCATCTTAGCGCCCTGATCAAACAGCATGCTTGTAGTTCGAATTGACAGGGTATTACCGCAATCATGGTGCTGCTAGTGTCGTGGCCGGCAGATAACAAACTCTTCAACCTAGGTTTCCAAGTCAGAGGATGCTCCGTGACTCTCATGCTGAGACTCACTGGTCAATTGCAGATTTCTTGAAACCTGGATCGAGCGTCTTGCTCTCTTTAGCGGACGGGTTCATCTCTAAATACGAATTCAAGGCAAGGTCGATGACTGTCTTTTCCTCACGTCGCGACGAACTTTCATTCTTGGAGAGGAATCGACGCTCCAGTACGTCCCCCAAGTACTTATTAATGGACCTGACGTTCCTCCAGAGGATGTATATGCGCTTTGGATGAAGTTCATTGAACGGGCTCACCCGCTTCGGCTTGGGTAGCCACTGAAGCAGAGTCGTGAAGACGCTGACAACTTCATTGTCCGTAGTTTGCGCATTAAACTCTTCGTTCCTACAATCGCAGGGGTCAGAAAGAGGATTGGATATGTTGAGAGTTAGGTACCCAAGAGAACGAACATTATCACCTTCCCTATTATATCTAGGGTGTAATTCACAGCAGCCCCAACCATTGGAAATACGTCGCTTTTCTCCGCATGTCCTCTCAGTACATTGTAGAAGGTGACTGTGGTGTCCACGATCATAGGCACCAGTGTCATCAGATGGGTTGGGGCAAATCCAGGGTTGAACATCATGCGCAAGGATTTCCATCTCTGGCCGTGGTGTACAATTAAGCTCTCTGGTCCGAGAGCTGGGCCCAGGAGCTTCATCAGATCCGGATCCTTGGGGAGATTTTTCCTCGTCGTGATGATGTTCGCAACCTCCGGATCCAGGACAACCATAATTGGCCGATCGAGGGGCCATGAATCTAGATAAAAGACTTTGCCTAAGTTGTATTTTCTGCGGATGGCGCGCATCAAAATCTGCCCATGGGCGTCTTTTGGAAGTGTCTCCCTCCTTAATTCGTAAATAATGGGCATATGCCCGAACCAGAAGCTGTGTGGTGGTCCTGGCTATTTTAATGGTGGAGTTAGCAGTGCACTCTGAAGTTCTCCTGGTAGAGGCCAAATTGGTAGAAACGAATCGATGTGCTTCATTAAGAGCCATTTGAGCTTACCAGTTTTCTGAACATCATTCGGTGTCTATACATCTTCACGAAGAAGACGAGAAGGCTAGCCGCCAGGACAAAGGCTGGCCCTGTCACCGAAAACAACGGAAATTGCTCGAACATGATGATCGCAAGCCCTGTTAAGCAAGTACTGCGTATCGCTTGGGCTGCTTGGCTTTGCCGAGTTGATGGGAATGACAGTCAGATCAGAGCAGGAAAGGAATCGGTAACCACATGTTATCTCTGCTCAAGTTACGCATAGAGACAAAGCGCATGGTGACGTCCGATTCCATATTCTGCATTCCTTGTTCGTTCTTATATTATCTGACATCTGGTAGGTTTTCAGGTAAGATAATTGGCTGAGACTTGGCTGTAAGCACTAACGTCAGGCTTTCCATTCAGGAATATCGGCTGTGGCTTAGCAAAATGATATCCCTGTGACAGGCCGGCCGCCTGGACACTGCTCGCTTGTCAAGGAGACTAGTGCTATCATCTTACTTCCAATGAACATTCGATTTAATTCCGTCTGGATTCTGGCAGTGGAAGCGCTGAGCTTATGGAAAAGCGCATTTGTTTGCATTCTCGTCCTATTGTCCTGCAGCACGAAGCAAACACTGCCACCTGCTGTGTGGTGATTCGCTAGAGGAACATAGTCCTTACGACACAGCTGGAATATCCTCGATGCTTGAGCCAACATGGCTCAGATAAATTTTCCATGGCAGCAACGCCTCGATGTTACACTAGCAGACGCTTGGGACGTTGATTCCACCTATGACAAGAGTTGGAGTTTTCGAAGACTTCCAGGCAGTGGGCCTTCAGCAGAAAGCGCCGTCAAAAATAACTTGTGCGTAAGCAGAACGGTTGTTTCCATTTTTTATTGTCATTCATGTCGGGACCGATCTGGCTTCATGTGATAGACTTCCTTAAGAGATCTAATACAGGGTTATACGAGAGACCCTCTCCATATTATTACCTAGGGTAGGATTCTGCTACAAATATGCGCATACTGTACCTCAGACTCAAACAGACAATTATCCAAACCATCTTACTCAAAATGCAAATCTAGAAGAAAACTTACTGTAAGGCCAAATTGATCTTTATCGGAATGAAATCTGAAAGCCGGCTTCAACGGTCAGACAAGCCGTTACTTCCACACTCTCTACTCACTCTACCTGCTGCAAAGATACGTCAGACGTAGATAAAGGAACTCGCTTCCATGACTGGGTATTCTTCCTAGAGACTAGCCATTTTGAGTACGCTCTCCGCTAGGGCAGCAGGATGAAGAGCTGTGCCACAAAGTAACAGTGGAGCTGAAACAGGAGAGGGATGGACAACATGAGTTGACAGCAGAGTAATTGCGCAAAGTGGCAGTGATTCATAAGTACTGTACAAAGCATGGGACGCCTGAATAGATGCTGTCATGCGATCCATTCATCGGTGACTTTTACAGATCGACTAGCTAGCTCCTCGGTATATATATACGGAGTACGCACCAATCAGAAGCAGTAAAAGTGTTTGCTCTGTACATGGATTCTAAAATGGAGGCCTAGCGGTATGATATCTGTTTAGCCCCCTACCAACATACGGTAGGGCTTATCGCCTGGATAGAAGTCGAGATACGACCGTAGTGGTGCTGAAAGCGGTCTTCGGATCGGCAGCTAGATAAGAGCTGAACAGCAAACAAGATGATGTGGTTGACTCTATGCTCTTGTGGATGAGAATCGAGGTCACTAGGCATTCGAGCAAAGGGTCCTAGATACTATTACTAATTGGACCAGTGACCCACGGCTCCGTTGGTCATGAGTCAGCTCCCTGATGCGTTCGATGGCCTTGCGATAACTCACTGTGATATCCGTATATAGGGCTATCTTATCTCCATACTTACTCGCTGCTATATAGACACAACATACCTAGGTGTCTTTAAATAGGACTCCAATCGCTTCTCACATATCATTTCTGCTCGTTAACATTTCCTTTGATATCCGCCTTCATTGCAACCGCCCCTGACGGCGCGTAGATCTGCACCTTGCCGTCATTGCCATCCTCCTCCAGCACAATTCGATACTCTTCATCGGCATACAGGGGACTTGTCGCCCTGTACGCGATGCTCTCGGGCACGATCAAAGAGCTTGTGCTTCCTCCGTTCCCGCGCACGTCCCTCCAGAAGTCGAGGATCGAGATCAGATTCAGTGGTCCATGGACGACAATGCCCCTATGTCCCTCCACATTACGTGCCCAAGGCACGTCGTAGTGGATCCTGTGTGCGTTGAATGTGAGAGCAGAGAAACGGAATAGCGTCACAGGGGTTTGAGTCAGGGTGCGGGTATGGATCTTCGCTGTGGGGGAGCTGGGGGTAATGTCTGGTTGCTGGGCGGGGGTCTGCTGGGAAGGTTGTGGTTCAGGTGAGGGCTGTTCTTTCGGAGAGGAAGAAGAGGAGGCGAGGGGTAGGGCTTTGCGGAAGATCCAGTTCCTAGAGTACGATTAGACAACGTAGGTGATGCGAGTCTTGAAGCTATGGGACAGTATAGTTATATAGTCCCAGTGGTCGAACCGGCGTTGAGCGGTTCTACACCAACGTCTGACAGAAACTTTCGGGTCCCAAGCAAAATACCAGCATTCCAAATACACTGAGGGAACATATTTACCAAAACATGAGGAAATCAAGGAATAGCCTCACCGTCGATCGATAACTGCGACGCCGTCCTCATTTTCAAACGTCTTCTCCACGCCAACAATGACCATCTCCTCTCCCGTCTTCCTCACCACCTTCGCCTCTGCGCCCAACACCTTTGTTGTCTCCGTCACCTCCTGGCCCACACGCAGCGGGTTGACCTGTCCATCAGCGTTTCTCGGCCAGCGTACCTCCCCGCCTGCCCACATTCGCCTCGTGAAGGGGGCATCTGCATTATACGAGACATCTGTCCCATCCGCGCCTAGCTCACCCTCGAGGAACGCAGGGGTAAAGTATACCAAGTGATATCCCGGTGGAAGCGGAGTTCCTGAGGGGGGAGGCGCGGCGTTGGACAGACGAGGGGAGTCAGCGTAGAGGGTTGGGCGATTGAGAGTGAGGGAGAGAAGCTGCAGCTGGTTCGCATCAAGAGTCTGCGTACGTGTCTGGGGCCCTAAGGACTGGAATCGAGAGAGGAATGATGAAGCAATCGAAGCAGCTGACGGAGTCGAGTCAGAGGGCGACGAGCGATATACAGAGGAGCTGCAGAATCCTCGGACTGCGCTCCGAGACGGGAGCCGGAAGCCTCTGAGGGTCTGGGCCACTCTGAGGGTCTGGGCCATTGGTCGCCTTCCGGAGACCATTGTGATCAGTCCAGGATCGGTGGAGAGATCTGCGAACGCCTGCGACAAGTATACGGGCAACGGAGACCGGCTCCAGCTGCAATTGAGGCGGGAGCCTTCTTATTTAACTGAGCATGGCCCGATTCTCGGCGTGTGTTGACTCGGAGCGCGCTGAGATGCGGAGTCGCCTTGTGGGGCATGTGGGATTGGACCTCGGGTTCTGTATCCCGCTCTCGAAATCGCGGCATAACCGAATCTCCAGCATTTCGAGACGGCTATCGATCACACACCTCGCCAAGGCGGATTTTGTGCCTAGGGTGCAAGGCCAACAGGATTTCATGCGCCGCCGCGAAAAATCAATACAAGTAGTTTCTGCTCCGCTCCCACCACGCCTAACGTCTCACGCATCTCGAAACTAGGGAAATGTCTTTTGAAAGGGTAAAGAAAAGAGAAGCAACAGAAGAAGCAGCAACAGTGGAAACAAAGGAGGATATAGAGCGCACGGAGAAGAAATCATGCCTTCAATCAACGGGCGGTAGGTCTGGGAGTCTAGTGGGCGAATAGGAGAATAGTATATCCCGGCAGGATATATAAAAGGATTGCAGCTGGGAAGGCAGCAAGAAACTCCTGCTGAGCAGTTGTTCAAGCACTAAAGAACGATCTAAGACAAAGCCAGCCAGCGGCTAGTCTCCCGAGGCTGTAAGAAGTTGCGGCGAGCGCATGATCCAGCGATTCTACGCCTCTCCACTTCGGTCAGCGAGAACCATACCAGACAAGAAGTCGTAGTGTGGATCAAGGTCAAGTGAACGATTAACTGCCCAGATTCTTTTATCCGAGCACCCGACAGCAGCATAAGCGATTCGACTGCCGGGGGTCTTGGCCCGTGCTTGCTCTCTCCGCTCTTCCCCCGCCTCAGTCTCGAAACCCGCCGTTGCACCTCGGATGGTCGAGCAGTTGCAGATGCTGCAAAGGACATTTCCCGCTGTATATGAGTCAGAATCTAAAGAGGGATCACATTGGCATCCAGTAGAAAGCAAAATTTCCAAGGGTGCAGGTAAAACGCGTCTGGCGGTGTTTGCATGCCAACCGAGTAGGTCGTCGCTATTCCCAATCGGTCGTCCCCAGACTCCGCTCGAGGTTGGGCTGTCCGAGGTCAACGCGATTTCCTCCCCGCTCACCGCGTTCACGGCCCTCTATCATCCTCAGAAGCTTCTCTGTTGTTGCTGTGACGTTACATTTTGTCCCTGACACGCCTCTTTTGCAGCTTTAGTGAGCTGTGCATGTGGGCGCTGTGTCGGCGCAACTTCGAGAGAAGTCATCTGCCCACTTCCGCCTTGCCATTATCGAAATCGCATGCGCCGCCTGCTTGCCCACAAACGTCTAGTTTTGGGCTAAAGACGCTTAAGAAAGGGAATTGAAGTGGCTTATGAACAAGTCTTATCCCCGGCGGGAGCCATGTGCCTGGCAGTATGACCGTCACCCTCACAGCAACACACGCCGCCGTTCTTCCTTCTATGCCTTCGTCTATCTCCGTCCCCGAACTGATTGCGCAGGGCAAACCCTTTGTCGAGTTTCCAAAATATTCCATACTTGACCTGAGATGCGAGACAGGACTTGGAGGTGCGGAAGAGTCCGGTGAAGCGGTAACTAGCGGCAATGGAACTGGGGGCACTGGTTCTACGGGGTTTGCGGACTGGTTGACTCGAAAGCTCCAAATTGGACATCCTTTCGTAATCCAGGGGTTTGACAAATTGCCCGAATGGGACAAACAGCTCTTCTCAATTGATGGACTGATCGATCTCTCCACCAAAAAGAGTAAGATATTGTCTTTCTATTCATTGGTCATTTCCCAAGGCGCGAGTCACAGACGTTGGGATATTCGGTTGTGGTTATATTATGCGAGATCTCTTGACATCAGCTCGTCTGACGTTGTACAGATATTCCAATCCGAAACTGCAGCACGAATCGGGACCTGAGTTTTACGTTGAAGAAATTTGCGGACGCTGCTCGTCAATCATATCGAGAATTTAGAAACTTTTATGCTAGAGACCTACAATGTCCCCAAGAGTGGCTGGATCAGTGCAGCAGATTGCTTCCACCGGAACTTCAGTACGGTGGTCGAGCGGACCTTTTCCAGTGGCTTCCTCCTTGTGCGCGTAGCGAGGTTATGATGGCATACGTTGGCTCCGAGGGCTCATCGTACGTAGCTCACGGCATAAACCATCCTGGCGGACGATTGCTCACGTCGAGAAGATCAGGCTTCCACCGATGTTTCTCGTCTACTGTAGCTCTCAACCTTCTTGTTGAGACGCATGGTGAGTGTCATTCCACAATTCACTGAACTGACATTGAGCTGATCACGATGCACTGGCAGACCGCCCAGTCATCTGCTTCGGGACGGATTTTGAGTCTCAAGTCAAGTACGATGCATTTATGGCCGCGAGGGGAGCATCACCCCACGTCGACTGGCTGAACTTGGGGCCGGAAGAACTGAAGAAGGCAGACTTTCCCATATACGTGTGCGAACAGAATGTGGGCGACCTTGTCGTTTTCCCTCCGGCGACAGCCCATCAAGTCTGGAATATGGGGACGTTGTCAACGAAGATGGTGTGGAATATCCTGCATCCACTCTCGTTAGAAGCAGGACTCAACTACGTCCAACCGCCGTTCAATCGCCTTTGCCATCCGGATGTAGCCCGCACTAACCTTTCTTTGGCGTGCGCTATGCTCAGCCTCTTGAAGGAAGATTCTTCCGACCCATTGCCCCCGGATCTTCCACTGCTCACACGGTTATTCCGCCAGATGGTGCAGGATGAATTAATTGAAGATACGCCAGCTACGTCGATTACCCTCGTCCAAATCCCGACGTCCGTGATAGCGACATGTGACTTTTGCGGTACCGCCATTTGGAACCGTCACGTTCGCTGCACTGAATGTAAAGACTTTGATCTCTGCTTGCTCTGCTTCCTCAGCGGACGAAGCTGTGAACATGTCTCGAGCTACGCTTGGGCAGAAATCGTTCCGCAAGAGACATGTGAGAAGGTCCTTCAACGCGCTGGGGAAATACTTGGAAACCGCATTGACGACAGCCGGCTGCCTGAGCGGAAGAAGTCGCTTGGAACTGCTGTCAGTGACCTGATGAAGGCACGCAGAAGTACGAGCACGAGGTTATGCCATCTGTGCAGGATCGATCATCTCGAGTGGAAGGGAAGACGCTGCGACACGTGCACTGCCTTTTTCTGTTTCCGCGGTCTCTACAGGCATTTCGACATGTACGCCGCCGATGTGATGCGGCATTCTGGGCTCTGGATTTGTCCGAAGTGCCTGGAGACGTGCAATTGCAGGGTGAGTCTAGCTGTCTAGTCCTGGATACTTTGGTAATTTGCGTCTCTGCGAAACGCCCTATGTTTCGCAGAAGTTTACCAGGACATCCGTGATCCATTCCCACAGCCTCCTTACAAATACGAGGCTCTCATACACTGACTCCAGATATTATAGTGCTGCCATTTCCCGACGGCTTACGTCAAAGCCGAGAAGCCAGCTTCGAAGCGCAGGGTCAAACCTGCTGATCCTCGAGGCAAGATTATGGGCTTCACGGACAACGTATTTGACCAGAAAAAGGTAGACTCCGGTGTCTTCTCCGATCCCAAAGACATTTCTTGACTGACCGTCCGGCAGAGAAATGTGTCCACCCCGTCCTCATCGTCTACCCATGCAGCACCCTCGACGGACGAACCGCGAGGGCAAAAGCGTCCACTGCCCGTATCGGACCTGCCCCCCTCTTCCCGACCCCTCGCTTCTCATCATCGCCAGAGATCTATCGTCGGCAGGGGTTCTCAAAGTCCAGAATCAGAGAGCCAGCCTCACTCAGCAAACGAAAAAGCATATACCCATGCCCCGATAGACTCGAACAACTCGCTTGACCCGATACTTCACAGTCCGCTCCTCCTCCGCCCTCCTAATGGTGGTGATAATGGAAGCAACCCCAGGAGTGTTGCCGGAGATGGATTCCTCAACGGGATCGACTACATGAGCCAGAACCCGCCGTCGACCCAGCGAGATCGGCATATCTCGTTGCCTCCGATCAAAACGCAGCCCTTCCTGCCGCCCTCTACGTCTGCGACATCCGGCCTCCCTTCAGGCGGCATGAACACACTTGCCACGGCAGCAGGATCCCAAGGGAAGATCTCAGTGCCGGGACTCCCAGAAGAAACGCTCAGGGGCGAAAAGCCGTACCACGTCGATCCCGGCGGTGCAGTAATGTCTCCATTGACATCTGCTGCTGCTGCTCCTGCTTCTCATCCAGGTCAGCCGCAGCAGAGCACATCTCACTCTCCAAGCCACTTCAGCAATAACCCTAGCATACACCCTCATTCTCCATCCCAGCAGAATCCAAACACAATTTCATCCGAAACAGCAACGTCATCCGGCCCGCAGTCTCAAATACAGACTCAACCTCAGACATCACCCTCCCCAACTACCACCACCACTACTACTACAAACACCACAACCACCACCACCTCATCCCCATGCCTCACATCCCACACAACACCCACATCCCAACCAACCCCCCACAGCACAAACCCAACAAACCACACACAAGCAGCACCAGACCCAACAGACCCCACCCCCAACCCCCTCCCTTCCCTCGAATCCAAACTCCTCCGCCTGCGCCACTACGCCGACGAACTCCTCGCCCTCTCGCTGCACGAGTCGCACGCGCTGCTGCAGCGCGAGATCAACGCTCTCAAGGAGACCATCATGCGCGTGAAGCGCGAGCGGAGCGAGCGGCTGCTGCGGGGGCTGGAGAGCGAGTTCCCGGCGCTCGTGGGCGTGCGGGAGGGGATCAGGAGGGAGGGTGAGAGGTTGGGGTATTTCTAGAAGTCTTTTTTGGTCGTCTTCTTCTCTGTTGTTGATGTCTGATATTGATCTAGCTGGGGTAGGATGGTATAGGATAGGGTGGGATAGAAGCAGGATGTGGATCTGGATCCGGGTCTGGATCTGGGGAAGGAAAGGATGGTTATGGTTACGTTGGGTTGGGATGTATGTAGGTTAGGTGAGGATGTGGTTGTGGATGTGGATGTCTATCTATCTATCTATCTATCTATCTATCTATCTATCTATCTACCTAGTGTTAGATATGTCATATCATATTATAGATGTTTCGGTTGTTTTGTATTTCCTTTTGCTTCGTTTCGTTTCGTTTTTCGTCTGATATACATGTATGTACTCTATACTATACAGTACTTGCAGGCTTCCATGGCTGGAGCTGAGTTGGGCCTAGGATATATCATACCATATCCATATCATTCATATCTCGGCGCATGGCATCCCAGAGAAGAGAAGAGAAGAGAAGTAAGCAGCCCTTTGGGTGTTGGAATTACCAAGTTTATCAGGGCTGATGATCATATTGTTCCAAAGCAGACCGGGAGCTCTGTAGTGGTAGTTAACTGAGTAGCTTATTTAAGACTTGCTGAAAACAACCTAAATCTATCAAGTACAGTTCACACATTACAACCCAATTTCAGAATCCATTATGGATAAGCATACGTACTAGGAGATGCCCATCTACAAATAACCTTGCGTCAAGCAATGTTCAGTAATGACTCGATACAAGATGCACATGAAAGACAGGACGGGCTCAGACGACGGACATGCCATAAGCAGGGTATCTTCCGGATCGAATAAGACATGAAACTTGGGAACACGGCACAATTGATCAGAGCTTGACCTGCCCCGCATTCAATCTATCCCAGTCTTTCCTCTCGAAAGGCACGTACTTGTCACCCTGGAGCCAGTACAGGCGGTCCTTGGCGCTGACGCGCGACGGGTCAACGCCCTCCGTCCTCAGGATATGCTTCTGCGGCTTGTTGTTACCCGTCGTCTGCACCTCGTGCGTGACACGAAGGAACAGCGGGACCGCAAACTTCGGGAGATTGGCAAGCACATGGGAAGCAAGGGAGTCGAGCGTCGCTGGCGAGGGCTCGGGAACGATATCCGAGGGGTCGGCCGCGTGAGCCTGGTTCTTGAAGACGATGGCAGCGCAGCCAGCGCGTCCATCGTGGTGCGGCAGCGCAACGCCATACACGTTCGCTTCGTGGACCTCCGGGTGTCCACCAAGCACTTCCGCAACCTCGCTGGTCGACACGTTCTCACTTCTCCACCGGAAAGTGTCGCCAATCCGGTCCGAGAAGTACCAGCGGCCTTCCTTATCCCACCGGATTATGTCACCGGTGCGGTACCAGGCGTCGCCTTTGGAGAACACGTCACGAAGAATCTTTCCTTCCGTGGCTTTGGAATTGTTGAAATACCCTTGGAAGGTCTGTGCAGGGTCGACGGGGTCGATGGCGTACAGCAGCTCCCCGGGCTCGCCTCGCGACACCACCTTGCAAAACCCTGTCTTGGGGTCTCGCCACGGGCTTTCGGTTTCGTGATCCACCTCGACGAAGGCAATGCCCCGTCCGAGGATCAACTCCGCGATGGCTCCATTTCTGCCGATGGCACCGGCAGAGAAGTCATTGGACGACAGATTCCACGTTCCAGACGTGCCTTCGGTGGCAGCGTAGAATTCCGCGATCGTGCCGATGTTGAAGCGCTCCTTGACACGGTTCCAGATGTCAGGGCGCAAGCCATTCCCAAAGGCTATCCGTACATTGTTCTTCTTGTCGAGGTCCTCTCCGGTTTCCGGGTCAGTCTCAGGAGGAACGGCAAGAAGATAGCGCATCGTTTCACCGACATATTGGATCACCGTTGCATTGTTCTCGCGAACCTCCTTCCAGAAATTCCTGGCGGAGAAACGATGGCCGATTATGATCGTTACCGCAGACGTTAGACAGGTAATAAATGCCAAGACGGCTGCCGAGGAATGATAGAGCGGCATGCACTGGTGACGTCAGATTTGAACGCGACGCAGATAGCAGAAGATAAATAAAAATAGAGGGCTCAACCTACCGTAAAGAGCCGATCCGTCTTCTTCAAGCCCATCCAGCTGGCGACGAAGAGACTGCCGCCCCAGCATTTCTTCCAGCTGACGATGGCAGGCTTGGGAAGGCCGGTCGTTCCGCTTGTATAGATCAACATCGCCATGTCGCGGCCGACGGGGCCAGCCCGCACGCTGTCATCCTCGCGAGTCGGCTCTGTCTGCAGTATCTGGGCCTCCACTTCGGGAGTGAAGAAAACCACCTCGACACTGCCGTTGCCGTCCCTGAAGTCCGGGGAGGCGAAGATCTCCAGTTGCTCCGGTGGGAAGCACCTGCGGACCTCCTCGTCGACAAACAGGAGCCTCGCGGACGACACCTTGACCGAGTGCGTCAGGGGCTTGCCGGTCAGGTTGTAGTTGATGAACGCGGGGACCGCGCCGATGCTCCATAGACCCAGCCAGATGAAGACAAACGTGGACGAGTTCATAAAGTCCATCGCCACGATCTCCCGGGGCTTGACGCCGTATGTCTTCTTGAGCCAGGCGCCGTAGCGCAGCGCCGTCTCGTAGACCTCACGGAACGTCCACGTACGGCCGTTGTAGACGACGAACGGGTGGTTGGCGGTGCTCGCGGAGAGGGCGTGCTGCTCGAGGACGTAGAAGAGGTTCATGCGATCGCAGCGCTCCGCCCAGCGGGAGCGGATGGTCATCTTGACCAGCGAGCTGACGAGGTTCCAGTCGTAGAAGACGGACCATTTCGCGTTCAGGTAGGCCAGGGAGGCCGCGATGGCCGGGGCTGCGATCCGCAGCGGGATGTCTATACCGACGAGTTAGAACGGAGCAACGACCATCATGCTGCCGTGCAAGAGCCACGAACGTACCGGGAAGAAGGGGCAATTGCGGCATCACGGGCGACGAGGTGCGGTTCTCGAGCTCTCTGTCCCACTGCTAATCTGCTACTGAGGAGGATGCAGGAAGTGGCATGACCGTCGCAACAACGCAGCGGAAGAGCGCGGGAGGGACGGCCGGGCAGGAAGAAGAGGCCGGTCTTCTAGCAGTGAGGAGCCTGAGGCGGAAGCCCTGGAGGAGCTGCGAGCGCAAAGGGCAGGAGCGGAGAGATACCTCGGTTGCGACACGCGAGCGTGTGCCAACCAGCGTGGCCGTGCGTGGCGCCTGCAGCGACAGACGCTCGGACGTCTTGGGACTGTTTCACAGCATTCTTTTTTTAATCTAAAAGATCCTACAAAGCAAAGCTGAAGGACAGAAGGACAGACGGGTTCCCGAGCGCTGTCAGCATCTAAATGTTTGATTACGCGGTATATCTCCTCCAGTCTCTGCATCAGCCACAGAACGAGTCTGACAGCAGACATGTGCACATGACGTGCGTGGATTCGGAGGATCTGCCAGCATATATCCAGTGCTCAGTACGCATGCAGCGTGGACAGTAGCCACAGTCACTGCTGCAAATGCAGCAGCTTCTGCAGCGGGCAGAAACCTTCATAGACCTGAATATACATCAATTAACGTGTCGTATTTTCTGTTAGGTTTCTCGATACGGACATAGCACTGCCGGCACCTCTTCCGACTCCGAGTCCGAGAGTGCCGGCAACACGTGCGTCACATGTATCTCGGCACCTCCGCGACCTCCTCTGCCCTCTCCCCGCCCTGCGTCCAGCGAATGGTAAGCATCCAAATACCTCATGACCTCTTTCACCACCGAGGTGCTCGATGCAGGCGCCCCTCTCAGAGTCCGGGGAATAATCATCCCGACCTGAGCACAAGCCGGATTATGTGTCTCCATGTTTTGACAAACTGACAGACTCGCAGATACAAAGCAATGGACTGACCAAAAGAGCTATCTATGAGTTGCCTTGCTTGGTCTGCTGATAGCGCTCTTTGCTTTGGATCTGAAAGGTCTCGAACTCTGGGGATAAGTGAAAGGAAAGAGAAAAAAAAAGAAATAATGGTCCCCTTTGCTTCTCGAGGAAATTAAGTTACATCCCTTGCTTTTTGACCTTGAACCTTTTCCTACATATCCTGGGTTGCGGTTATGCCTATTCTATGTCCACACGAATCCAAACATAGCATCCGGCTTGGAGATGTTGAATCACTTCTTCAGGACCGGCACATCCTCATACCCGTCCTCCATGAACGACCTCAGCGCCTCCAGCCCCTTCTCCAACACTTCCCTCTCGGGGACAAACCCGATCCGGACGTAGCCCTTGAAGTCCTCGCCCCGGCCAAAGCAGAGACTTCCCGGCACAAACATCACGCCCGTCCGCTCCAGCAGCATCTCGCAGAACGCGACGTCGTCGACGGGCTTGCCCATCTTCGTGAAGCGCACAAACGCCGTCGTCCCCGCCCGCGGCTTGACCCAGTCACACGCCCAGCGGTGGGACTCGATGAATTTCTCCAACAACTCGAGGTTTCCCTTCGCCAGGTCGATGTTCCGCCGCAGCAGGTTGTGGATACACGACGGGGCCAGCGCGAAGCTGGAGATGGCATCGTCGAGCCTGCCCACCGAGATGGTGGTATAGTCTCTGGCGGCGGCGCAAGCGTCGATGACGGCCTTGCTGCGGGATGCGATCCAGCCTACTCGGAGTCCCGCGAGGCCATATGCTTTGGACATAGAGCCCGTCGCGATGGTGTTTTCGTATCCGAGGGAGAGGATCGACGGTGGGAATTCCTTGTCGGCTGGGGAAATGGAGTGGAAAAGCGGCCGGTAGACTTCGTCCGCGTGGATCAAGATGTTCTTCGGACGCGCAAGTTCAACGATTTCTTCGAGCATCGAGCGGGGAATGATGGCACCGGTGGGGTTCTGGGGGTTGCTGCAAAGAACACGGTTGTCAGGAGACTGTTTAACAGACGCAAGCGTAGGGAGGCCCGTACTTCAGGATGATGAGCTTGGTGCTGGGCTTGATGAGGCTTTCGAGTTCCTTGATATCCAGCTTCCACCCGTCCGTCTCCTTTGACTTCCACAGGCTGACCTCGGCCCCGAGCGACTCGGGGACGGAATACAGCTGCTGGTAGGTAGGGTAGTGGCAGATGACATGGTCGCCGGGCCCAACGAGAGTGTAGTACAGCAGAAAGTTGGCCTGGATCCCTCCTGCGGTGATCAAGATGTTGTCCGGAGGCAGCGGAGTCGGGGTCTTGACCGAGTACAGGCGGGCGAGCTGGCCGCGCAGCTCGTCCGAACCACGGATGGGGCCATAGGTGAGTTTGGTGGAGAGCGTCAATGGGTTGGTCGACTTGTCGTCCGAGATCTCCCTGAGATCATCGACCGATATCGACGCGCAGCACGTCTCCGCGATGTTGTACTTGGCACCGGTTTCGTGCTTTTCCATCCACTGTGGCGGGGTTAGCGCATGCGGGGGACCGTAGCACTTTGTACCGATTTAGTAGATTGGCGGACGTACTTGCTCGACGGCAAACGGCTCGATCTTAACCATGGTCGCTGCTTGTGTCTGAACCTTCCCGTAGAAGCCGCTTTTTCTGTCTCTTCTGACTCAGAGAAACGATCAGCTCCATCTCCCCGCGTATTATATACCGGTGGGGAGGGCACCATGGACGCTGCGCCCTGTCCGCGACGAATTCCTGGTCACGTGCGCCCGCTGTCGGCCCGCCCCGTGTCTCCCCGCAGTCGCAGGCGCCATGTCGGGTGCGGCTGGGAGGCTGGGCAGCTGGCGACCCCTGCGTCCTCCACTGTATCTCCAACTGGCCGACTAGCCTTCCCCGTCGCTGCCACGGTGACCTGCCACGGCGCCTCTTATCATACGCGCTGCTTTCCTCAAACTCCATCTTACTTGAGTACCTCACATCCTCCTCCCTGTCAACCTCCCTCCGAGACAAGGCAGCTGAGCGTCGCCTGCGAGGGCGCTTTTCATCTTCAGCGGGTCCGGCCAATGTCGGAGTTATCCTCTTCCTAACCATCAGCGGCCTGTACCTGCATCCTCTGTATCCATCTCTATGTACCTCTGAGTCCCGAGTGTCCTACCTGCTAGACACCGCAGCAAGGGTTGCTCGGGTCTCGCGCACCATCCCCGACCGCTTGTCCGCTTGTTATGCCACGTCGCTGTCACCATCCATTGCGAGGGTCCTCGTCGACATGCGGCGATATACGGCGCTCTGCTTTCTGCTGGGTTTCCTGGCCTCACCAGGGACTGTCGAAGCATCACGAAACTATTCCGACCCCGATCTGATACCTCCCCTCTTCTCGGTGCTGGATGACCGTCCGCCAGAATGTCCGCCCTGCTTCAACTGTCAGCTCGACGCCTTCCAATGCACCCAGTTCGCCCCTTGCAACAAATACACCGGCAAGTGCATGTGCCCTCCGGGCTTCGGTGGCGATGACTGCTCGGATCCCCTTTGCGGCTCCCTGGCGGACGGCTACAATCGGCCACGACGGACGGAGAAGTACTGCACCTGCAAGGATGGCTGGGGTGGCGTCAACTGCAACGTCTGCCGGACAGACGACGCCTGTAACGCCATGACGCCGGATAAGGAAGGGGGTGTATGCTACCAGGGCGGTCTAGTTGTCAAGGAGAACTACCAGATGTGCGATGTCACCAACAGGAAGATCTTGGATCAACTCAAGGAACGGAAACCTCAGGTTACGTTTTCCTGCAAGGAGGAGGACCATACTTGCAACTTCCAATGTATGTGCAGGACTCCTCCGATCGTTTACTTCGTGATGGATAGCTGACTTCTTGTACAGTCTGGGTCGATCAACGGGAATCATTCTACTGCGCCCTCGATACGTGCGACTGGGGAATGAAAGCCGACTATAACCGCAACGAAACCCACTACAGATGCGAGAACATCAAGTGCAAGTGTATTCCTGGACGGATGCTCTGTGGTGAACAAGGCTCGATAGACATCGGGGAATTCCTCGAGGAGTCGATCAAGGGCCCGGCATCCTTCTCTTCGATCTCCACGGTCGGTTGCAGCAGTGAGGATGGAAGCAAGTTCCAAGAACCGGCGATGAATGATCTCATCAAGAGCGTCTTTGGAGACGAGAGTATCACTCTGAATTGCTTCTCGGGAGAGTGTCTATACAAGACGGACGTGCCCGGCTATACACGTCCTGTCAAGAAGATCAACACTCCGCTCATCGCTGGTGTCATTGCTGGATGTGCCCTGTTTGTCGTGGCAGTGATCCTTGGAGTGTGGTATCTGTCCAGACGATCATACCGGGGCTATACCGCTCTCATCCCCGACGACTCGGACGATGAAGACGCTAAGCACCTGACGGACCACAAACCGGCGTCCTTGTACTTTGAAAACGTCTCGTATTATCTCAACGGAAAGGAGATCCTCTCTGGCATTCAGGGTGCCGCCCCGTCTGGCCAGCTCACGGCCATCATGGGAGCGTCCGGTGCCGGAAAATCGACGTTCCTGGACATCTTAGCTCGAAAGAACAAACGGGGAGTGGTCCGTGGCGATTTTTACGTGAACGGTGAGAAGATCAGCGATCATGATTTCAAGAGCATGATCGGCTTTGTGGACCAGGAGGATACCATGCTCCCCACTCTGACCGTTCATGAGACTATCTTGAACAGCGCCCTGCTCAGGTTGCCAAGGGACATGTCTCGAGCTGCGAAGGAGCAGAGAGTTGTTGAGGTTGAGAAGCAGCTAGGTATCTATCATATCAAGGATCAGTTGATCGGGTCTGAGGAGGGTAAGGGACGTGGCATCTCTGGTGGAGAGAAGCGCAGAGTTGGTATCGCATGCGAGCTCGTCACAAGCCCCAGCATCCTGTTCCTGGACGAGCCGACCAGCGGTCTGGTAAGACTCATCCTCTTCCCATGTGCCATCGCAATGCAGCTGACGTCAATCTAGGATGCTTTCAATGCATTTAATGTTGTGGAGTGTCTCGTCACACTGGCCAAGACCTACAACCGCACTGTGATATTTACCATCCACCAGCCACGCTCCAACATTGTTGCCCTGTTCGACCGCCTGATCCTTCTGGCCAAGGGAAAGACGGTCTACTCCGGTCCATTCTCCAGTTGCCAACAGTACTTTGACAACATCGGGTACTCCTGCCCTCCTGGCTTCAACATTGCCGACTACCTGGTGGATCTTACGATGCACGCCAGTGTTGCCCGATCGCCTATCGATGAAGAACCCCTTGGATTGAATGTACAGACGGATCACCTCAAGACTGCCTCCAGCAGCCTAAGAGCGGTCAAGTCCATTGCTAGCGCATCGAATGCCAGCATTGATGAAATGGCTCGAACACCCCAGGAAACCATAGTTCGACCAAAAAGCAAGAGACAACAATCTCTGAAGCAACGGCAAGACAGGCAGCTCTACACTAGAAAGAAGGGTGTTGACACCCCGCCCACGCCCAGGACCGACGAGGAAGACAACAATCTGGAATCGGTGGCGGAAGGCAATCCGCAGTGGCTTCGTCTTTCACGTCAGCAACCTGCCGCGCAGCCCCAGATCCCTGATGATCCAGACCAGCTGCCGCCGGCGGCTTCGGGGATGGGCACGGATCTTGATGTTCTGGTCGCAAACTATGCCGCCTCCGATGTTGCTCGCTCTGTACATGACGAGATCGTCACTGCGGTCCAGAGCGCACTGGCTGCAAATGGATCAGCAAATGCAGACCAGCTGTCGGGCCATAGCACCACGTACCAGGTCAAAGGATATGCAAGAGTCGGCCTTCTTCGGCAGTTTGTCATCCTATCTCAGCGGACTTGGCGCAATCTGTACCGGAACCCAATGCTCATGCTAACACACTATGCGATATCGATTCTTCTTGCGGTGCTGTGCGGATATCTCTTCTACGGCCTTACGGATGACATCAAAGGCTTCCAGAACCGCCTGGGTCTATTCTTCTTCATCCTGGCTCTGTTCGGATTCAGTACGCTTACCAGTCTGACGGTGTTCTCCTCGGAGCGGCTGTTGTTCGTCCGTGAGCGGGCTAACGGCTACTACTCCCCGATCACCTACTTTGCTGCAAAGGTTATCTTTGATATTGTGCCTCTGAGGCTGATCCCACCGATTATCATGGGGGTCATCGTGTACCCGATGACGGGGCTGGTCCCAGCCTGGCCGGAGTTCCTCAGGTTCCTTTTGATCCTCGTCCTCTTCAACCTGGCGGCAGCGGGTATCTGCCTGTTTATCGGCATTGTCTTCCGGGATGCGGGTGTGGCCAACCTGATTGGAAGCTTGGTGATGCTGTTCAGCCTGCTGTTTGCAGGGCTGCTGCTCAATCACGATGCCATTCCCAAGGCGGCTCTATGGATGCAGACGGTAAGATTTATCCTCTTTTTGAATTGTGACGAGGTCATGGCTAATGTATCTGCAGCTCTCGATCTTCCACTATGGATTCGAGGCACTGATCGTGAACGAGGTGACCTACCTGACATTGATCGACCACAAGTACGGTCTGGACATCGAGGTGCCTGGCGCCTCGATCCTGAGCGCGTTCGGCTTCGACACGCTGGCCTTGTGGAGAGACGTGATCGGTCTGGCGGTCATCTCGGGAGCGTCCATCGTGATCGCCTATGCGGCGATGCACGTGCTTCTCGTGGAGAAGAGGTAATCCTTCGCAGTGTGTGTACGACTTTTTTCACGGGATTTCTACGTTTTCCTCTTTTTTTTTATGTCTTTTGGGGCATGACATGCACGACTTCAATTCCATACCTTTTGGGCGTCTTATGGTTCCGCAGGCGAACAGGAAGGTTATCGTTGTAAGTTTATCTACGCTGGGAAGGGAACACGGGATTCTCTGCATCGAGACGTAATGGCAGAGCCTGCTCTGCGTATATATATATATATATGTAGGATATCTACTCTGCTCTGAATATCTACGATCTGGTAGCCAGTGTTTTTCTATGTTGGTCGGTGCCAGTGGCCGTCCTATACAGCCACTTCCTCGTTACCATTCCTCGTTCATGGGCCATTCGTTATTATCATGACAAGGAAGATGATCATCTATTGAGGAGATGATCGAAACCCTCTATTAGATTATAATTAATAGATATGTGAGCGTCCTTCATGAAGCTTGTTTTATGCTTCTGTCTATCTTCGTTATAACTCAGGATTCCGCGCTCGCCAAACCTCCCGTGGGTTGCCTCAGGAGGGTCAATGGAGAATGATTGGTAAGATGAAAGAAACAGCGTGTTCTCGAGAATAGCAGCTAGGAACCGCCTGTCCGACGGACGAGGCCGGAGAGCAGAGCTGGGGGAGCAAGGCACGTGTCCGGTCGACGGACGTCATCCTTCGGCCTCGACTGCTGCGCTGTACAGATGGAACAACACCTCTTCAAGTCTCCAGAGAAAGGCCGTCTGCCTGAGCCCTCGAACGATCGCGCCCGATCGCCTTGTTGCTTCATCTCCCATCTGCAAGATCCTCTCGCGCAGCTCCGCGCTTCTTGCCCGTTATCGCCGCTTCCGGCGCCTCTCCCCGGCGTCCCCCACCGCCCCGACTAGCCTCGTCGTTAAGGCACCACGCCAGCACAGACACCGCGCAACCCAACATCACGTCCGCAACTGTCCAGCTCAGCTCGATCCTCTCTCTCTCTCCTCCGTCCTCCTCCCGCCTGGCGGTCCTCTCCCCTCCGGCCGTTCGTCTCCCGGTCGCCCAAAACTTCTTGGGTCAGTGTGCCGTCCTCTGATTCGAGCGGCCTTTTTTCTGTCACGGACACGGACCGCAGCTGACTCCATCTCCAGCCCTCACACAAAACCGAACCACCTAACTTTCGTCCACTATCGATCGCTCCGCCCTTCGCTGGTTTGACCGGCCGTCGTTCCAGGACAGTCGCTCCGGAGCAGCCTGACCTCACCTCGCGAGGATTTATTCGCTACTTGTCATATCAATTTGTCCTTTGCATCTGATCTGATCTCGGCTCGAGCCGTGTCCACGAGAACAACCCTCAACCACCATGTCGGGTGAAGCGTGGCTCTATCTGCTGGCGGTGTTGATCAACGCCGTCAACCTGTTCCTGCAGGTCTTCTTCACGATCATGTACAGCGATCTGGAATGGTGAGTCTTTACAGTGTCCTGCGACCTCGCTTCGCCGCCGTGCGCAGTACCACCGATATGGTCACGTTCAGCGATTGGGCATTCCAATGCGCTGCCATCGTGAACATGGATCGCGACTCGGGAATCACTACCTGGTGTAGATGAAGCGAGCTTAAGTTTGCTGACTGGGATTTTTCTACAGTGACTACATCAACCCCATCGACCTCTGCAACCGCCTGAACGCCTACATCGTCCCCGAAGCCGCCGTTCACGCCTTCCTGACCTTCCTCTTCGTCATCAACGGATACTGGGTTGCCATCTTGCTGAACCTGCCGCTCCTGGCGTTCAATGGAAAGAAGTGCGTCTATTGTTTTTTCCCCCTCTTCAAGCATTGCACGGCCTTTAGGCCGTTGAGGGACACAAGGCTGATCTTGCGTTCTTCTTGGATTTATAGGATCTATGACAACCAGCACCTCCTGGATGCGACTGAGATCTTCCGGAAGCTGAATGTGCACAAGAAGGTAAAGCTGTTCTGCAAACCGGCCCAATCAGAATCGGATGCTGACGGGCGCCTCAGGAATCATTCATCAAGCTCGGCTTCCACCTGTTGATGTTCTTCTTCTACCTGTACAGCATGATCGTCGCCCTGATCCGGGATGAGGCTCATTGATCTCGTGACGAGATGGTGCACGCGATGCGCCATGGCCGCCCAGTTTGAGGCTGTCGTGTCATCTGTTCAGTTTCTCTTTTTTTTAATTAATGAAGAAGAAGGAGGAAGATCGCAGAGTGAGGAGTGTTCCGAGCTCTGCGCGCGGAGCAGTTTCTGCGGTATGCGTGTGACCACGGCTCTGCGTCGCCGGTGATGGTTCGCCGTGCGGAACAGATATGCTATGTGTCGACGGTAATACTCGGGATTGTGAGTGGATGGGGGGGAAAGTGTGTGATTAGCATGCGAGGAGTTGTCACGGTGGATACGGCCGTGAGAGGTTGGAGGGATCGATGTTCTTGGTATTTTTACTATTGTTTTTTTTTATCTATATCGTCCGAGTGGCACGGAGGTTTAACGATCTGTATGTCATGGAGAAAGAAGGTCGGCAAACGGTCTTTTCTCTTTTTGTATATACCTCCTGATCGGCTTGGTAATGAAGAGCGTACGATACCCTCCTGTTCCTTCTGCTGTGGCCTGCGATGCGCCACCAGCGTCGGTGGCTACGGTGATGGGACGGTGTCCAGCAGCTCGCGTCGTCGACCTGTACGAGTAAACCTATCTAAACTACAGTAATAATATTTGGCCTGCTCGACTCTGCTGCCGCTCATCTGCGGTCTTGGCTTCTGGGGTCGGCGTTGCGCTGTTCGATCTGAGCGTCGGGTGGCGCGCGCTGTGGCTGGAGCGGGCGCCGCAACACATGCGCCCCGGACTCGTGCTCTCGTTTCTCCACGCGACCTCGACGACCTCAACACCCTCTCCTCCTCACCCCCCAACGCTGCGTCGCCCCGTGTCCAGCGTCAATTCTCGCCCGTTGCCCGCCATGGCGTCGTTGCTGGGTGCAGACTACGACTCCTCGAGCGACGACGACACCAAGTCGTCGGCGCCCAAAGCTGCGGCTCCCACCACGACGGCCACCAAGGTCGTCGCGGCGCCGGAGGTCAACACAGAGGTTTGGTCCCCTGTTTTTTACTTTGTCCCTTTCAGTTCTATATTCTTTTATTTATAAAATAAGAGAGGTTTGCATGTTTGGCAACGATAGCTAACACCCACGCAGGATCCGGCACGCATGCAAATGACGCTCGCTAACACATCCGCCAACGCCCTCACCTACAACGCGACCTACGACGACCTGTCCCGCCCCGCCCAGGGGCCCGCGAACCCCTTCCGCCCGGCCGGCGTCGGCAACGGCCTGAAGCGCAAGAACGTGCCCACCGGCTACGCGGAGGAGACCGCCATCAGCGACGCGACCTTCACCGCGCAGCACCGCACGTTCCAGAGCCTGGGGTACTCGCGCGATCCGAGCCGGCCGGGGGCGTTTATCGGGAACTTAGAGAACGCCGCGGCGTACGGCGGTCGGGATGTGGTGCAGATGAAGCCCTCGAAAGAGGCGTCCGCGGAGCTGCGGCGCAAGAGGCAGAAGAAGGGAGACCCGAGCATCGTCGAGGGGGAGGGCGCGTATCTGGGGCCCTGGGCCAAGTACGTCGACGACGACAAGGTCTACGACGAGGAGGCGGTCGACGCGGACCGGGAGCTCGCCAGCGACGAGGAGTACGTCGAGGAGGGCGTCGCTCCCGCGGCCACGAGCATGCCGGGCCTGGACAAGGAGGCGACCGAGTACCAGGACGACTACTCGCAGACGGAGACGACCGAGTTCCACGGGTCGGAGCAGTTCGACTACCTGGGCCGCACGTACATGCACGTTCCGCAGGATCTGGGTATCGATCTGAAGAAGGAGGTCGGCAGCATCAAGAACTACATCCCGAAGAAGCTGATCCACACGTGGAAGTCGCACACCAAGGCGATCACGTCGCTGCGGTTCTTCCCGCAGTCGGGCCATCTGTTGCTGTCGTCCGCAGCGGACGGCAAGGCCAAGATCTGGGACGTCTACCACCAGCGCGAGCTGCTGCGCACGTTCTCGGGCCACTCCAAGTCCATCTCGGACACAACCTTTCACCCGACGGGCAAGACCTTCCTCACGGCCTCGTACGACCGCCAGATCAAGCTCTGGGACACCGAGTACGGGAAGTGCCTGGGCCGCTTCTCGACGGGCAAGACACCGCACGTCGTCCGCTTCAACCCGGACCCGGAGCACTGGCACGAGTTCCTGGCCGGCATGTCGGACAAGAAGATCGTCCAGTTCGACACGCGCACGGGCCAGATCACGCAGGAGTACGACCACCACCTTGCGGCCATCAACACCATCACCTTCGTCGACCAGAACCGCCGCTTCATCTCCACCTCGGACGACAAGTCCCTCCGCGCGTGGGAGTACGGCATCCCCGTCCCCATCAAGTTCATCGCCGAGCCGTACATGTACGCCCTCGTCCGCGCCGCGCCCCACCCCAACGGCAAATACGTCGCCTTCCAGTCGGGCGACAACCAGATCGTCGTGTACTCCTCGACGGACAAGTTCCGGCAGAACCGGAAGAAGTGTTTCCGGGGCCACAACAATGCCGGGTACGCCATCGACGTGGTCATCTCGCCCGACGGGCAGTTCGTCGCGTCGGGCGACACGGGCGGGTACGTCTGCTTCTGGGACTGGAAGACGGGCAAGATGTACCACAAGATCCTGGCGGGCAAGGAAGGGTCCGCCATCACGTGCCTCGATTGGCATCCGCAGGAGACGAGCAAGGTCGTCACCGGCGGGTTGGAGGGTGTGATCAAGTATTGGGATTGATTTTGGTAACTTTCTTTTTGCTTTTCTGAAGGTCGAGTGCTTTGCCTCGCGGCTTGGGGGCGTGTGTGTGTAATAATATCATTTATCATGCTCTACCAAATCTTATCTACATAGACTAGGATGGGATTGTATTGTATATAGTTTATGTACCGAGGGTCGGGCACGAAAGGGGAAATGGGATTTTTTTTGTTTTGCAATGCGTGCAATTGAATGAAATAATGGCTTCTTTTTTCTGTCATTTCTTCATTTATTCTTAATTTTTCTCTCTGACTTGGCTTAGTCTATTGTATGAGGTATGTACTGTACACACCATGTACATGCAATATATACATCATAAAAAAACTAAGGTACGGTATGGATGGATAGCCATAGCATGCAATCATGCTACCGTTGCCTATGTAAGAGCATGTGTTGTGAAAGGAGTAGGGGTGAACAACCGCAACCAAGAAGCACCACCATGATCAATAATAAAACCTCGTATCATCAACAGAACAGACAAAAAGAACAAATTGAATCTAATTGCTTTCTTTTCCCTCCTCCATCAAATCCCAGGATCGATTTTGTGCTTGCGCCACCCTTGCCTTACCAAGCAAGACATAACAGTAAAAAGAACGATTTTAGTCGATAATGGAAAGGAATCCAATTTAAATTAAATTGATAACCATAGCCATGGCAAGAACCAACCAGTCAGCCAGAACCTTCTTCTCTTTCCTTTTCTTTTTTTAAAAAATTAAAAACTCGCCATCTCGATCCAGCTCCCCACAAACGCCAACTTGCGCCCCCGCTCCGTGTTCATCCGCCGCGAGAACTCCTCGAAGTTGAGCTTGGCGCCGCTGCCGCCGCGCTCCTTCGCCTCACGCTCCACCTGGTTCAGCAGCGCCCAGCGGGCCAGGGTCTTGGGCGACGGCGGGCGCGGCGGGGCCTGTTGCGGTTGGATCGTCGGGGAAGCACCCTGCGCTTGACTCGAACTGCCGAGGGGTTGTTGTTGTTTTGGTGGCGAGGGGGAGAATTTGGGTGCGGTGGCTTCGGCCTCGGGGGATGTGGAGGATGGGGAGCGAGGGACGGGGAAAGATGTGGCGCCGTTGGGCTCGAGGCGGATGCCCATGGGTAGTTGTTGTTGGTGTTGCTGTGCGCGGGGATTTCTTCTGGATGGAGAGGAGTCGGCTTGCTCGTCGAGCTCGTCCTCGTCCGGGCGGTGCTGCGGGAGGGTTGGATCGAAAGGCGAATCGTTGTCTTCGACGGCATGGTCTTCCGGGGTCGCAGGTGCAGGAGGGAAGGGCTCCGTGTCTGAGGGCCCGTCCGGCCGGTTCTGGGGCATGGTGGGATCAGACAAGCTGTCCCCAGATGGCTCTCGAAGATGGGCTGGTCGCACATCGTCATCCTCAACCACTGGCTGGGCAACAGTAGGAGATAGTACAGGCTCAGGCCTGACGAGCTCTGGCGATTGGGGTATCACGGAATATCCGGACTCTTGTAGCAGCTCCTCAAGAGACTTCTCATGGATGGGCTTCTCCTGCTGTTCAGCTTGGGCATCCCTTCTAGCGGGATTTTTCTTCGGGTCCATCTGCTCGACCAGCTCGATCTCCCGGGCCCATCTCTTGCGCTCAGCACGGGTGCGATATGCCTCCATGAGGAGATCCTCCTTTGGTTTGAAGAGGACATCCAGCAGCTCATTGAAACCCTGCTGCGTGACCTGATACAGGATCTCTTTTCCCGCGTCCCTCTCGACTTCGGGAATCTCAAAGCCGCCCCAGCGCTCGCCGACAGGGATGCTACGGGACGTACGGGACGATGTCGAGGGATTCGACCGCACGTCGTAATCGTCAGCAACATCGTCCTGGAAGCGTACCTTTGACGAAGACCTCGAGCGAGGAGACGGAGGGTGGGATTCCGACTCAGGATGCTGCTCATCGATTGCATCCTCGTCATCACTCATGCCGTCGAAATCCGAGTCCTCCTGAAATCCCTCAGGGGCTGTTGCCCCATCCTCTTCGTCAATGTAGAAGGCCCTCCGCCGCCAGCGCTCGTGGATTCCTTCTCTTCGCGCCTCTTCCACCCGTCTTTGGTCCTCGTCGTGCATCCGATTATACACGGCGGTCCCAATGCGAGCCCTGTCCACGGGATCCGTGACCTCGTGCAGAGGAACGTACGCACCGAGGGCGTTCACAATATCTTCCTCGAGGACATGTTCCGCCGGAGGCCAGAAGTCGCTCGCAACCGAGGAACTCGACGGATCCTCGTCTGAGTCATCCTCATCCTCATCGTCGTCATCGTCGTCGTCATCGTCGTCATCATCATCCTCTTCACTGTCGCTGGTCACTGTTGGCTGCGACTGACGCGGTGGATTGACGCCCGACAGGCGCACCGTGGACGGAAATACCGGGCGGGAACGACCGAATTGCTCCCGTACAGCGGCATCCCCAATAACCTCGTTGCGATCACCAGTGTCAGTGCCATCCGGTCGCAGCACACCTAGATTGTCGACGATTTCCATGTCGCCTTCCTGGTTGCGCCGTTTCCCCTCTCCGGTTCTGGATGGTTCCCCTGATGGGATGGTGCCAGGAAAGGCGGAGCTGATAGGTTGGCTTCCCAGGACAACATCTCGCGCTCCCCCTTCCAGGAAGTCATCTTCCATACCAGCAACCATATCCCTAGTCAGCTCGCGGCTGAGGGCATAGTACGCCCGGAACATCCGCAGGAAGTCTTTCCGTTCAACATATCCATCTCTGTCGATATCGTACCCGTTGAATATCCGTCGCATCCTTTCATCAGCGCTCTTGTTGTTAAAACTAGCCAGACCTTTCAAGAACTCCTCAAAACCGATCAGGTTGTCTCCATTGGTGTCATAAAAAGCAAACATCCGATCGTAAATCAGGCTCGGAGGCGGTGGTCGGATGGACGTGTTTGGCACGAAACACCGGTCAAAGGTCTTTCGGTCAATAGCCATATAGAGCTTGTTTGGATCGTTCGCCCATTCAACGTTGGCCAGGCATCGGAACTGGTCCCACAAAGCATCGAGCTCGGTGTTCTCAAAGTTGGTCTCCTTCATCAGCCGTTTTGCCAGAGGCCGTGGCAGACTTCGTGGCAGCATCGTAGGCTTTCCGGGATACCAAACCGGCTGAGACTGGCGAGGATTCCCCAGGAACGGAGCAGGAATGCGGACCTTGTAGAATAGGTGCGTCTTGATGTGCACCTGCATCGCCTCGCAGGTCTCGCAAAGGTCGTAGTCGATGCAGTTGGCGCATCGATACCTAATCCCCTGGATAGGCATCGCGCCACAGCTGTTGCACGTCACCCCCCTGTGGATGTATCCGTCTCTCCTCGCCTGGTCCTCCGCGATGTGATAAAGCAGATTGAGCAGGTTCTGCCCCTCCCTTGAGGGAGACGAATCGTTGTTTCCATCCCGCCACGAGAACACGCTCTGCTCGTCCGCCATCGTTTCTCCACCCTCAACGTTCTGTGCCGGCGTTGACGCGTCGGCTGGCGTAGACGTGGCCAAGATCACTCTCTCCCCATTCTGCCGACGGCGACGTAGCTCCTCGCCGTAATTGCTGTCGGCGTTGAATCGCTCAATCGCTCTCGCGATGGCCACGCGCGATATCCCACGGCGGTGCAGCTCCTCGATCAGGTACTCCCTTTCAGCACTTCCCTCCCGGATCGTATGCGAGGGCGGGAAGTCCAAGGCGAGAAAGGACTCCAGGAAGGTATCCTCCATCGTCTCCCGCATCCGCTCCGCATCGGCCGCTGAGACGCCCACTTCCTCCATGAGCTGGTCCCTCGTCGCGAGAAGCGACGGGAGGAGACCACACTCGACACGTCTCCCATCCGCCGTGTCTATCCTGAACGTCCCGTAGACTCCATTCTCCCGCTCCAGCTGCGCGAGGTGGTTGATCGCCCGGAACGAGGGCGTGTCCGCGATCTCCGCTTCGTCAAACTCGTGGCGCCTCGGACGGCGGACCGCATTTCGACGGCGCAGGGACGTCTGCTGAGGCGAGGGGAGGATAAAAGTGTTGTGGATCTGGAGGAGAGCGTAAGCGGCGACGACGCCGGTCAGGAAGTAGAGGACCGGGCGGTATCGCGACAACGAAGCAGCAGGGCCGGAGGACGACGATGCTTCGGACATGACGTGTGATCTCTAGCGTCGATGCAGCGGGGACGGTTCCATTGGGCTCATGGTCTGTCGGCGGCTGTTCAGCAGCGCATCGAACCTGGGGCTCGAGCTCCCTGCAGGCGACCTGAAGGAGATGTCGGGAGTGGTGTTGATGGAACAGACCCATGGGCGGCGAGAGAAAGATGGTCCGGGGAAGATCTTCGACCCCGGAAGTGTCACCGAAACGCCTCCGTGCGGGCCCCATAACATCAACATCAGACGTGGCAGCCCTACTGCACAACATCACTATGGACTTGAGCTAATAATCCAGATCCCACCTTTCCGGAATCCCCATAATTCACCCTGTTGTATGCAATGACATGTGCCTACTTTCACAGCTTTAGTCTGTACAAACAGTCCAAATCCGATTCCCGTCTAAATCGCTCTATCTACAGACGCAAATATATATTTTGAACACCGTAGAAAGCTCATCTGGCAAGTGATATGTTCAACGGCTGAGCGGCTTCTCACGGATGAAAAAGCTGCTCAACAGCGCAAAGAACACAATCCCAATCATGAAGGCAAAGCCGGTGCTTGTCGACGATCCATAGCACCTTCTCACAATCCTGCCAACATCTGGATCAAGCGTCTTGATAAAGTCAAGACTCTGCCGTACTCCGTCTACGATGCGATCGATGTCCTTGCTGCCGTGCAACGCGGAGCGTAGTTGGGTTCGGAGAAGCTGCTGGATGACAGTAGCGGACAGCGAGAGCCCTATGACCGATCCCAGGGATCGGAACAGATACGAGCAAGCGGTCGCAACGGCTTGATCCTGGGGAGCAGCATTCGAGACTACAGCTCTGTAAGCAACCGCGAAGGACGTATACCATGATATGGAGACACTTACTCAGGCCGATCAATGTCGTAGTGACGCCAATACCGTTTCCAAAGCCCGACATCACCATTCCCAGTATCATTACGGGGATGCTTTCAAAGGCGGCTCCAGAAGAAAGAAAAATCAAGACCAGACCACATGTCAAAGAGGTGTATCCGGCCACTGTGATCCAGAAGTACTTTCCTGTCCATCTCATAACAAACCCACTAAACAGAGAGCCGGACACTCCTGCAATGATACTGGGCAGGAGACGCAAGCCTGCAACGGTTGCAGAGACATCATCGACAGCCTGGAAGAACAGCGGGATATAGAAAATTGCCGCTAGCCAGCCTCCAAAGCTGAAGAAGTTGCAACAATAGCAAGCGAAGAGCGTCCGATCGAAAATAATATGGCCAGGAGCGAAGGGCTCTGCCGCGAGGTAGATCTCAATGAGAACGAACAGGACGAACAATACGGTTGAGACACTCAGTGAAACTATGGTTATCGGAAGACTCCACGATACGTTACTTCCCCGGTCGAGACCGAGAAGGAAACCGAACACGGCCCCGACGAGGACGACGGCGCCCAGAAAATCTATACGGCGGAGTTTTGTTTTCCAGTCACTCTTTTCCTTGACAGGCAGCTTCAGCAGGACGGATACTGAAATAAAGGCAAGTAGACAAAGAGGCATTTGCGCAATGAAAGCCCTACGAGAGTCAGAAACGTTTGAATGGTGCGAATAGAAAGTACGTACCAGCGCCAGCCAATATAATCGGCCAGAATACCACCTGGGTCGATATTAGTCGACGACACCGCTAAGGGTCGATGGGGAGACTGACCTAGAGGTGCTCCAATGCCAGAACCAGTGGCGTAGATAATGTTGATGATGCCCTGCCACACTCCTCGATCGCGAAGTGGAACAATGTCACTCATCAGGATACTGACGACGGTGGTCATACCACCGCCTCCAATTCCTTGGAAGACCTAGGCCAATGGTCAGCACCATACGTAGAACGTTTGATTGACCTACGTACACGAGCTGCTATCAATTCGTTGATATTCCGCGCAAGACCGCAGAATAGAGAGCCAGTCCCAAAAACTGCGTACGCGAAAAGCAGACATGCCTTCCGGCCGAAGATGTCGCTCAACCGACCGTACAGTGGTTGGAACGAAGTCAAAGTCAGAAAATACGAAGTCGCAATCCAGCTGGTGAGATTGAGGGCCTGAAGGTCGCTTCCAATCTTGCCGTAGCTGGCCACGATAATTGTCTGGTCTGCGGCCGATAGAAAAATCTAGAGAACCGTTAGATCGACGGCGTTTTTGAACCTTGGAGAGAATAATAATAATAGAATGTTACATACTCCGATCGAAATGGCCGGAACGATGAACTTGAGTTGCTTCCTTGCCTCCGGAACACCTTCAAACTGTGCCTCCCTCGCAGCATCGATCTGCGACGCGGAACCCTCGTCTCCCCGTTGAACCACTCCGGCATGTGGGATAGCCCCCGTGGTTACAGGTTTGGAGGCATTGCCATTTCTCTGCTCACCCAGCAGGGGAGAGGTCTCTGTTGGATTATTCTGCTCTACAGACATTTTGACATGAGGGTCCCTCCGAGCCCCGGGAAGCAATTGCTCCGTGGCGTGATCTCCAGTGGTTGTCAGGGGATTGAAATCGCGCCCTGGAGATAAATTCATATTAATACGAGCGAGGCCGGCGGGCCCGCCACGCTTGTATCATCGAGCCCCGTTCGCACGTGACGATAAGAGACCCCGCAGTGGCCGATCTGGCAAATCGGATGCGGGACGGCGCGCGGCGCGCTCGGATGTCGGGAGCAAAGACCTGCTAGTCCATTATCTTATCTGGAACATCCTTCTTTCTGAGTCGGAGTTATCTTCATGTATAATCTATCTTTTTTTTCCTTTTTTTACATAGGTAATTTTCCGGTTGTCCATTTACTGCATAGGAAAGAAGTGCGCTGAGTTATCCGGCGACCTGAATGGGTGGGTAGATGGTAATAACAGCAACCAGGTACTGCCGCTCCTGCGCCTAAAAGACATCCAACCAATCATAACAGGTGCTTTCCTGCATAAGCATACGGAGTATTACTCCTCCGTAGCTAGGTACACCTCCACGGAGGTTGGGCCAAATCGCTCTATTAGTAATGCTCAAAGGCGGAATTTCACCCCTTCCAGTGCCTTCCCCCTCAAAATCATTTTTTATCTCGGCTAAAATGTGGAGTACGAGTACTGGCATTTCTTGAGATCAGTCATGCATGGATGGGTAGATGTTAGTTCCGTTTTATGACCAGCTACCGCCGATCTTACCCAAAGAGAATGCTGAATAGACACCCGACATGTGGAATCATTGATTCATCAGAGTCGCATTGAACTTGTGCTTTTCGGGTATTATTCTGTCAACTTCCTCAGCTTGTCAATCCATGTCGACGACCTTCTCGGAATGTAATATTCCTTCCATGCTATAGAAACTAGGATAGCGGATTTTAACAACCAACAATGCGTGGAAACCCATGTATCCTACGTGGACTAGAATGGAAGAACATAAAAAGATATGAATGACCCTGGAAACCCGAATGGAATATATCGTGAATACATCTCAAATCATCGTCGTCTGAAAGTAGGCAAGAGGTATCATGCAGAAGCCGACTCCGCGGCCTTGCCGTTCTCACCTTCGCCTCCCCCGTTCACTGGAGGCATCGGAACGGGTCCTCCAGGCGAATCCGGTAGCCGGGCAGTGAGCACTTCAACCCCGTCCTCAGTGACCAGCAGGGTGTGCTCGAACTGCGCCGACAGAGATCCATCCGCCGTAGTACTGGTCCAGTCGTCTGGCCAGGTCTTGTCTTTGTGTGTCCCCAGGTTGATCATGGGCTCGATGGTGAAGCACATACCCGGCTTCGCGGAGCCAACGGCCTTGTTCTTCGCGTAGTGAGGGATGTTCGGTGCCGTGTGGAAGAGTTGGTTGATGCCATGTCCGCAGTAGCTCTTCACGACACTGCAATTCCGGCTCTTCGCGTGCTTCTCGATCACGTTGCCCGGCTCTCGGAAAAGCATTCCTGGCTTGACCAGCTCGATAGCCTTGTCCAAGCACTCTCTTGCGGTTTCCACAACCCGCACAGCATCCGGGTTCGACCGTGCCTTCTCTCCAACGTAATATGTCTCGTTAAGATCGCCATGGAATCCACCATAGTACAGGGTGACATCTATGTTGATAATGTCGCCATCTTCGAGAGGTCGTTGGTCTGGAATACCGTGGCAGATAGTCTCGTTGACCGAGGTGCAGACCGACTTCGGGAAGTGGAGGTAATTCAGTGGAGAAGGATATGCCTGAAGAAGGTCAGTATCGGTAGCATAGCGTCCACTGAGATTCAGGGAGTACCCACATTCCGCTCTATGCAGGCTTTGTGGACAACCTCGTCGATGTAGTCCGTCGTCACACCGGGTCGTATCTCTCGCGCAGCTATATCCAAGACTTCTCGCGCAAGCCTGCATACCTTCCTCATCGCCTCCTGCTCCTTCTCGTTGAGGATTCTGATATTATGTCTCCCGATAAACTTCTGTTCTGATCGGGGAATGCCGTCGAATGCATAGTCGGGATGGGGAATCGAGGATGGAACCGTCCTCCTAGGAGAAAGCGGATAGACAGGTCTCAGGGTGCCAGTAAACGGGTACGTGGGGAATGGGTTGTAGGTCCCAGTTGCTGGATCTGGTTCAGAAACTACTTTCGGAGGGAAGAGATTGGTGAGGAAGTTACTCTTGGTTTTGTGCACAGCCTTGTGCGTGCTCTATCAAAGACGATCAGTATCAGTAAGAGTTGTATTTCGGGCGCAAGGGTGCAACAAGTGCACCTTACGATAGCGCAAGGAAGCCTACCCAGCTCCGCTTGAAACAGTCCTGAGAGCAGAAGAAGCTATCAATATCCATCTTCAGGCATGTCGGACACTGCAAGTTCCCCGCAGTGTTCTGGCAATCCACCCCCATACATTTCCGAGGCGCGACACTTGCCGCCATGTTGGGGAGAAAAAAATATAGCAAAAAAATGAAAATGAAAACGATAAAAGATGGTATCACAGAGGATTTCTTGGGCTGGAAAAGAAGCTCCTAAGGGAAGGCAAAAAAGTCTCCGGGATGAGGCGACGGGCGCCAAGATCGATTTCCTCTTGGAGCCGTGCGCGTAGAGTTAGACGCCTCAGCCGCCATGTGGCGCAGTTGCCGCAGGCTGCCGCCTGACATTAATGTTTGTGTTCCGATGGGTGACGAACTGCGATCCGATTCTCCTCCGTCTCCGGTATCCAATTCTGAATGAAGATTGTTCATTAATGGCGGACGTCAAGAGACCGCACAAGGTGGTTATAGTTGGCGCGGGCCCTGTGGGCTCGTTGGCTGCTCTCTATGCTGCCTCGAGGGGTGATGATGTCGAAATGTATGAACTGCGCGGAGGTATGTCGACTTCTCTGTTTGGGCTTGCGCCAAGTGCATACGGAATCCTCTATCTTGCGCGCAATTGCTTCCATGACCTTGTTTAAACCCCTAATTATTATATCTTCTGGTTATTCTCGTAACGTATTTTATTTCTGAAATTCCTTGGGTGGGTGGTTGTCATCTGTACTCTTAGTTGCTTCAACCCCGACCTCCCGACTCTTTTCCGCTTCCTGGAGACAACTTGTATAGATATAAATGATTCTCCATGATTTTCTGATACGTTTATCAAGGTTGTCCGTTGTTTTGATCACTCAGGCTTGTGCTGTTTTGAGATCTTAATATTCACTCTGGTGCGTTCGTAGATCTCCGCGACCCCTCCACCATTCCGCTGAACTTCACGAAGTCGATCAATTTAGCCCTTTCCGAACGTGGTATCAACGCGATGAGACAATCAAACCGGCCCGGCCTTGTTGAGAAGCTGCTGGATCAGGCGATTCCAATGTATGGTCGGATGATCCATGGCAGAGACCGTTCTGGAAAGCTGTGGGAGACTGCCCAGGCATACGATGTCCACGGGAGAGTTCGTCTTTTTCCTGGGATAGATTCTTGATATTTTTTCTGCGCTGACACCGGTCAGGCAATCAATGCTATTGACAGAGGGGCATTTAACAACGCTCTCCTCGATGAACTCGACAAAACTCCGAACGTGAAGATATTCTTCAACCACAAACTCACGGGTGCTGATTTTCGCAACAACAAAGCCTGGTTTGAGCGTCGTCAGCCAGGTGATCAGACTAATACACGTGCGCCTGAAGTTGAAGTGTCCTTCGACTTCCTGATCGGCGCAGACGGTGCTCATTCAGCCACGCGATACCACATGATGAAATACGCTCGTGTGGACTACCAGCAGGAATATATCGACACATTGTGGTGTGAGTTCCGAATCCCACCAACTGAGGACGGCAACTATCGTATCTCACCGAATCACCTGCACATATGGCCTGGCAAGGAGTTTATGTTTATCGCTCTTCCTACTTCTTCTGATAAGTCATTTACCTGCACGTTATTTGCTCCGTCGTCACATTACTCGATGCTGGAAAGCTCTCCCGAGAAGCTGCTCGAGTTTTTTGACCAGCACTTCCCCGGCGTGTGCCCTGACTTGATCACTCCTGACGACCTTCGAGAGCAATTCGCCACAAACCCCCATCTCCCTCTCATCAGTATCAAATGCAAACCGCACCACTTTGGCTCCAACGTTGTGATCATTGGAGACGCTGCGCACGCTGTCCTTCCATTCTACGGCCAGGGTCTAAATGCCGGCCTGGAAGACGTCCGGATACTTTTCGAATTGCTCGACAAGTACGGTGTCTATGACTTGCAGTCCAGGCATGCCGATGATCGGAAGGCCTTAAGAGCCGCTGCCTTCCAGGCGTACACCGACCAGCGCACTCCCGATGTGCACGCGATCAATGACCTCTCGAAGAAAAACTACCTCGAGATGCGCTGGGGCGTTAGATCGCCTCTCTACAAGTTCCGCAAATTTGTCGAGGAGACCCTAGACCGGTACGTCCCTCGTCTGGGCTGGCGGACGCAGTACTCCCGCGTGAGCTTCAGCAACGAGCGGTATTCGGAGGTGGTGAAGGCCGTCGAGAGGCAGGGCCGAACGCTCACGTTCTGCCTGAGCTCCACGCTCGTTTCACTGTTCGCGGCCTGTGGGTACCTCGTATGGAAGTATCCAAGACAGCTGTCCCCTCTGCCGTGGCTTTTGCATCCGCTGCGGCAGTTGACGAGGATCTCTTTCAAGCTGCTTGCCAAGGCGGCCTATTCGACGGAGTACATTCACGAATAGTTCCCGAGCAGCAACTGCTGCTGGTTCTTGTTACCAATCTCGGCTCCATCCCTCTCTCCTATTGGATTTACACTTTTGGATATTTCGTCAGTGAAGGGGGTGACAACTAAAGCAATGTCCTAGCCCAGTATGCAGTGTCCGCGAGCAAGCGTACTTGGTCGATTAGCAATAAGGACGTAGTATAAGAGGAAGAACCGTTGGACTCAAGAGTTGGGTTACGTCTAGATCCATTGCACCCTCTCCCCGAATTTCGGTTAAACGCTGTAGTAGTGATCGATAGCCACGAATGGAATTGAATATCAGAAAACTATGCAGAGGATTCTTTTTGTGGTATTTTTTATGGTATTCTTCTTGGTTATGTTCCAATACAAATGTTAGTTCGCAGGTGGCAGACGAGATATCCGCTAGCAGGGGTTGATTGCTGCATGTGCTTCTATAAAAACTGAAGCAGATCATCCTCACGGAGAAAAAAAAATTACACACGAAGCAGTCACCAATCCCACATTAAAATGCAGACCATCAAAACGAATCTATCAATGTGGAAAATAATTTTCTATAACACGATATCACCCAAGTGTAACCAAATTCGCATCCTCACCATCTGTTCTTGCTCGCAACACGAGGGGCAAAAATTCCGCGTCGCATATAGCTAGCTATGGCGGCGTGGCGTAACTCTTCAATCACACGCCCCAAAGACCATCAACAAGCACATGGCCGGATGGTGTAGTTGGTTATCACGTATCGTTAACATTCGATCTCTCGCTAGAGGTCGATGTTAATCCGATAAGGTCCTGGGATCGAACCCCAGTCTGGTCATGTTCTTTTTTTCATCTCCCCCCCAAACTTTTTTTTGCCTCCCCGTTCCTGTCCCGTGGACAAGTGAACATGAAAATTGATTGGGTGCGCCAAAAAAGGAGTTGACGGAGTTGGAGCGTCAATGGTTGGCCAATAATGATGTTGGTTGGTAAAGGAATGTTGTGGCAATAATTGCCAAGACGCGTTGTGCGTTGTGGAAGCATGCATGGGATGGGCGGCCAAGTAGGTAGGTATGGCATATGCGGGACCGGGACTTTTCTACCACTATTCTTTACTTAGCGTAAGGAGTATTATATTTATTATTAAAGTATATAACGTTTGTGGGATCGGAGGCCTTCTGTAATGCAACTTTTTTTCTCTGCCGAGAGATACAATAGTACTTAACTACAGCTGCCGGTTCTTATTTTGAAATCGCCATGCACGCACATAGAATAATAGGGGTCTTTGTCCTAGAGCATTGCCTATGCTATGTCAAAGACCATTATGTAAGTAGGTAGGTAGTGACATGATATGCACCTGAGTTAGGTAGGTATATAATTGCAATCTTCACCTGCGATCGAAAAGAGACACTGCGGTCCACCGAGATCATTATGGGGAGAGAGAGAGAGAGAGGCGCAGGCATATTTCTAGTAGAAACGCTCGCTCGGTCCTTCTAAATGCGGTACATACGTACATACATCATTTCGAGCGTAATCGATCAATCAAGGCGGGTGAATGAAGGACCTCGTCTAGGTGTCAACAAGCATCACCTTGCCTCGCCTTTGATGATTAAGTGACACACGACAGCATTCAATGGGTATATAATGGATAATGTGGAGATGTCCAACCGATCAGTTGTCACGACAGATGTGGATGTACTGTATAGTGCAAAGACCAGATCCATCGGCGCTCCTTCCTGGCTTATACATGAGGTTGCAGAGACAAGTGCAGGAAAGGTGTATTCAAGAAGTAAATCAGGGAATCACTTGATGTAGACAATCTGGCCACAGGTGATATATCAGTATTGAGCAGTGCAACCATAAAGCACGGGTATGACCAAAAGTGCTTCAAGGCACTGCCGGCATGAACGTAATTGACCAAAGTATGTTCGTTAGAGTAGGCTTGCCCAGCGAGTTTAGTTATGTTTGCAGTTTGCTCCTGGCGTGACCTGCGGAATGCTTTTGACATTGATCTGTCGTTCAGGCTTTCGGAAGCAAATCTTCAACTCCGACCCAAGCGGGAAGTAATTCTGGGGCC
>Ga0207767_1000033_pt1 | contig 115385 bp, 97 predicted proteins | sample HigsolmetaGSP17D_FD_184845 | JGI IMG/M metagenome (GOLD analysis project Ga0207767, IMG submission 184845) | High solid enriched microbial communities from the Joint BioEnergy Institute, USA - SP1-7-D (SPAdes) | ecosystem: Engineered > Bioreactor > SSF (Solid state fermentation) > Aerobic >... | reverse complement strand
GGGGGGGGGGGGGGGGGGGGGGGAACAACGATCGTCACTGTTAGGGCAGACGGCTGTATGGTTGGTTGTATTATCAATCACATCCATTAAGGTTTGAGGCCTGAGCCCCGGATGACGAAAAAGTCGAAAAAAATATAAAACCAAAAAAGAAAAGGAAAAAAAAGAACGCTAAATAAAAGGATAAAAAGGTTATATAAAATCCCTCCGAAGGTTGATATTATCACCACAGTGTCTACGGCACCTACTTACTACCTACCTGTGTTCTGTACAGTACATATCGTACCTACGTAAAACTTGGAGGCGGCAAATAAAAACAGATAGTAATCAAGGGAAACAAAACAAAAAGCGCCTTTGTTTCCTTTTTTTCTCTCATCATTATTGAATAATTGAATATCGATAGGTCCGTTACCTCACTTTTCTCTATCATTGTTGGAATAGACGGGATGGGATAAATTGGGATGGAATCAATTTGCAACGCGTCTGTCCATGCTATACTAATCAAACCAAGACAACAAACAAGCAACTCAACTAAGAAAAAGAAGCAGTAGTGAGTGAGCTCATTTAGTGTGCAGAGAAGAAGAAGAAGAAGAAGAAGAAGAAGAGCGGCATTTCTTGTACATACAGCAGGTTTGGTGCAAAATAAGTACATCACCAACTGCCGGTAGAACTTGAAGTTGTACTTACTTACCGTGTATAGACGGCCAGTCACCTGCTAACATAGCACACTACTTACTGTGTGCATACATACATACATACCAACATTCTAACTAACTAACCAACTGCTATTTACTATTATTACATTGCGCTGGTAGCTTCTTCAACTACGGAGTACTCCGTACTACTTAGGTAAGTATCTTCACGAGATGTGGAAAACTTGCTTAGCTTAAGCTTGTCGGAATCCCGGGAATACATGATGAATGGAATTGCCGGGAGTGTTCACTGCACTCAAAAGTCCATGAACTGCACGAAGGACGATCATCAGGCAACTCTTCTCTATGCTCCAAGGCAAAGGGTACAGAGAGGTATGTACTTAGTATTATTTTATTTTTATTATTAACTCTACAACGCAAATCTGCTACGCAGTAAATAGTTTGTTCAGGAGCATATCAACGTGAATGCGACGACGGGAATAATAAGAGGGATGTGATGTGACCCTAGTGGACCGGGGATCCGGATCCCCGTGCAGTTCTATACACTCCGTACGAGCAGCCGGCCGGGCGATCTCTTAGCCCTCCCGCTGTTGAATTGGCTAGATATACCCCGTACTTACTAATCGACCGGTCACGAAGCAGTCACAATCGATTCCTCGAACATGTCACGCTCCTCCCCAGATCAACATGGTGGTTGGATAGAGCCTTCGACTGGATACGTAGCAGGTAGGGGGAGAAGAAAGTAGCGGCACCGTGGCGGCTACTAAGAGATAGATCTTATCTCCACTCCTCCAGATGGATCCACCGCTAATGAATACCCACCGAATGGTCAGCGCGCTCGCGTGATGATGCTGCCAATCATGGACCCATGCAAGGGCCCTATTGGATTACGAGGTCCTCAGTCGTATTGGTCAGTGGAGAGCCACAGGCCACGTGGTGCAAACGTGGCTGAGATTCAGGGTGATGAGCCTTAATCAGACCTCAGCTCATCGGAAATGACGCCTCTCTGTCTTTTCCGTGGTCCGTAGAGCTAGGCACTGTAGTGGCTCTATCCACTTGATCCAACGGCAGGATCTATTGTCTTTCTTCAAATGTCAACGTCCTGCAGCATAGCTTGAGAGTTCAAGATAATATGAATCGGCTTGTGAAGCTTGAAATTTGCGGGGCTTCGAGAGTCAAAACGCTATTCTGAATCGGATGTGTGTAGAAGTGCTTTGCGTTCGAAGAGCTTTTTCGCCCTGTGGTAAAGAAACTAGGGGTGAAAAATCGAAAAAAAATGAATGCATCACTAGAATGCGCTGGGAGCCACCGAAGTTTTCAGTCTGTTCTTGGGCTTAAAGTAAGAGCCACATATGCCCTGGCCGGACCAGCAGGACACCTGATCAGCTAGTGCGAAACGTCAAGTTCCTCGAGGGTCTCCCCCTTCTAATCTGTCATGACATCTCTCGCAGTCTGTGAATAACGGGATGGAACTGACATGTATCTGGCCGACTACATCACTCTTGCACATGTTTAAGGTCATCCCTTCAGACAACGAGACCTGACATATGATTTCCGAAACGAGTCTTCGACAACGTATAATATGTCCTTTGAAGACAGACTTTCAGAAGCTATATTCGTTGGCGATCAAGGAAGACTAATGCCTTTCATAGATATGACATCGAAGCAAAAAAAAAAAAAAAACCTGGCGACTCAACAGAGAGATGTAGACCTAAAAACTCATCAGCAAATGTGGTCAATGCGAAAAGTAAGTGTGCAGATTTTTCACAGCACCTAACTGCAGAACGACAATTTCGAGGCCGTAGAGAAGGAGAGTGAATAGAACGGAAATGAAATGCAGAACCAGAAGCTTAAGCTGCACCGCAAAGATGTACTGTGCATAAATCGTCCATAGCCACACTCTCCACGCATCTGCAGGTCTGGATGAGACAGCAGCAGCATTCTGACAGTAGAATTAATGCCTGCGCGATGGGACACAGATTCTTTCAAAGAAAGAAACGCTGCTAAGCGGATTAGTAGGAATGGGATTCCTCCAACCGCAAGGCATGTATGTGGGGAGACAAATGTGGCAGCACAGCACAGCCCAGCACACCGATGACATGGGGTCAAAGGAACAACCTACGCTGACTGAGTCCGCACAGAGCCAGCTGCCAGGCTGCAGGGGGGAGGATCTGAAATAAACAAGATCGAATAGAACGAGTAAGAAAGCCGAAAGCACCCCTCCCCAAACCACCCCATGCTGTGCGAGGTTGGCGCTGCAGGTGCGGCTGCATCTCCCTAGGCACACAGTACATACGACCAGGATCCTCTCCTGCACAAGGCCTGAGCGCCGTCCAACCTGGCCTTGTTTTGAATCGACGTTCGCTCGAAACTCGGAAGTCCTGACATGATCGAGTGAAAGAAGTTGCATTCGGGTATGAAGCGTGGTGTCGCGGGAGGAGCTGTCGTTCCGCGAGAGGTCTTCAGCCTCGAAGGCGGCCTTGTGTGAGACCTCATCCCAGAGCCGTTTTTTGTCGCCGCCTTGACCGCTTCTTCGGGAGAAGAGACGGCTGCGAGGATGTCTTGGGCAGCAGGAGATGTATGCTCGCCCGGTTTTCTGGGATCAATCTGGAGCACAGGGTCTTCGATGCTGTTTGCCTTCTTCCGCCTCTTCCAAGGTCCCAGACGGGCCCTGGATTGACACCGTTAGATCATGCCCAAAACATGGAATGATTTGTCGCCATGATGGACGTTCTTCTAATCTTGATTTCAGGTTTCAAGGCTGGAATCAGTCATGCCATCTCAGCTTAACCTGTATCCACATGTATACTGTACACTACAGACTTCTATGTCGAAGCATGTATATCATCAATATCGCGACTTCCTATTGACAGACGGTAAGAAACAGTCCAAAAAGACGTACCAATTCTTCCTGTACTACGCCGTATATTCTGCACTCATCTCGCAATCCCACGCTTCCAATACATACCACGAACAGGTAGATTTCGCCTCATGGACCTAGTTCCTCCTAGTAGGAGCTTTACAGATCTGCGCGCAAGTGAAGCGCCTGCGGCTCGGACCGTGCATGGATCTACTTCCGACCGCAAGCGGCGACGCTATCGATCATCAGGGCTTCCCAGGAAAGATTTACTGCTGAGGTACACCCTTCCGATTCATGTCAATAGTTGATTGAACATTTACGAAGCCTAGAGACCCTGGCTTCTCTCGCAGCACTCGAGAGGAACGTGCGGATTCCCGTCGACTTAGGTAATTTCCAACCCGGTAGCCTGTGAAACATCAGGCAGGGTTCCCATTGACGGAATGCTCACGACGTACTCCGTGCTAACGGTAGCCAATCTCTCTCGCTGCCGGCTTTTCTGCCTTCTGAATGGCAGAAAACGCAGTGCCGATCTGCTCAACAGCCAACAAAAAAGCTGCCGTACCGCATCGAGGTAATCTCGCCTACGCTTTAGCGCCGCAAGACAGATCAAGGATTCAATGACTGCTCGCGTGCTTGCAGCATATTGCCATCCCCAAGCATAGTATGGACCGCACCACCTTTGGCAGGTGTGAAATGCCGCGCCACGGTGTTCATACTCTTTCGAGCCTAGTTTGGATATTCTCTGAACGCCGCCTTGGGGATCATTATTCCTGTGTCCTCTCTCTGTCGTTTGTTAATTTGTTCGACTGTTTGGCGGTAGCCTACAAGGCGAAAAGAGTTATCTTCACATAGATAGTCAGTCATGGCGTTCATGTCCATCTGTCTGTGCCGCCGTTAGCTTCTTGGGTTAGCCAGTCCTAGTCGCTAGCCTCTTTTCTTTGACAAGCCATCGAGTCCATGCTGCCCAAGCGTTTGAGCCGCAGGGGGACCTGAAAAGAAGGCGAGGGGATGACTCCATGCTCTATGGTGATCAGCTATCAGCCTCCACGAAAGCTTGGTGTTGCTGCTCCCGGTATCAGGCAGGAATGGCTCCGTCTGTCAAATTGGTTCACACAGCCTGCTGCCGGAAGCTGCAAGGATTCGTTGCCCACGTAGCAGGGCTTCTCTACTTCCACGGAGAGAATCATCCGCGCCGCAGGTGGCCGAATTTAGTAAGCTAAGAAGTTCCGCCCTGCAGGGTTCCGGAGTTGCTCAGGTCTGCAAGTCGTTGTCTCCGAACTGTTTTGACCTTGTAACAAAGGGTTTTCACGACTCGCAATGAAAGTGTTCTATTGGTCAGAAGGTGGTCCGCACTGCCGTCCAGTATCCGGAAGGAGGACCGGAAAGAGCATGTATGAACGTCCTTGTCCAAGGCACGAACAAGCTAAAACATACCAAGCTCAAATGAGGTGAATTCGATGCATGTCACTAACTGGTGAAGAAAGAAGAGACACTAGTCTTTCGGAGGAAGGGTTCCAAATAGAGCATGCAATTTACCAAGCCGCAGAATCTGCATGATGCTGCGTTATAGTACTAGTGAATCAGCGGGATGACATGCCACATGAGGCCTGGAAGTTCAGAAGGTAAGACTTTAGTATAATAAGAATATAAACAAAGCGTTCAAAGATCTGTGGATATATAAAATGCCACAACTCCCCAGAGCATGTTCATTGGAAGCAGACTCTGCAGGACTGCTTAACCAGCTGCACCATTACACTCTTGTCCCCAAAGCCTCACCAGTACAAACTCACATCTTAGTGGCATGACACCCTGCTATGTTATAACCATGTAATCGTGGGTGGATTTTGATCGTAACTGGTTTAGAGACCGTCAGAATCAAAATATAGTAAAAAAGAAGTGTGAAGTAGGTGGCTTGGGGTGGAAATTTGTACAGTACTGTCCGGGTCCTTAGGACCCGTTCCACAGTACTAAGCAACATGCCACCAGTGGCTTCCCTCGATGAAGTAATTTCCATCAAAGAGTAGCAAACCCTGGCCTTGTCAAGCCATCCTCGAACCTTGTAGATTTTTGATGAACGGATTCTGGATAAAGACGCTGCCCAACGCCAGCCAGGAAGGAGCCTCTGCTTCTTTTGTACCTACCTCCTGTGAATGTTGAGATGGACGCCATCGTCAGGTGGAGAATAACCTCGCTGATGTAGAAGTCAAGGAAACCAACTGCCACTGTAGAGAGGCATGAGACCTCGGCATGTCGTCTTCACAGGCTGTTATCATAGGCTGCCTTGCCCCATTACAGCAGCCGACTGCGCGAAAGATACGCCTAGATCCGGGCCCATCGCAAACCCTCACAGGGAAATGAATCCTGCGCTAGATGTAGCCAACTGACAACTGTATGTTTAGTTTTCTCACCAAGCCGCAAAGCCTTGTGAGAAAAGGTCAGCTGCTCGCGAGCCTTCTCATAGGTTGTGAGATATTCAACACTGCCAATACGGGCTTCTTGGCAGAAATCAAGAAATAAGTTTCGTCTCCGGGGGAAAGATGTTCGTTGATAATCAGAACGATTTTTCAATGAAGGGACTGTCCTTCACCACAAGAATAGTTGCTAGTATCACGGTATGCATGGTCGCTGATACTGTTAGGCAATCGTATAGAGAATACTCGAACCCGACCAGTAAAGATTAGAAAACAAACTGAGCTTAAACTTTGGAGACATCGAAACGAGATGTTGATGGAAATTGTGACCAGTCTCAAAGAGTTATTCTCCTTGAGACGACTAGCCGCCAATACCTGCCATGAACAGGCTGCTCTTCTGAATCAGAGGATAAGTAATTTGATCACGACGGTAGGTCGTGGCCCCTTTCAGGCCAATTAAGTGGACGTGCTTGGCTGGGCAGTGCACGATACGTTTGTAGTCTCTAACGCTTCTGCGCCTTGTCGTTTTAATTAAACGTTTTTCGGCGAATAAGGAGTAACGAACGGCTGCAATATCCCAACGGTGAGTGACTATTACTCATCCACAGCGGGTCGCCTTCGGATTTGTATCTCTACCGCTCAGAAAGCTGATAGCGGAGAACTCCATGGTCACATATTTGGCCAGTATGTGTAATTTATGCCCTTTGCGGAGGATGCACATTGTTGAAACTCGTTCGCTGACCGAAGTTGGACCTTGCGAAGAGAGCTCTGTACGGGTAGGTCTGAGTCCTCTGGCCGACAATAACGTCCAAGTTGCATGTCTTTAAACACCAAGAAATCCCGAAGGCCCTTAGCCATCCTTGTAAGTGACGATGGTAGCCCGGCACCAACCTAAAGTTGTAGCTTCCAATTTGACGCAGCTCCATTTTTGGTCTACTCGTAAATTTCCAAGGGACTATAAGGCTGAAGCATAGTGGGACGGACCATCATTCGGCGATCCTGCCCATGATATCTAGTCTATAAGGTTTGTCCCTCCGAAAAAGCGTCTGTTTTTCCATTTCACCTCTACGCTAAGGAGTGGCGGCGAGACGTTTTAGAACGAGCAAATAGCGGCATCGTTCCCCAATAGACGTTCCACAACGTAAAAATGCGGCATAGATGCTGCTCCTAGGACATCGATTTTGTGCCGACTTGATACTCGGTTCGAGAAGTTCAATTCGACCTACACCACCACGTATGTGAAGCGGGCATTGAGACATCCGCCGGCGCTAAGTTTGCTGCAGGGTCTCCACCCTACCGTGACGCCTTTGCTGGTACAGTACCGTACAATATGGCTTAGGTACGACTGGGGTAGGATCAAGGGATACGCCCCCTTTGAGACGAAGAACAGTGTCGCCTTGCGGACCTGTCCAAACAGGAGTAAGATCATCGATGTTAAACCGGACGCCAAAGGTCATTCCCGAAAAGGAGGCCCCAAATCTCTTCATGCTAGAGGTCATAATTTAGATATTCCGACCACTGTCAATTGGTCAAGGTACCACGGAAACTTTAACAAGCGTGTATTATTTTGTTTGGAATTCCGGAAATGGAAAGCCAAAAAGAAGTCTCCGAAAAGTAGAACCGTAATTGCGAGCAAGGGTCGTGCACGCGATAGCAGACTATCCACATCGGAGAATACAGCGGAAAACAGAAGATGCCTGACAGGGGACTTCCACCCTGGTCGTAGAAACTGTCACGTCAAAAAACGAAGTCCCTAACGCTCCAAAAAATCCCTGATATTTAAGCAAGATCTGCTTTCCCTCCTTCTTCCGGAATGCCACTCATGTCAGTCTGTCCCCTCCGTTGCAATATAGCAAAGCCTGTTGGGAGTGAGATACACGAGAATACTCCATCATGTCTCGTTCCAATGACTGTCCCTCGAATAACAATGTTGCGGCTGTTGAAAAAACCACAAATGGCACATATGACCGCTCCTCCGAACGGCCAGGAGGACATGAACGGTCTGCAAGTAGCCCCCATATTTCAGAGGAAGCCTGCTGATGTCAAGAGACAATAGAGTTTATATCGCTCCGGACGAGCGAGCTACACGCGTTGTGGGCAATAGACAGCCTGACCTCCATGAGCAGTCCGACTTTGACAGACGGATTGACCTAGCTCACATTGGAGCACAGTACGATATGCAAATACAGAATCGCAATGACATCAACACCGATCTTGGAGACATTATTATGTCTGATGCAAAGAAGGCGAATGGTGTTTCCTCTCGGTCCGCATAAGTCACATGTGAATGGAGCATGGCGCTGAAGGCATAGGAATGAACACTTGGAACTATTTGGACTGTCTCTGATTTGGAATGTAGAAGTTTTCGGAAAACAATATGGCCATTGCCGTTACCATAGTCCTTTCCGGGTGGTAGACACTTCTTTGGGCTTGCGGATAAGTCCTTATCGGAGTTGACCAGATTGTCGCCATCGCAAAAGGACCCTAGATCTCAATCGCGAATGGACTAGAAGGCGTCCCACTACCTGCGATGATAAAATGGCGTTGGTGTCCAAGCAATTCAATAACCTAATCAGAGTTCAGAAGGTGACCTGCAAATCGAGAAATTCTCCAGACTATGACTGTGAATCAAGTGCTCCCTGTCTGTCGCGAAGTATTCGATTTGATCGTCCAGGGGGCAACCGCGAGCGTAGAAAATAGGCTGCCAATGAGAAAATATAAGGTCAAATGGCAAGGCCGTCCTTAAGACCATAATCTAAATCACATCCTGACACATATGACGGCATTTGAAACTGTCGAAATCTGTCAGAAGAGTATAATCCTCCTGTGACATAGTTGAGAAGCCCTCTGCATCTACATCTCGAGAGAAACCGATGCAGAGAAAACAGAACTAAGAAGCCCGAGCTGACAATTGATATTATCACAGGGTGTTGCCTAGAAGCACGCCGTCAGAATCCACCTTCCAAAAGGTATGTGAATGAAGAACAATGGGCATAATGAAGGTTTCAGAGAGAAGATTAACGGTCGTCAAAGCCTTACACATTCCACGACCATGCAGTTTACCGAAGCAAAGACTGCATGGAAGCGAAATGGTATGGCGGTCCGACTAAGGATGACGATACAACGTCTCATCATTTAACGGCAATATACAGAAAATTTTGTAAAGGTATGAGGTTACTCACCCGTTTCCACAGGCAGAGCTCAGATCAAATCGGGAAACTGCGGTCCCAGCTTCAGTTCTTGCGGAAGCAAGGAGTAAGACCACAGTATGGACAAGGAACACTTCCAGAGTTTGGGGTATCCTCTACCCCTTCTGGGACCATTTTTCAGGCCCGGGACTTATTTCTAGAGCAGGCTCTATACTCTGACTGTTTCCTCTCCATCCCTAATCTTCATACGAGATAATCCTGCGCCCAGCAAGATGAGGATAAGACGAGGTCGAAGGAGCGTTTCTCTGCTTATTAGTGGTAACATAGTCATCTTCTCCGTAATTCAGCGCACCAGATGTCCCGTCACGCATCTCAACATCCTTTTTACCCCCCGATATTCTCGAGTCGACCCCTCTATGGCCATTCCCATTCCTCTCTGCACCCTTCTTTTTACCAGATGATGTTGCTATTGGTTGCCCTTCCATAGCGTCGTGTGGTTTTTGCTTCGCTTGAGACTCTGGAGACTTCCGCACGGACTTGTTTTCTGATGATTCACTCGCCTCTCTTTCTCGCTTCAATTGTCTTTCGCGTAGAAGGGCGTGTATCTCACTGTGTCGGAATATTCGGATTTGCTCGTCTGTGAGCGTTCGCTTTACACCATCTGGATAGTAACCTAGTCCATCATCATAATCGTCATCATATTCTTCTTCTTCCTCTTCGTCAAATCCAGCATATGGTTCTTCGTACTGGAATTCGGGTATTGGTGGGCGCTCCTGTCCGGGAAAATGTCTGGCATGGAAGGCTTGGAGATCCTCCTGTGTGAAACTCAGTCAGCCGCGATCTTGAAAGAAAACATACAGATAGGCATACAGCAGTGACGGTCGGAATCTGCAACTGTGCCATCACGATAATCGCATTTGTCAAAATTTTGGAGATGATGTTTCTTGGATGCTGGGTGATGGCTCAGAGGACGAAGGGTGGCCAAACTAGCTTGGGCCTGAACAATGCTGCCGAACAGTCTGCAAAGAGTTTGTATCAAAAGCGGAAAAAAGGTTGGCCCCAGATGAGCGGCGGGCTCTAAAGACGGTTGATCGATCTGACTCGAAGCCCCGAAGGGCTGCCGTCCACATGGGGGTGGACGAGTTGAGGATGCTCCGGAGGGCCGTAAGCGACGGAGGATTAACTTAAGGCCGAAGAGTGAACAGCCATGCGAACACAACAGAAACGCCCAGACAGCGGACCGGCAGTGCCGGCGAACGGACCAACGGCTGCAACTTCCGAACTAACTATGCCTCCCTCTCTGAAATAATGCTACAGTACTCTGGCACCGAACTTTCAAGTTCTGCTGACTCGGCTGAGAAAGCACCGTGATTCAGTGCATTACACCATAACACTACAGTATTGGTTACGCATGATCAGACGTTATTGTGATATAAAGTGAAATATGAATGACAACACAGGACACAGATACAGATAGATGCTGCAATATCGGAACTCTAGAGAGACGCATATACAGCAAAAAGAGCAGGCTCCATTGAAATATGCACGGTATAATTCCTCCTGGACACGGACCCCCTTGACGAAATCCAGAAGGCCTCCCAAGTGGCTTTGCCGCCGCGTAGCAGCCTCCTGACACGGACCATCCAAAGGTCAAAGGCCAGCAAATCCCCTCTCATCGACCTTTCTTGTCGGAAGAGCCAAGTTCAGCACATTATTGCCGATTTTGGCCTTCACGCTGCTGAAGTGGACTGTGAGACCTCTCAACCCTCGGAGATCTACTTTGGAAACTCGCTCTTTATCTTCCGGGGACGGTTCACTCAAGCTCCATGCAATGGATATATGGAAACAATGGGAGTAGTCTACGACAGGCTGTTCAGGGGGTTTGGCGGGTCTCCCTCCCTTCTTGTCACGTGGTGTCCCCCTTTTGCCCTTTTCACGAGGCTCGAGGGACTGCGACGGTGCCTCGTAAAGCGGCGGCTGGCCAAAAGCAGCCAAGGACCGGTTTGATATTCTGAGCAGACGATTGAGACCGTCATTCTCTGGTCTCGTGACACGCAAAACGAGGAACCACCGCGTCTTTTCGTAGTTGGAGACCCAGTCCAACCCTTCTAGCGCAACGTCGAAGCTGGCCACAGACTGTCAGGAGACTCGCTCCTTCACCTGTGTACAGAGAGTAGGGGGCAACTGTATTACTTACGGATGGACATCCGAATCCTGGACTGCATTGTCGAGGAGTTCGGAAAATTGTTGCCTTTGCTCCGTCACAAGGACCACGGGCCTCGAGAGGCTGATATGCAGCGGCAGTTGCGCCCCCAGGTCACTATACAGTAGGCTGTGTATTTTCCTCTCTTTGTCCCCAAGCTGATCCTTCACTTGGGAGAGAATGTCATTCAAGATGGACACCTCTGTTTTTGATGGATACCCTCCACAATATCAGCAACAGAGCATACAACCAAGGTGACTGGATGACGGCATACACTCAAGATAAACATGAGTTGGCCAGTTGCCCTCTACATGAGGGATCACGCGTTTGCGGCCCCCATGGAGGCTAGGATCGTCCCTCACACTGACCCGAGTGCTGGAAGCATAGAGATCGTGAAACCCAGCCGGTAAGGGGGGAAGAGAAGATGTCTGCTCAAGATTCTTCGAGGAAGTCTGCTCTGTACGAAGCCTTTTCGCAGGCCTGGGCGGTGAAAACACCGTGGGGGACGCTCCGTTGTTGTCCGCCTCCGATTCAGAGTCGGAGTATGCGACTAGGGCCATCACATTGAGAAGTTGAGCCAAGCCGAGGCTTCATAAATAAGGGGCAATTAAAGGTAGGTAGTGTGTATGGTACGGAGTTGAGGATCACTGTTGGTGGAAGTGGAGATGACCGTGGACGCGAAGGATGCGCGCCAAGAACTTCCATGGCCCATTGAGGACAAAATCGGAAGTTCATCCCAAATCAGTGTGCTTATCCATGCCTTCTGTCAGGACAGAAGTTGAAAACACGAACACATTGGGAATTAATGCATTTTACATGCATTTAGCGCCTCTGAAATAAATGATTGATGGAAGCAGGGGCTTCCAGGAGACTCCTAAATTAAAATTGTTTAAGGTTAGATCATGCCGAACCCCACAACGTCCGGTAGGATACTAACGTTAAATAGCGTCAGGACATGACCCGGAGCTTGAAGGACTTGGGAACTACTATTTTAGATGGCTCCGGCTTTAGGAGATTACAACTGAAACCCGCACACCACACCTTTCTGCGGCTGGAGTGTCGAGATTAGAGCGAAGCTGCGAAACAGAGGCTACAACAAGGCAAGCTGTACGGCTCGCCAGGATGCTAGCTGCTCCACATGATCCGGATTCCTTGCTCAATCGAATGCGCATATTGGATGCAGCGTACAATGCACTTCTAGCGATGTGCAATGCGACACAGGGACCCCACGCAGATAGCCAGCCAGACTGGATTTCCACGATCGCCACGAGAAACGGCATATGGAACTATCTCTGTTCTATTTTGAAAGGCCAATGGTGTCGGGACTGAGTTACCGATGGTTCACAGAGTAGACTGGAGAGATGAAACTAGACCCTGTCGATCGCAGAAGCCGTAGGGCTGGTTCCTAGACGCTATCACCCACTAAGGCTTAGTTGGGATAAGCCCGGAGATTTTAGGCACCTAGAGTTGACATCATGATGCTTCAGGTCGACGAGGTTACCCGCTGAGTGCATTTCGCATTTGATGCCTCTCCCTTCGTTGAAGGACCGCAGTACTGACGTCTGGAAATCCCGAGCAGAGCCGGTGTCCTACCATGCGAGAAGAGACAAGACCGGACCCGTGCCGCTTGGAATTGGGCTCCATCTGGCATGGTCGTTGTGCATGCAGCAGTTTCATCATCGAGCTCAGGAACTCCAGGTTCCGAACGCACCCATGGGCCGTCGCTAAACCCGTCGAGACGCTGCGGGCCGTGGCGCCGTAAGGGCCGTGTGGAGACGGGGCGGCCATCACTCGCAGATCCCTCATGGGCGGGCGCGGCATCGAGACGTCCTGGGTGCGCAGCTCCTCCACATCCACGTCAGTTGGGCCCGGAGTCCAGACCCGTCTTCAAAACCCGTCCGCAGGGTCTCGATCGCGCTTCCTTCTACCTTCCTTCCTCCATCTCACACTCGCTTTAACAAGTCTGCAATCACAGTGCATACTCCATACTTTCGTCTGGAATCCAACGAGCTCATCGAATCTTGCATCACCGCAGGCCGTTGGCTATATACTTCAACTCCTCTACGGCCCAACGCCATCCGACATGGATGGCCCCAGAGACCCTTTCTCCATGGACAATACCACCAATCCATTCCGCCGCACGGCGGCCATGCGACCGAAGACCATGTACGCTCTTGGTCGGTCTGAGACTCTCCCGCCGTATAAATCCGTCCATAACACCCAGCAGCGGCCGGTCGACGACTCTGAAGTGGACGAGAGCACCAACCCCTACCGTCGCCGCCATCACCCTTCGAGCGGAAGGACGCGGGTGCGGCCGGACGTCATCGACCGCCTCGACACCGTTGGTGACTACCAGTTTCACCACGAGGGTCCCTACGACCCGGTCTACCCCGAGAGGAACCAAAACAGCAAGAAAAGCCCCATCGAGGCGCTGAGAGAATCGAACGAACAGGCATTGAGAGCCACGCCCATAGACAAGATCCTCGACTGCATTGAGCGTCATCGCCCCCTGGATGGAGTGGCCTTCTTCCCGCCCGGACATACCGACAGAGAGGGACAGACGTATGACTACGAGGAAGGCACCAACATGGTGGCCGAAGAATACGGAAACTTTGTTCGTGTTCCAGGATTCGTACGTTGACGCCCCTTCTGTCTCAACTAAAATGCGTTGAACCCTATTCTAATGATTTCGCTTGATGCAGAAATTCACCGATGCAGACTTCAAGAACGATCCCTTCTATCAGGACAACCCAAAAAGACGATCTAGCCTCCGGAGAGTCCTGGGAGGACTCCGCAGCCGCCGTAACCGGAAGACCATGATGTGAACAAAATCTCCGACATCCGACATCCTTTCGTCGAAATGTGACGACTCGGACTGTGAATATTTTTTTCGATCTTGCGGTATTCGGCTGGGGATGGGGAACTATATTCAATTCCAGGGATTTAATTTGGGAACCAGATCTTTTCGTTTCATTTCGAGGCGTTTGTGGCTGGAACCGGGCGTTTGTAGGGTATATATTGGCAGCACCGCGGCAGGACCTTGCGGTTTTTTTTTCTCTTCTCGTAAAGGAATGACGAGTGACGACCTGAGGGTATGCTACTATAATACTCATCGCGACATGGCTTGTACTATAGATGGATGAGTGGAGCATGTACCTAGACCTATAATCACACGTTGCTTAATCGTACCGTCATTCTTATCCAATTCGAGACAGTTTCGTCCAGTAAATGATCTTAGGGTATCCTTTTTTTTTTCTCTCTTCGCTCATATAAGCTCGTGATGTAGAGATTCTTAGTATCAGAGGTGTAGCTTTGAAAATTGAAAAGTCACGCCACAACGGACGCCCTTTCCTCAAATTCTCATATGACTCCAACCTGTCCACTTTTCAAGACCGGTCCGATTTGGACGCGCAACTTTTCGGATGATCGTACCTCTCGGCCCGTTGATAAGTCTTTTTTCCCATTCACTTTTTTTTTTTTTTTTTTTTTTTTCACGAACCATAATTATTAGGCGAAGTTCCGCAGCATCCGAGACGAGAGAGAAACGAATGTTCCGCGCAACGGATGAAACATTTTCGGACCGCGCGGCCCGAGAGTTCGGGAATTAAGTGCTTTTTAAATACCTAAATAAAGCACTTCACTTCTTTCAGTGAGGTGCGCACTAGTTCATGTCACCGAGCCGTTGGTTTTTGTGGCTATTATTGTTATATTGATCTGGTAGGAGATTGAGGGTTTTTTTTCTGTGTCAGGGTTCTTTTTTCTCTTGCTTTTTTTTTCCTACCTTACCTTGGTCCCTCCCTATTATCTCCGCGTGTTGTTGTAACCGGGTCCCGGATCGCGGCATGGAAGTAATTCATACTCTAGTAGTACTCCGTACTTAATACCTAGTAGTGCCTAGCGTCTCAAATGGACGACGCCACAAGCTACTTCGTACAGTACTTATTCCAAATTCGATGATTTGCGGTTCTACTGCTAGTGGCTCATTCTGACGGCATCTACAATGCATGCTCTTTGAGTCTTGTCTGATTGTTCTCTCTCTTTTCTCTTTATCAGTTATGCTGCGGGGGATAAAATCGAGGTAGTAGCCCGACTGCAGACTTCAGGAACAGGCTAGCAAATAGAACACCGACTGTCAGACAAGGCCACCAACCTCCAGCTGGCGGCAGTCAAAGCCACCTAGGTCCCTAGACAGTGGGATAAGCTTACTCACAGCTCCAGTAACATTTCTCCACCGCCACAGGCTTGCCTTCCCGGTACCTACCTGGCGGATATCGCCTTCGGCATTGCGTCATACCCGTCAGACTGAGATCACAGCGAAATATACTTTGGTTTTATATACAAACGGACCCGGATTTGATAACCTTGATATAGGCCTAGTTGTAGGTATGTACTTGCTCAGATGCAGAGTCAAACATCAATGTGCCTCGGCTTTCTGTCGCTTCCTCCCCAAACAGGATTCAGGGCGCCGTGTTTTATCATCCACTCACAATAATAGTAGTATGGCTGCAACGGTCAACCATCCGCCTCAAACCCTGGGACCGATACACCCCGCCAAGGTCGAGAAATCCGCCATCAAGCCGTCCATCGCGAGATCGATCACGATCCGGGTCAGGGATCCCCTGGACCATGATGCGCCCGCCATCCTGCACGAGCCGCGCAGCTACAATGCGGTGCAGGCGAACGGGTCGGCGGTGGTGTTGATCAGTGGTGCGGGTGGAGGCGTCAGTGGGCCTGCTGGTATGGTGTGTCCTTTATTTAATTATTTAGTACTTTTACTTGAGATCGATGATAACTACTACTGGGGGCCCCGTGGAGGCATTGCTGAATTATTGATTTTTTTGTATGAATGCAGGCATATACCCCTCTCTTGCCGACAAGTTCGCCCTGGTCCTCTCCATCCCCTGCATCCGCCTCGACTACCGCGAGCCCGCGCGCAAGGAGTACTGCACGGAAGACGTGATCGCCGCCTTCAACTACCTCCGCGAGTATTTCTCTTCGACCAAGTTCGTCGTCGTGGGCTGGTCCTTCGGCGGCAGCCCCTGCTTCGCCGTCGCCGCGCGGGAGCCCGAGCGATGTCGCGGCGTCGCCACCGTCGCGTCGCAGACGGCGGGGACGGAGGGCATCGCGAAACTGCCTCCCCGTCCGCTGCTCCTGCTGCACGGCACCGAGGACACCTGCCTGTCGCCCGCGTGCTCGGAGACGCTGTACAGGGAGTACGGCACGGAGGGGCAGCGCGAGCTGAGGCTGTTCGAGGGGGACGACCACGGGCTGAGCCAGAACGCGGTCGAGGCGGAGAAGATGATCTTCATGTTCGCCGCCAAGTGCCTGGGGTTCGAGAAGATTCTGGACGAGAACACGCAGGAGCAGATCAGCCAGGATCTGGCGGGGAGCAAGAGCGAGAGGGTTGCGGAGATGAAGGCGGGGCGTGACTTTGAGGGAGGGGAGCGGCTGTAGATATGGTCTAGTCAGTGGGGTTAGATGTAGATATTTTTGTGGGTATGATTATTTTGTACATGTGTATGTACAGTACAGTAAATGTCTCTGAATGAATGACGAGTATGATGAGATAGATGGTCTTGGAGCCATGAACCGCATCCCGTCAAAGCACTTTGCTTGCATGCTCAGATGATCACGAACATAGGATCTTGCAGATCTTCATCTATAAATTACTGTCCAAAAACAACTTGGTCAATCTGACATGTTGCATATATTCAGCAGGAATAATAATGAAAAGCCAGGTAGTAAATTAAAGGGGATCGTGTCCGTGCGGGAGTCGTGCTGCATGCACCGCCACAGCCCGCGCCAAGGGCTCCGTCGGGTCGGGGATCGTTCGACAGCGATGGAGCGAGCTCCGCCACCGAAGGCCAGATGTCATCTTGCCTGGAATGCGCTCTGATTTCAACGCCAGGGACGCCGGCCACCTGGCCTCTTTTGCCGTTTCCGTCCGCAGATAGAAGGCGTATCCAGACAATTCTTTTCCCCTATTTTACTTTCCTTTCTCATTGAAGCGATTATCTACATCTACGTCTTTTTGCTCGACTGGTAATAAGCTTCTTGCGAGATGATGAAATACCGCCTCGCCCTTTCTTGATATCGATATCCTTCCACAGCCCGAACTCTGCAGCAGGTTGATGCGCTGATTCGTTCGAGTCTCTTTGTTTTCTTGTATTCGAGTTCCCTTTTACCTACTGAGACTTTGAAGAAGCGATTGGTCCACCATGCCCTCCGCAGCGAGGATATTCTACCTGGCGGTGTTCGCACTGCTGGGATCTACACATGCCGACAGTCATAGCGAGAAACCGGGCCACCACACGGTCAATACGTGCGCTGTAAGGGACACCCGAGATACCGGGAATCGGCTTCGTCTTGCTGACAATGCTTCACTGCGGAAAGATTGACCCCAAAGCCACGGTTTCCGACGCCTGCGCATCCTACGCTACCATCGATACCCTGAACGATCAGATCTACCCCCTCCTCAACTCCATAACCCAGGAGACGGACTTCTTCTCGTACTATCGCTTGAACCTCTTTAATAAAGTCTGTCCGTTCTGGTCGGATGAGAATGGCATGTGCGGGAATATCGCATGCTCCGTCAGCACGATCGACTCGGAGGAGGATATCCCGCCGGTATGGAGGGCAGAGGAGCTGAGCAAGCTGGAGGGCCCGAAGGCGGGGCATCCGGGCCGAAAGCTGCAACAGGAACGACCCAAAGACAGGCCGCTTCAGGGGATGCTGGGCGAAGGGGTTGAAGAGAGCTGTGTGGTGGAGTATGACGATGAGTGCGATGAAAGAGACTACTGCATTCCCGAGGATGAAGGCGCGGCTGGGAAGGGAGACTACGTGAGCTTGGTGGACAACCCGGAGCGGTTCACAGGGTACGCTGGTCCGGGAGCGCGCCAGGTCTGGGATGCGATCTACCGCGAGAACTGCTTCCTGAAACCCGAGTCTCAGACCCCGTGGAACCCTTCGCTCGGAGGGCTGCAGGCTGCCAACGACTTCCGGAACGTTCTCCAAAAGGGGATGATGAAGCCGAGTGACCGTCTACCCTTCGACGACGAGTGTCTGGAGAAGCGGGTCTTCCACCGGATTATCAGCGGGATGCACGCATCCATCTCGACTCACCTCTGCTGGGACTATCTGAACCAGACGACTGGTCACTGGGGTCCCAATGTGCAATGCTACAAGGAGCGGCTAGGTGACCACCCCGAGCGGATATCGAATTTGTATTTCAACTACGCCCTGGTCTCCCGGGCAGTCACCAAGCTGCGAAAGCATCTTGAAGGATACACCTTCTGCATCAGCGACCCTGTGCAGGATCAGGAGACAAAACGGAAGGTCTTGGCGTTGACGGATAAGCTTGCGTCGCGGCCGCCAATCTTCGACGAGACAGTCATGTTCCAGGATGCCACCGCCGCCGGCTTGAAGGACGACTTCCGCAACAGGTTCCGAAACGTGAGCCGGCTGATGGACTGCATCGGCTGCGACAAGTGCCGGCTCTGGGGCAAGCTCCAGGTCAACGGCTACGGGACCGCTCTGAAGGTGCTGTTTGAGTTCGACGAGAACAAGAACGGAGAGAACCCCCCGCTTCGGCGGACCGAGCTGGTGGCTCTCATCAACACCTTTGCACGCATCTCCCACAGCCTCGCGGCTGTCCGCAGCTTCCGGCAGGCTGTGGAGTTCGGCAGGGAGAATCACATTGCGATCCACCCTCCAGTGTCTCAACCGCTCAGCGGCGGCCGCACCGACAAATCCAAGCAGAACACGATACGGCTCTATAAAGATGGTGGCTCCAATTTCTACATCGAGGACGACGACGAAGATGACTGGGACTACTACCACCCGTCGAACCCGTGGGTGAGAACGGAGGAGCAGTACGACACCTTGATGGAAAACATCAAGTCGGAGTTTGGTATCGTGTGGAGGACGTTTATCTATGTGCTGAAGAGTTGGATTAACATTCCGCGGACAATGTGAGTGGATTCCTCCCTTTCTCCCCCGACCCCAACTCCATCTGCTGACCGTGGGCCCTGCACGCAGGTGGGAGATCTTTGTCCTGGAATCCAGCCGGCTGTGGAACTACTGGCTGGGTCTTCCGGTGCCCCCCAGGGCTTGGAAATTCCGACTCCCCAAGAACAACCGCCAGAGCCAGCCTATTGACCACGAGCTATGAGCGTAAGCCCTTGGACGGGTCGCTTTGGAGTCCTGTATAGATAGATTGGTGGTTTCTGTTTCTTTTTTCTCTTTTTGTTTGTTTGCACGGAACTGGCGTTGAAACGGGCATTCTGGGAGCGTCATTATGGGTAGATCACATGTAATCGTGTACAGTATGCGGAGCGCAAGCCCCCTCAATCATACCTGTTGTTACTCTTCTCATAGTCATGGTATCTGTGTGAAACGATATTCTTTAGGATCGGCGTAAAGAAACAAATAGAAGAGCAGCCAGACGGCGTCCGGCATCACGGGACGAGCCGAGCGGAGGTTCAGCCTCGGCATCGCTCGGCCGCCAACCCCGCCTCCCGCCCGCCAGACCGCCTAGGCCGCTTTGGGCCGCCTCCCCGACTTTTCCTCTCGGGTGATCCTGCTCTCTCTCCACCGTCGCTCGCGTTCTCCCTGTCTCCATCGCTCGTCCCCGGCGTGCGATCCAGGTGAGCTGCGTCGCCCGTCCTCTCGCTCCCTCAGAGCGTGCTCCTAACGCCTCCATTGGCACCCCAGCCCCCGGCTCCAGACAGCGGTCGGACCATCTTGATGAGAGGCTGGTGATGGTCGCCATGGCGTCGGTCTCGCCACCTAAGCCCTGGGAGAGGGCAGGGCCTGCCGCTGGTAAGTTCGTCTGCTGAGACAGAGGCGGATCTCCTCTGGAGTGATCGCAGCTGTTCAAACGCATTGTTCTCCGCTGCCGTCGCAGGTTGCTGATCTCACCGCTGTTTATCACAGGCTCGGTGCTATCAACATCGCCGGCCAGCGGTACGCCGACCTCTTCCGCAATGTCGACAACAACATCCGGTACTTCAACATCGCAAGCGTCCAGCAGTCCATCGTCCTCTGCGTCGACACCTCCCGAGCTGCCGTCGCGTCCGAACAGCCTGAACAGTAGCGCTGTCAGCCGCACCACGTCGACCTACTCCCCGTACGGCGCGTCGCGGTTAGGGACGAGCCCCTACGGTACTTATGGCGCCTACGGCAGCTACACGTCGCCCTACTCGCGCTTTGGCGGGATGTACGGGGCCTACGGGGGCTACGGAGGCATGTACGGCGGCTATGGAGGGATGTACGGTGGAATGGCCGGCGACCCCAACGACCCCAACAGCCTGGCGCATTCGTTCAGCCAGAGCACCCAGGCGACGTTCCAGATCATCGAGAGCATCGTGGGTGCGTTTGGAGGATTTGCGCAGATGCTGGAGAGCACTTATATGGCGACGCATAGCTCGTTCTTCGGTATGTTGCGCTCGTGTCGACCACGTTTACTTGTCGGGATAGGAGCTGACTGTCTTCCTTCAGCTATGGTGGCCGTCGCCGAGCAACTAGGAAACCTTCGAAATACCCTGGGCCAGGCCCTCGGGATCTTCACGATGATCCGGTGGTTCAAGACCCTGATCGCCAAGCTGACCGGCCGCCCGCTTCCGGCGGACGCGACCTCCCTCACACCCTCGGCATTTGCTGCTTTCATGAGGGGGCGCTCTTCTGGGACGCTCCCGGACGGCTCTCCAAGGCCCTCCAAGAAGCCCTTCCTGATGTTCCTCATGGCCGTCTTCGGTCTCCCTTACCTGATGGGCAAGCTGATCCGGGCCCTCGCCCGATCCCAAGAGGAGGAGGCGAGACGCCAGCAGCGTCTGCTCGAGCCTGGCCAGCAGCAAGCGCCCCTGGACCCCTCGAAGCTGGACTTCTGCCGCGTTCTGTACGATTACAGCCCGGATGCGCACAACACCGCTGGCATCGATCTCGCCGTGAAGAAGGGCGACATCGTTGCGGTCCTCAGCAAGACCGATCCGCTGGGCAACCCGTCCGAGTGGTGGCGCTGCAGAGCACGCGACGGCCGCGTCGGGTACCTCCCCAGCCCGTACCTCGAGACCATCCAGCGCAGACCCACGCAGGCGATCACCACCGGCAGCAGCGCTGCGAGCAGCCGGACGGCTACGATGTCTACGATGTCATCCAAGGCGGAGGAGCAGGCCAAGTCGGAGAAGCCCAAGGCCGAGGAGAAGAAGCCCGAGATCAAGAGGAAGATGGGCGACATCTCTCCCGAGAGCTTCCAGAAGGGCGCGTTCTACTCATAATATTTCCTTTTTCTTACTTGCGCATAGAAGGACACGCGGGTTGGAAGTTTCTCTCTTCCATTGGATCGATATTACTTACCTTCCTCCTTATTATTTTTTTTACCTGCCTAGTGTTACATTTCTTACGTGTAAAAACAGGATATCCGTTTGTTTTCCTCTCGCCTGTCGCTTTTTACTTGTGTTGGGACTGAAACTCGCGGGTGTTTTACAAACGGGCTTCCTGGCCGCTTCAGGAAGATCGAAGGGCTGGGTGGGAAATCTGGGCTGTGTTATTTACCTAGGTACTAGTTAGCATAGGGTCCTTAGTTAGCAATTTAGCGGTATTGAATAAGGGAATGTTTCTTTTATTCCGTTCTGATGCGGCTGTCCTCTGCGTTCCCCGCGCATCGTACCCTGTGTTGCGATTATTTATTTGATTACTTATCAAGCTGCGAGGAAAAAAAAGCAACCGGTCCAAACTGCAGGTAGCTAAGCTCGGCTAAGGTGGAGAAAAAGAACGCGGGTATAACGGCATGGCTGCTTAAAGCAACCATCCCGAGCTCCAGGAATCGAACGGCCACAACTTGTAACAGCATGGACGAATCGAGATGATTCCGCGTCCGGGGGCCGGAGTTTACGCTGGCATCTCCGACCCCGCTGGTTCTTAACTCCGTATCTTAGCATGGGACTTTGCTGATAATCGATTAGTTGCAACGGCCATGGAGAGATAGGCTCTATCAGAGAGAGATCTTTCTCTCGTCTTGGATATTATACCCATACCTAGGTACATACCTAATTCTTCCCCTCTCCTCTGCTCCCCTTCCCTTCCCTACATTATTCTCAATTACTAACTACAGCAGCCGACTGGCCCTCTGATCCGATCCGGATTGACTGCGTCTTCTTTCCTGAGGTCTCTCTGAGTGAGAGCGTTCGCGATCGCGTCGGACATTTCGATCGATTGATTGATAAAATCACGACATCACACCGCACCGCACCGCGATTAATTGCATCGATCGATGGGAGGCGGCGATCCTCCTCCAGAACTCGACGCCGCGGACGCGGGCATTGGCAGCAATAACAACAATAATAATAATAACAATAATACTAATGACTATAACAAAAAGCGATAATGCCCGAGACACATCTCCATCGTCGTCGACGCCAGCGCCAGAAGGGGGCTTAGAGCCAGGCTTATCTTCCACGGCAGGATCTGTAACGAAGCAGGAAAACGGAACCATTGTCAATGCTGAAGGACGAGGCAATGGTGATGGTGGAGGAGGGCTCTGGCGACGCGTCTACGAGGTCGTGACATGGACGCCGCCGCGGTGTCGCTGGGACCCGAAGCGGCCGCCGCGGTTCAGCCTGGCGCTGAACCTGCTGTTTGGGTTCGCGGCGACGTTTACGGTGAGTTTTGCTACTTTCTATTCTTGCCTTGCTTGTGTTTTGCTTGATAGGATGTTTGTTGGAGGTCTGTTCGCGGTGCGGGTTGTGGGCTATATTCCATGTTACATATTGTGTCTGTATAGATGGTTTTGTGAGCTTCGTTCTTTTGGCACGGGATTATGGATGGATGATACGCACTTTTCTCCTCTCTCTCTTTTGTCGTTTCCCCCTCTCTTCTTATACAAAAAGCGGGATAAAACCCCCTATCTATCTATGTATCAAGCTAATATGTACTGCAGGTCGCAAACCTCTACTACTCCCACCCCATCCTCGGCGTGCTGGCCGACGCCTTCGGCGTCCGCTACGAGCGCTCCTCCATCATCCCCACCGTCATGCAGGCCGGCTACGCCGCGGGCCTGCTCTTCCTCTGCCCGCTGGGCGACCTCGTGCGGCGGCGGCCCTTCGTGCTGGCCCTGGCGTGGTTCACGTCGACGGTGTGGCTGGGCCTGTGCCTGACGACGAGCTTCGAGGCGTTTGTCGTGCTGAGTTTCGTCACGTCCGTGACGACTGTGACGCCGGTATACTCCCTTTATAGACCCTTTGTCTGTGAAGAAATAGACACCGCAGATGCTGATATATATGTTCCAGCAAATCATGCTCCCCCTCGTCGGCGACCTCGCGCCGCCGCGCCGCCGCGCGACCGCCATCTCGATCGTCGTGTCCGGGCTGCTCCTGGGCCTGCTCATCGCCCGTCTGCTATCCGGCATCATCGCCGAGTACTCGTCGTCGTGGCGCAACGTGTACTGGCTGTCGTTCGCGCTGCAGTACGCCATCGTGGTCCTGCTCTGGCTCTTCATGCCCGACTACCCGCCCACGAACACCGCCAGCACGGACCGGTACATGAGCGTGCGGCACTACCACCGCATCCTGTGGAGCATCGTCGAGCTGGTGCTCACGACGCCCGTGCTCGTGCAGTCGTGCCTCATGGGCTTCTTCGTCGCGGCCACGTTCACCAGCTTCTGGACGACGCTGACCTTCCTCCTCTCGGGGGACCCGTACCACTACTCGACCGTGATCATCGGCCTCTTCGCCATCGCGGGCATCGTGCCCATGAGTCTAGGCCCGCTCTTCTCGCGCCTCGTCACGGACCGCTTCGTGCCCTTTCTGTCCGTGGCGATCGGCGAGACCATCTGCCTCGTCGGCATCCTGGTCGGCACGTACACGGGCACGTCCACCGTCGCGGGGCCCATCGTGCAGGCGGTCCTGCTCGACTTCGGCCAGCAGGTCTCGCAGATCGCCAACCGCACCGCCATCTACGCCGTCGCGCCGCGCGCGCGCAACCGCGTCAACACCGCGTACATGCTGGCTGTGTTCTGCGGGCAGCTGATGGGCACGGCGGTGGGGAACCGGCTGTACGCGCAGGGCGGGTGGGTGCGCTCGGGCAGCGCGAGCGTCGGGTTCATCGGGGCGTCGCTGGTCATCTGTTTCCTGAGGGGGCCGTGGGAGACCGGGTGGATTGGATGGCGCGGTGGGTTTGGACTCCGGCGACGGCAGGACATGACAACCGGCGGCGGCGGCGGCGGTGGTGATGGTGGTCAAGGTCAATCCGGGCAGCAGGGTGGCCAAGGCGGCCAAACGGACGTGGAGAAAGGGGCTGGGGCTGGGGCTGCGTCTGCGTCGTCGCAAGGATTGCAGGATGAGACTGTTCTGACTGATGAAAAGAGCTGTAATGGCAAGTCTGTGACGGAGCCTGGGGCGGACGTCCCCAGTGAGACGAAATGATTATATCTGTTCAAATAGTTGACGCTTTTATGTATGTCAATTGGTATATAGAGCATAGAATATGTAGAAAAAGCATTTGTCTCTTTCCTTTTCCTTTTGTTTAGGGAAAAAGTGACAAGCAGTTTCATTGTGTATATATATATATATATATTCTATCTTAAATGTCAGGATCGAGATCAAGCCAGATTCACCCGCCAGGCTGGGCTGTTCTGTCTCTCTAAAACGTTGATTGCTATATAGATAGACCCGCTAAGCTAATGGATTGGATACGCGTAACGTCTCCAGAAGACCCATGAAAAAGACAAAAAGGACATGACAAACAAATATCCGGAAAAATGGAAAGAAACATGCTATATAAAATTTGGATGTCCCGAAGTTTCCTATCTTTTATTCAACGACCTGACGCCAGAGCCGGTCCGCTCTCCTCTTGGTAACTCCCAAACACCACACCAGGTCTCATGGGAGCAAGAATACACACACTTCAACATGGTCCTTGATATATATCTGAACCTCATACGTTTCCAGTTCTCCACTCTGAACCGCTCAGACCGTGTTTACTGGTTCGGAGCCAATTAGTACGAATTTCGCAACTAGTTACTGCGCAATGGTTGTGATATCACCTACTGTAATACTCCACCTGCCTCCCATCCGGATACTGGCACTCCGGCGTCGTCTCCAGAAGCGTCTTGTGCAGGAGAGCGAGTCTGTCCTGGTACGACACCAGTTGATCCCACTGACTGACGGTCTGGTGGTACCCCTGGTCGAAAGGGATCTGTATCTGGTTGTTCTGGTGGTCGGGCTCGGAGAAGAAGGATTCGACTAGTCCCCCATGGTGCGGAGTATGGGTATGGATATGTTCATGTCCGGTCATCATCATTTGGGTTTGTTGTTGTTGGTGGTGGTGGTGTTCGGGGATGATATCTGCTGTAAAAAATAGTTTGTAAATCCCATGAAACATATGAATAGATGGGCGGCCAACCGCTCTCCTGTGTGGGCAGATATGTAGACGCTCCTCTCGTCGACGATCACGGGGATGGAAAAAGGAAGCAAAATGTCTCTCACCAGAGGGTTCTAGCATCTCGGGCGTGGAAGGTCTCGAGACAGGTGTGTAGCAGCTCATGTCAGACGGCGTCTCTGGTGGATTCGACTGTGAGAAAAGAACTTCCGATTGCCCCCGAAGTACGTATAGAACAGCAGGGCTAATGCTGTAAGCTCACCTGGCTCCGGGCTGGAGGTCGATACGGAAAAGTCCCAGGAGGAACGGTATCTTCGAAGGAAGCGCGCGATCCGCCTCGAGTCCACCTGCTGCCCGCCGACGCGGAAGGCAGTCCGCTTGCCCTGCGCGGCGCGCTTCTGCTGCTTGCGGATCATGATGTGGACCTCCTTGGCCTTGATGTTCTTCCGGACGTGCCATGCGGAAAGCCTGTCCTTGTACTGCTTTTCCCTGGCTGCTGTCAGTCTGCCTTGACGGCTGCGAAAACACCAAACAGGGAGCAGTACGATGCAACAAAACCATAGTCACGCTCCATGATCTTTTTCACGTCCCGCAGCTTCAGCTGGTCGTCCCGGTAGAGCCGTTCGATCTCCGGGCGATATATCTGCCAATCCTCATGAGTCCGGGGCCGGAAGGTCAACGGAGCGGAGGTCATCATGTTGGAAGCCATGAGAGAGGAAGATGTTGCGGGGTTCCCGTCGTCGCCTGAACGTCTTGCAAACGAGGACATGGAAGTCAAATCAGCGTCTGGTCTTCTTTGCCGGACAGAAATGGGAGAGCGCGGACAGCGCGATCGTCTTATATCCCATGTTGAAAGCGCTCAAAGGGAGTGGCGGTCAACCCGAAAGATGTTGGAGGGCAAAAAAGCAAAAGCAGCCAGTGCTTGTATCAGGGAGGCTGTTGTCTTGCCGACATCCACGTTTGCCTGTCGCGATATGAGGCGAGAGGGCCGCGGGGGTTGGTGGTTTACTCGAGGGGCGCCAGAAGGGCACCGTGGGGATGGTAGCCCGTGTTCCCCGGGCCTATCAGTTGGTTGGCGTGCCTTTGTAGCCGGTACTTTTGTCTCTTGTGCCTCATCCGGCGACGTTTGCTGCGTGGGAGACCCCAGGAACCGGCGCTTACCGACGAAACGCCCATCCCGGTGCGCCGTCGCCTGTGCCATCATCCCCGTGCTGCTCTGCCCTGGTCCTGGCCGGTGCAGTGCCCCGGCATGGGCTTGATTGCCTGCATACGGAACGGCACGATAAGAGAATGTGCGTGGCGCATCAGCCGAAAATGTCTGTTGCTGCCGGGCACTGAGGCGCGAAACGCGCCCCATAATCGCAGCAGGTTCTCTCGTTACCTGGACAGTGATACGTACCTCCTCTTGCTGTGTACTGTACACCGGACACTGACAAACACCCCTGCGACAGGAACATGCCTTTGAGGGATCTGGTGACGATCCATCCCTGTACGGTATGGACAATGACCGATAGGCAGGGTGGCCTCGGACTCGACCAGACAGTCTGCCATGCTCGAATTTCATCACCATCGCTACCGGACGACACGAAATAGATCGGATGCAGGGATTGGCCCGCGGCGGATACCCCAGCCCTTGCAGCCGAGCAGCGCAGGCGTTGGACAGTCTTTGCTGCGCAGTGGTCGCGGAAGCGACCGTTGCTGTCGCTCCCGCCGTACATGCCATCGAGGGCCAATGGCATCTGATGCTCACGGCGTATGTTCGCAGCGAGCAACATGTCCCCGGCGCGGAGACAGGGTGCTGGTCCATAGGGCGAGCGTCGGGTCGCTGGCAGCCGACCGTCGCTGGGATTAGACATCTCCAGACCTATTCAGGGCGAGGGTGCTGCCCCAGAGGACGTATTTTTTTATGTAGAATTCATCGTTGCTATCCGCAGGGAATGAACCGATTGCTGGATTTTGCACGAGTCAGTCCAATACCTTATACTACATCCAGGTTTTATCCGGCGTCACAGGACCCCCCGGGGAAGCCAATAACATTCCGGCACGGATACAATAGACACCCCCGGAATAAGTGATCGGCGCCCGATGGCACGGAGGCAAAGATATTATCGCAACGAGTTGCTTTTTCCCGAGTAAGGGTTTGATAGTCTCGCGGCAAACACGCTCTGGCGCCTCGCCGGACATGAGCCGGCATGCCGCATACTATACTTTATGCAGCGTGGTGCGTCGTATACAGGAATTAGACTAGACCTTCACCAGAGAATGGAAGGATCTGCGGAACGCTCTGTATGAGCTTCAACGCGCCTCTTCCGGGCTCGGAGATTTTGTCCTAACTAGATCGAATCCCACGTATCTGATGCGTCGAAGCCAGGCATTCTGGCCGTCGGCACCTGTGATGAGAGCAGACAGGAGTTTCATCCCTGAGAAGATGAACAGCCTTTCCTTTATTGACGATCGAGGTCTGCGGCTAAGAAGACCAACTAACAGACGGTTTAGCCATAATCCCGTTGGTACATCAGAGCAGCTTGCGGCTGAGTTTTGCACTTCCATGTTTCGTGCGCTATACTGTCTCCATAATCCATTCCTAACTGATTGCGACCCAAGTTCAGAACAATGCAAAACAAACCCCGACATTCCAGCGCTAAGGCAGAGGAGGCTATGTTCCGAAACATGGGCAATAATGCCCACAATAAACAAGATCATCATGTTGCCGAAGTTGGATACACAACGTAGCATCTTCCATCATCAGGGGTCTCGGATCCATAATCTTTGATGTAGAGGATGAGAGAAAATCACTTCCCGGCCAACATGACCAACGATCGATACGGAGAATAATACCCAAGCAGCAGGCAACGGTAAGTATGTTTCTTGCTTGATTCTCGCTATGCCAGTTCCCTACTCCGAGAATGACAGAGAATGACATTCCTGAAAACATAAGGAACAGGGTCCATTCCAAAGAAGTTGAGCGCCTTCTACAACAGGTATGCACAGAAAACAACAGCTTCCATATGCGATACCTTATTCGGAGCTCAGCTGATTTAGTGACTCATGCAAAGCGCGCTGGTCGTGTTCTCAAAGCAAGTCAGGCGAAGACGCCTTCCATACACTCCATCGGATTCGGCCAATCACAACCGCTGCATCCAGGCCCTCAGAACGTTGGCTCGACATGACACCCGTTGCAATGGTATTGCCAAAGTTCCAAAGGCTAGCGGTTTCAATGGCCAGTTGCGAGACCACAAAACAGGGAAGGAGGACGAACTATAGGCCAGCGAAGGCTAGCAAATATAGAAAGAAATGGCATCCTTTTCGGATGTATGCAGGGCCGATAGTCGTCGGGCTGAGTCCAGGGCTGTTAGTCTCGCACGTGGTAAACAGAGGCCAAGCAGTCCGATCGTGCAACATTATCGGATACGCCGCTGCGGCGTTTGGTCACGTTTCAAATATGGATCTCGACACAGCAGCATCAAACCAAATCTCATTGCGTTCAGAGTCTTGAGGCGTCCACCTGGCTCGCTTGAATATAAGGAGGAGAGAGCTCAAGTCCCTTGTTAAACCGGTACCTTTTGTGCCGCGCTCCAGCAACCATCGAGTAGTCGATCTACTTCTTGGCTTGGTTAGGCGCTGTCGTTCTTGCTTGCTCGCCGGCAGCCACAGCCGCTGCCGCTGCGGCGGCAGAAGTGCTCGAGCCAGCACTGGCGACGTTACTCGCATGCGCCAAGAGGAACTTGCAGCAAGTAAGAGTGTATTTGCAAGCACGCGTCCAGGTCTCGTCGTTCTGGTTGAACCCAAGCTTGATGCTTGCGTCGCCAATTTTGTCACGTTTGATTTCGTATGGAAGTTTCAAGCCGGTAGCGCTGACACCGGGTTGGCCGCGACGCGGGGAGACAGGTGCCGGGGTGGATTCAACGTACTCACCCAGTTGACGCAGACATTCGAGGAAAGCCACCATTCCGGCATCAAAGCGACGGTGGACCCAGGGAAGATTGAGCGGAAGGTCGCCGGAAGAAAAGAGATCGAGAGTAGTGATTTTAGGAGCTGGCGACTGCTCGGGGTCATGACTGCCTGATTGACTCCCTGATTGTTGGGGATACTCGATCTTTTCGATCCTGGAGGTCGATCCCATCGGCTTGAGCCTGTAACCCTTGAACTGAAACCCCAACTTCTCGGCAATGGTAGCAAGAAGAAGGCAGGTCTGGCCCCAGGCAGCGTTAATTTCGGCCCAGTCCACCGATGGGTTTGCAAGACGACCTAACCGCAAGCCATTAATCGTCCCGAAATAGCCGTCGTGGCCTATGCAGAATGCATCGTTATATACGTTGGTCCTCTGGAGACGTTCCAGCTGACGAGAATCATGATCGTATCTCATATTCAAAGCATCGCGCTCATTCTGGAACTCCGCGAGTGTCAGGGCAAAGGCGTTCCGTTCGCGCCAAAATTTCTCTTCCTCTAGATCCAGCTGGCGCGCTTCCTCCTCTAATGCCGCAATCTCCTCGTCTATAGCTGCCTTCTCCTTCTCCAAGGCAAGGAGCTCTTGGTAAGCGGCTTCTTCAGCCTCTTGAGCAGCTTTTAAGGACTTTTCCGCAGCCTCAACCTCCTCCTGAGTCGGAACCGATGCGTTGAGGTTTTTCAGAAATGATATGTAGGCGTCCCGCTCCTTCGTGGCGGTAGCAAGTCGTTTCTGCAGACTCTCAACCAGCATATCCGTGCATTCTGCGCAAATCGGATGATCGATATCAGAGCGAGCGGAGATAATCTCGAATAACCGTGTTGTTCTTTCAACCTGGTTGGAGAAGGATGCCTCCTCCGCGTGGCTCTCAGAGCTGGCCTGTTGCATCCCTCTCGATGGGTCACCGTTCACACCGGTAGCCGCCTGAGGGGGCCCGACTTGGGATTCAGAGAGCATAACAAACGACATGCCCCCAGTGTCTCCCGTCCCAAGCCTTGGAGGGGTGACAGAACTTCCGGTTCCATATCGAGGTGGTGGTATGGTCCTCCTGTAGACTGGTGATGTGGCTTGTCGTGAGACGCGATCGTAGAGTTCCCGTCTCTCCTGAGGGTATGGGGCCCGATTCGAGGAGATATTAGTCGCATGCTCTGGAAGTGATTTACCTGTAGAGCCTGTTTTGAATCCTGAGAGTCAGCAAACGTGTACCAACAGCGATTGCGGGGCCCGAGTGCGCACCGACGAGCAGATCAAACGCGGCCGGATTGAGTGACTCCAGGGAGCCGTCGAGCTTCAAAGGCGTGCGACACTTCTGGCAGTACATTGTTGCTAAAAAGCCAGAGTCCTTCGATATGCATCGTGGTAAGTGAAACAGTTGAGGAAGGCCAGATCTGCGATGCAGGCGCTGGAGCGATCGATGGGGCCGATAGAGCGGCGACGGAGATAGCGGAGACGAGGACGTCATGCCAGGCACCGCCCGTGCTCCGCAGCTAGAGCTCCGCAACGCAAAACACGGATCGAAGGGCGCTGCCGACAGGCAGCTCCTCACATCTGCTGGCGGCCTTGGGGCAGCAGCTCGTCGAGACTTCTCACGCTGACTCCGTCGCAGATTCTCGACTCAACAGCCAGCGTGCTGCTGGCCAATCGCACTACCTTCCGTCTTTTGCGCCCTCCTTCCGCAACCCGGGCGACCTTTCTCCGCAGGCATCAAATCGGCCGAACATCCCCTTTGCGCTCTGGACTGTTTCTTTGACTCTTTGCGTCCATGTTATCCCGGATTACCCAGAGACTGTTAGATACGTTGCGGATACCTTTACGATAGCTTTGGAACCACGCGCGACGAATTGAGAGTTTTCAGCCGCATAGTGATTTCTACAAACCTTACTTCTTTGACTACGTCCCAAGGATCCCAATTGGCGTTCGACACTCTTGTATATCAGTGAGAGACTCCGGATGATAGACAGACCGTCTAAGCGTCCCCGTCTCTCCTGCGCCGTGGAGACGGGGAACCTGCCAGATGATCTGGACATCCAAGAGGCTCGTGCTCGCAATGACATGCGCCTCAAAAGTCTTTTCGAAAACATATTTAGGAAGTACGGGAGAGATTTTAGCGATGTCGGGGATGAAATTGATCTGAGGACGGGCAAGATAGTGGTCGACAATGGGCATCTCTCGGGAATGCAGCGAGAGGATGATCTGGGAGAGAAGGCAGGGTGGCTCTTTGACGCGGATGAGCCTGCGTCGCCTGACTCGCCTGATCATTATTCTCCCTCGAATAGCCTTGTCAAAGGCTCTGATCACGGTGTCAATGGGGACGCCGGCGACTTTCTCCACAGTAATGAAACGAAGCCCGTGACCACGAGGATAGCAACCTCAGGGACTCAAAAGACGTCTGAAACAGAAGCCCCCAGGATTGAAGATTCGTTAGACCTGGATGATGACAAGGCCAGCGTTGATTCCCTGCTAGGTGCAGCGTTGAGTGTCCGAAATGGCAATGAGGACAACGTGGAAATCAACCTGTCGTCCGGGACAGAAAAGCCTCCCATAATGACAGAAACGATGCCCTTCCATGGAAAAGTAACTGAGCCTACAGTTAATGATCGCCAACATAGAGCTGGCTCGGTCGAGTCAATCTGGCGTGCTCCTGAGATAGACGCAAAGTTTTCGACGCCCATTTTTAGTAGGGCGCCGCGTGCTCCCATACCTGTGGTAGATGGAACACGGTCCGCATCACCCCCGGGAGCACGCTCTCTCTGGGCACTTCCCACGCCGGGGCGCAAACGAAATACAGACGTCGTCAAGAAGAGCAAGAAGCAGGTTGTACCGGCCAGGCGGAAACGGAAATGCCGATCTACTATTACCGTGCGAGATTGGAGTTTTGCAGCCCAGCCAGATGGAAGCGAGTCCGATGACCCTCTGCAAGAAGACTACCAGCCGTCGCCTACGGCAAAACCAGCGTCGATTATCCGGAATGCGCGTGGCATCACGGTCACGCAGAATGCTACAAAAAGTACGAGCGAATCATCAGAGGAGCCCGTATCCGCTTCCAAGGTACCAAGAAGCGGCCAGAATTCTACATCCACGGATACCAAGCGCTCCAAGACTCCCATGACGCCGGACGAAGTGAAGTTGATTGTCAAGATGAGGAAGGTACAAAAGTCAGGTTGGAAAGAGATAGTCGATCGTCTCCCAGGGCGCACACTGGCCCATATTACCCAGTGGCACCACTACCACTGGACTGAACGTCGAGCGAACCCGCCTTTACTCTCTAAGCCTTGGTCCGAAGAGGAACGGAAGAAGCTAAACAGGCTCAAAGATCACTCAGGACTTTCATGGCAGGCCATGCGAGCGGAACTGCCTGGCCGGTCACAAGCGGAAATTGAATTTGAACTAATGCGCCTCTGGGTTGGAGACGAGATTTGGGAGAACGATGGAAAGGACCAGCCTGGACGACCCTCATCTCAGCTTACTGCTACGGGACAGGAGCAGAAGCAAGACAAGGACACCGCTTTCACAACCCCAGATTCTGTCACTGCTGGACAAAATATGCCTTTGCCAACGTCCACGGAAGGCGACCCTTCGATACCACAGAAGCACAAGGACCAGAGCAACATTGACCCCCTGGCGGAAAATTCCAATGAGAGTCTGACCCCATCGAGATTATCATCGATACAGATCGAGGCACGGCAAAAAGGCAGCAGCGCCGCACGGCGTAAGAAATCGCCGGCCAAAGCCTGATATAGCCTCTGGCGAAACGCTCTGGTTAGGAATTATGGGACAGCGGAGGCGACCTCCAGGCTATGCTCTCGAAGCCGGGTTAGTTATGAGTGGCCCCGAGTCACCCTCCATGCACATCTTGCTATTTCTCGGGGTAGTCTGAGCGGTCTTTTGTTGAAACGGGGGACTTCTGATTTTGGTCATTAGATGGTTTCATGAATCTTCCTTTGCGTTCAAAACATCCTCCAACTTGGTATCCATTGCGCCACCAACGTCTCCAGCCTTAGCCCAGAATCTTGATAGATGCCTTGTACCTGAGTCGGACAGTATTGTCACTATCCGATGACCTGGACCAAGCTTCAATGCTGTCTTGACTGCTGCGAAGCCTGTATTTAGAGCGGTATAAGCCTTCATCCCGAACAGGGGATTGTAGAATATGACTTACAGTTCACTGCACTGCTGCTTCCAATGAATATCCCATCCTTTTCTACCAGCCATCTTGCCATCGCCAAAGCCTGTGCATCTGTAACTCTGACAGCGTCGTCGACCAACTCTCTTCCAGCCTCGAAGTTCGCTGTGACGCGATTGATTCCGATGCCTTCGACAATCGAGTCGACCTGTCTTCGTCTCCTCGTGCCTTCACGTTCCTTGATATCGAACATGACTCCGTACCGTACACGATTATAGAGCCCACTTCCCTGCGGGTCGGCGAGAACGACTCTCAAATTTGGAATCCTTGGCTTTAAGAAGAGTGCCACGCCGGATATCGTACCCCCCGTACCAGCGCCTGCCACAAAAGCATCCAACTTTCCGTTGCACTGAGCGAAGATTTCTGGGCCTGTACCTCGGAAGTGGGCCATCCAATTTGCCTCATTTTCAAATTGATCTGCGAAGAATCCTCTCCCGCGTTTCGCGGACGGGTCATCGGGAGAAGAAGTTGCGGAAGACAGCGTATGCTCCTGAGCGAGAGCTTTCGCCCTGTTCACGAAATTGCCTGGCTCAACGATAGGAGCTGGCGGAACACGGTCGACTATTGCTCCGAGCTTGAGAAGTAGATCTGATTTTTCTCTTGCCTGGTCGTCTGGCATGCAGCTTTGGCATTGTCAGTAACTACTTGACGACGGCAAACCTCGATCATGATGTAACATAGATACGCACATGTGTGCCAAATACCCCTTCGCTCTCGCTAGGGTGGCCAGCGAGATACCAGTCGAGCCTGAAGTTCCCTCATAGATCGCATCTCCGGAATGAGGTGTCAAGAGACCTTCCTTTTCGGCCTGTTTGAAGAGTGTTTAGAAATGGTTCAAATAGAAGTAAACATCCCGCAATGCCATGAGATCTAAGTCCTTGATGGATACTACTGATTTCCGTACCGTCTGTATTATGCTCAGAGCTACTCGGTCCTTGGAGCTTCCGCCGGCTCCATTCAAGAACTATACAGCAGGTCAGAAAGCTGGCTATATACATCTGGAGGTAATTCATACTTCAGCCTTGGCCAGGATCTCGCATCCTGTCGCTTCCGACAAAGACTTAATCCGGATAAGTGGGGTATTGCCAATGCATCCCTCTACACCATCCACGATAGGGGGAGGCCCTGGTCTGACAGTGAACTGTGGATATTCCTCATCACTGACATGCCCATTGAGCGTTTTACCATTACCCCTCCGTCGTTGGAAGAGGCGCTCAAGTTCTGGATACAGATCCTTGAAACCGAGTGTGATGAGGATACCCGCCAGGAAGGCGGCACCTATGTAGAAGCGAGAATGATCTGTCATGCTCATCACGATAAAGGAGAAAACGTGAATCTTCAATGGTGCCTGAAGAGCAGAAAGTTCGATCAGTTTTCATGCCGCGGGGGAGCGCTCTCGGCATCGCCCGCCAAGGCGCAAGGAGATTGAACAAAGCTCGGACCACCCGACGTGATCACCAACTCCGCTCCGCTCGAACACGCCCGTCGACTGGGACGCTCCTCCACCCTTCTCCGCCTCTTCTCCCTCCTGCTCCTCCTCCCGACCTCCGCAACAGATCGATGGACTCCCCTGCCCTAACACAGCTGTTCCGACAGCTGTTCCGGCATCCATCATGCAAATCCCTCAAGTCTTATTCGTCCCCGTCTCTCCGGAATGACTGCGTCCGGCTGTCGGGCGCCTCGCGCCAAAGTCGCTCGTTCTTCACAAGGACACCTGGCAAGCGGAAAAGCGCAGACGATGGAACGCATTGGACAAAGAGAGGTGACTACCCGAAGGATATAACAGAGGAATTGCAGACCTATCCTCTGGTGACCGCGAAAGATCTGCGCCATCGCCGAGAGCGGCCCAGGCAAGTCAAGATGTTCACGAGGGAGTTTATCGATGGTAAAGATGACAGTTGTTCGTCGGGGTAGATGTTGCTTTAATCTGACCGTCCCGCTCAGACAGTCTTTATAACCCGCACTATGGTTACTTCCCGAAGCACGCGACCATCTTTAGTCCGGGAGAGCCCTTCGACTTCAACAACATAGAGGATGGCCCGGCGTTCGATCGACTAGTAAATGAACGTTACAAAGAGTTCGAAGACAAGCTAGATATGGCGCATCCCGACGAGACGCGCCAATTATGGCACACACCAACAGAGCTGTTTCGTCCCTACTATGGAGAGGCGATCGCCCGATACTTGGTGTCGAACTACAAATTGACACTGTATCCATACCATGACCTCATAATATACGAAATGGGTGCTGGAAATGGAACATTGATGCTCAACATCCTTGATTTCATCCGAGACACCGACCATGATGTGTATCAGCGGACCAAGTTTAAGATCATCGAAATTTCGCCCGCTCTCGCTGAGCTCCAGCGTAAGAATCTGCAAGACTCGCTCAACGCGGGTGGACACGTCAACCATGTTGAGATTATAAACCGTTCTATTTTCGACTGGGATACCTACGTGCACTCTCCGTGCTTCTTCTTGGCCCTGGAGGTCTTCGACAACTTCGCTCACGACGCGATACGCTACGACTACAGGACGGAGCTGCCACAGCAAGGCGGTGTTCTCATCGATGAGGATGGAGAGTTCCACGAATTCTACAGTACGCAGCTTGACCCTCTTGCCTCCAGATTTCTCAGGGTGAGGCAGGCAGCTGCCCGCCGACCATTCCCGACACCGTTGGGTCCCAAGTTTCTGCGCCGGATCCGTACCTCCATGCCATTCCAGAGCGAATATACTCTGCCTGAGTACATCCCCACTCGTCTTATGCAGTTCTTCGACATTCTCCATGATTACTTCCCCGCGCACAGACTTGTGGCGAGCGACTTCAACAGTCTTCCTGACACGATCCCCGGGTTGAACGCCCCGGTGGTCCAGACACGGTACAGAAGACGTACTGTACCGGTCTCGACGCCATTTGTGAGTAGTCCTACGCTGCATACCTAAGAAAGATAGTTGGTGAAGAAGACGGGCTGATGGAACGACTTTTGCAGGTGCATCAAGGCTACTTTGACATCTTCTTCCCGACCGACTTTAACGTCGTCGAGGACATCTACCGCGCCATCACGGGAAAGCTTACACGGGTGATGAGCCACGAGGAGTTCATGCAGCGCTGGGCCTATATCGAAGACACGGAGACCAGAAGCGGGGAGAACCCGCTGCTGACCTGGTACAAGAACGCGAGTATCCTCACCACTGTATGATTATATCCGCCGTCATTCATGTGTCCTTTTGCTTCTCTCGCTTTTGTCGTTGCCACCTTTGTCTGTAAGGACGTCTGCATTGGCTTTCCATTGCGTGACCATCAACAGTTCTTATAGGATACCGGTGTGCATACCTCCTGTAAAATAGGACTGCTCTCGGTTATGAAGACATACCGTGCTTCTGCGAAGCACACGAACACAATAATTGTCTGCTCTGAGAAAGACATGACTACGAAGGCAGTATATACCTAGTATGGGTCCCTAGGTAGTTGACTCCTAATCCAGCTAGCGGTGTGCGGGAACGATGAATTCTGTGATGCCTCAACAACTCAAGGGGCCGCAATCGACATAATTGGCTTCTTAAGATATGCCATCCAAGTCTAGAGGACGATCACCGGCGACCTCCCACTTGACCACCTTACCTACCCCAAGTACACGTACATGTACTCCTACAAGAACAAATTGTGTGCGTCTTATATACTTCTCTATGGTGGGTCTGCGTATACACCTGTCCACTGTTCCGGTTTGTCTCTTTCCGTTTAGGTGTCAGTTTCCTCATCTCTTTCTTTGCTCTTTTTTGATCATTACGAATTTACATCTACAGGTCAATCTTGCCGTTTACAAATATGACTTTAGAACTGTTGTCCGATTATCCCTCAGATAATAAACACAGGTCAAAGTCGCCTCAAACGCCACCACCCTATCCACCCGGTATGCATGAAGTAGAAGCCATATCATTTCTTTTCATCATACTCTTGTTTCTCTATTCCAGCTGATTATACCGCGAATCGCCAACGTGCGTCAGATGGACATTGTCCTCGTAGCCATTCTTCTTATCAGCGCCAGCAGCAGTCCACTGTCTTCTGCTCCTGGCGCGCGAGAGCCATCTCTTCCACACCACGGCAGCAATGACCGCAACACCCACGACGACGACCGCGACGACGTACCCCGCAACGACGCGGCCGGCAGCACGGGACCAGGTGAGCCCGATCCCTCCGTTCACAACGCCCAGCACGACGACCGCCTGCCCGAAGTAGCGGTGGACCGGGCCGTACCGCGTCGGCCGCCGCGTCAGCTTGAAGATGCGATGGTGCCAGAACCCCAGCGCCCACTGCAGGACCAGGGCCGCCGCGCAGACGAGCCCGATGACCTGGTGCGCCGCGCTGAACGACTGCGACCGGGTGTACATGGTGCTGAGGTAGATGCCCATCATGACGCCGAAGAGGGCCAGCGCCGCGGCGAGGGTCTGGTTCGCCCAGTGCCAGCGCACGCTCTCGGGGATGACGCGCAGGAAGACGACGCCCGTCGGCATGAGGAGGACGAAGGCGGCGCAGGCCGCGAGGGCGTGGATGATGGCGGGCCAGTTGCTGTCGCTCGAGGGCGGGCCGTCCTGCGTGGAGCCGATAGACTGCGTGAATGATGCGGGAAGGCCGCCTGGGCCTCCTGTCGCGTGGAGCATGTCCAGGGTGAATCTGCCTGTTTATCATTCGTGATAGTGGGTGCCGTCAGCCCGCAAAGTACTGTAATAAAGTACGTCAAGAGTGCGTGGTAAACGTACCATACTCAGAGTGCCGCTCGATGCTCGCAGCCTTCGAATCGCTCCTGAACGGCGCGACGTCACCGGACTTTGGGCCCAGGGCATATATCCACGGCTGGGCCGTGGAGTTGAGATCCAACGATCCTGTCTTCCGTCGCAGACAGTTCGTGCATCGCGCGTTGACGGTCAACGTGTTGTCCGCGAGAGCGGTGCCGGGTAGGACATCGACATGGAGGGAAGATGAGAAAACGGGCTCAATGGTATCGGTCGAAAGCCTGGGACTGAGCGTGACTCCTGAAAACAGATGAGCTGACGTGCGACCTCAGAATGGTCGATTCATTGAAATCACGAACCATCTCCGTTGGCGTTCGAGTACAAGATGAACATGAGCGAGTCTTTCATCTCGCGTCCGGTCCCGACGGCGACCCAGGCGTAGCTGGCCGGGCCGGCCAGATGGAAGTAGAGATCATCGGAGCCGGAGGGGATGTTGACTGCGAAGGTCAGGTTCTGCGCGCCATCTCCGAGAGGGAGGATGAACACTGAGGCCGGTGTAGAGTCTGCTAATCCGAATGGATGGAGAGTCGAAAGCAGAACTATATAAGATAGTTTAGTTTTCGGAACAATCTGATGTCGGGGCTTGATGATAGGTAAGGTATATACTACGTACCTAAAAAGAATCGTGCTATATATCGAGAACGCATCGTTGAGCAACTATGTCAGAGGAACCTGAAGGAAACCTGACCCCGACCTGCATGTACATATATACCGCACAGGACACGAGACCCTTTTCTCCATTTTTCTGTATCCCAGCCGCGAACGGGCACATGTTCATTCCTCCATACCTATGGTAGAATCTACTTCCGTCCTCGATAGTCCACATCTCACTCCGCATTGGCGGACCGATCTCCATGACCTGGGAGCGTGACAAATCAGCAATGTCCCATTGGCTGCCGGGCCTCGACTGCACGAAGCTTGGCCGATCAAGCTTTGTGATCAACGGGACGGTGTTACGTACGCGCGCGCGTCAGCCATGTGGCGGGGGGCCGGCCGGTGCGCCGTAAATATAGGACAGGGTTCTGGACGGACCTCGGTTCACTTAATAGACTCCAGCCTCTTCATCACCCACTCCTTCAGCTCGAACTTCCCCTCTCTCAGCAGCGCCCGATCAGCATCCCATGCGAACGTGCTGCCTGTTACAGGCTTCGAACTTTCACGATCCTCAAAGTAAATCGCACACGGCTCCAGCCGATACCTCTCCGTCTCGTATTCTGTCAGCCGTCTCCTCTCCTCCGTGGGCGGTCGCTGCACTTCGTACGCCATGCCGTGGACTTCAACTTCCTTGCTACATGTACAAGCACAGGAAAATCCGGTCCCGGTTGCATCACGTGTTCATGTTTTCTTGGTGTTGAGGCTTGGCTGTTGTATCAGCCGATTTGCTTTTATCATAAAGTAATACATTCTAATAAGTGGCTAGATATATATATATATATATATATATATTTAGGATAGTCCAGGAAGGACCGCAGGGCTCCTTCACCTAACTCGTCTAGGACTTAGATGCTATGATAAGGATGTAGTCAGGGCTATGTTAGTCTACCCAGGGTCTCGGGGGTCAATTTGATGGAAATCTGTAATTACTCTTGGGCAAGACTCTCGAGATAGATAAAGCTATTGTAAGCCTGCAAGCTGTCCTGTGACTAGTATATATCGTTCGGATTTAGAAGGAACATAGGACACTGCATCGTGGCTGTTCAGTAGACAGATACATTAACATCCTAGAAGATATATATACCAAGATTAATAAAAACATTGTATACATGCCCAGCACAACTGAGAATAATCAACACCGCAATGACCCAGTCAGAGCTTGGCCTTGGACTCTTCTTTACTTCCCTGCCACGCGAATTGGATTTTCTTTCCAATTCCAGGCTCGACGATGACATTGACCACTGTGACCTTCTCGCTTTCCAAGAACCCCTCCCTGGTAGCCTTCTCCAGTTCCTCCTCAGTGCGAACAAAGTATCCCCTGCCACCGCACATCGTTGCGAGTTGCTCGTAGCGAGTCTCGTACAGAAGGCTGGTCGAGCGCAGACCCTTCTTCTCGTCATCGGATTTTGTGTCATTCGCTGCTGTCTGGTCCTGTAGGACCTTCCAGGCCTCCTCTGATGTGGTGTCGCCATGGTAGATTCCAGAGTTGTTCATGACAAAGATCAAGGCAGGAATGCGGTGGCGTGCCATTGTCTCAATCTCCATGGCACTAAATCCAAACGCACTGTCGCCCTCGAACGCCACGATCTTTTTAGGTCTCTGACCTTCAGTCCTTTCGTCGGACGAGAACAGATTGTAAGCCGTGTGAGCGGCAATAACGTAGCCTAGGCCCACGCCCATAGTGGCATAGGTACCAGCATCGAGACGCTGGCGGGGATGAGCCAATGGGAAGATAGATCGAGAGATGTCCATCGTATTAGCGCCCTCAGAGACGTAGATGATGTTACCGTCCTCAGGAGGTGTTAATGAATTCAGCGTCGTTTTAATGATATGGTAGGCGCGCTGAAAGGTAAGAGGAGTGTTCGAGGGGGTAGGAGCCAAAGCAGCTTTCAGTGCCTTCTCCTCATTCTGTTTCGCAGATGCAGCAAGCAACGAAAGGAACCCCCCAGAAGAAGGGTGGTATTTCCAGTTCGACAGTGAGTTGAGCAGCTGCTCAACAACCAGCTTAACGTCACCAATAATGCCCAGTTCGGCATTGCCAGCATTCCTGCCAATCTCCTCTGCGCAGATATCAACCTGGATTATTTTAGCTTTGGGTGACCACTTTGGAGGCTCTCCAAAGTGCAGGATCCAGTTCAGCCGTGCTCCCAGAAGCAGCACAACATCGGCGTTCTTCAGGGCGGCACTCCGAGCGCTGGATGCATTTAAAGGGTGTGAGTCGGGAATTACGCCCTTTCCCATAGGAGTAGGCAGGAAAGGAATCTGGGTACGATCAACAAGCTCGCGAATTGCTGATTCTGCGCGCGCATATGCCGCGCCTTTCCCGACAATCACGAGAGGCGCGCGAGCTTTCTTCAACAGTTGGGCCGCCTTAAGAATCACCGCTGGATCGCCGCTTGGTTGAGGGGGAGGGGGTAAGAACATGTCCTCCGGAGCAGGCAGCTTGAAATCGGAAGATGCCTTGCCCTGGATGATGTCTGCAGGGAAGTCAACGAACGTGGGTCCTGGACGCCCATACCAGCAAGTTCTGTAGGCATTTCGGATAGCGCCCGGGATAAACTCGAGGGAACCAGCCCGTACAGCTAATTTAGTGTGAGATGTCAGCAGAGAAATGGCATCCATTTCCTGGAAGGCTCCTTTGGTTATGGCGGTCGTCTCAGCGGAACCGGCAAGGACGAGTAGCGGGAAGTTGTTGGCAGAAGCATTGCCTATCTGTGTATCTAACGGTCAGTATATTTATCGCAGCTAATGCGCCATATGATCGTGACAAATATCCCAGCCTCTTCGGTTTGCTGACGACTTACCCCGGCCATAGCATGAAGAACACCTGGTCCTCCAACTACGAGGCATACACCTGGCCGCCCCGTCATATATCCGTACACGCTCGCGGCATAGCTACATGCCTGCTCGTTACGGAAAGCAACAAACCGGATTCCCAGGTTGATCGCCTCTTCTGCGATCTCAACCACGGGGATTCCTACCAGACCGAAGATGACCGTCACTCCCAGATCGCGGAGCGACCGGGCGATTATTTGGGCTCCGCTTACAGGCGCCATTTTCGATGCATGAAGGAGACTGCAAGTGAAAGCTCAGCTTCAGGGCTGGAGCAGAGTTGAAGGGCGCTTCGCGAGGAGCGACGGCGCAGCGCCGGGGTTGTTGTCGGCAATTCGCAGCTTGCCGGACTGGGCGAGGGTGACGCAATGCGAGCATCGGCGAGTCGGGCGTTCTGCCGAGGCCGAGGCATCTCCATATCAACGCGCGATGTACTGTAGTACAAGAATCTACACACTTCATACTACTATCTTCCTCCCTATAATACAAACTAACTCTTGGACTTCTACTGCGCAGAAAGTGTTAATAGTGAATTTTATCGTTGTGCGGAAGTCCGCCATTCATCAAAGGAATGAACATTTCCATTCTGGAAGCAATCAATTATTGTGCTTCTTGTTGGCATTGAACATCAGTGGGATAAATAAAGCACTTCAGTCAAATTCTGGAGCCCATATCATACTAACTCTCCGATGTCCGTTGTCTGCAGTCAACAATGTGCTTGCTGATTTGCCTTTACTGACTAGAACCCTGTGGCTTACTGCAGGCGCATTGAACACAACATTGTCCGTTCCAGATCCCTACTTTTCTACAGAGGAAAGACATAGCCGGCGATCCATTTTTTTTGCTTGTGAATATACCCATCTCCAGAGAAAGAAGAATGCAAAGAAAGACGAGTAAATGAGCGACCCACACCAATGTAATACCGCATTCTAACCCCAAAGCCAGACATGACAACCACTTCTGTCAGAAAGGACCAACAAGGAGAGACTGCCTGGCATAGCAAGGATGCTGTGAAACCACAGGGCCCAGGTCAGGAAGTCACATGATGAACTACCATTGGGAACTACCACTGGGGAGGTAGTCAGGTAGTTACTACCATGGCAGACTACCATTGGAATGGTATACAAGATGGTAGTCAAGGAGGAATTATATAAGGACATTCCTGTATTTCCTCTACCGTGTCTTATTCTCAAAGCAACCTAATGGTTATCAGCTAGTCTCAATACAAGTCCTCTTTCCTATTGACTCCAATCACTTCTCTCACTTTAAGAATAATCCTCCAACTGTCGGAGTAGGACTCCATTGATCAACCAAGGCGGCTGAGACAGTTGATATTTTGACATTTACCGGCTGTTGCAGATCTGCACAACTGCACAATGCCCTCATGGATGCACAGAGGGGAGATCACCAACGCCTACTAGGTAAATATAGTACATCGTCTTTGATATGATGTCCTTTCTTTCCATGTGATAGTAAATCACGTGGTTCACTCACGATCCATGTGTGTCTTAACACTCGGACGGGATCCTCACCTCTTGAGCCTACTTCGTTATACATACACGATGGCTCTTGATCCCCGTCTTCTTGCAGACCCGTCCCTTTATAGGGATCTAATGCGACAAATGCAGACTGATGATAGTGACTCCGACTCCGATGATGAGCCATCTCCTTGGAGCAACCCGCGTGCTTTCATCGAGAAAATGGAGTTACCAATACCTGCATCGTTTCCAACACCAGAAGAGGTCCGCAAAGAAGCACGAGATCGTTCGCGAGAGATCTTTGCCCATTGGACTCTGCTAAATCGAGCCATTGAGCGTTACGAGGCTTCATACAAAGACGCTGGTTGAAAAGGACAAGAGAACAACGTAAAAAGATCCTGCTCACTGCTTGGCCGAATATGTCCCCCAGTCATCGTCCGGACGTTGAGGCCTATACCAAGGAAAAAGGACGGGGACCGCAAAAGTTCAGAGACGCATATCTGTGGCCGCATATCAATCTTGATGATTTCCTGAAACCAAAATATTTTCCTCAACGCCCGTGGTCGCAACCCCCCTGCCGCATTTTCTGCGGCTGATTGTGAATCGTTCCGTTTTGGAGTGACTTCTAGGAAAATCGTGCCGCCATTCCTAGATGAACACACAATGATGTTCACTGGAAGAAACACGCCGGGAGACTTATGGAGAACTAATCGCCTGGGACGACAATGAGAATGCCTTCGATTGGTTACACACCCAAAGGGGAACGCATCTTGGTTACGGTCTCCAGGTCCTCGAAATACAGGAGCGGGTCTATAAGTTTTTGACGGAGTGTTGCAAATTGATACTGCCGGACGTATCACGGGAGTCGTTGATGCAGCCTGATATTCCTGCCCAACCTGCGCCTCCTCCACTAGCATCATCTGAGACAGGCTTGGCCTTATTAGCAACCGTGAGGGCTGAAGCTCCTTACCGTCTGCCAGCCAGTCTGGATCCCACTCGCCTACAGGGCATTATTGCAGCGAAGCGCTCTGCCGCCGAGGATCACATTTGGTCACTGCGAGAGGACCCTGGCTATTTTGCTGGTGTTGTATTGGACATGAAAGAACATAGGCTGGAACTGGTCCCAGATACTGGAGGACGCCGGCATCCTTTGCTCAAGCGACATACGGAAAAGAGGTTTTGGGACCGGGTACTTGGGAACGTGGTTTCGGATGCTTATTTTCTGTTAGTGGCTTGGAATGAAGTGCATCGTCAAATTGTCAACTTACAATCATTGATGGAAAAATATTCAATTAAGATTACGCTAGAGAATGTCTTGTCTGAGGACCTTCTACGAGCGTTCCTTAACCTCGGGTACCTGCTAGAGCAAGTTACTGAAGGCCCTATCAGCAATCTCAAACATGGCGTTCCAGCTTCTCCCCCTCTTCGAGCACTCTTCGTCCGGAAGCCGCCGAAAGACCCGAACAGCAATATGGTTCGTGTCGAAATGCGGCGGGGGTTACCGGTCGACAAAAGTCGAGATCGCCAGCTTTGGATGTTCCAACTATGTGGGATGGACAACAATTACATCTTTTTGGTCTGGACGTCCTCACGGACGAAATGGAAAGGATGATCCAGGATGACCCGAAGCTGAAAGAGCTCCTATCTCCGTGGGTGATGAGCGTCATTTTTGACTTATCTGTCATTTCAGAGTGTCGGCGCCAGATTTCGCTATACCAGCCATGGGCTGCAGCCTTCGAGGATGCATGGTCGAACAGATGGATGATATTAAGGCAGAATTTGCAAATACTGTTAGTGGGTGGCATCAATTCAATAAGTCCTTTGAAGGAACTTCCTTGGCCTTGCTTGGAAACCCGTCTGACGGCAAGTTCTTTTACCCCGTCGACAAACGAAGGACCCGCGAGACTACCGAAGCCATGCGGAGCGCCGAGCATAATCTCGATAGGTTCTGGGAACGGGTGGATAAATTCCTCGTCGAGGAAGAAGGCATGTACCTACATAAGGCTGTACGTGACTTATTAGACAAGCGCATACTGCGTAAGACGCCTGAATGGGTCGAGCCCGCCAAGGATGAGAAGCCTGCCGCCGAGATTGACAGTCCAGAGGCCCTTTGCAAGCCTCTTTCTGAGCTCTGCTTCGAGCTCGAATATCGGACACGACGCACGATCACTCCGGAAAAGGAAGTGCCAACCAAAACGAAAGTCAAAACTCGCGGCGTAGCCCAACAAGTTCAACCAGCAGCGACTGTTGAACCAATTGTTGAGACTCGCCATCAACCCGATCACCAGCCCACATTCTTGGTTGACAAGCGGGCTCTGAAGGTCTTCTCAACGATTTCTACGTACCTTCTCGAAGTTCGCAGCCCGGGGAGATCTCATGGACCGATTTCCTCCACGCAATGAGTTCAACTGGCTTCGCAATTGAGAAGCTGTATGGATCTATGTGGCAATTTAAACCTTCAGACTTGGACGTGGAGCGAAGTATCCAGTTCCACGAGCCCCATCCAAGCGGGAAGATTCCTTTCCGCATGGCAAGACGGTACGGTAGACGGCTGTTCAGGGCTTACGGGTGGCATGCAGGCATGTTTAAATTGGCTGAGTAGTCTCCGCGGAAGGGAGCAGGACTCCTTTTCATTCTTGTGGGCAAACTTATTCCAACAGCTGTTGAAGACCCGAGAATACCAAGTGCTGTGCACTCGACTTGTTCTCTGCATGCAATCAATGGTCCTGCCCCATGCTTCTGTTTACATACAGCAGCCTGAGAAGACAGTCCAATGTCTGCAGGCATAGTACGTATTGATGATATGAGCTGTGTAATCTCATAGCTGAATTTCCTTTCCTTATAAGGATTATCCTGTCTCGGGTTATGGTACTAGGAGGAGGTATGGAAATATTATCGGATGGTGAAACAGATTTATTTCTTATTCTATAGAGAAAACTATCGAAACAGTTCCAGTTTTGCAAACTGAGGCAGCAAAAATGTCCCGTGGTCGCCAAATATGTGCTTCTTCTTCAAACTCCATACATGGGACAGCTTGACTAGCAGCTGAAGGCGCAGACTTCATTGCAAGGACGCAAGGTTCTGAGTGTCACACAACAGAGTTAGACAGGAGAAAAGAAATACACAGGGGGGTAAGTCAAAATCCAACAATATGCCTACCATGTGCTTTTCTGTTCCTTTGTCCGCTGTCACATCTGGCTTTTCCTGGATACCTATCATTTAGATATCTGATGGTGCGAGCAAGATATGCACGCTTTTAGTTAGAATTCTACCTACATATTGCTATTTAGGTCTTAAAGAAGATGCGCTTAATCATTAAGTCATCAAATACAAAAATGGGCAGTCCTGAGGGCTTTGAGATGCGGCCAAATTTTTGCCAGGGGTCGTCCACGTTCCGACTGGACAGAGCTTGAGCCAGTCAGTCGATGACTTTAACGGTTCCCTCGCTCTCACTCCAGTCACTAAGTACCTACTTAGGTAGGTACTTATGCTCAACCTTTTCATGGTAGGTTTTTTTTCACAAATTTTATTACTACTGTACTGTACGGTACAGTAGTATGTACATGTTTAGGGAAGCTACCTAGGTATATACAGTACAACAGAGGACTTTCACACAACAAAACAATCTATCAATCACCCCTTGTGCCTGTTTGGAATTAGAAGCCCTCACTCATCTCTTGAACCCTTCTTCCAACGTCTTCACATTTTCAGCAACTCCGGCCTCGATCTCCAACTGAGACTGATCACTACCGACATGGCCCGAGCCATTATCCTGGTAACTCGTCGCAGTTGCGATAATATCATCTTCAGTGACGAGGTAGAACCCGATGTAAAGAAGCCCGGGGAGGCTCGCAAGGAACGCGATGACGTTGGCCCACAGTTGCCATGTCAGCGGGACGTTGCAGGCCCCGAGGATGAAAGCGGCGGTTGAGCCCGCTGAGCCGATTCCGGTTCTGGATATTGTATTCACAAAAAATCAGTCAGATCTGGAAACTCTTTCTTTTCGAAAGTAGAGAGGAAGAGGGAAACAACTCACGCAAGTCCTACAAAGGATGCCACGCTTCCTGGATCCAGACCGAGTGAGCCTTGAACAACATAGTCAGCAGAATAATAGGTATGCATCAGGCCTTTGGCTCAGACAAACCAATGATCCAGTAGCCAACGACCATGGCCGAGTTTTCAATCAATCCATATAGAATGAAAAGTACACAAGACATGGCAAAGATTGGGTCCCTAATATCAATCGTCTCAGCGGCACTGCGCTTATTGTACAGATATTGAACAACGAGGCCGTAGGTCCCTAAATAAAATGATGGTCAATAGAGCGGAAAGGAGAAAAAAAATTGCAGCTATTTACTAGGGCCTCACTCACATGTGAGAAGCGTCAAGAGCGAAAAGCTGGCAGTCGCCCACCGGCCCCGTGATCGACGGCTCCATTCCTTCTTATCGAGTAGATATCCTTGAATTTGACCAATAAGTGTTGGTCCAACTGTTAAAAGCGGTTAGAAATGTATGTACAGCTCAATCAATATGCAGAAGGCAGCGCCTTACCCAGATAGAAGAGGACGCTCAGGAGAGCCCTGGCGCGCACGCTGTGGTAGACTGCATTCCAATTAAACATGTATGAGAGGTCCCATTGCTGGATCCATTCACGTAAGCTGCAACCTCAGAAATGATAGGATGGGATAGGATCATGTCAAGTAAGTTTGTAACGTACCCAGTAAACTAGAAACGGAAGCAAGAGCACAAAACTTTTCAGTGACATTACCCGCTTCAAGCCCTTCAGCTCCTCCCCCCAGGACTGGAAGCGATGGGCGACGACTCGAGATCCGTCCTTTCGTATAACTTGACCAGGCAACGGAATGGTGGCCGCGGCTGGCAACCCAAGACACATGATGGAAGTAAAAACAAAATAGGTCGCTATCCAAAGCACTAGTAATTAGAGTCGGTCATGGATGAAGGGGGGAAAAAGAGTGTTGATCAGTAAGTAAGTACCATCTGATACACGTCCGCTGCGCGCTTTCTTAACGTTCAGTCCGAGAGAGACAAGGCCGCCGATAAGGCTACCGATGTTCTGCAGAGTGAATTTTGTCGCAACTGCACGACCGCGTTGATCGACTGGAGGTACTACAGATAGAAAAATTTAGATTTTTTGAAGAACAGGAGGAATAGTTTGAGATAGTGATAACGGGGGGATATACCAACGAGGTTAATTGCTCCCGATGCCGTCCAGAGAAACACCGCACTTATTCCGCAGAGCAATCCGCCTAAGATTGGAAACCAACTGTGGATTGCTTAGCCATGAATGGGTACAAAATACATATATACATTCCAGAATGAACCTGGACGTACGTGTTTCCGAATGCAGCATTTGTATAAAGAGCAGCTATATGTGGACCTCAGCATGAAGAATTAAATGGAATTAATGACGACTCAGCTGAGAACTTACCGGCATATGGAGCATACCCGAGTGTTCCAATGATGAGGGTCCAGCGGATTCCGATCTTATTGCAAATCAACCCAGTGAAGAATCCGCCGACCGTCATTGCCCCGAAGGTGACGGCATTGACGGCATTAGATAACTCGGGGGTTTCTTCTCCGCCAGCCTGCAATATGGAAAAGCCGCTACTTAGTTTGGATTCCGATAATAACAATACACAGATTAGGTAGGCGTACACCTAGTCCCTACAGTCGCATACATTAGTGATGCAATCCCAAGTCACGAAGAACTGTGTGGAAAACGTACATTCAAGGCACCAAACATGCCCGGGTGACAGAATGCGGTCCATGCCACGATGGAAACACTGTACCTATAAGCAGGAAAAAAAATCTTTAGCAGATAGTCATCGCAAACAATGGGCTTCTTTACATAAGTAGGTGCTTACCATGGATGAAGACGGATTCTCTGCAATTTTGAAGCCATCTCCGGAGATATTACAAGGGAGCGGACGTTTGACTATCTCCTGCAGCCATTACCTGGAAAGGCCTGCATTTAATAGATGACATCTTTCTCCAACTTCAGTGAAAGCGGCACTGATTATCTTTGTAGATAATGACGCGAAAAACGTGGATATCACACAAGAATCTAGACGCTTGATCCCCGCTCGCAGATCAGCCATATGTTATCGGGCTTGGGATCCTGCTCCGGACTATTCTGATTGGGCACATATAGGAAGAGAAGGTGGAAACTAACACTAGAACAAGCTAAAATGAAAGTGCATGCATGGACGGGGAATGGAAAGAATAGCTTTTTTGCAAGCTTGTCATGCATGGTCTTCTTGTGTGCATACACTACAATACTACCTAACTAACCTGGCCTAGTAACATACACTATGTACCCATAACTAACTCGTCATCATTCTACAGTATTCGCGAGCAGGTTTCGCCCCCAGCAAGGTGATATGATAGGGCATCTCGCAGGCAATGATCTGTCTTAAAAAAATGTTGTAGTTGAGATAAAACCAATCATTATTGGTTTACGTCCCATTGCTGGCACAAATATTTTATTTGGAAATTAAGCTCCTTTAGACCCAGTAAAGGTGTCAATAAGTACTATATTAGGGAGCACTTGAGTACCATCGGTGTCAGATACACACATACATGCAGCCGGAAGTAAAAGTTAGCACCTAGGTTTGAAAAACATTATTTAGACTCCTACAAAAAATTATTCCTTAGACTTCTTTTCACGTATGACATACAATAAGTACTCTTGAAACCTAAAGTACGCTACAGTCGAGAAGATAAATTCGTTTCTTTCCGGGATCCTGCTGCTGCCCGGCGGGCATCCTCCGCTTGATATGCTTCTTTCCAGACGTTTCGCACCTGGAACATCGTAAAGATCAGAAACCGCCAACACGTAAAGACGATAGATTGGCAAGGCACACACATCATAGTGATAAAGCCAATGATGCTTTTCAGTCCACTTATTGGCCACAGTAACCGCCACGGCTTCGTCAAACCCAAGGCGACTCTCCTTGACATATGCATCCGATCTGGCGAACTCGTCCAAGATAAGATACTAGCGGAGAACAGATTATTATCAGTCACAGTGAAACTTTAGTACATTTGAAGAATTTTGGATCCTAACCATCTGCTCATAGTGTGGCGAGCGCACTTTGTCGAACAGATTCAGCGCATCTGCTAGACTAAGACCTCTCTCGTGAGCCCAATGGACGGATTGAACTAACACATAGACATCTTCAAGCGCAAAACCAGCGCCAGCGCCTATATAGATGTTAGATGGATTGTGTATTTGTTTATACTCAGCGGAAAGACTCACCGAAAGCTCCTGAGAGAGCTAAATGTCTGCATATTAGCATCAAATCATAGTATATAGAACCAAAGACAAACTTACGGTGAGAAGCATCGCCCACCAACGCAATAGACCACCGAGCAGTAACACTAGAGAGCCTGGGCCCAGCAAATAACGGAAACTTCTTCACTTCCTTGACCAAGTCAAGGACCTTGTGCACGATAGGTGAGAAGTCCTAGAAAATGAAATTACAATTTCAGATTAGAAGCAACACGATGACAAGCGAGGCGTGGGATGTACTTTGAACGGCCTTTTGAACTCCTCCAGGCTCGCCTCCTGTCCCCAACTCGCTTGTGCAGAGGTTGGAGGTTCATCGACCATCGTTGTGATTTCATAAATACCGTTGTTCAGGTTGCAAGTGTAGACCCAATCTGTGGGCCCATGCCAAAATGTCACGGCGTCCGGGAAGCCTGGGATAGCTAGGATGCCCTTCGAGGGTACCAAGGCCCGGTATGCAACTCTTCCAGTAAAGGTGATGCGATGGTCTGGAAATGCAAAACTTCGCACAACCTTAAAAGATATTGTTTAATTATTGCATAGAGCAGGGGGATCTCGCTGGCTTAGCTTACCGATCGAACTCCATCCGCTCCGACAAGCAGATCGACTTCATCTTCATGTCCGTCTGCGAACCGCAAGGATAGTTCGCCAGAAGGCTTCTCTATAATCTGAACTAGTCGACTTGACAACCTGAGCCGTGAAGAGTCAATCTGTCGAAGAAGTGCCTTCTGTAACACTGCTCGCAGAGCTCGAGCGTGAAGGTGGCGTGGCGGTGTATCTATTCTACTTCGTCAGTTGTGAAAGTTAATAGACTTTCTGAGCGTAGATGACCTTTTTGACCGTTAGAAAGAATAAGGTTTCCCGTCCGTCCATTCCTAAACCACGTCAGAATAAAACAAAACTTTCAGTTTATCCAAAAAATGGAAATACCGATGCTGAACGGCATAGCCATCAGGCGCGCGAAAGATCCCGTTCGGATCAATGTTGTTATATGCACCCATGACATCCAGCATGCGCCATGTATTCCTCTGGATACTGATTCCGGTGCCAATCTCACGAAGCACTCGAGCCTGTTCATAGATCCGAAATTCAATGAAAGGCAACTTGGAGAATTCTATGGCAGCGCCCAGCCCGGCAGGGCCAGCGCCGATGATTGCGACTTTCAGCTTTTTATTTTCACCAAGTTCAGCCATTGTAGCCTTTGTATCGAGTGTCTTTTGCGATTGATGCAAGAAAACAATTGGAGATACTTCACATGTATATGGACCAAACGTCCTCTGTCTCCCAATTCCAACGACATTGAAGGGGGAGATGAGAGCCGAAATCTAGTCAACATTACTCACATGGCGTGATCGTTTCTTCTAAGGATGTGATGCACATCGGCGTCCTTGCCCCTGTGAACTAGGATTTTTAATCGAGAGTCCATATCGACTCGGAGAAAACAAGAGTGCACCATGATCGAATCATAAGAGCTGTCTATCAGGTATAGAGGGGACCTAATGCAGAACGTCCCTGAAGTTGGATAGCTTCACAGGCCATATGGGGCACTAGTGACATGATGTGTATCTTACATATCTGACGTGACATGGTGGTTGACAGTTAGTGTAATCAAAGCATCAGAGCTAAATAATGATAGGGACTGTTCTTAAAGAGGGAGCTAGTCAGTGGGATATGTGAGACAGCATTATTGGCTTTGCTTTTTTTTTTTTAGTTAACATGAAAGTCTCCTAACGGAGAAGCAGAGACATGACAACTGAGATTCAAGATCTCCCCAAGTCATGTATTTCCCAACTTGAACGCCTATGCCTCTGCACCTTCGTTATGACGAAGTTGCTACAATGAACGTAAAATGATCCTCACGGACATCCTTCCTGGCTGAGATCATGAGTAGGATGGGGGATATCACTCTTTCATATTTATCCATATTCATGAACAAATCGAGTAGAGAAATAATCCAGATTTTTTTATACGCGTGTGCAGTCCCAACTCATACCAGACAAGAAGGAACGCCGTCATCATAAACAGAAAACAAAAACAGAGATTTTCTACAGCACATATCTGAAGCCTTTATTGTCGATTTCTGTTTGGTCCTGCAAGAAAAGTATGAGCACAAGGAATCGCTTCAAGAAATGGTAAGCAGATCAAACTTACCAGCATCCCATTCTCAACGGCGTCTCTGTCATCGCCGCTGGGTATCTCACCGTTGGCCGCCATACGGTCCCGGCGCTTGTTTTCCAGGTACATATAAATGTACAGCGCTATGATGGAAACGAGCTTGACCGCGTAGCCGATGAGCATGCTGTGAACGAGCTGCAGTTAGTATTGTTTATCGACCTTGCTATATCCTTTTTCACGGTTGCTCCACGAAGATGAACAGAAATTGGGAATAACATACGCAATATAAGTGCTCTGATACCGCGGCGCCTCACTCTCCTTGAATGTCTGCGGCCCAATGATATTCCCCACGCAGTACCCCACGAAGAGCATCGCTCCTGTGACCTGTTTCTTCGTGTAGCCCGCGATATTCGAGCTGACAATCGTCAGGCTCAAGCTGAACCCCAGGCCCTGGAAGAAGCAGAGCCACAGCGCAACGAGCCGGCCCCATTTATTCGAGTCTGGGAGTCCCACAAGCAGACCCGAGCCGATGATGCAAACGCTGTTGGCGAAAATCATGCAGGCGCTGCGGGCGTGGAATCGGCCTGAGTATTTTGTGGCAATGAAGCCGCCGACGAGGAGAGAGAGGAACTGCACGGCACCACCGGGGATTTGGAGGTACTGGGTTCCTAGGGTGTCGAAACCAAACGACCCGACTACGATTGAGGTGAACTATATTGGATCCTTAGTTAAGGTGAAGCATAGATGACAGTGGTGGAACTTACACTCGTCAGTGCCGCATTGGGGATTTGGGCTCCAACGGCCATGATAAACAGGAGCCATGTCTTTGGATCCCAGGCAGCCTGCCACAGCTGGTACCGCTTGAAGTGATGATTCTTCACGCCCTGACGGTTAGCAGCTACGCGCTCAATGGCAATCGCCCGTTCGCGCTCTGTGAGAAATTTCGCAGTCGCAGGGAGATCCGGAAGCACAATCAACGAGATGATGCCAGTTGCAACGGAGACGCTGCCGAATATCAAGAACACATACATCCACCGCGGAAGTCCGGTGGTGATGTGGCCTATGGCGTATCCGATCAGGCTGTAGGAGATGGACTTGTCAGCAAGAGACTCTCCGAACCAATACTATATGATTAATACAGACCCTCCAAACATAGTAGCAATGCCGTTTGTGCAGTAGTATGCCTCTAAACGCAGCGGCTGCTCTGCAGATGTATACCACATGCTCATGATGAGAACGAAACCGGGATTAACAATGGCCTCGACGAAGCCGAGCAGGAAACGGTTTGCCGCTATTCCGGCGAAGTTGTGGCAGGCGGGAGTGGTCATCAGAAGGGCTCCCCATACTATCGAAGAGAATATGTTAGGATATACGCAGACATGCTGATGCACAGACACATTGGGATCTCACCTATAGTTGTGATACTCAGAACTTTACCAATCGGTAATTTCTGCAGAGCATAACCGGAAGGGTACTGTGCGATGAGATATCCAAAGTAGAATATCGAACCTGTCAACGAAATTGAGCGATTAGAACGAGCTTTTCGAGAGATGGACGACAGATTTCCGAAAACGCACTCAACCATGAGTAATCCTGCCCTTTGAGGCCTGTCCCCTCCTTCAACCCGTACACGGCCGCATAGTTGATGCTGTTCTTGTCCAGATATTGCAGCGTGTACGTGACGATCAGAACGGGCAGGATTTGGATATCGATCTTGCGCAGGACCTTCTTGGCCTCCTCCGCAGTGAAACCGATACCCCGGTTCTGTTTGTAGAACTCGTAATTGTCATCTCGCTCCTGCGACGCTGTGCTCGAGATGGGCGGCGAAGAAGTGTCGATGGTTGCTGTTGTCGTTTCTCCAACCTCCGCCTCGACTTTCTTGTCGTCAGGATATGAGCGGCGGTCCATGGTGACGGCTGCCTTCTCCGGCCTCAACGCTCCCCTTCCGCTTTTGTATCAAGGTATTCGAGGCCTTCCTTGCCCTCTTCTAAACGGGGTGGGGGGGTGGTCTATTGGATGACGAGCGGCTTTTGTACTGCGCATCAGGAGCGCGCTGAGGACAAAGCACCACGGCCATCTCCCGCTGACCGTGGGTGAAAAAACAACGAGCCCACCGCACTAGGAGAAGATGGCAAGAAAAAACTGCCGGCAGTGGAATTCGGACGCGGAACTGTCAAGCATTCTGTGGGGTGGAAGCACCTCGATGCCATCACGGACCGGCTGCTAAGACCTCGAGAGTCGGAGTGGCTACTCTCCAAGCTCGTCGTGTCGACGGCGCATGTCCGCGATATCCAGGGCTTCAGGGCAGGATGCGACATGGGAGAGGTCTGGAGTCGTGCTCCTGCCAGTCGTCTTTCCTGAACGAGCTTCGTCTCCGATCACGACATCCACGCGAGGATTGCGTCTTCGCGCTGACGAACAACCCCACGCCGGGCGACAACGTGGTCGAGACAGCACGCCTGCATGGAGCAAACACTGAGCAGGTTAAGGATCAACGTGAATGTCTTTCGGGAGAACGATTCGGACGGCAGGTTGTATCCCTCTCCACGTGGAGTCGTTTTGATCTGGGGCGGATAACCGCCATGCACGTAGCCATCTATGAGGTGCCCAACACGCGATGATAGCTATGCTGCGGTCGAGATTCGAGTAACAAGCTACTATTATTACTAAAGCTTATCTGAACACCACAAGTCTCATCGTACTCTAGGTACCATTAATCGGTATTAATGCGATAGTAGCGTGTAGTTTACTGAGACGACCAGTCTGCTTCTCCGCTCACCTTTGGACATGAATTGACTGCCGACCATTGTATGCTCTCAACATGTGACGTCACTGTACCAGGACTCCTGAGCCACTTGAACTTCATCAGTATGGCAGCTCACAAGATCTCGTTTTTGGTTTTATTATAATCTCGCATTTCACTGGTGATAAATTACCAGTACACTTGCTATTTAAGGAATCTCAGAGATTTTCAAGCAGACGCGGCATCCAGACCACTCGGTCATGACAGACAGTTTCGATTTCATCATCGTCGGCGGTATGTACAAAACTATCCTCTCAAGAATTTTTGAATCGTCTCACTAAATAAACAATCCAATTAGGAGGAACCGCCGGCTGCCTCCTCGCAGCCAGACTCGCTTGTTCCAAAAAGAAGCCCTCCGTCTTGCTCGTCGAGATGGGCGGCGAAAACTCCGACATCGCAGACCGCGTCCCCTACGAGCGCTACCTGACCGCGTTCAAGAGTCCCGCGATGGAACTCGGATACCAGACGACTCCGCAGCACGCGCTAGACGGGGCGCAGCTCCCCTATGCACGGGGAAAGGGCCTCGGAGGATCCTCCGCCATTAACTTCATGGCGTATACCCGCGGACCCGCTGCGGATTACGATCGCTGGGCGGATCTCGTTGGGGACGAGGATTGGGGGTGGATGAAGACGAAGGAGAGGTTTAAAAATGTCCTTTTTTTTCCCTTTTCTCAGATGTGTTACAATGATTGTTTTGTTTTATTAGCGACTCACGCTAGATGTTTATCAGATTGAATGTTTTCGCGGAAGCGTCCCTGAGCATCTGGCTCGATATTCCAGGCCGGACATGGATAGCTACGGGACAGATGGGTACTTACATCACATAGAGATGCCCATCTCGAAAGGAAGAGAGAACTAATGCCTTCAGCTAGCTTGATGAAGATCAGCCAACCATCTCAATGGGAACGGGAAACGCAGATTATTATGGATGCTCTGACGGAGTTAGGAGTAGGTATCCATCCATCCCGGAAAATCATTTACTCGGGAATCATGTCCTGATACCAGCTTTTATTTCAGCATCCCATAAACCTAGATCTCAACACTGGGAACCCAATAGGCGTCGCGATCAGTGTATTGTCGGCGAGCGACGGACTCCGTACCACGAGCTCCTCGGCGTATCTCAGCTCAGTCAATGATTCTAATTTGACGATCTGGACGAATTCGATGGTTACAAGGATTCTACTTGAAGGGAAGCGTGCCGTGGGCGTGGAGATGCTTGATGGTCGGACGGGTGAGTTGAAGACATTCCAATCTAAACAAAGTAAATACTTACGGTATGCAATTCAACTACCAGTGTCCGCGAGATTAGAAGTCATCCTCTGCGCAGGCGCCATAGATACGCCCAAACTGCTCCTCCTCTCAGGGATCGGTCCCGCAGACGAGCTCTCCGCTCTGAATATCAAAGTCCACCACGACCTGCCCGGCGTCGGCAAGAACCTCCAGGACCACAGCTCCGTGTGTCTCACAGAGCTTATGGGCGGCCCATTCGCGGAGCGTACGGTGTTTTCACTCTCCCCTGAAAAGGTAGAAGAAGCGCATCGACAGTGGCGGACCGATCACACGGGTCCGCTGTCGTTTTATTACTCGTCGGGAGTGTCAGCGTGTGTCAAGGACTCGAGCTGGTTCGAGATGGAGGAGTTTAAGCAGCTGCCGGCGGAGGAGCAGCGGTTTATAAAGAGCGCGACGGTGCCGACGCATGAGATGTTTGTGGTATGAAACCTACTTTCTTTCCTTTGATGTCGAATAAAAGAAAGTAATGACTTTTTTGAAATCCTCAAGGGCGGCCCCCTCTACCCACCCACCATCTTCCAATTCGATAACAAAGACGACGGCTTTCTCTCCAACGTCGCGATCCTCATGAACCCGCAGTCCCGGGGCTCCGTGAGGCTGCGATCATCTAATCCGACCGACCCGCCCCTGATCGACCTGGGCTACATGATGCACCCGTATGACCGCCGGTCCATGATCGAATCGGTGCGCCGGGCGATGCAGCTTCCCAAGACGAAACGCCTGTCGAAGTACTGGAAGGGTCCGATCAACGTGCCCTGCGGTGAGACTGATGAGGATATTTGGGTATGTAGTGAAATCTCATATCTATATATTTGTCTATTTAATTAGGGAAAGTCCGCTGACATGGAAATCCGTCCCATGACAGAGATTCATCAAAAGAGAGCTATCGCCAGTCTGGCACGCCAACGGAACCGTCAAGATGGGCAAGCCGGACGACAAAGACGTCTGCCTCGACTCGAAGCTGCGCGTGCGTGGAATCGGCAGTCTGCGCGTCGCGGATCTGAGTATCTGCCCGAAGACAGTAAAGTCTGTGTTGAACCCTCATTTTTTTTCTACGATATATATTCTCTTCTTGTTCTTTATATTTCGTCGTTTCTCCTTTTCCTATTTTTCGTTGTAAGGGGGGAAAATGCTGACTGTTACAAAGTAACCACGCACAATCGACAGCGTATCTGGTCGGGGAATTCGCAGCCGAAAAGATCATCGAAGAGTACGGTCTCGAGTGGAGAAATGGATAGATGAGGTCAAATCAAATAAGATTTTTTTTGTTTCTTTTCCTTTCATGCTGTCCGTTTTCTCCCCGCCGGTAGACACATATATATAAGATGGTAATATGCTTATTATTATGGGAGCTAGATCTATCAAGCCTCGGTACCATACTTGTACAGTAAGTAGCTTTACTACCTGCCTACCTACCTATCCATGCAGTCATCAGTCATCTTTCACATATCGATGAGCTGCTTGCTCACCCTGCCTGTTTAAGCTTTCCCCTCCAGAGGTCCCCGGAAAGTACTGCTCTCCCGTATCCAGGCATTGTTGGCTTTGGTATGCAGGTCCTTTAGTAGAGAGCCTGAACTTTATATACAGTTCCTCTAAAGGGAAAAAGAGAGAGAGATTGAGAGAAAGAATAAGATAAGATGTGATGTGTGTATTCATAAGTGAAATTCATCGCATTAATTGTATATACAGTTGCAATCTTTAAGATTCATCCGTCAGCACGTACCTTGTCCAGTTCCTCCCCTGTCCGTTTGAAGAGATGAGAGTCTCGGTTGTTTTCACAGGAGGTTGAAACAACAATTTGTGAAAACTTAGTTGCTGTTGACAATCTTAACGCACTACGTAAAGATCGAGGTTACACTGAAGCTGGTGCCTGAACCCTATGCATGGTATCCAAGATATCATTATAATTAACCACATCAGACCAGATCCTGCATGTGCCATTTCTCGGTTTCCCGGTTAGAGTCAGTAGTCTAGAAACGTAAGACAGGAAAAACAAAAGTTCTTTAAAAATCAAACTCCTTCCTGAAAACGTTAATGTCCATGCCCGTCACGACCATGTCGGCGAGGTCCCGCCGCCCCATTTGACTGAAGACCCGGCGCAACGTGTCGTAAAGGTTCGTGCTCTGGTTCTGACTGACGTGGATCATGCGCTCCAGCTGCTCGTCACCAATGCCGTCGACTCCCTGAACAATCTCTCGCGCCCGCTCGCGTCCTTCCTGCTCGACGACGCGGTGCATCGCCAAGGCACTCAGGAGGTGCTGCGCGGCCTCCGGGTAGCAGCCGATGTTGATACACGAGACACCCAGGTTGTAGCGTGCGCGAACGAAGTTCGGGTTAATGGTCAGCGCTTTCTCGTACGCCTCGATTGCTTCTTCTGAGCGGCCAGAGTTCGCCAGCGTAGCTCCCAGCCTGTTCCACAGCAGATGGAGTTGCTCCTTCTGGTTGGAAGTTCCGGTCTCAGTGGAGGCCAGTGCGGCCGAGAAACAGTCGACAGCCTTGTCATACTCCTCTGCACAGTAGAAAAGGACACCCAGACCGACCTGCACATCGGGATCCATGTGCTCTCCTGACGGCGACAGCTGAGCGGCCTTGATGAAGAGGTCAGTGACCTTCTGGTGCAGAAGATGGCGATCAGTGAAGCCCATATCCGTTTCAGGAGTGAGGTCCTTCGGATCAATGATCTGGGGGTATTTGACAGATAGCCACCGCTCGAGCGTGCGGTAGGCCGTGGAGTCATATCCTTCATTGGTATAGGAGACAGCCAATCCCATCAGAGCGTCAAGATTGTTGGGGTCGAGTTTCAGGGCCTGTTCCAGCGCCCGAATAGCAGCTGTCTCCTTCTCGTTCTGCGCCTGCGCGGAGCCAAGCATCGTCCATGCCTGCACATGCTTGGGATCTTTCTGGACGGCAGCTTCGAAAGCTAGAGCTGCCAGGGACAGGTTCCCTCCCTCACGCATTATCTTCATCCCCTCTTCGAACGGATTATTCACAGCTCGGAACGCATTGTCTTCCTCAAAGATGTAGTCTCCAAGTTGAGGATCGCGGAACCGGGCGTTGAGAGTGTCGAAGCCCTCCCACTCGCCTAAGTCGCCCATGTGCAGGTTGTCACCCATCTCAAACTTGGCGTCTTCCTCAGCCAGTTTCCTGTGGGTTCCCATCTCAGCCTGGATACCTTGCCATACTCTCTCGAGTTTTTCGAACTCTTTATCAGTCTCGGGGCCGGTGGTGGGGACTGACCTATCAAGATCATTCAGCTGCGCCTCCATGGCCGCATTGGCCTCTTCATCCAGGTTCTGCTGTCCCGCTTTGTCCATTTCAGCAAATTGTGCCTCCCAGTTCTGATCGTCCAGCTCAACCATCCGCCCTTTGCCCTTGTCCTGCGTGGAGGCTTCCGCCGGCTGCTGTTGCATTTCCATAGATCCATAAGGACGCATCATACCCATGCCGCCCATTCCTATATATCCCATCCCCAGCGGCCGCTGGTATCCGGCCATCATCGGCGGCGTGGTGGTGATTGGGCTCGAAGTTCCCGGCATGCCAGTCCGACTCTGCTGCTGGAAACGGGCAAACTCCGCTGGCGTGAAGCCTCCTCCCCCACTCATCATAGGGGCCTTGGAACCCTGGAATGCGGCCTCCATACGGGCCTGCTCACCGGCCTCGAACTCTGCCGCCCAACCTGGAGAACCTGTCCGCGGCGGTGCAGTCTGAATCTGCTCCAGCTCCCTCCGCATGTGCTCCATGGCAAACGGCTGCGCGGGACCCTGTGGTATCTGACCGGACTGCTGCATAAATTCATCCATCATCTATTTGCAGGAGAATCATTTGTTAACTCGGGAAACGGATACGCAAATTGCCCGTGAAGTGGGAGCATGCATACTTGGTCCTGAACCCCGACCATCCCTCTCGAGCGCATGCCCTCCTGCATGCCTCCGGGTCCTCTCCCAACCAGCCTGTCCCGCTGTAGTGACTTGTCATCCTGGACATGTTTGGTGAACTGCGCCAGAGGATTGCTCGCCGTGGAGCACTCGGCGCCACCGAGGAACGACATGGTGAGTGCACAGCACAGTCAGTACGGAAGGCGTCGGAACGACAACCTCCGACGAAGAATGGAGATTCAGGAAAGGAGACGAAAGGATAAAGAGAAAGAGTAAGAGGAAGGATGGAAATGACTACAAGGTAGAATGAGGAGTTGAGTGCGGAGAAGGGGGAGTTGGAGACGAGGGAGAGCTACGTATCGAGCATGCGTCTCTGCCCCGACGTGGGGTTGGCCGCCGCCGGCTGCCGAGGTTCCCCGGCTCCCGCACGTCACGTGCGTCCGGTCATGCCATGCCTTACCTCGATAGGCATCAGATCTACAACGCCCGGGCCGTGCTTAGAATCAGAGCTACGGGAAATGGAGGAATTATGGGAAAATGCAGACACGCCAGAATTATAGTCCATAACAGAGTAGCTACCTGGGTATACTCCCTATCAACGACTCGGCGATATAAGAAGCAGAGAGTGTCCTCCATTAAGCAATTCCCACCAAAACCCAATATGCTACAGTTTTGCCCATTGAATACATGACAGAACGTAAACATGGCTATGCGAAGACAGTAGCGACACCGTCTCCCGCAGGCAGAAACCATATACAGAGAAGGCTGGTGCAAGAGCAAAGATGGAAATAAAAAGAGCGAAAAGGGTCGTCTCGTACATCATCTCACGCGGTGATGCTGCATGTGCACCTAATAGTCGAAACCGGTCCGCTCTTCCGGATCTGCAGGCCCAATTTAGGACTCAGTACGCGACTTGGTATCCTGCGACTGACGATTCTGCGACTGGCGATCATGACTCTTGCTCGAGTGGCTGAAGTCAACACGTAGTTTCCTGCCGTAGGGAGCCTTGCCGCTGAGAATTGCCATTGCAGCTTGAGCACTAGGAATGTCGATGAAGTCAGCGTGGGCAAAGCCCCTTGGCTGGCCCGTCCTGCGGTCGACGGCGACCCGGACGTCGATGACGTTGTGGATATTCCTGAACAGGTCGTTGAGGTCGCGGTCTGTCAGATCGAACGACATGTTGCCGATGAAGAGTGTCTTAGAAGGAGGGTTCAGCTCTTTCTTTGGGGAAAAGTTAGACTGTGCGAATTGGACGACAATACGGCGGCCCTCAAAGATCTGCATGTGCATTCCTTCAACGGCGCGTTTGGCGGCCGCGACACTGTCGAAAGTGACATATCCAAAGCTAGAAACGTCGAGCAGTCAGTTTTGTCACCACTACAAAAAAAACATTGGGTTCGAGAACCAGCTTACCCCTTGCTCAGGCCACGGTTGTCGTGGATAATCCTAGCGTGCTCCACGGTTCCGTACTTCTCCATCTGCCTCTTCAGGTCCTCGGCAGTGACATCGTAGAAAATATTTCCGACGTAAATCGTCTCTTTGGGTTCCGGCGGTGACAAAAGCGGCTGGCGTGGTCGCTGTCTATTCTCCACCCTGGGAGCTTCAGCCTCCGATGCAGCATTGCTGCCAGCTTGGGCCGCAGCCTCTGCAGACGCTGTGACTTCGGGCTTCGTGGTCTCCGTGAAGGCCGACCTTATAGCAGATTCCAGCGCCTGCGCATCAGCCTGGTCGGCGGAGGTCGGCACATCCTTCGCCGTCTCGTCACTGGCCCATCGTCGCTGGAAAGCAGAACGTGGCAGCTTGCGGTTCAGTCGAAGAGCAGCAGGAGTGACGAAGGTAATTGACCGCGGCTTACCCAGGACAGAGGTCGAGGGAGAAGAGAAAAGGCGAAAAGCTGCCCGTCGGAAGCAATACCTGCAGCGGTCATGTTAGTGCACAGGCCAAGGACTCGAAGGCACGGATAGACAGACAGGACCCGCTTACATTTTTCAATGGCAGGGTATCAAATGATATATTCAAAAATTAATACCTAGTTTCGGATGGGCAGAAAAAAAAGGAAGAGAGGCTGGCAGCGGAGAGCTAAGCTAGGCGAGTCTCGCACGCTGGAAAAGTTCAACCCAGTCGAACAGTCACATCCAACGAATCGGCGCGATGCTCGGAGACGAGTCACGTGGTAGGCCTAGACAGCTGACGGCTCCGCTCCCATGGGATGCATATGTACAGCACTTTGTTCTGCTGGGCAATAGCGGTTACAGAACGGCTTTTCTATTTTTCATCAAGATCGCTTTTCCGATTACTTTATAGCATTATCGTTCAGGCGCATGCAGCCATCTGCAACTAAAGAGCGAGTGTATGGAAAGACAGCGTCCAGCCTTAATATCCAAAGAGGACTATGCCAATGCAATTACTTGGACAAACAATCGCTCAAGACAACGTACCCCTGTCAAACGCATGAGGCCCCCGTAAGAGATACCTATGCGGTGAGCAGAGAGAACGACCCGTCTATGTCCAAGTACACCACACCCAATATAAAGACACCAGAACAGAGTCCCAAAGATAAAATATTATCTTAAGGTCTCATAATTTACATCGCAAGCCATACTGCCCTTCATTCCTCATTTCCGTTCCCATATGCATTTCCCACCAACTTTTTCGGCACCATCCTGCATGAAAGACCAATATCCGGGTATCAGTTCCTCAACCAGAAAATTGCATGTACAATAATGTCGCATCACATCCCACCTTGACCCCTACCAGTGCTACCTGACTGGTGAGGCACATTGGGGTTATTATTGTTAGCGTTCAACATGAGCCCAGTTGGTGGACCGCCCCCGGTGTCGTAGTTAACGCCATGTTGCGATGGAATTATTGCAGGGAGGCCATTTGCGGGCCGAGCGGCTTGTGCCACAGCATTGCGGGCCGTTGGCATCGGTGCGGGAGTAAGGGGTGACGGTGTCTGTTGTTGCGGCTGCTGCGTATCCAACATCGGCCACAACTGGTTCGAGGTGTCAAGGGTCGAGCTTTGGATGTAGTTATCCCACGCCTCCTGAGATTCTGTTAGATATCAGGCTCTCTTATCATACGGAAGGTTACAACGTACCCAGTCCAAGTTCAACGGCTGCATGTCGGGCATTTGCCCAAACATGCTGCTGAATGGCGAAGGAGCACCCTGTTGCTCCAGCCCTCCTTGCGGTAATGGCGTATCAGCCGTTTTGAACGTCGAATCAGTAAACGTTGAAGGCCCTGCATTTAACGGGCTCATCCCACTACTCAACAATCCCAACGTCATTGCGGCGCTCTGCTTCTCGTCCTGCGGCTCAAAGACAGGCGCATTGGTGCTACTCTCAGCACCCTGTGGCCCGAGATGCAGCTTCCCCAGCATCACTCCAAGAATCTCTGCTGCCTTCCACGCCTCCATCGACTCGTCGCGAAGCTCGTCCCAGATCTCTTTCGACCGCCGTATAGCCGCCAGCATCTCTTCGCGTCGCTCAAAACCCCATGTATACAAATCCCCCGATGGCCGACCAGCCGCTCGTAGCTGAAGTCCATGGTAAAGATCAAGGCAAACAATGGTTGCAGCTAGCAGGAAGTCGGTGGAGCTGAGCGAGGTAACTTGGTATCGCTTATTTCGCAGACGGCCGGTTGGGCGGGTCTCTGCATAAAGTATCGATTGAAATCGCAGCAGTTCCATCGATGAGTCGATGCAGGTGCGTCGGGAGTGGGCAAACCGCGGGTTTTCACGTGCTCGAGCAAGGTAACGTCTGTGGAGAACGCATTGAGCCTTGTGATAAATACTCATGATCTAACCTCCGTTAGTGCCGACCAAGAAAGAAGAGGACAACAGGGATCCTACGCTGAATCTCGACATTATCAAAGCGGCAGGATCGAGTTGACACTCTTCGATAGGGCGAATCTGAAGATGTTCAGGAATCATATCACGAGCCCTGCGGAGCTCGTTATCAATCTCCATGACTGTTTCGTAAGACCCGCTCTTGACGGATGAGGTGTGCTCAATGACCCGACCAAAGGCATATGCTATGCGAGCCTTGGCAATCAGATAGGAAACCTGCGTAGGCTCATTATGCGGTCGAGGGGGTGGAAGCTCTTTACAATCTTCATCAAAGTCTTCATCGTAGAGGTTTCGTGGAATCTCCGTATCGCTATCGCCGGTACGCATCATGCTTGGCAGTCCCACCTGGAACGAAAGGAGAAGATCGGCTTGCCGCACAAATGTCCATATTCGCCGACGCATCTCACCCTGAAACGGCGTGATATTGGGGAACATATTAGAATCCCGGTGATATCCCATTCGCATTGCCAATCGGGCAATCATCCCGACAAGCAACCAGACAGAGACATCGGCCTCCCTTGTTTGGGTATAGTCGCCGTGGAGATGCAATATCAACGTTTCGATCAGATACGGATACGGTTTTGTATAGTCAGCCAATGTCAAGCATTGTGCCATCAAATTCCGATATGTCCCCGCCATATCCAGGGATTTGCCCCGGAACTCTGGCGGTTCGTCCCCTTCCCGGTGATAGGACAGCATAGCAAGGCGCATCATGGCGAAAAGCAGGCCAATCCAGACAATGCAAGATTTTGAAGGGTCTTCCCAATGTTTGTTGTACTATGACAATTTAGCATCAGCTTGAACCTGTCTAGCAGCCCGACCTCCTTACCTGCTTCTGAAATGTTGGTCCATGTAGGATATCTGAAAGGAAACGCATCAGTTTGCGGCTCTCAGAGAAACGGAGTCAGCAACTTACGAGTCGAGGGGTCATAGCTGTTGAAGTAGCGAGCAATGAGGATGTCTGTCGTGTATCTCGAAGGAAACGACGACATGATCTCTGCCCGACTCGGGGGTTTCGTGGCGCCAAAAAGCAAAGCCGAGCCAGGAAAGTCGATATCTTTCCTGGAAGCCTTGACCTTCTCTGCCTGTTCTTCGTACTGCTTCTTGTGCGTTATGAAATAATTTCGCACTTCTGCTATCTGTGAACTGTGAGAATCTAGTAAACAACTCCGTGGGTGAATTTCTCCGCTTACATCGTTCAGAACTGCTGACCAATGCGCCTCACTAATATAGTACGACTTGTTGTTGTCGACCTTCATTATTCCAAACGACTTGGTGACCTGCTCTGTTTCACTCTCCTCCTGACCATCCGTCCCGTTCTCATCTCCATTCGGTCCATTGGAGCTTTTACCGGACGCCGTGATACCGGCAGCAGAAATGGCTGCAGCTGCGGCTGCAGGGCCTGCAGACTGCGCACCATTTGTCATCAAGGAAAGAACAAGACTTTCCAGCCTGTCTATCCTGTTCTGCATATCATCTGGCGAATTGGAGGTGCTCTGGTTTAACGAGCTTTTCTTTCGAGCTCCAGGCTGAGCGTAGGTACACGAAGCAGAATCGCCCCGCTTGATACAGTTCTCACAAGGGTGTGCACGATTGCATTTCAGCCTGTGACCATGTCAGCAAAGGTTCGCGGTGTAGGAAAATGAGCTAAAAAGAACTTACTTTCTATGCCGACAGGGTGCGCAAGAGAGGGGAACACGATTCCTCTTTCTGATCACCCTGAACTGGCCTTCTGGCGAGTGTGCGCCAGCACTAGAGGATGTAGTAGACGGCGGAGTAGGTGACATTTTTGCGAAAAAAAAAAGAAATATTAAACCTTTTTTTCTTAAGTAGATATTGATAATAATAACAACGGATGACGACGTGCCCTGACCGATCTAACGCAAGACGCAGCGACTACCTCCAGATGAGAGCACAGCACGAGCTAGCCTCCAAAAACCCCCCACTGGAGAGCAGATATCTCAAGTTGCAACCAGGAGGGTGGCTTTGCCACAGGGCAGGTCCACCGAGTCGTCGGAGCCTGAAATCGTCTTTCTGACGCTCTCAGGGGCGCGTTTTTTATTTCACGTCGAAAGATTCTCGACACAAATTGTCGCTTCCTACCACCACCTGATCGGCCCAGACCCACGACTAGAATGCCCGGTTTTATGACCGCTGCACCGGCACTGACCACTATATGCCGCGCGAAAACTCTAGCACAATTGCAGCGGACAATATAAGGCAGCTGGTCGTACGTCGCAAGGTTTCGGTCGCCGATTGTGGCTCGTCGCCGTCGATATGAGGCTCACGCCTTGCCGTCTCGCGCAGCGGGGAATCCGGAGAATAGAATGAAATTCGAACAAAAGGCAGGCTAAGAAGGCTGCGCTGGGACGAAATTAGCATCACAATCAGCGAGATGGGAAGCGGGGTGTGGTCCTCGATGCGGACGAACATACCGGGTCTGTTCGAAGCTCTCCCGGTGGCGGCGGGGGAGAGCTTGAAGGACAACGCAAATCCTTCAGGAAGACGGTTTCGCGCGATATTGGGAAACCGACTTGCGCAAGCTGTCGCAGAGCCAGCGAGGCTTGTCGTAGTAAAATGGAGGGGAAAGTAAGGCCCTTCGTCCGTCCTCAGCCGACGACCTGATGGCTGGATGCGGAGGGCCTATGTCGCCCGCCGTAGCACGTAGTCGATCGCGACGCGCAGTCCACGGCGCTGCCCGCGACGGCGGCAAGAGAGCAGCAAGCTCGCCGGGTCTGTTGGAAGGCCATCTTCTCGCCTTTTATAGACGGTCACAGGGTCTGATGGAGGCTAGACTCGCACTACTACGGTGGACTTCCTACAACAGACAATAATAATGCCTCTTGTTGCAAGGGCCACGATGCACGACGATGTAACCACTACCTCCTAGGTACCCCAGTTATATACACTTCCATCATGACCAGAAGAAGCGACAACAATAGGATCATTCTCACTTAGGAACACAATAGCATCCTTCGCTAATGTCTCATTTTTTCATAAGCGATGACATACGGAGTCCTCTGGTTCTTCACAACACCCTACAGAAGTTCAAGCCACACTACGGAGACTACCTTCTAGGAGGTACGTATTGCATTGATGCCTACCTGTTCGAAGCTCCAGCCTCGCTAAGAAGACGTCCTCTCCTGCAGGCCAAGAATTCTCCGCCTGATACGGGCGGGAACTGGTGTGTCAGCATGCTCCATGTCCGATGCTGCAGCGGCTTTCTCCCGCGCGTCCTCGCGGAATACGGCTTAGCTAGATTAAACTCATTCGCTGACCACTGTTAGCACGTCGTTCTGCATCTTCCTTTGACTCATAACCATCAAGCTCGACCCACTCCAGCGCGATAGCAAATCCAAGCACAAGGTTCTCTTGCAAATCAGTATTTAAGATGGAGATACGGTGGGCTATGGCGCTCTGAGGAGACATGGAGTGCATACCACCTGGGCTTACGATTGGCAAAGACCAACAGTTCATGGTCAGACTGGAAAACAGATATCAAGCCAGGATGCAAGCATGAGAGCCTGGTCATATGTTCATCACCGCCGTAAGCAGCCGCCCTTTGCTGCAAACCCGCTTGTCCGGCGGGCTGCAGCACAAAGTCGCGCGTTTGGCTGTGCTGCTTTATGTCAGCATCATTCTCTGTGCACAGCCCGCTGCGAATTGCAAAAGTTAAGAGTGCATGTGCACTTTGCGGGAGGATCCAAGGACCTGCCTATATAGATGGGTATAATGCATACTATTTACTTTGCTCGGCATTTCCAGAGTGACTTCTAAGCACATGTTGCCATGTGGCATAATATCGGGTATTACGTCTCTGGGAAGGTTTAATCAAACACATTGAGACCTAAGGATGTATCAGAACAAGGAGATATCTTTACATAGAGCCATCCTTTTTACTGCTGCGTCCATTGCTTAACGCTGATACCAGTCATTGATCTGGTCTGCAGTTTTCAACTCGCACATAACAATGACGGTACACGTACTATTCCGGCAGCTCCTGCGCATCACTGGGTACATGCGTATCCGGCTCCGCGCCTTGCCATGACAATCAGGCATTATGCACCTGCGAAGCAAACTCAGGCACATTCTCAGCGTCTGCTAGCCAAACTTTTTACTGGCAGTTTAATTACTTACTAATTTACCATTTATTAAATTTAAAATAATAGATCGAAAATAAAACGGGATTTTTCCACTTTTCTACTCAGAGCTCTTGCTTGGATAAAAAGGATGAACTAAGCACTAAGGTGTTTCCAACGACGATTTCTTACATTGATTTGCGGGATTTACGGATGCAGAGGGAAACTTCTTAATTATTAAAGATCGTGATAACAAACTAAAATTCTTGTAAACCATAGTTTACAAATTTACAATATGAACTTTGGATATACCCACCTTTAGGTTTACTATTTGTTGTAAACCCTTAGAGTTAAGGTGACCTTTTTTTTAAGGATTGAGGCTCCTACAATTTAGGACATCACACCGCTCAATCGGTGGTTGCCACGACAAAGAGTTTGATTTGTCCAGCGTTCACATCCCAGCAAACATGCCCTCCTCGACCAGGGTGGTGGGGTAGTTAAAAGCACCCCTCACCTCCCTCTCACTTTCTCCCTTACCGCCACTCCAAGCTCATCTCGCCGATGAGAGAACGCCTCACTTAACTTCAGTAGAAGCTCATTTCTGCTTGTCTTGTGAAAAAAAACCTACAATGTCCGGCCAGCAAGATCGTGGTGGTCGTCCTTACAGTCGGGGCGGCAGCAGAGGCGGAGGGCTTGGCAGCTCCGCGGAACGCCGCGGCGGCGGAGGGGGCAGGGGACGCGCCGGGTTTCCCTCCGGAGAGCTTCCATACCGTCCGAGTCGTGGCCACGGGAGCCACGGACAGGGCGGCGGCAGTGGAGGTGAGTCCGGGGCGCGGAGAGGCGACTCCAGGGGACGCGGGGATTCGCGAGGTAGAGGAGACGCTCGCGGTCACGCCAGAGGCGGCGGAAGGGGCGGGTTTGGCGGGGGCAGAGGAGGCCGCGAGATATTCACGTAAGTCTCCTCTCATTGTTCAGTCTGACAAGAGCTCCAGGGTAACCGGGCGATGCTCTAGGAACCCTGGCGGAAATGAGATTCCACCCAGCCCGAGTCCAAAGGTAGAGAAGGCGGAAAAGGCCATCGAGCAAGGCCTCTCGAAAATACCACCCGAGGGTCGCTACCCTCAACGCCCGGGATTCGGGACCCGCGGGCGCGCAGTTCTTCTCTATGCGAACTACTTTGAGCTGGCAGTCAAAGCAGATCAGGTTCTTTTCCGTTACAATGTGGAGATCGTGCCTGGTCAAGGTAGTCGCACGCCTTCTGTTAGAATGAAGAAGCAAATTATCAATCTTCTTCTTCATCGACACTTCAATACAATCATGAACAAGATTGCAACGGACTTCAGGTCCATCCTGATCTCCAGCATCAAGCTGGATCTTCCCCAGAATCAAAAAACCTACAACATCGAATACCGGGAGGATGATGAGGACCCAAGTCAGCCTAGCAGAATGAGATACCAAGTGAAAGTTCAATTCACGGGAAGCCTCATGATATCAACACTCCTGGATTATATCACTTCAACTAATGCAAGTGCTATGCTGCAATCCAAGGAGGAGATTCTTCAAGCACTGAACATTATCATGGGCCATCATCCAAAAAGCCAAACCGACATTGTCTCCATCGGCGCAAACAGGCATTTTGCACTGTCTCCCGGGCTTGTTGAGAAGATGAGTCTTGGGGAAGGTCTTGAGGTGTTGAGAGGCTTCTTTGTCAGTGTTCGGGCCGCGACAGCTCGCATTCTTGTCAATGTCCAAGTGAAACATGTCGCCTGCTATGAGGGAGCGAATCTTCGCGATGTCATTGCTGCATATGGAGACAGGCGCAACCCACACAGGCTGGAAAAATTCTTGAAAGAATTGCGAGTACAGGAGACCCATCTTAGGAAGAGAAATGGCCGACCACGCATTAAGACTATCTCTTCCCTTGCGAACCGGAGCGATGGAAGGAGCTTAAAATATCCTCCCAAGGTGCGAAGGCATGGTGCCGGTCCGCGAGATGTGGAATTCTTCCGCCAGGAGACACGTAAATATATCAGTGTTGCGGAATGGTTCCGCCAACGTATGCATTTCACAACAATCCTATTTGTATGGAAACAAAGTTGGCTAATTTTCTGCAGAATACAACATAAGGGTCGATGAAAGCATCCCGGTTGTCAATGTTGGGAGCAAAGAAGAGCCTAAATACCTGCCAGCTGATGTCTGCATCGTCGAGCCAGGCCAACCGACGAAAACAAAACTGGGTGCCGATCAGACAAGGAACATGATACGTTTTGCTGTTCGCAGGCCGGCAGAAAATGCATACACATTAGTTACAAATGGAGCTTCTCTACTTGGCATGACACCACAGATAAACAATGCCCTCACAAACTTTGGTTTGAATCCTACTCCAAATCTCATCACAGTGCCTGGTCGTGTCTTGGACGGTCCAGTTGTCTACTATAATACGCAGGTCAGACCCTCATCCGGAAGCTGGAATATGCGGTCTGTTGTATTTTCAGAGCCTGCCAGGCTTTCCTCTTGGGCATGGCTGTTTATCGACATTCACGAACGCTGGGAAGGTAGGAAAGCTTTTGAAGAGACCCTAGAAAACTTTCGTGCCAAATTGAAGGAGCTTGGTATCGGTATAAATCCACCAGATTCTGGGAAACGCATCGTCCTAACGTACAATGAAACGCCCAGCGAAGATGAAGTGCGCAGGGAGCATGAAGCACAGATTGAAAGTGCCATTGATGAGCTGATGGCAAAGCAGCCATCTTTGATCCTCATTGTTCTGGCTTCAGAGGAATCCACAATTTACAACCATGTGAAACTCACATGTGATATCCGCAAAGGTGTGCGCAATGTCTGTGTCCTTGCCAAGAAGTTTGCAGGAGCAAATGATCAGTACTTTGCCAATGTGGGCCTCAAGGTCAACCTGAAGCTCGGTGGAAGAAATCAGTCTTTGCATGACAGAAAACTCGGTATCATAGCGGAGGGAAAGACAATGGTCGTTGGGATTGATGTCACACATCCATCCCCAGATTCTGACAAAAAAGCTCCCAGTGTTGCAGGCATTGTGGCTTCTGTTGACAGGTTTCTTGCTCAATGGCCAGCGGATATCCGGATTCAGGAGCCTAGAAAGGAGATGGTCACTGACCTTAAGGATATGCTGAAATCCCGTCTTGAGCTCTGGAACCGTCGTCACAAGGCATATCCAGAGAACATTCTGGTCTACCGTGACGGTGTATCTGAAGGGCAATACAACACTGTTCTGGAAAAGGAATTACCGCTCCTCAAGGAAGCGTGCAGAGAGCTTTACCCTGCCACTTCCACCAACAGTGGCATTCCACGGATCTCGATTATCATTGTCAGCAAGCGTCATCACACGCGCTTCTATCCCACCAAAAGAGAAGAGGCCGACAGGTCATTCAATCCTCAGAATGGCACCATCGTGGATCGTGGAATAACCGAAGCCCGCAACTGGGACTTCTACCTGCAAGCCCACACAGCATTGCAAGGGACCGCCAGACCGGCTCATTACTTTACCGTGTATGATGAGATCTTCCATTCCAGGCAACCGAAAGCACCTTTCCAGAATACTGCCGACGTTCTGGAGGACCTCACGCACAATATGTGCTACCTTTTCGGCCGCGCCACAAAGGCCGTGAGTGTCTGCCCGCCGGCGTACTATGCAGACCTCGTTTGTGAGCGCGCGCGGTGCTATCTGAGCAGGCTGTTCAATGCCAGTCCGGGGCCCACTCCCGCGGGCAGCGTGGTATCTGGTGGTGGTCAGGAACAGAACGCAGATCCGAAGGATGTCCTGGTTCACGCCAACGTGCGTGATACGATGTTCTACATCTAGGTTCTTCCCATGAGCGGCGTAGCCGGCCACTCACAAGAGTTCCGGATGTTCGAAAGAAAAACAGACACCCTTTGCCTGCTGCCAAAAAGGACGAGCATAGTAGTCCTTGATGCCCGCCACTATCAGATCAAGGACAAGCTCGGGAGAAAATTTCGGAACAGCACAAGTGCAGATCTTCGCGCCAGGACACATCCATCACCACATTGCCAGATATCTGCGGATTGTCTGCATTACACCGATCAATCCGTCCATCAGTGTCGGCCGGCCAAATAGATCGGGTACTTTATGTCATATTGTCTTGGTTACTCTTTCCGGTCGTCCAACGAGCGACTTGACGACCCTCCTACGCTCATCTTGGATTGATTATCTTGTTCCATGTTTGAAGTTAACATTTGACTATGATACCTGACGCTGACAAACGAGTCCTTTTCTCTTGAAATTGATTTAATTTCAATTTTCAATGACGTGATGATGACACGGCTTGCTTTCTTTTTTGGAAATTATATTTCTTTATTTAGTTTAAATCGAATTGGGGTTGATTTTGATTTCTTGAGAGATAATTCGAACGGTAGTTCTTATTTTCATTGCTTTCTTTTGTTACTTAAACACCGAGCCCAGGATATCTTCCCTTCCTTTCTTCCTTACTTGGAAGGTTCTCTTCGTAGTAGTTACCTACCTAGGTAGTTGTGTGGTATAGATATACATGGTGTAGTGTAGTGTAATGTTTCCATGCTATGATCATCAAACATAAAATAATACGTTTCAATAAATAACAAGAGTGACCAGTATTATTTTGATAGTAGTCTCTCTCTCTCTGCTCTGCGAAGAGAGCGACAGGAGCACATTACAACATATATTATCATATACCAAGCCTGCTTGAAAACAGGGGCGGGAATGGACTTATTCGGGATCTTGCCTACTACGTACGGCATACATACACAGTATTTTCCTTCAATAAATTCGAACCAGCCTCGAACAACAAAAATCACAGCAGCAGCAATTCAGACAGTGACGGAAGAGCGGGGGGGGGGGAGCCATTACTGCTTAGATTATGGCAACTTATGTTCCTTTCCTCATCTCTTCATTGACGTACCATGCAACTCTAGGGGCCACCCGGAAGGTAAGCAGCAAGAAAGGGAATAACAATTTGAATTCTCATCATTACATTACATACATGCATTCCCGAAAACCCTGCATCCTTCTTCCCTTCATTCATCCATTCTGACAAATATCATTCATTCGCCTTATCCTATCCTATCCTATCCTATCTCACTAGACAATAAAAATGGGGAAAAAACGTAAACATAAAACATGTGCGAAGACACATACACTCATCTGAGAAAGATAGAAAGGGTAAAAAGGGGTAAAGTACAAAAAGCGAAGAGGAACACAAAAACACATATGCTCATAGAAAATAAGGTAGAGAGAAAAAGGAAGCAAAAAGGGGGGGAGGGGGAAGAAAATAAGACAAATGTGAGAATGAAGAAATGAATGCCGGGAAATTGGGGAGGAGGGAACCGGGTATGCTGAGAACCTGTAATGTAACGATCATCAATTTGTCATTGGTTCGTCATATCAATTTGCCTTTTATTTCCTTTCGTTTCGACGATATCAATCTCATGATTGCTCGTTAGGGCTTTCATTTCGTGAGCTGGAAACGGTCTGACTCGCTTTCCCTCTCTCTTCTATCTCGCGGCGGTGGAAAAAGAAAAATGAATGAGAAAAAAAAGGAAACAATTGGCGAATGGGTACGAAAAGGATCCTAAGGCTGTTCCGTCCGAAAGGCGCAGACTCGAGCACATGACATATAGGAAGTCACTGCCGCAAGTCTTCTAATATTTTCGTTTGCGATTTCCTTCGTTAGAAGTCCTCATCTCCGAATCCCCAGCTCCTTTCGTTCACGTTTCTGCTGATACGCTTCGGAGGCGCAACCTTGTGCTGCTCAGGAGACTGGTCATATGTATCCCAGGAAGGGTTCATCATCTTAACCGCCTTGAGGCGGTCACTGCCAATGCGCTTGTTCTCCCGGTTAGCCTTGTCTTCCGGTGGAGAGGTATCAGAGATCGACCAGTGGCTGTCGAAGTCCTTCTTGCGATGTGTGCCGTTTGGAACGACGGAGAGCGGTGGCTTGGCCTCTTCGGCGGCCTCCTCGTCATAAAGATTGTTCTTGTAAAGAGCTAGCCCCCTGTTGTGCGCAGAGCCTACGATTCTCTTGGTGCCTGTGTTGTCACTAGTCGGAGTGTCATAATCCTGAAGCTGGAAATGCGTCTCCGCGTCACGTCGGGGATGGGCGACACGCGGCTTCGCTGGCGGAGCCTCCTGGAGGTCACCCTCGTCATCACTCCAACCAAAGTGACGAATATCCTGGTCCCTGACCTTGCCCTTTGGCTTCTCAGGAGTCGAAAAGTCTTCAAAGTTCCACGAAGACACGTGCTGCGATTTTGGACGGGAAGGGATCGGCTTGATCTCCCGCTCACTGTTGTCTCCGCCCAGCTCAAAATGGCTGAACTTGTCCGGGTGAGTCTTGTAACGAGGCTCCTTCTTCTCCTTCTCTTCCGCTGCAACCGTTTCATCGTCATCGAACAGACGGGAACGCTGGAAGGTTTTGCTTGCCCCGGCTTTGGAGGCGGTCACACCGCCAGTCTGCTTTTTATTATGCGACCCGTTCTGGGCGGGTGTCTCCTCTGTATCATCATCTCCCACAAAGAGCTCACTGTAGTCGCGTTGCGGGGGCTTCGAGGAACCGGTCGCGCGTGGAGCGATGGCTGGCTGTGTTCGGTCCTGACCAGGAGAGAGCAGGTCGAAGAGGGACTCGGCAGCATGAGGGTCCTTGAGGGGCTTCCTGCTAGGGGAGAGAGGCCGCGAAGATTCCTCATTCTTGTCGTCGTTACTGCTTTGCGCCGCTACGGAGGAGGGCGTAGTCGTGCCTGTTGCAGCAGAAGAGACCGCATAGTTAAGCAGACGGAGCTGATCTTGCGCGTCGCGAATTGGCCAGTTGCGCCCGCGGGAGCCAATAACCTCGACCTGCTTCAGCAACGAACCCTGGTCCCAGTAAAGTCTGATCTGCTGGATCTGGTTCTGGGCATTAAAGCGGACGATATGGACCTGCAGCAATCATGGACGTTAGTATATGCAGGGGAGCAGTGGCCAGCATAGGGGTCGAGCGCATACCGTCGGGAACGTCACCACGCGGTCGGCCAGGAAATTATCGTCCAGCGAGGGGAGATAAGCCCCGCCTCCAGAGACAAACTCCAACGTTGTCTCGACATCGAGGCACAGGGAATCAGTCGCCTGGATCGCGCTGATGATCTTTTCCGACTTCTTTTTGACGATCTTCTGCTGGCTGGAGAGATGCTTCAGCACCGCGCTAGACTCGCTAATCGTGGTCGTGGTCGGGACATAGATCAGCGACACATCGGGGGAAAGCGAAGCAGAGCCTGGATCCGCGAGGAATCTCTCATACGCAGCCTTGAGAGACATCTTGGCTGCGCGAACGCCGGAGGATGGGGATGGACAGGAGGACTGCTGATGTTTCTAGAAGCGTGAGACCGCCCGGCCAACTAAAGCGGAGATGGACGAGAGTGGTGATGGGAAGATATACACGAGGCTCTCTGACGGTCAGCTACTGCGCATCAGCCACCACGACGAAGGGCCTTGAGTCCTCTGGAGGGAAGATGCGCAGCTTTTCTTCTCCCCGGGCGGGAGACGAGGCGTTTGTTTCTACTGCTGCGATGCGGCGCCGCGGGCAGCCACAGCACACCGAGGAGCGCCCCTGCATGTCTTCTGCGCGTTTCTCTCAGGGAGGACGGCCCCGGCGCCCGACCGTCCAGGCGCACGGCTGCGGCACGACGCACCAGCGTTTCACCAGCTCTTGTCTCTCCGGCAACTACGCAGTACCACTGTTCTCTACAATTACCGGGCTCAGAAACGCGTCTTGCAAGGGTTTATTATTCCATTTCCCGTCTAATCCGAACTGCCTTGGTAGTCTTCGAACGTCACCCCGATTATTAAATAGAAGGACTATTCCGACACAGTTGCCGAGACGGATGGTGAGTAGTGTGTCAGTAACACCCAAGTATTACGCCGTGACCCTCCACACGCACGGCAAAGCCGCGATAGGACCCATTATCCCAAGGCGTGCATATCCTAATATACCACCCGAGGTGTCTGCTGCGTCAACTGCCTGCGTGGCGCCTGGGATTTACATTGCCTAGTGTGGCTGTTCTCCTCGGCGGGAGCTCTGCGAGTATATGTGGTGGTATTCGCTCGAATCCTCGCAATGGATAGTGTTATCGTCGCTGGTCAACGTTCAGCTCGTGCGGTTGTTTTACAGTGTTCTGGCAGTTGTCACGGAGTGTCAGCATCACTGCCACAGCTCAACATCCACATGAAAAAGGCGCACTGACCCTAAGTAGTCTTCTTTGATCGTACCAATTGCGTTGATAGCCGCCACATCGGGCTTTACACCGAGGATCTTCAGACGCAAGCTGGTCCCTTTTTCGATGACCTGGTCCCCGTGATCCGTATACTGAGGCGGTACTGTATTTGGCTCCCATTTGATATCCGATGGGATGTTCTGGCCGTCGTTAGCGGGCAAGCGCTCGAAGATGCTCGCTCAGGGGGTACCTACTTTGCGCGCGATGAAGATAGACAACGGACCCGCAAGAGTAAATATACCCGTAGGCTTGACGGAGGTGACGATGGCGTCCACCTGCACAACTTAGAATCAGCACAAAAGAATGATGAAAAACAGCCAAATAACATACCGTCTCTCCTCTAAACGGTTTCCAGATGATGGCTCGATACTTGATGGTGTACTCTGCATGCCCACTACCAGGGATCACCCGCCCTTCACCGATGTCCACCATATCCATCACGCAAATCACAAAGTGGTCACCAGTACATCTCCCTTCCTCCTCCTCGTTGAGCCTGTTCACGAGGTATTCCCTGACGTTCGGGCCGAAATAAGAGGGATGTAGAGTGATAACCTTGGTCTCTTCTTTGAGGAAAAACATTGTGTCGGCTTCTATTTCGAGGCAGCTAGAAAACGGCGAGAGATCGAATTAAAATAAGGAGATAATTCACACAGTCTGCGTAAAAAAATTGCGCTTTATGTCGCGATAGTTCCCCAGTGCAAAACTCGTGATACGAGACGCGACCTTAGTTGGAGGGCGACCCGTTTGTTCGAAGTAGGATCAGCAAGAAACGGCGCGCCTAGAGAAACTGCCGGCGGAGGAGACACAGATGACAGTGATCGCGTGCGGTCCTAGATTAGAGGGGGAAAACTGCGCTTTCGTTCTGAGTTCGAGAGATTGGTCAGTATGCTATAATGCCGGGAGGCCCGAGAACGAAGGACTCCGAATGTCACTGCGGCAGAGGGAGATGCCCAGACAAAAAGGCGCGGAAAGAGAGACTACCCTCGACGTGAGCACACTCGCCTCTGCAACAAGCGACTGGAGATGAGTGTTGTGGTCTCACAGACCGGCGCAGAACCTTCCAGTCGGAGGTGGCTCGTCCACCAGCTTGGCCGTCAGGTACGACGGTAGCTAGGCCGCAACAGCCATGTCACATGACCTTGAACGTCAGTGGCCGCTGTTCGCACTGCGTGGTATGATGCGAATTCCTCGGCTCGTCTGCCGTGGAGGTTGACTTCACATGGCATCCGACGTAACCAGACGTTGCAGACCACCGCGCAGGGCGTGTACATGTAGCGTGCGCTGCCCGCCGAGGGCCGACTCCCCCGGATTCTTCGTCTCCACCTTTTAAACTGTCCTGATATCTGCCTCCTCTCACTATCGTAAAGCGCCCTCTCTGCGACCGTGCATTACCGCTTTATCGATCACATATCTGCCCCCAGCCCTAGGATAACGAGGTACCAAGACGCCATGGCACTTAACCTCGAGAAGCAGCTACTCTTTGTAGGTTCTCTTCCCCACCTTTATGTAGTGCTCCGAACAGACGCTTACTCGGACACAGTATGGCGCGTATCACCATAATCCCGTAAGCTTATCGTGATGACCATCAAGTCTTGGCCTTGATTGCGCTGCTTTGGTGGTCCATCGAAAGTTCATTACTAAATAGCCCACTAGGTTAATGTCGCGATTCATATGACCTGTGTTCCTATATTGCTAGTGACATTTATTCTACTGGTACGCCAGACCTCGTTATCGCGCCATGGATTCCACCAGGTGACGAGACTGACCAGTCAAATACAGACAACCAACAGTCCTACCTTGCTTACGCTGCCAGATGTCCTTCAGTACAAGTATCTTCCCCTTAATCTCGGGACGGTGGTCTGCATTATCTATTCAACAGTGTATATCCTGTTGGAGCCTGTCGCTGGAGGGATAATCACGCCGCTTCTGTTCGCCGCCACTGCGTACGTGAATTATCTGACCAGCACCTACGGGCCGACAGTATCATACTGGGCAGCCGGTATCCATGTCGTTTCTTGGCTGGCGCAGTTCGTCGGCCACGGCAAGTTCGAAGGCAGGGCTCCGGCGCTGCTGGACAATATGATCCAGGCATTTCTGCTTGCTCCGCTCTTCGTCTGGATGGAATTCCTGTTCTCCTTGGGTTACCGCCCAGAATTGAAAGCAAGACTCGACAAGGCTGTGGAGGAGGAGATTGCCAGATTCAAGAAGCAGCGGAACGGCTCTGCGAAGCCGGCTAATAACAGGAAGGCCAACGGCGGAACATGAGCAGAGACTGCTCATCATTGTGTATCTGGACGAGATCAAAGTGCGTCCAAGGGAAATGATACGTGCTTATGTTATGTTCCCTGTCACAATGTGATGACGAGAATGGCATGAGCAGGAATGCTCAAGATCTGTACCTTAGCTGCAAAGGTTGGCTGAACAACGAAGGGTACGGCTGTATGATGACTTGCTGGATGACGTTCCTTAGCACGTCTGGGGTCAAAAAAATCCGCTCATTCCTTGGCTTTCCTTCCTTGCTGGCAAATGTCCGTGTCCTCAGTGCCGCAGCCCGTTGTACGGACTATGATGACTAATCAAACTCGACGTTCCGAGAATGCAAATCCCGTAGTTGTGCCTAATTTTTCTGAATTATTTTCACACAAATGTACTTAATACATCACAGAAGCCTACGGCCAGTATCCTGGGCTCGGATCTTGAACAACGTGTACTATCACCATGCGCCGACCTGGAAACGGAACTGGACCAACAGCTTCGCTATGCGGTTTGCTGTGACGAAGTCGCGAAAGTCACCTGAGCGAGGCTAGTACAGCCGCAGATCCGAAAAAGCAGCGGAGGGACAGGTGTCCTAACCGAGCACCGGGAATCATAACACCATCCCCTGGCAAAGGATAAACAAGGACAAAAGTAAGATAAACGCAGCATCTAGAAACTCTACATGGGCGATTGCCCACATTCTGCCTGGTAAGCCCCGCGCAGGGTGCGCAAGAAAGACAGTGGGCAGCGCACGCACTAAGGGCCGATTCGGATGGGTTACTGGGGCTTTCGGCAAACTAGGCTTAGCCTCGTCCCTCCGAACCCTCCCGCGACGACAAAGCTCTCTTTCCCTCCATCCACAATCCTTTCCCCTCCAACAACCTATCCCCAATTTCTCTCCCCTCCTTCAGAGAAACCACTCTCTACCCCTCTGAACCTCTTTCACAATGTTCAGGAACGCTCTGCGGCAGTCTGGCCGCGCCGTGACCGCCGTCGCTGCCACTGGCAGAATCGCTTCGGTGAGCCTATCCTCATCCAGCTCGGTTCCATTCATCGCCATCAGAGTCGATCCGACCCCGAAGTATCCCTCAATGGGTGCTCCAGGATCAATTGCAGCCTCGAGATGGCCACTGCGACAGTTGTAGCGCGTCTCAACCCAAGAGTTCAGTCGTTAACAAATTTTGCCTCGTCTACAGGTCCGCGCGGCTGTTCGCGGCCCCCTGGCCTCTGCTTCCAAGCAGATCCGTTCATATGCCGCTGAGGCAAAGGCCTCGCCCACCGAGGTTTCCTCTCTCCTTGAGCAGAGAATCCGCGGTGTTCAGGAGGAGGCTGGTCTCGCTGAGACCGGACGTGTCCTTTCCGTCGGGTATGACCATTCCGCTCCCCCGACCGGAGCCATCAAAAAATTTCGTTTTCGCATCGATTTGACATGGCGGCGAAGATTCGACGTGCTTTACTGATCAATTGGTAAACAGTGACGGTATCGCCCGTGTCCATGGCATGACCAATGTCCAGGCTGAGGAGCTGGTCGAGTACGTCTTGAATATTCCGATATGGGTCGCGTCAAGCAGCGACTAACCTGAGCTCAGATTCGCCTCTGGCGTGAAGGGCATGTGCATGAACCTGGAAGCTGGCCAGGTCGGTGTCGTGCTTTTCGGTTCTGACCGTCTTGTCAAGGAGGGTGAGACTGTCAAGCGTACTGGCCAGATCGTACGTATTGCATATGCCGCGAAGTAATGGGTCAGTTAGACTAACCGGACGTCAAGGTCGACGTTCCTGTCGGTCCTGAGATGCTTGGCCGTGTCGTTGACGCTCTTGGCAACCCCATTGATGGCAAGGGCCCCATCCACACCAAGGAGAGACGCCGTGCCCAGGTCAAGGCCCCCGGTATCCTGCCTCGTCGCTCCGTCCACCAGCCTGTCCAGACTGGTCTGAAGTGTGTCGACTCCATGGTGCCCATCGGCCGTGGCCAGCGTGAGTTGATCATCGGTGACCGTCAGACCGGAAAGACTGCCGTCGCCCTTGACGCCATTCTGAACCAGAAGAGGTGGAACAACGGCAACGACGAGAGCAAGAAGTTGTACTGTGTGTACGTTGCTGTCGGTCAGAAGCGTTCCACCGTCGCTCAGCTCGTCAAGACCCTCGAGGAGAACGACGCCATGAAGTACTCCATCGTCGTTGCTGCCACTGCCTCCGAGGCTGCTCCTCTGCAGTACATTGCTCCTTTCACCGGCTGTGCCATGGGCGAGTGGTTCCGTGACAACGGCAAGCACGCTCTTATTGTCTACGATGACCTCTCCAAGCAGGCCGTTGCCTACCGTCAGATGTCTCTGCTGCTCCGTCGTCCCCCAGGCCGTGAGGCTTACCCTGGAGAGTATGTGATGAAGTCCGCTTATATCTTCCTGCAGTCCTAACTGACTCATCCAGTGTCTTCTACCTCCACTCTCGTCTCCTTGAGCGTGCTGCCAAGATGAACGACCAGCACGGCGGTGGTTCTCTTACTGCCCTGCCCGTTATCGAGACCCAGGGTGGTGATGTGTCTGCCTACATCCCCACCAACGTCATCTCCATCACCGACGGCCAGATTTTCCTGGAGGCCGAACTGTTCTACAAGGGTGTCCGCCCTGCCATCAACGTCGGTCTCTCCGTGTCCCGTGTCGGTTCCGCTGCCCAGGTCAAGGCCATGAAGCAGGTCGCTGGTTCCCTGAAGCTCTTCTTGGCCCAGTACCGTGAGGTCGCTGCCTTCGCTCAGTTCGGTTCCGATCTCGATGCTGCCACCAAGCAGACTCTTGCTCGTGGTGAGCGTCTGACCGAGCTGCTGAAGCAGAAGCAGTACTCGCCCATGGCCGTCAACGAGATGGTCCCTGTGATCTTCGCCGGTGTCAACGGTCTCCTTGACGGCATCCCTGTCAACAAGGTCCTGCAGTGGGAGGAGGACTTCCTGGCCCACATCAAGACCAACCACGCTGATGTCCTCGCGACCATTGACAAGGAGGGTCAGCTCAGCAAGGAGCTGGAGCAGAAGCTCAAGGACATCATCGCCAACTTCAACAAGACCTTCAGCGCATAGGTGAGCAAGAGACAATCGGGTGATTAATCCACCATGTTCTGTTTTTTCCTGACGCTATGTGTATAGACGAGATAGCTTGTGTACAATTTGAGGCCAGTATTCTCCTTTGTGTCGAAACACTGTCATTAGGATTGTTGGTCTCAGCGTGACCGTAGACTCTCCAGAAATTCGACCCTCTGTAGCCATGGGGGAAGACAAGGAGTGGAAATGTGCAGAAAAACCTGTACATCTACGTCCAGCGGCATACTGAGAGTTGATGGGGATAGGTGGAACCGGGATTAACGTTCAGAAATGTGAATGACATTCTAGCATTTCCAAAATTATGTCATATTTATGTTTCAAACCGCCTAGAGCCTGAAATGCACTTCCTTGGCTATTCCCTATCTCTTCTAGCCCTGTGTGGTTTGACTGCTCCTTTCCTGTATAGGTGTGCGCCTGTGTTGACATCTGTGGGATATTGTCTATGCCACTTTTCTGAGTTCCAGGGAAAAATGATATCAGTGGCGTCAAGGATCCTAGAGCGATAGCTGGATATATCAGTATATGAGCTCTACCGGTTGTTGCAGACCTTGGGTCCCGAATAATATTGCCTATCCGTGATATATATAGTAGAAGTATAAAGGTGTAAGTAATCTTGGTAACCCAAAGGTCCAGGAAGAGGTTCCACGGATGGACATTGAAAATATCGAAGAACGATTCTTCTGATGAGTGAGTAGAGGAAAATGTAGAAAGTTAATCCCATGAGCGGTTCACGTTAGGAGGCGTTGAACGGTTCTGTACCTGATCATACACCAGCCCAACGGTCCTCGTTATCGATAGGCGAGAGATATCTCGATAACAAAATTTTAATCCAGGCCCCTCCACACTCTGCCCCGCGCATCGCCAACCTCCACTCAATTTTCTCTCCACTCTTTTTTCTAAATAAGATTCAGCTGCTGCGCTAATGGCTGAAAGTGCAGACGCAGGTCCGGCATCCTGCAAGGTGGTGCTGGCGCGCAATATCGCCGACGGCCTGCTGAAAGAGGTCCGGGAGGGTCTGAAGGCGCTTGAGAAAGGCCCTCACCTCGTCGGCTTTCTGGCGAACAATGACCCCGCGGCGCGCATGTACGCCCAGTGGACGGAGAAGACTTGTCATGAAAAGTGAGTGAAATCTTCGTATTTGTTCTATTGCTTGCTACAATGTTTCCGATTCAATCTCTTGGAGTTGCCTCTACCTGTGATTCAGCGCTTCGAGATTTTTTTACCCCCGCAGGACTCCTGACCACACTTGATATTCATCTGGAGTTAACGTTGAGGTTTTTCCCACAGCGGATTCCGTTATACTCTTCGTGAAGTCTCGCGCGACGACATCGAAGAGGCCATCCTAGCTGCCAATGCCGATCCCGACGTCGACGGCATCATCGTATACTACCCGATCTTCCACAACCGGCAAGACCAGTACTTGCAGCAGATCGTGGATGTCTCGAAGGATGTAGAAGGTCTTAGCCACCGCTACATTTTCAACATGTACCAGAACATCCGCTTCCTAGACCCCGAGACCAAGCGACAGAAGTCTATCCTGCCTTGCACCCCGCTCGCCGTCATCAAGATCCTTGAATACCTCAACATCTACAACACTATCCTCCCCTACGGGAACAGACTTTTCGGACACACGATCTGCGTGGTGAACCGCTCGGAGGTCGTCGGTAGACCACTTGCAGCGCTGCTCGCGAACGACGGCGCCTGCGTCTACAGCGTGGACGTCACTGGCGTGCAGCAGTTTACCCGCGGGGAGGGAATCAGGAAGCGCAGGCATGAGGTCGTCGAAATGGAGGGAAAGACGCTCAAGGATGTGGCGCCCCTGTGCGACGTCGTCATCACTGGTGTCCCTGGAGAGGAGTTCAAGTTCGACACGAGCCTTCTGAGACAGGGAGCTGTTTGCATCAACTTCTCCAGTGAGAAGGTGAGATGATCACTGTTTATTGTTATTATTATCGTTCGCGCAACTTGTTCTGCAGTGTTACTGACACGAGATCCAGAACTTTGGCCCTGAAGTCAAGGAGAAGGCGTCGATCTATGTCCCCGCCATTGGAAAAGTTACGATTGCCGTTCTCTTGAGAAATCTATTGGTGAGTGGATTCCTTTCGTTCTCCTTGCATGGACTGTCCAGTTCTGACTAGCGCTCTAGAGGCTCGTGCAAAACAAAAGGCTGGACGATGTCAAGCCCGCCGAAGCAGTAGAGAAGCCTGGCACTCTCGAGTCTGGTTCTTAGACATGTTTCATATTCAATGAAACATCGAAATGCAGATTGAGTGTTCAACCCAACGGAAGGGCAGCTCGTGGAAGCTCCCCGTTTGAAAGAATCTCTGCATGTCCGGGACTGATAGAGTACGGAACAAAAAACATTCTAGACTTGGGGGTTTTGTATATGTATACAGAAAAGGGCGTTCAACACGACTCATGATTCATAGTTTTATTGGATTACAGTGTTAACTTTCGGACAAAGGTGATTCCCGAAGAAATTCTTGTATCATTACTTAAAAATCATTGCAATGAACCATTCAGATGAGCATCAATGCAGACGAGCGACTGTTTCAAATTCCCCCTTCATTTTTTATTCCTCGACTTGTTTTGCCAACGAGGGAACTATGCTGCCCGTTTCATGTTTCCCTTTTTTCCCACTCTTGCTGCCGTTTTATCTTCACTATCCTGTATGCCTACGTGGGATAAGCCTCCCGTCTTCTTCGCTGCCTCTTTTGCAGCAAGCCCCAGGATCTCAATCTCGCTCGCAAGCCAGCGTCGCAGAGGTTCCGGGTGGAAGGTGCCGTCCGCGGAAAACCAGGTCGTGAAGGAAGTCTCGATCTCCTTCTCTTGGAGGACTTTCTTCGCGGGGGAAGTGTATTTGATGTTGAGCTTGTAAAGCGGAGAATGTTTCTTCGTAGAGGAGCGAATTACGATCTGTTTGCGAACCGGATTAGCTCTCTATCGCCCTCAAATAACCACAGAAAGCAAGATAAAACAAGTAGACGTACAGTTTCCCCAGTCTTCCTGGTTCCGCGGAATATCTCACCGGCTTCCACAGCCCACACCCAGTACGTCAAGATGGAGTTGAGCACGAAGTATGCGATCACCGCGACCAGAACCCATGGAGCCCGCGTCGCCTCCCATCCTAGTCGCCGGTCAACGTAAAACGTGGCACCCGCGATCGCGACCGCGGTATAGCCCAGGATAAGGCGGACGTTGGAGTTGGTGTGGTTTTGAGTGAATCTGAAGGGTTCCGGTAGAGTCGTCAGGTACGGTGCCAGCGCATCATCGGTGGTACTCTTCAAGTCTATTAAATGAAGATTAGTGTGCGTCTGCTTTATAAGATCCAACAAGAGGCGAAGAGTTCAGCCCGCGAAAAGCTACAACTGGAGCTATCGACGGAGTACAGCGTATATATGGAAGCCATGGAGGAATTGTAAGCACGAACCGTTCACGGAGTAAACGGGAACCTTTGGTGCCGCTGTTGACGCCATTGGGGTCAAGAGACATAGGACACTGCCGTAGTGATGTCTGAAAACGATATTTTGTAAATTTTGTTGTCCTACGTTCTGAGTTGCTGATCCTCGCACGAGCGAACCTGACGCGGAGTGCGAAGTTGCGGCGAGTTGTCCCTTTCGCGGGCAGCTAAAGCGGCGTGACATCTCCGTGCTGTATCGACGCTAAATGCAACAACAAGATCGCTCGACTCCGATCCCACTTCCTACAGCCAGCGCTCTCCCCAACCTCGACAAGGAGCGCGATCCCTGGCCACAATGGCTGTGCAGGGAGTAGAGCAGACGATCCTTCGGGATCCGGCTCTATTGTGAGTATACCATGCCCTTTTGACGTACGGTTTGTGGAGGTTATGATGCTCACCCGATCGCGATAGCTACTGGATCCTGTTCCCAATTACTGTTGTCATGGTGCGCTCCCAACAGCCTTCATACTCTTTAATGAACGTAAAATCTGACTTCTTAATACAGATCTTGACGGGTATCCTCCGCCATTATGCCACAGTCTTGATGAACAACCCTCCCAGACCTCCCCAGACGCTTGCCGAATCTCGCGAGCGCCTTAGCCTCCTGCGCGGCGTGAACCTGCGCAACAATGCCTGCGCGGTCCTGACCCGGCCTTCCTTTGAGATGCGCAAGAACTACCTCGTCTCTGCGTATCAGAGCGGCGCGTTCCTCAAGGATCCCGCCAGCCGCGGCCAGCCTCCGGCAAACCCCATGACGGATCCAGCGGGCATGGAGGCCATGATGGGCATGATGAAGGGGAACATGATGATGATGATCCCGCAGACGCTGATTATGAGCTGGATCAATGCTTTCTTTTCCGGGTTTGTTATCTGTATGTTCCTTTCCCCACCAGGAGCGAAGCTCTCCTCCGGGTAACGTCGATCGGAAGCTGACGTTTGTGGAAAAACAGTAAAACTGCCATTTCCACTTACGATTCGCTTTAAGTCCATGCTTCAGTCCGGTGTCATGACCCGTGATCTCGACGTGAGATGGGTCTCTAGTCTTTCCTGGTACTTCCTGAACTTGTTCGGCCTTCAGTCGATCTTTGGGTTCATTCTTGGCAGTGATAATGGTGAGCATGAGCAATGCTTTATTCCATGCATTTTCTGCACTCCTGTATCGAGTGTAAAATAATACTAACTGCTTGTTTTAGCTGCCAGCCAGATGGCCCAGCAGATGGCTACGATGAACCCCGCGACGGCTCCCAACCCCTTCCAGCCAGGTCAAGACCCTGACAAATTGTATCAAAACGAGGCGGAGAATCTTGAGGTTATGGAACACTTCTGCATTCTGGACGGGATCGAAGAGAGAATACTAAATAAGTACGAGTAAAAAGATGAGGTTGGAGGAATTGGCTAATAGGAGGCTGGGCCTTCGTCCAAGATGCCCAGTTTGCTAACTTGGCCTGTCGGATGATAACGAGGTTTGGTTTAGAGCCAGTTCTCGGAATATGATTAATTTGTATATTTATCGATGAACAGGAAATAAGAAATGTTCTTGACTATGTATCCCAAAAAAATGAAAGTAAATGCTAAGCCATGACTCCACTGCTCAACGGAGTTGCGAACATGGATATATATACCCTTAAAAGACCTTAGACCATTCGGATTGGATATACTAAGACAGACGACACGCTTAACATTCCCAACGCTGCATGATCCATAGATTCTAATTTCATTTACCAGTCTCGTGGTCGAAAGTTTACTTGTAATTGATCACTCCTTTGAGGGTCCAAACTTCGCCGTTTGAGACCTGGGAAGCGACCTGTTCGACTTCAACGTTGCCCGGTTGGATCTACAGGGGATCAGTATCAGATTGCACTATACGAACGGCAGATAGACTTACAAAGATCTTATCCCCGTCCCTTGTCCAGCTCAGCTTCACTCCGCCCACTGTCTGGACCTCCTCCCCTTCCTTCCACGGACTCACTGGCACCACGTGCGCCTCAACAAATCGTCTGATATTCCTCTTCGCCCGATCCTCACCTTCCTTCCCCTGATATGCTTCCGCTGCCCCGAACTGCTCGTAGTCCTCGGGGTTCTCCCATGGTTTCCGCGGCAGGGCTTGCATCGCGCTGTTCAGGGGTGCAAGAACGGTGGTATTCTGCGCCGGGTCGTTGAGGCGGGTCGAGATAGGCTCGACATCCCGCGTCAACGAGGCGAAGATTTGGATGCTGCGGGTCTTGGAAAGGATGTCGGAGATGACGAGGCTGGAAGATGGGCCGTCGCCGGACTGGACATTAGATGAAGAAAGACCGCCCATGATCGGGTCTTGATTCTGCAGGATACTCTGCAGGTACAGGTTCTGGTTATTATTGTCCCGAAGCAGCGCTTCGTGCCGTGGGTGAGGAGCGTTTACTACCGGAAGGGGGAGGCGTCTTCGGCCGAGGTGGGAGCGCGGCTGGCCGCCGATAGCGGATACTGTGTATATGAATACAGCCAGGAAACAAAGAGTATATATTATAATATGATTCTGCATTGTGTTTTCAAGATACTATCTTGCACTTAGGCCGTAAGAATGATATATCTCCTGGTGTCAGGTACACACCGCCCAACACATCGATAGGTGACGCAAGATGTCAGCCTGCCACGTGATGCGGAGTCCCAGAGCAATCGATCTACCCACGTGACCCTTATCGATAAGCAGACCCAGATCGGCCACAAAAAAGCGTCATGTCCGAGCGCTGGAGCGGGACGTCTGACGCCCCTCACAAGGACATAACTCACGTCGGTCAGCAAGATGTCAGCCCTGCAGACCTTCATGCTGGTCGTGGATCATGACCGGCAGGAGGCCATTCGAATTGCCGAGAAAACCGCCCAAGGTAAATGCTCCTTTCAAAGCGGGAAAAGAAGACGCTGCTTTTTCTGACGGTTCCCTAAAAGAGGTTGAGAACAGACAGACGACCTTGATCGACGTGGTGCAGTCCTTGGGGGGATATATTAACGATGAAAATCCAATTATACGGGGAAAGGCCGTCTCGTACCTCACCACTGTCATAAAAGCGCTGCCGCCGAAGTTCCTCTCGAGACAACAGATCCAAGTTCTGACGACCTTCTTTTGCGACCGCATCGAAGATGGCGGAGCCGTCGCTGGTCTGGAGACGCTCCAGAAGCTGGACAGGTTTACCAAGGACATGGCTCAGGAAACGGTGAAAGCGTGAGTCTATCTAGATTTATTTCAAGGACAATAACTGTTGTTATTCTGAGCTTTTCTGCCAGTTGAATGTCGCTTGATTTTCGACGGAGTCGGATAGTCCTAGGCTGATAAGGAAACAAGCTGACAGTGTCTAGTATTTTCGAACACTACCAGGAGCTACAAGCCAGACCGCAGTCTCAGAGATACCAAGTCTATCATTTGCTAAATGAACTAATGTCTAACCACAGAAAAGGTGTGTTATTTTCACACTGCATGCGATTTGGTAGCACAGAGAGAGCTGACATGCACAGCCCTGCATGATATGGGCGACGAATCACTCGTTGGTATAGTGGATCTAATGACCGGGGAGAAGGACCCTCGTAATCTTATGATCGTCTTTTCAATCCTGAGAGTGGTGATGGTAGAATGGGACATAACGAACCATGTTGAGGTACTGGCTTGTCGAGCTTTGAATCCGAAGGTTATAGCTAACGGCCCAAGCTTCTCTTCGACTCAGTGTACAACTACTTTCCAATCACATTTAGACCTCCGCCAAACGACCCTTACGGGATTACAGCACAGGACTTGAAGGAACGTCTGCAGGCTTGCATCTCCTCTACAAAATACTTTGCTCCACATGCATTTCCAGCTTTGATTGATAAACTTGACTCTACGTCTTCCAATGTCAAGGTACATTCTATACCGGTCTCACATCCCTGAGTCAGTTCTAACCAAACTCCAGAGGGACTCTCTCAACGCACTAGCTGCGTGTGTAAGCTCATATGACCCGAAGACAGTGTCAAGATACTCTATCACGATCTGGGATGCTCTCAAGTTTGAAATCCTCAATGCGCAAGAAGAGTCTCTCGCAGAACTGTCGCTTCAGGTTTTGCGACAGATCTCGAAACGCCTCTCGGAAGGGGTGACCATTGTCTCCCAGGAATTGCCTCTTGCGCAGTTCCTGAAACCAATCATAAAGGAATGCAATGAGAAACTGCGGGAACCCCAACAGAAGCAGGCAAGCCCTGCCCGACAGATTTTGAGGTCTGTTTCAGCGGTGTCTGCGGTCGCTTTCACCCTCGTCATCCAGTCCGTCGTTGCCCCTCTATTTACCATCTACCAGGAGGCCGATAGTATTGCAAAACAGAGGGCTCTTTTGGAGACGTTTGTGACTCTGTTTGACTCTGCCATTGACGTATTTGGGACCTGGGGGACGCGAGATCCGGAGGTCGCTCTTGAGAATCCTCTCCTCGCTTTTAAAGATCAAATTTCGGAGGTTTTAAGCCAAGCATTGATGGGTACTGCAAAGGAAGAGGTCTCATTCCGCATTAAGGCACTGGAAGGGTTGCTGCGTTTGTCGACGCTGCGCAAATACTTCCAGGACAATGAGATAGGGCTATTTGTGCAATATCTCGATGAGATACTCCTCAAGGAGGAATCTGTGGGTAGAGACGACTTGAAGAAGGAAGCGATCAAGGCTCTGGCAGAAATATCGAAGTACAAGCCACGGCTGATCATGGATATAACGTTTCCAGCATTTGTTGCCACCCTCCCAGACTACGGTGACGAGGAAAAACCCGAATACTTGACTACGCTCGACATTCTCGCCCAGATCAGCATAGAGAAGGACATATTCGAGACATTGGTGCGTCGACTCCTTAACAAGCTGGATCTTTTGCTACTCAAAGAGGAGCCTGGCTCTGCGGCGTATCCGCGAGCAATCCTCTTTACGATCCTTTACGTCATGGACCGAAGGGAGATGAAACAGGATCAGAATCTTCAAGCCTATTATGAGAAAATCGTCGTGGGTCTTTGCCGTAGAGCGGCAGCCGCGGCTTCAGGGAATGCTAAAAACGGGATACTAAACGATGCGAGCGTACTAGATACTCTCGGAAGACTTTGCAACCTCATTGTCCGCGCACTCCCCAGAGAAAAGCAGAACGAAGTTGCAGAGAATGTCTACACGCTCTTTTCCACGACTGAGACCTTCGTGCCAGTTCCTTTTGCTAAATCCACAAGTGAGGATCAGCGCCGTACGATGATCTTGTCGACGTATCTTCTCGCAGGACTTCCAAAGGACTCTACAAAACTACCATATACGAATCCAGATATGTCGCCTCTGCTTCACGAGCTTGTTCAGCTTGCGGTGGCCGAACGTGATCCAGCTATTCAGTTTGCATTGCTTCGTCAACTAGCTCTCGTGGTCAACAAGTTCCTCCCAACGTCTCACCTTCCCCTCGCATCTGAAATCCTTGACTCCCTTTTGCCTCCTGATGCCGAGGACAAAAAGATTAGTACCGAATCTATACGGACTATTTTCTGGCTCTCAAAGGCCCTCATCCTCCGACTTGCGCCGAAAACGACAGAGATACTCAACTCTCTCTTGTCTCTTCTCTCTTCCTCTGATCAAGTAACTAGTGGGACCTCCGCTCGCGGCTTCGCAATCCTCCTCAGCGCTGATGATGTTCTCTCGACCAATAACGGGGCGAACATTCGACTGCTCTCGAAACAGCGCGTCTTCACCACGGTTGCCCCAATAATTTCCAGCAGGATCCGTGAGCTCAACACCGCTGGCCCGGATTCTCCTGCCCCGAAGCACATCAAGCCGGCGTACCTAACAGCCCTATCTGGTATCCTCTCCACGATCTCTCCGTCACTCGTGATGCCCGAACTCCCGACCCTGCTCCCTCTCCTCCTTCAAAGCCTGGACCTCGAGGATGCGGACTCTCAAGCCGTCAAGGCCGCTACTCTCGAGACTCTCTCTATCATCATCCAGGAAAATGGTGTCGGTGTGATCGACGAAACGGGCCACGTTCAGGACCTCGTCACAAGATTGTTGAAGGCCGCAACTTATGTCCCTGCTACTGCTAAACCGACAACAGCAAAACCCGAACAAGGCCCTCCTGCTCCTGCTCCAGGAACCAACAGCCCACGCATCCGCGCTCAAGCCCTGAGATGTCTCTTCCTCCTCGCCCGCTCTCCCTTAGACGCTCGCGCCCCTCCCGCCGGAAAGGCCGGGAAGATCTCCCCCCTCTTACCGGTCAAGAACCTCGTGCTCCGCTCGCTGCGGACGATCCTGGACGATCCGAAACGGGACGTCAGAAAGGCCGCTGTCGACGCGAGGGCAGCGTGGCTGAGAGGGGTGGAAGGTGAACCGAATGATGAGGATTAGACCATTTCACTTTTATTTCATTTTGCATCTAGGTAATGAAGGATTTTCTTTTCCATACATGGCATTTTTCTTCTAATTTCTTCTTGAGCTGCGTGCTTTTTTGGGCTTGAGGATGGATGGATGTATGTATAGATAGATGAGGTTTGATAATTACATGTCATAAATAGAATGATTGGATGGCATTGCAAAAAAAAACAAAATTGTAGTGATCCTACTTCGATTGAAAGATATGCTAGCAGGGTCTAATGGAATGTATCATCAATATATCCTCCATCCGCATGATACGCTTACAATCGCGCAATGCTACTAGTACCGTTCCAGACAGTTGAATACGCCACTATTGCTATGAAGAACATGAAAAAAGTATCTATATACATCTTAATTGGCTAAAAATCTCTGCAATTTATTAATTATTAGACATTATTTATCTATCATTTCATTTTTTTTACTGCTACTAGTTCTATTGATAATTAGGCTTGTGGGCATAATGCCTACAACTGGATGTTATGGCATCTTACTGTGGTCAAGCGGGCTTTTTTTCTTTCCTTTCCTTAGATCAAGAGATACGGATATGATATGATATGATTGGCATTTCCCAAAAATAATAAAAACCTGACTCGTTACATACATGGATAGAAAAAAATGAAATGGAATGAATAATGGAGCTTGACTCAATGGTTTACTTCATAATATTAATAACTCTAACAACTGGAAGAACAAGAACAGGAAAAAAAAAGGCCTGCCCGGACCACCAGGTCACAGGGAAATGGAGAGAGATAAAAAAATCAAAACGAGTCCCAGGTACCATCTGCGAGGATGTTCCTATGCAGGAAACAAACGAGAAGCAGAAGGAAATGGGGAAAAAAAAGAAGGGACAAAAAAAGAAGCAAGCAGAACCTGTCCACATCGGCTACCTGGGCCACAAATCCATCCACATCAATCAGCCGCCCGAAATTCGAGTCCACTGGCTAAGGAGGAAATCTAGGCTGTCAGTACATGACCAGCCAGAGATCACCGTGCAAAAAGGGTCCTTAGGGAAATGAAAGAAATAATGGCCTGTTCCGGTCAACGGATAGACCAAAAGTTCCTTCAAAGTTCCTCCGGAAAGAGAAAAACCGTCAGTCACCAGAACTCAGGATCCAGCGTCGGGTCCAACGCGATCATCCTGCACCTCACACTCGCACTGTCCAGATCCTTGACGCTCTCGATATCCTCGAAGTTCTTGCCCTTCGGCTCGAACAGGACCATGGCGGTCGATAGGCCGGTGTTTTGGCCAGCGACGGAAGCTCCTGTGGCCGCTGCAGCCAGAGCATCGACTGTCACAGCGTTCATCGCGGCCTCGATGCCGGGTCCCTGGTTCCAGTAGCCGACGCCGTCGATCTTCTCGACAATGGTGGTGAGAACGCGGAACATCTCGCCTATTCCTGCCTTCCCTATCGCACCCGCAACGGGACTGATGGTTGGCCCCTTGTCCTTGCTGTTGCTCTCCTGGTTACTGGTTGGGACAGAGGGAGTAACGAGGTTGGCTTCATTACCCATGAGGTCGGAGCTGCACCAATCCTCCGTGCGTTCGCCAAGTTCGAGGTTCACGTTACAATGAAGGACGTCCTCGATTGCAGGGCTGACCACAGAGACCTCGTACCAGAGGCGTCCCTTCCTCACCATCTCATCCAGAGGAGCGCAGCGGGCACGTAAAGCGCTTGGGTCCGAAGGGGTAGTACCGGTAAATAGATCTTGAACCTCCGTAATCTTGAGGTAGATGTCCTGCCGATCCGCGTCAGTCTCACCGTCATCAGTATTTTCTTCAGTGGCAGTCGTCTGCTTCTTTGGGGTCACTGGATTGCACTTCGTATCCGCGGTCCCGGGAGCATTAGAAGTGTCGTCCGGTCGAAGGTAACGATGGCGGGTCCAACGCTTCATGAAGACCTTCTCAACCTGGAGCTGGCTGTCCTTCGGAAGCCTCGTGAAGATCCTAATGAGGGACCTATCCGGTGGCACCCACAGGTTATTGATAATGTGCTGAATTTCATTGTCGAGCTCCTTGTCAGAGCCAGGAACTTGTTCAATGACGCCGCTCACTACCGCACTTGCGTCCCAAGTCTGCTTTGGGAAGTGCAGGTTTACTGCCCCAAGAACTGGCGTTGACTTCCTCACCGTAACATTCCCAGTCTCATCAATGACCACAACGATCAGCTTGTCATTCTTGGTTCGACAGTGATACTCATAGACTACACCGTAGTCCGCGTATTCTTGTTCGAAGAGGCGGCGTTTTCCGTTGCCCTTAGACGCTTTCAGATCCACAATGTAGTCGACGTCCGCGCCAGATGAGGTAAGTCTCTTGATGAACTGCGTACTAGGGGTAGAGAGACTGTTCTTTGGTTGGTATATTTTATTCCACTCTGCAAGAGAGATCGGACCCCCTTTATAGGTTTTGGGCAGGAGCGGTGTTAAGATCAGACCGATCTGCATTTCCAGCGTCAATGCGCCCGGAAAGTATTGAGCTGCGTCCAAAATGGGCTGAAGGGCCTCGAATAGACGCTTTATGCTCTCTTCCATTCTCACTTCTGCTTCCGGCTTCTTGACGCCTTTCGCCCCTTTTCCAGATGTTGCCAGACTCAACATTTGCTTCCCCTTGGGTCCAGGAGCGGTTGGCTTGCATTCAGGTTCACTCGATGGCTTTTTAGAGGATTTCGGAGCTATAATTCCCCAGGCGTCCTCCAGAGTGGCCTGTCTCTTTGCTTTTATCTCAGCTTTCGAAAGCGTCTTTGCATTCTGCTTAGCCGCCTTATGGCTGGGGGTGCGATGGAATTTCCTAGTAATCACTTCGTCCATCGTTTGCTTCTCTTCCTTTCGTTCGTATTTCTCCAGTTCCGCTAGCTTCTCCTCGCGTAAAGTCTTTATGATTGAACGTCGCTTCGAAAAGACAGAAAGAGCTGAATATTCATCATCCTCACATATCGCATCCTCGTGCTGGATGAACTCTTGTTTGAGTACGGACAGACGTTCCTCGCACTCCGCCATCTTTTCTTCTTCCGATGTCGTGGACTCGAGGCCGCACGCAGGACTGTTGGTACCTGAGCGGATAGTCCGGTAATCAGATGGATAAGTCTTTTCATCCATCTGATTTGCAGTATCAGATGCAGACGCAGGAGGGTTCGAATTTTGGCTAGCTTTCACGGCGCAAGGTATCAAGGCCGACTGATTGAAAGATAAGGCGTGTTTAGTAGCAGGCAACCCCTTATTTGGCGGAGGGAAGACGTCAATTAGGTGATCTTTCTTCCATTTGGGGGTGTTAGGCCAGTACTTGTCTCCATATCTGACTCCCGGACCGTTTCTCGGAGGCTTCGGTGTATGCCTTGGAGTCTTTTTTAGTCCATATTTGGTGAGGTCGAAGTTTGACGGAAACATCGACGTAGATGCGGGAATGACTTGCTTCTCCGGTGTCTTGGGCCGTGTTGGAGTCCAAAAGACATCTGGAGGATTTACGATTATAGGCTGTTCGCCAGCGATTAGCTGCCTATCTTCACGCTCCAAAGGTATCGCTGTTTTTGTCCCATTTGTGTCACCCGACATGACCGTAGATTTACGGTCATCAGCTGGCGGGTCAGACCCATCTTTGGCATCGGCAGCACTAGATGGACGAGGTTGAATAGAAGCCATTGTCAGGGGCTGCAACAGTGCAACTGGCTTGCGTACTTTGACTCCTGGAACCCTTTTAGTTTCTGGAACTCGAACCGGAACCGGTGTCTCCTGAGGTGGTTGAACTGATTCCGGTGGGAGTTCAATGCTCGGGTCTATTTGAACACTGACTGCACCTTTCCTGACACCCTCAGAAACCCACTGATCGACTTGCTTGGCCTTTTCTCTTGTTAGATATGGATGGTCAGCCGCAGTGAAGACTGAAGAGACGTCTTCAGAGATTGAATCCATTTGTCCAATCTCAGACTGATAAGACACAGATTTGGTGGTAGTCTCCTTGTCAATGTCCACCTCGACGCCGGCATAATCCTCAGCAGACCCTATTTCCTGAAATTTGAAATCCGTCCAAATGCGTGACCTACCAGGCTCTCTGGTGGCGCGAGGGGGGTTCTCAATGTTTGCCGGGATTGTGAATGCCTCGGTATCAGGATCGAAGTGTTCAAGCATGGTGACAAACATCTGGCACAATCTGAAATTTGTGCTCGAGTTTGGATCCGTAAGGATGCGACGCAATGCAACGTCGTTCAGGCTACTGTAGTTCACAATGCGGAAACGAACGATATGCTCCTCTGAAGCCTGGATAATGTTCGTGACTGAGGGACATGCCACTAGCGACTGCAACCTATATTAGTATGATGCATTCTATGTAAAGAACGGGAGATACAAAACTCACAAGTGGCCTCTCGATCTGCGTTAGCTTTTCCAGAGCATCATCAACATCTGCTGAATTGTTTCCTGTAACCTGAATCCCCTTCTCTTCGTCTTTCGTCGAGATCTGAGTGCCAGTAAGTGTGGCAATCTCTGCAAGAATTTCATGAAATGAACTGGCAAAGCACCCTAAGCCTCCGTTATGAGATAGCCAATATTTGGTGCATTGACCATTTGAGGAAAGCTCAAGCTCATCATCCGAGCTATCGTCCAACAAGACAAGCGGTTCCCGCGGTTTCTTTTCCGGTGTGTTTTCATTGCTGTCCACTCCTTCAGTATCGAGAACATTGGAGACTTCCAAACGATGAATCCGAGGAATCTATTGTCGTTTGATCAGTGGACCATTCCTCAACGGCATGTGCATTGAGAGAGGACGGATACACACCTCAAGCAGGTCTTTATTCCTCTGATCTTCTATGAAGTCCGTGACCAGCTGTCCGAATCTTGAGATCGCTTCCTCAATCTTTCCGCCCTTGATGACGAAGACCTAATCACGCGTGTTGTTTAGTCAATACTCACACAAACTGAATAGCGGGGACTCTAATAACTAACATCGTCTCCGGGGTGATATTCGCAGTCGACACCAGCGGATTGCGATCTATGAAGCAAACAGATTAGCCGAAATCAAAATAGTTATCGATTGTCAAACGTACTTGAGCAGATGGCGAATCTCTTGGACCTAGAGGAGATAATGTTAGCCATTTTTCCTGGAATCAAGGTTTTCCTTGGGAACAACACCGCCTACCCCTACTTCCTCAAATGCCCAGGTCGATGCAACCGTCAGCCTTGGCCTGGTTGCCATAGCTACCTTTTCGATATCGCTTTAAGCCAAACTGAAGACGTGATCTGATGGGAATAGGCAGCCGAAGAGGCGGTTGGCGTGATGCAGAGAAGCAGCTGCCCTGGGCAAGGATGAAGCCCTCGAGATTATGAGATCGTTGCCGAAGGCAAGGAAAACCTGTCCTATGAGAAGTCTGTTGCCGAGCTTGCCTGAATGCAGACCGAGGACAAAGGTGTTTCAGTGCAAGGAGAAACAGAGAACTTGGGAAAGCATATGCATAGAATGTTCTACCACCTTAGCTGTCAGATAAGAGAGGCCAGGCTTCGCCAAACAGCGTCAGAGATAGAAGAGATGGTTTGGAGAACAGAAAGAACACGTTCTCAGACGTGTCTCTTGTGAGAAGAACAGTGAGAAGAGCGCCGAGACACAATTGCAGACGCAGATGAATAGGAATAGAGATGGACAATCATGCAATAGACCCCGGATGAGACGCAGGGCCGGGAGGGGAAAGAAGGTGAAGAAATCTCTGAAGACGTGAATATGATCTGAAGGAAAGAATAAGACAAGTGCCGCACTTTTCACCTCTTCGGTGCGACTGATAAAGGTGACGGCTGAATGCAGATGGTGAAGTGGTTTTATCTGCGGGTTGGATTCACAGTTTCCCAAAGCAGTCACATCTGCTTAGTCGGCATGCCGCCGACCAACTACCAACGGTACGCGGATCACACCATTGGACAGCAGAGGGGCACACCTCTTTAGGTGATTAATTCCTTAGATCAAACACAGTCAATAGGAGTGGCGGCTTTTGCCCTGTGGATGTACAAGACAACCGTCCTGGAGAAGATCGGGTATTCTAATGAAAATTGGAGCATACCCTGGAAATATGTGGATGAGGCTTGAGAAGATTGCAGATCTGACTGCTAGCAAACAGAAATTGTCCTAGAATGTTGTTGCCATTGCAAGGATCACCGTTTGACTTTCGAGTCTCAGCTCCGTCTAGCGATCTTCCGGTTCTCACCATGTCAAACTTCCATGTTCCATGAACTAAATTTAAATACAGCTATCCCGGCAATTTCTATGTCCACACTGAAGCTGAAGTATGTTCGTCTCATGCATTATGTTTGCCCATGTATATCTTTGTCTTTGCTGTCTGCTAGTCATCGACACTGCGGCCACACAGAAAATAGCAAGAACCCGCGTGGATGCCACCAGTTAAACTAAAGCAACAAGTCAGTTCGTAACAAAGACGAAGAACCGAGTTCTGCGTCCCAGATATTTAACATCTCGGAGTCGGGATACCATCAGCGCCAATTCGGGAAAGGAATGAAACATCGCATACGCAGCCGACCTATACACAATGTTCTATCATCCGAAAATCAAACGTCCACCCGATTCAAGTAAATATTTCGGCCTTCATCATAGCTGGACGCTGTCGGCATTATAAATGCAATACAGCCCTCATTTCACTGTGTCGCAAATGGTATCTTCTGGTATTCGTGAAACATTGAAACGTCTCGCCATGTAAGGGTATCAGAAATATGTATCATGTGGAAGCAGACGAAAATGAAGAGTACAAAACTGGCGGTCTCCATCGACCTGCTTTCGGAAGAGTCCATCGCATCTGATCGCATTGGTAACGAGTTTTGTGTTTCCACCTGGGCTGCTTTTCGCTCAGAAGACTTTAAATCGACCCAGGTCTAGGAATGCCGATCGACGAAGCCTGGAACGTTTCCGCGACTTCTCCGAAAATCGATCCGTGGTGTCCTCCGTAACGACATCCTTCCAGTAAGTCATCATAATATTATCACGAGGACGGTTACATTTCCGTCAACCTCATCTCTGAGATTTGTATCGCTATCCAGCGATAGTCTGTCTGAAGGGGAGAGAAAGATACAGGCCCGAGATAAGCTGAGAAACGCCAGTATCTGTCCTCTCCTTCATTTAGCTCCACTGACCTCCTTTTTCACTTGGATGGCCCACTTCATCCTCCCTTCGGTCTCCTTGAGCGAAGCAAGGGCCTCATCGATCAAGGCATCATTCCGATATCCTTGCTCAATTAGCGCTCTCACCTCACGATCATGCGCCTTCTTATACGCCTCATATTCCTCAAAGAGCTTATCAATGCGCTCCCTCCCGGTCTCAATCTCACGGTTTTTCTGAGCCATTATGGCGTCCAGCCGCTCGAGCTGGATATCTTTCTCCTCGCTTCGGCGTCGCAGGGCGATTAAGTCATCACGAAGAGCGTCGAGTTTTCTCTGAAAGTCGGCCTTTTCCCTAAGTGTAGCCTTCGCCAGTGCGTCGTACTGGATCCGAGTGTGGTTTGTGATATCCTGGAGCTCCGCACATTTGCGGTTAAAATCGTCTCGAGATTCAGCCATAAGCTGGTGGATTTTGCGTGTCTCCCCCTCCGCGTTCTTCCGTCTATCTCTCTCGTTCTGGATCTCAGCCCGCAATTCCTCGATCTTTCTGTCCTTCCGTGCAATCGCCATGAGGTTCGTTTCATTCAATAGTTCTGAATTCCGCAGACGTTCCGACAGATTCTGTATCTGAATTTTAAGGGCTTCATTGCTTCTCTGTGTCTCCTCTGCCCGTGAGCGATACAAACTACACTCCCGCGTCAGGCGTGCAATTTCCTCTTGTAGGTTGTGTATGACACGACCTGACTTGCCGGTTGCTGCGTGTCCGACGGCGGAGGACCACTCGGTGTTCGGAGACTCGCCATTCGCTGGGGCTGTAGATGAAAGGGTTCCGCTATCTACAGGTACAAAACAAGCTGAGAGTAAGCGCCTCTGTGCCCAGCCTGTCCAAGGCGAACACTCACCTGCGGAAGGCTCGTCGGTGGATCCATTCTGTCGCTCGGGACTGGCTACCTCGAACAGACCGTTGTACTGATGCATGTTCAGGCGGGTTTCTACATGCGGTAGATTCACACGGGGCACGTCTGCCACGGGAGATACGAGCATGTCCGAGTCAGCAACATTCTTGCCTTCTCTTGGCGGCTTCTTGGCCCGTCTGAAGCGGGCCATTGAGGATATCCGACTTTCGGGGATGAAAGAGACAAAGTGAAGGAAAGAAAACTGGCGACCAACGGAGGCGGAACCGCGAAGGGTATAACGCAAATAAGGGTGGGAAAGAACACAGTACACGCCCCCCAGATCGCCGCAGAAGCTCTAATTTCCCTACTCTCTGTACTTCTGAAACCCAGGGAACCAGTAGATTGGAGAGCGGGGAACAGATGCAGGATTGGGGGTGAAAGGTATGCGTGCAAAGAAAGACTGACATACCACTAAAGGGGTCGATCTTCCACGTTCTCATCCGCACCAGGTCTGTGCGTGCAGTATGGGACATGTGACTTTTCAACGCCGAGACATAGTCTTGTGCTTAGGAACGAGCGATCGTGTTGTGACCTGGAGCAGCGTGTTGAGGGCCCGTGGGTGGTGGGATGAAGTTGAGGATAGACGAACTGCGACGTGCGTACGCGTATCAACAAATAACAGGGCCAATGCTCTGAATAGCAGTCTAGAAAGATCAAATACAGTATAAAAGAAAGTGGCAATATGCGCAATCAGAACGAAAGCCAGGCCCGGCTTTTTATTTGGGCATAATGACAGAGCATCTCAAGAAGCAGGAGTCTGGGACTGGGAAAGAGGGCTGCCCAGCTCCTGATGTCAGCGCTGCTGTCGGGGCGAGCTGGCGGTGGTGCCGGAAGGACATGGCCCATGCACGCCAAGGGCGGGGGCTAATAAACCGCCCCGGACCATCCGGTCGCTTTTTGTCAACCCGGACTCATCTGTGTGCCCAACGCGTTACACAGCTGGAGGTGATATTGGACATCCAGATTCAGACGCTCGTGGCTGGACAACACGGTAGCCTGGCATGTGGCCCCAGAGCAGATGCTTGTGGCCTGGGGCTCCCATGGATCGATGTTCTAGCAGTGACAAAGGACCGTCGTTCATCTGAAATACACACTCACTACAGGTATCTTCACGGGATACCTTGGGACTCTAGAAACTCATAGGATGATTGCCAATTAATGAGCGTCATATTTCTGGAATTATACATGTATAGTCTCTTCTATCCCCGAGGGTAATGCCCTTTCACAGACTCGAGCATGGTTTGTATACATACAATGGTGATGGGGTGGAACACTTCACAAGCCTATGTACGGAGTACAAGTGATAAACGCGATATCTTCTCATTCAATGGAAATTGCCCTCCGGTCCAGCTTCCCTCAGAGCTGAAGACGTCAGTCGGTTGAATTGCACGAGTGAGGCCCGCAGATATGCGCCATGCTTGGAGGATTTCTATGACCATCTAGTTGAGATACACCAGAAGAATAACAGCACAAAGGACCTGTGCCAGAGGTCTGGTAAGAGGAGCAGCACCGCCCTTCTTAGAAGTCGGTACCGCCTTTCCGGCCTTGGTGGAAGTTGGTGAACTGGTGGGAAAGGCGGTATGGCCAGTCGGGCTGAGTGTAGAATGGTGGAAGGGGCCGTTCCGCGGTACCGAGTTGGGAGCGGTGCCCAGCGTCGAGGATGGCTTGACGGCGATGGTGCTGGACGTGAGAGTGCCTGAAGCAGACATCACCATAACGCCCGAAGATGAGCCAGTGGCCGCAGTAGGCCAAGTTGGAGAGGGGGTACCGGAGCCTCCAAAAATACTGAACCGTCCTGAATAGTTGATCACTCCACCCTGTGTGATCTGAAGAGCGTAGTCAGAGCCTTCCGGGATATTCGAGTTGGGTGTCCACTCGAAGGTGCCGCCCTTGGCTTCGGTGGTCAGGACTCCGATGTCGTCCAGGTTGTCCGATGGGCCTTTCCGCAGGCTGATGATGGCCGGCTTTCAGGATGATCCAGTTAGCAAAGCAGGGCGTGGGAAGGATTGGAGACCCTACACGGTCAGCTATTCCGCCAGTCCATTTGAGAGTTACGGGCTCTCCAACTTTCACACTCGAAGGCCATTCTGTGAAGGCAAGTCCTTGTGCAATGACTAGGGTAACCAAAGCCATGCCGGCAAGGAGAGACTTGAAGAAATGCATAATGGTTATGTGTTATGTCGTGCTTCGATAAACTGCAGAATAATTCAAACTGTGGATTGGTGGATAGTAAACAGAAGAAGAATGAAACGAATGGAATATATGGATATCTTGTATATTGGTCTCAGGAAGGAGCGGATAGGCATGCATCACTCGCGATTGCACTGCCCGATGGAAGGAACGAGAGACGGATGGGAGAGAGCGAACATGAATTCTCAAGTAGATAAAAACAAGGAAGGCAGTCAGCAGGTTGGAGTAGAGCAGAACAAGCAAGACGACGGTTGTGGCAGGCTCCGATTGAGTCCAGGCGATGGGAAACCGATTCTATTTCTGTGTCTCGAGCGCTCAAGAATATCAATAGCAACGCAGTCCGACTAGTTCAATCCCAAGTTGTCCTGTACACAGCAATCGGATCAGCTTTGATCCAGGGACGGAAGCCTTGATTTCCCTGTAGACCATGGTGTCTGAGGATAGCAATGGACTGTACGCAGAGGGAGCGTTATCATTCGTGAGAAAGAGGTCAGAGCAATGGTGTGATTTCAAAAACTGTGGCCTTGCAATGCTGCATTCCAGGGGCTTTGCCTCACGTCCTGTTGTGGGAATGAACCTGACGCCCTTCGATTAGTAGCAGACTGGTAGTGCAGCATGGGGGAAAATAAATGCATGCCGACTCCCTACTGAAGAGCAGCGGCTGAGAGCTCGTAAAACCGCATTCTCCAATTATCACATGGAGAGGTCCTCGAGGACTCGCATATACCCGGGCTTCGGGCCTCCAAATGATGTGCTTAGCCGGCTGAGAGACATGGAGCACCATCAGGGGGTTCAGAAAAGACAAAAAAGAATCCTAGCAAATAACAAGTCACCTTGGTTGATTGCCACAGAACTGGATGAATGCCTCGCAGGCTATCCATTTTTATTTGCGTTGCAAATTTCTCTAGAAAGATACACCTATCCTCACGGACACCTCACAATGAAGTTTACGTAGCAGGTAAGCCTTAGTATATTGAACTTACTACCGTTACTACTGATGCAATTAATTCCGGGATAGTACTCTACCAACTTGGTAAAAAGCTTGTGAGAGATTCCTCGAAAGTGAGATTAGTAAGTACAAGGGGAAGGCAAATTTATCTGCTCCTTTGTAAGGAGCAACGTTGGTTCCCATCGGACAAGCTCGTCCCCCTTTCAGAGTGTGAAGGCAGCTTCCATCATTACCCTCTCATGTGCTCTTTCCTGGACGGTTGAAATGCTCTCGACAGCCTCTCGAAGGTGAACACGGGTGAGACGACAATGGTCCGGTGCAAGCATTCCTTTTGTCCCCCAGCCATATCCACAGTCGTTTGGGGACACTCTGTTTATTTATCTATCTCTAGAGTCTATTCCATCAGTCACTCGTTTTTCATTAGAAGGTCTCTTTTTTTTATTTTAACATAAAAAAGTACTTACATACATCTCATTTCGCCTAATTCAAGCAGCCACTCGTTCCGCACTACACTCCGACTGCTTGTCCTCCTCGAATGCAGAGACGTCCAAGCCTTCTATCGAGACGAGGAGCCACGCTTTCGGGACAGGAGCACGAGACATACGTACCACCGCAACAACAACAACTCACCGACGACCCACGGAGCTTCAAACTGCGCCGCTACTACCGCTCGAGGAACGCAAGCACCGGCTCCTCCGTCACCCACCCGGACTCCGACTGGGGCTCGCAGCGGCAGCGGCAGCGCCGCTTCACGCCTCTGCCCTTGCTGCGCGCCCGCAGCGATGCGATGCAGACGCTGGCGACGTGCCGCACGGTGATCCTGTCCCTGGAGCTGACGCGCATGCGCAAGTCCCGCATCGGGTTTGCGTACTGGATGGCGTTCTGGGAGCGAATATACGAGCGTCGACTCGCGCGCGCTCTGTGCACCCGCGTCTCGATTGCCCTGTCCAAGGTCGACGGCATCTTCCAGGACGCGTCCAAGGAGCTCAATGAGCTCACGTGGCAGGTCGGGAGGTCGGTCACAAAGGCGCAGTCCGAGAGAGAGATTCTGAAGTTGCTGGAGCAGATGGAGATGGACGTGGCCGCGCTTCGGAGGCGGAGACGGAAACGCGCGCAGGGACTGCTCAAGAAGCTGAGGACGAGCATCGAGGACATCCCCGTCGACGTTTCCGACGAGCTCTTCGACGACCTCAAGCGCGGGATATTTGCCCTGGATGTGTTCTGCGATTATCATCCCGGGGATCCGGAAGCGGAGGAGCGCGATCGTCAGCCGAAAGACGAACCGCTGGACGTGGACGGCTTCGTCGAGGCGGACCCCCATCTTGCCTACCGGCCTGGGTTTGGAGACGAGTTTTACGACGCCGTTGAGAGGGCCACGACGCGGTATGAACAGAATGCCTACGCGGAGCATATCGAGCACTGGGTCAACGAGTGTGACGATGACTCCGTGCAATGGACACCGGATGAAGTCTACGAGGACAGCTTCTGGTGAAGAAGTAGAGGAGTTTGGACTAGGTCTGCCTAGGTCTCTTATTTTGGATGTTTCTTAGTATGTGAGCGGTAAAATATCCATTATGCTCTGGCGGTTAAGGACCGGTAAATACCTAAGGAGTTAGATAGTACGCGGAATGCACTCTTTGGAGTCTCGGGACGTAATTTCGCTGAAACAAAGACATCCATGCAAGAGGTAGTTGTAGTTTTGTTTGTGATAAATGAAGCTGAAGGGTTTCGAATAGTACTGCATTCTATTAACCGTTTGGAAATCTATTTCCTAATCGGAGAAGGCGTATATCGTAGTTAGGTACTATACATTATGCTCTAGGTCGGAGATTATAGCAAAATTAGCTGCCCTGATGGAACGGAAACGATGCAAGCAGGATAACAGGCCATCTGGAGAGGAGCCAGTTAGTTGATGCAGCTTCCACATACATACATACCTACATCCCTGTGCTGTATGTTGTATGCACAGTACATGTGCATCACGGAAGATGTGGGCAGGTAGGAAACTTGGAACCTGTGGAGTTATTACCGCGAAATGGTCGTGCGATGGAGGAATCCTTATTCATTCTTCTCTGGATTATGTGTGTATGCACTTGTATATGCGTCGCAGGTGATAAAACTCCCTGCGAGCCATTGACTCGGTCAATCCACCGCCTGACAAAGGGAGAAAAAGTGCTGATCTGTCTGAGTTCTGATATCATCAGCTTTTTTGATATTCCTTTTTTTCCCTTTTCGTTGCGTGATATACCTGATAGAGCACGGGGGCAAGAGTAACCTACGTAAGTCATGGTGGAAAACGGATGACTACCGGTTTCAGCAGTAAGTAGGTGGGGATCTCACGTAGCTGAAAGTATATAAAACGGTAGGGAGCCAATGTTTGATAATCACAATCATACGAACTCCAGGAAAGTAAAGGTCATCTCAACACAGCAATTGACGCCCAAAGCAGGATGTCCAAGTCTCGAGTTGCAAGTTGGATGTTGTGAGGTTGGAAAAAAAGTGTACAGACGCAGTCAGGTACCACTACACTACACGAGCAACCTGAGACCAGGATCTCGATTCTCGAAGAAGGGAGGGCAAGGCAAGGCAAGGCAGGCAGCCAGGGGCTCTTGAAACCCATCCAGCAGAAGAACCCCAGGGCTGTCCACAGGGGATTGTGACTCACACGTCAATCTCGAAGCCAAGAAATGTCGTCTGCATCTCAAGGCTCTTTGTGTCCAATCGCCTCGCACTCCGCGACAAACTTAAGCGAGCCGTGATGTACGTACATACTGTACGGAGTTGATGACTTTTAACTCAGGACAGTTAAGACAGGCAGGTAGATCTGTACTTGCGTGCAGCAGCAAACGTTGTTATCACCTATGTATGATGTAGTCTAGCAGCTAGGCAGCAAGATAATTTAATGTCCGATTCCTCCAACAAACTACTGTAAGACGTGCAATGGATCAACGAACAGAGTTCCAGACGACGAATGCGGAGGAGAGAACCCACTCAGATATTGCGGGCGGCGGGTTGCGTTCCTAATGGCCGCACTGCGTTTTCTTCTTGCCCCTCCAGCTTTCAATTCCCCAGGTCAGCGTACTATGCTTGGTAGTAGTAGTAGTAGTAGTAGTAGTAGTAGTAGTAGTAGTAGCATGTATGTACGCATGTCCAAAACTCCTGGTCTGTTCGTCTGACAGTGCGGAGGAGAGTGGACGTCGACACGGTCGAGTCAAGTCTTTTCTCGACGTATAGGGACAGGGCAAATCGAGAGAGTTGTTAAAATGGTGAGCCGCGTTGGGCACGCAAACCCTAAACGGCCTCGAGGGATTGGGGGAGGGATCCACGCGCCCAACGGAGGAAAGCGCCGGTGCAGGGAATAATAATGCGGACGTGCACCCCTCATGCACATACACTCTTAGGTACACTGCTGTGTATGAACGGGCGATTGTCCATGCATGTGTGTCTCTCGATATTCTCGCGTCACCGAATTATCATTTTTCAATCCATGACACAGCGAGGCTGCCGTCCACCGGACGACGAAGAAGGGTGGCAAAAAACACAGCGTACTTCCGATACGACTGCATACAGGAATGTATATGTTGAGAGAGAGTACCTCTGGCTACCCCACTTGGCTCCCGCGCGGGCCGTCAGACCCAAAGGATGGACCCGACGGTCCGAGCTTGGGCGGTTTTGCAAGCAGCTTTAGTTCAAGCCCTAGCAGAGTCCGGAGTAGGTCTGGTGCAGGCTGATAGATGGCTGGTGCGGGCTTGCAATTGGATCGAGTCGGCATTCTCACCGCCGGAAGAAAGGGCAAAAAAATGGACTTGCCCTGGTCATCGCCCTGTGGACACCGTCTCTCCTAGGAGATCTCGTGAGGGCTGAAAGATGATGTTGCGGGTTTTCCCATTTTCACGTGCTACATACATGCCTTGGTAAACCTTAGCTAGATATCTGCATTTGTTGTTGCTGTTGCTACCGCTGCTGCTGCTGTCGCTTGTCCATTATTGATGGGTTTATTTTCCTGTTGCGCGATGGCTCCTGTCAGTCGTGTTTCAGGACGCAGGGATCCTGATCCGATTCGTCGTGCACTGTTTACTTCCAACACCCCTCGAGCTTTGTTTGGCTTTTACCTGATAGGTGACGGTGCAGATCGCGTCGTCGACTTCTGTGCCCAGATAAATCGCCGTCCGAATCGCCATTGGAGTAACGTGGCACAGCGTCGCAGTATGAAAGGGGCCTCAGGTAGGGCTTAGATCTTCGGAGTCCTCACTCTCCGAGCTGCTCGAAGGGACTCCAAGAGTGAGTCACAGCACGATGGAAGGCTATGGGGCAGTCCATTGGTCGATAGAAGCGTCGTCCTTATCCTGACTGAGCCCGAGTCCCGCCAAGTAGGTACCTATGTCCCTAGACACCATTTGGTATGTGCGATGCGACCTCCGCGTGGTTATGATGTCGAGGCGCATCGAATTCCAGAATGTTGGTCCGACGAAGTCTGCAGGAAGAGTAGCTTGTCCATAATCAACTGAAACATAGTAAATGATGTGCATCTTCATCTTTGGACTCTCCCAACGCGACGAGCCGAGCAATTAAACGCTTTGACAGACCGGTTACCATGTCTGTAAAACAGCGATGACATTGAACGCATCTTCCGTTTCACGCGGAAAATTCAAGCAATTGCTCGACCACAAGACCTTTCTGTCTGCCTTAGGCACTTGCGCACAAGCCACATATTGCTCTGATGCCAAGCAGGAAAAGAAACATAGGGCACAGGGTGCGTCAAGTAGTCGAAGAAGAAAAAAAGAAACAAAAATAGAAACATGGTCTTTCGTAATCCAGGAAATACGACGGACATATTACATATTGTGGTGCATATAGTTCTACTAAATTCAGGAGAAGTACGATGAAAGCATGTCTTGCTAAGCGTGCCTCGTGGTTGCCGTTGATACGAGCATCAGTCGTCGTGCTGTAAGGGGAGAGAGGTCCGTGCTAGTGGGCTCTGTCGAAAAATGTGTATAGCAGCTTCCCGCGAGTGCATCAAGACGACACTGGAGGAATTTGGCAAAACATCGCACCTTAATTTCTTTTCGAAAACTTGGCTACAAGTTATTCGATAACTCCGTAGTGTCTGAGAGAAGCAATCTTACTAAAAAAAAGCACAATGCTTGTTCCCATGGGTGGTATGACCCAAGGCCGCTTCTGCATTCGAACATAGCAGTAGTTGACCTCGATTGGATTTCTGACGTTCCCCGTCTCTAGTCATAGAAGAACGGTAAGAATGGCAAGATGAAAGGAAGAAGCTCCTCTGAGCCTCGACAAGGCGAGAAGGGCCCCGTAATCAGATTCAGAAGGCTTGGACGACTGGCACGGTGACTATGGTGTATCTCAGGGGGATTTCCTGGGGCTTCCAGCAGGCCTCTATTCCATTTCAATGAGGTTACTGAAGCGACAGCATGGGTTTCGGAGTCCTAAACGGATGGAGCAACCCGTATTGCCGTCATTCAACTGGGGATATCGATGGTATTGGCGTTCTGGAAACTGCAAGTCACCGGTTAGACTGTCATTCCCCGTCGCTTCTCTCTAGTCCGTGACGACAGCTGGACCCCGCTATTTCCCATCTGAACTTCGGCAAATCCGTCTTTGCAGATGGAGACGACTCTTGAAAAGTGGCGTCTTGTCTCCCGCCTCTGCTTGGAGGGATCTGCACATTGATGCCCCTGGGACAGTCCAAGATAAAATTCCATGAACGCGTGGTCTCCGTTGACGGGAATATCGCTGGGTGCAGTGGTTTGAGAGGTCGTCCGATCCACCTGGCAAGGTAATCGGGCCGGCCTGCGGTCCACTGAACGAATCAGGCAAGATATCGTTAGGCGATCCACGGACTCTCAGAATCAAGATCGCCTGGACTTCTTGCAATGCGATGAGGCGTCTCAACTAGAGGGAACTGAACCTGACCGGGGTGTCTGGGTGCTCTGAGGAGCAAGAAATTCACGAATGCCTCCGATGTCTGGTTTGATGCCTTGGGAGAAGGCAATGGTGCCTTACGAGTGAGGAGTAGAAGGAGTCCCTGAGCAACGCCGGCGCACAAGCAAAGCAGCCAAAAGACGGGCCGGCCGTTGAGACGCCTGTTCGTCGAGGAGCAGATGTCAGATGACGACGAGCACCAATGAGGCCGGAGAAAATGCGCCTGCCTGAAGCTCTCCTCAGTCCCTCGGTGCGCCGTGACCAGTCGCTCGCCTGTGTCTGCTTCCGCATCGCAGCATCCACGGCGTCTCCAGCGATCCGTGGGTTCTAACGCTTCCGGGAAAAGCAGATCACCAGCAGGGCCGATGACTCGCTGCCGTGGATCTTCCCCGCGGGCCGGTCCTTGAGGATCCTGCGATGGACGAGACGGCTCCGCGATCGTGACCGTACCGTACGGTACCGCGCGCCGTACCGCGTGCCGGTCAGGCGCGGTCTGGGACGCCGGTAACGGTAACGGACCGCCGGCGCCTCCCCAGCCTCCCTTGGCCCTATCGAGCGTCTCGGATGGCGAGCCCGCACGGGCTTCGTTCTATTGTTATCACCAGAGATCCCATGTTTGGGGTCGATCCGGAGCACGCGCCAGCCGCCGGCCAGTTCTCAGATACCGTCCGGACGACGGGAAGGGATGGCTGACGGCCGCAATTGTGGGATCCCGGGAGGAGAGCGCCCATGTATCACACTGTCCCTCTGCTCGGGAGACGAGGTCACGCAGGCGGAGCGTCTGAAGGGACGGACTCGCCTGTCAGACTCCGGAGACGGCCATATGATCGCGGGCGCAGATGGCCTATCGATAAAGGACCCTAGGAGGCGATCATGGACCCATCCTGGACCCTGGGGGGTGTCCCTGCACGGCCGGCCCTACGCCGTATCCGGACTTGGGCATCGTCGACCGGACCCTGAGGCTGCTCTTGGAGACCAGCAGGCAGAACCATTCGATCCTTCACGGGAGGCACGACGCGGTTGGGCTGGGTGTGTCGTGGAGCGGAGAGGGCCCCAGAGCAAACGGCCGAACCGACTGGATCTCTCATCGATCACCGTCGCGGGAGGGGGATACCAGAGACCGGCGTTGAAACCTGCCAAAAGTTACGACAAACATTGGTCACTCAGGCAAGAGTCGCCGTGGGGCGCCTGTAGATACGGCCTCCCAGCGCTCCAGACGCAAGTCTGCCCAAACGCCTCGCAGCGCATCCAATGGCCTCTGCGCGCCTCACCAGCAAGCGTCGCCTCGTCTTTGACGTCCCGCAGACCGCCGAGCCCTGCCTGGTCGCGTCTCCCCAGGCCTGCGCTGCCGCCGAGGTGCGAGCTCTCGGCCCGTCCGCCCTCGCGATAGACAGATATATGCCCCCCGGTGCGATACCACATTCCCGTCGTTCAAGGTACACAGCAGTCTGCTGCCTTTGCGAGGTCTTCATCTCGACGAGAGACCTCCCCTTCTTCCTGCGGTTTTCCCCCCCCCCTTTCTCCTCCAGTGCCTGCCTCCTCCCGTTCCGCCGCCCTCCCACCACCTCTTTTCTCCTCACCCCGCACCCGTTTCACACCGCCTCTTGATCGTGACTTTTTCTCGATAAACAAACCCCTCCTTCTCCCGCTCCCACACCATGGCCAGATATTCCCAGCAGTCCTTCGACTTCTACCAGCAGTCGCCCTCGGCCCTCGACTCCAAAGCTGCCTTCTCAGAAGAGGACGAGATGAGCGTCCTCGACGACAAGATCCTCGACTCCACTACCCCCGACCTGTCCTCCATGGGCGACCCCCGCCGCACCTCATACGACCAGGCCGCCGAGGGCTTCTCGCACAGAGATCCGGTGTGGACCGACTTCCCCCAGCCCGCCTCGAACCCCCAGTCACGACAGAACTCCCAGATGTCGAATTCCATGTTCGACTCCGCCAGCAATGCTTTCATGCGGTTGGACGCCTCTCAGGCCGGCACAAACTATGCCCAGCAGACCTCGTACTCGGGTTCCTGTACCCCCGCCGCCGTCTACGAGCCATTCCCCCAGGAGTTCGACGGCAACTCGGCCACCGCCTTCTCCGGCGGCGCGGTTGGCCCCGTCAACTCGATCAGCTTCCCCCAGATGACATACCGTCCCGGAACCGCCTTCGCCGCCCCTGCGGCAGTCACCATGTCTCCCCAGTCGAGTCAAGGCTGGATGCCTCCTGCAACGTCGGAGGCCCAGGAAAACAGGCCGCGACCGGCGAGGAGTAGCCCCATTACCGTCCGACGCGACGGGATCCGGAAGAAGAACGCAAGATTTGAGATTCCTGCCGAGAGGACTCTGAGCAACATCGATCAGTTGATCGCCCAGTCGACCAATGAAGAAGAGATCAAGGAGCTCAAGCAGCAGAAACGCTTGCTGAGGAATCGACAGGCCGCGTTAGTTTCCCCCTTCGTTCTCCCATATCACTGCTTAGCATCCAACTGACATGTAACACCCTCTAGGCTCGACTCGAGACAGCGGAAGAAGCTCCACACGGAGAAGCTCGAGGAGGAGAAGAAGCACTTCACCAATGTTATTGCAGAGCTGGAAGAAGCTCTGCATAACATGAAGATGAGAGAAGCTGAACTTCTCCGCGAGAAGGGCGAATGGTTGACCGCTCAGCAGCAGATCAACCAGTACATTGAGGGCCTACACATGGAGAAGGACGAGCTTATCCGAACTCACACTCTGGAAACTGCCGAACTTCGCAAGAAGAACAACATCCTCCGCGAGGCTGTGGAAAGGCTGGAGAGTCAGCTCAAGGCCTCCGGCATCAAGAACAACAGCAGCGGCAGCAGCAACGAGAGCAACAACAACGACAGCAGCAGTAGCAGCAGCAGCAGCAACTCCGCAACCTCGACCACTTTCTCCAGCGAGTTCACCGACTTCGAGAACCTGACCGTGGACAACAGTCCCTGGGAAGATTTCTCAATGGTCAACAGCCTGTCTCTGGATACGGAACCTGTCTCTTCTTCGACTGCCGACAATTCGATGCTTGTCGTGTCCAACAAGGCCGACAAAGCTTCCGAGAAACCCTCCTCCCGCACCGACTATCCTTTCAGTTGGAACGCATTCTACATGTGCCTTCTCTTTGGTGCATTCATCGCGTCCAACAGTTCTTCCTTCTCCTCGTCTGCTCTTCCGAAACTGTCGGAAGAGTACCGTGCTGAGTCTGCAAACGTCCTGAAGGCAGTCCTCGCTGCTGCTCCTCCTGAGACCTCCCAGACCAACAGCCATGGCCCCGTCTCCTCTTCCACTACTGCTCAGCTACCTACGACCATCAGCGGTGCTGAAATGGCACAGATGACTTCGGGTGCTGGAGCCACGTCGAGTCTGGACGAGCTCCACAACACCCTTGCAATGCCCACCAAGGAACAGGAACACGAACAGGTCTTTTCTCTCAACCCTGACCAATACAACGCCCTCACGACCTTCGAGGACGACGACGTTGACTTTAAGCCGCAGCAACCTTCGAACCTACAACAAGCTCTGACCGCCATGCGAAACCATGGCGCGCAGCACAAGTTGGAGAGCAAGGCCACTTCGGACGTCTATTCGAGATCGCTGCTGTGGGATCGAATCCCCGAGAAGGTTGTGCGCGACTTCCGAAAGATGGTCCGGGAGTGTGGCGTAACGGCCCTCAAGGAGGAGGGGAACTGCAACTCGGGTCAGAACTGAGCGGACTACATGTACAGTGCAGCATTCTAACTGCTTCACTGTTCGGACATTCCCTCTGTCGACATTTCCTATGTCTTTATCTCTCCCGCCTTCCATACGGTTGGCATCCAGCCCGCAGGCGCCTCTCGGTTTTCTTTACGTTCTAGATTTGACCAGGTCCGACCAGGCTAAGTCGGCCTAGTTAGGCCAACACTCTACCTTCATGTGGCTCTTCTCGTCATCGCAAATACTTTTTTTTTTTTTTTTTTCAGGACACACCTTGGCGCTGCCATGCTTACGAAGACTGAACGTCTGCATGCGCAGCGAACCGCCAGCTCGACGCTTCGCCATTTCCTTTGTTCGCTCCTATGTTGTTTACTGCCTCGTGGATGGGCTGCTATTAGCGACTTGTTTGATTAGCTCTAGTGATGAATCTTTGGGTTACGGCGTATGTTAACGTATGATTTTGACAATGGATATGACATGGAAAGACAGACGTGATGACATGAGCTTTTTATGTTTATGTTTATGGGTGGCATGGCATGACATGACATGGTTGATGACTTTTTGGATTCATGTTTTATGGACAGGGCAACGGAGCAACGGAACGGATGTCGCTTTTATCTCAGCAAGATTCAAAAACTTCCATTTTCACACTTGGATTTATGTGTTACAATTTTTCTTCTTCCAGTTTTCAGTGGGGCCAGTGGTGGCACCCTTGTGATGAATATTATGACTGTGATTTATGACTTGGAAACTTCTTGTTGTTACTATCATCTTCTCTCTTCTTGACGGACCCAAAGCTGGCATACCTTGGGACTCCACTCACTCCTTTTGCAGTCGGTGATGTTTATCCCACTGCCATTTTCCTTTCCCTTGAATTCTTGTTACATTTATCTGTTACATATTTCGTCGACTGGCGACCTTGGCTTGTTCATTGTGGAGGGAGACCGAGACCGTGACGAAAGTTCAGGTCTATGGCTGGGTGTGTATGTGTGCGTGGTGACTTGGCTTGATGATGTTGATGACCATTGACATGACATGACCTACGAACTTACCGACTCTACGACTGTGACGACCACTTTTCTTATTCTATTCTTTCCTGTTCGATTCAATTTAATTCGATCAGCAGATACCTTTTTTCTTGTTCTTTCAAACCAAAAAAAACAATTCAATTTGGGTTCTGTAGACGCTAGCCGGTCTCTGAATGTGAAATACATCTCTTCTTTTTTTCTTCCCGATCCTTCCCTAGTCCCGTATATCTTTGTACAATACATAGGAGATCGCGAGCTGAAGTTCAACCTTGGGTAAGACAAGATCAGGACCTTAGTTGGAGCAACAAATCCGCGAGGCAAGGTAATATAATATCATACAGTACGGAAGACATACATGACGCGAATCACACCAGATTATAATGCATGCATATAGCATAGCAGAGCAGAGCAGAGCAGAGCATGGCATGGCATGGCATGGCATGGCATAGTATTTACCCAACGCACGCATAATGCATGTATGTACTGTACGTATATAAATGCACCGTACATGTACATACGGAGTACATATATGTATGTGCATAGCAGGCAAAAAAAGATAGTGTATTAGTGTATGGTTGATGTTGTTCAATGGATAATAATAATTGCCGACGGGTCTTGTGTGTGTCTCACAACTTGAAGTCAGTTATCTAGTACCTGGTACCTCGTTACCTATCTACTGTACTGCAGGAAGGTACCGACGCAGCCAGCCAGCCAGCCAGGCAGGGATGGGCATGGGATCAGCCCTGCCGGCATTACTACGCTACTGCAAGGCAGCAAGAAGCAGACCGGTACAGATTCGGATGGATAGTGGCTGGCCGGCGGAACCCGGGGACTACTGGGTGGACTGGACAGAGATGAAGAGAACGGAACGTTCTGATTATGCGGACATGATGTGATGGAATGGGATTGGATGGGGTTGGTGCCATACGGGACGGAATGGGCTCCCAGACACACAAGCGTTGAAGATGAGGCTTTCGTTGGGTAGGTACGTAGGGTGCGTAGGGCACGTAGGGTTGGGTTGGGAAGGGTGATCAGATCAGATCAGATCATATCTTTCGATCAAATAGGGTATAGTCCATAGTAGACTACAGTACGGAGTAGATGGGTCCGGAGTCCGGGGGAGGGGGAGTACGTATGTATGTACAGTACAGTACTGTTAGTACATACACAGGGGAGTAATTACGCATGTCGGTACGAGTACGAGTACGGTACAGTTGACGTTGATGCTGGGGG